>WNGG01000519.1_pt1 | contig 43842 bp, 32 predicted proteins | sample 5400661 | NCBI WGS metagenome assembly WNGG01 (sample SAMN13153372, study PRJNA577476) | soil metagenome | isolation source: 100 cm soil or saprolite under Garry oak tree replicate 1 | place: USA:California | collected 2016-06-15 | reverse complement strand
CCAGCAATTGATGGATGTTCAGACCACGAGCCTCGGCCTGAGAGATGTAGGAGGCAGGCACACACTGCTCCACAAACCAGGCAAAACTGTCGCCCACGCACGATTGCCCGGCTTCATATCCCGCAAAGCCAGGGATGATACCGTCCTGGACCACACCACAGATGCCTGGGACGTCACGCTCCTGGGCACCCAGCAGCATGTGACAATTGGAGGTGCCCATGATGATCACCATGCGTCCCGGTTCGAAGACCGTGGCTGCCGGGACAACGACGTGGGCATCCACATTGGCCACAGCCACGGGCGTGCCCTGCTTCAACCCGCTCCAGCGCGCCGCCTCCTCGGTCAGACTGCCGGCCTGCGCTCCCAGCGGGCAAAGCGTGCGCGACATCTTCTCGTCGACGATGTGCTCCATCCGCGGATCCAGCGCTTTGAAAAACGCGTTGGGCGGGAAGCCGTCGTGCTCCGACCAGATGGCTTTGTAGCCCGCCGTGCACGCGTTACGCTTCTCCACGCCTGTGAGCTGCCACACGACCCAGTCTGCCGCCTCGATCAGTCGGTCGGCGGCTGCATAGACCTCCGGCGCCTCATTGAGGATCTGCCACGCCTTGGGAAAGAACCATTCGGAGCTGATCTTGCCACCGTAGCGCTCCAGGAAGCTGTATCCCAGCTCGCGGGCAATCTGATTGAGCTTATTGGCTTCGGGCTGCGCGGCGTGGTGCTTCCACAACTTGACCCAGGCGTGCGGGTGGTTGCGCCATCGCGGCAAAAAACAGAGCGGCGTGCCGTCCGCCGTGGTCGGGAGCATGGTACAGGCCGTGAAGTCAATGCCGATGCCGATCACCTCATTCGGATTCACACCACTTTCGGCCAGCACTGCCGGGATGGTGGTCTTGAACACTTCCAGGTAATCGTTGGGGTCTTGCAACGCCCAATCAGGCTCCAGGGCAATCGTGGTGCCGGGGAGCGTCTCGTCGATGACGCCATTGGCGTACACATGCATGCTGCTGGCCAGCTCTCGACCCGTGCTGACATCCACCAGCACTGTACGGCCGGACTCCGTGCCGAAATCGACGCCGACGGCATATTTCGAGGGTACCCGAGGCGACGTGTTCATGAACGCCTTCCTCCTTAAATAACTATCTCTTGATAGGGAAAGAATTCTAAGGGTTCGTTAGAAGATAAGTGTACTACAGATATGGATAATGTAGCATAGAGAGCTTTCATTTGCCAATAGAGCGATGGTATGCATCTCCTCGTCGGAATCTCTTCCCTCCTGCGTCTGTTCTAGATGAACCCGGGCAGTGTCAACTCCCACCATCCCGTAACCAGACGCGCATCTGGCCCGGTTGGCGGTTATCCCAGGTATAGTACGGGATTGCAGTGATTGCGCCTAGCTGCAACGAGGCGGGCTGCGACCGATAGAGCTGTCCTTCCCAATCGGCGTCATCCTCAACGAGCACCTGACCATGGATGACGGCCACGCCTCCAAGTATATCAGGTTCAAAGTGGCTTGTCAGCTCTGCTGTCCTCGGCACGACGATGCGCTGCAGTGGCACGTTATTGTCGGCCCCTTCCAGGCAGTAGACGAGGGGACCGCGTTGGAGGGCAACGAGGCCTGCGTCCTGGTGGATGTTGGGGTGCGCATACATGCGCTCGACCGGCATCGCCAATTCGAGTTCTACGCTGTCGTTGGCTTGCCAGACACGTTCCACTCGCACATAGCCCTGTTCGAGGCGACGAGCTACATCAAACACCTCTCCGTTGACTGTGAGCCGGGCATCCTGACACCAGCCAGGAAGACGCAGTCTCAGGCCGAACATCGAGGGCTCATCCATGTCGAGCCGTAGGGTGATCGTGCCAGTCCATGGATAGGTTGCCTCCTGGCACACGGTCACCCTGCGCCCACCTACGGTCATCTGGGCGGTACTCGAAATGTACAGATGTACAGCGAGGTCCGTCTCATTGACGGCATAGATGTACTGCCCAAGCGATGCGAGAAGGCGAGCAATGTTGGGTGGGCAACACGCGACCCGAAATCTGTCCATCAAGAGAGACGCCACTCAGGACACCATTGTAGAGCGCACACTCCAGCATATCCGCGTAGCGTGCGTTGCAGTCAAGCTGCAACATGCGGTGGTTCCACAAGACGAAGCCAATCGCTGCGCACGTCTCTGCGTAGGCGGTCTCATTCGGCAAATCGTAGTCATCCGTGAAGCCCTCATTGTGCCGCGAGGAGCCAAGGCCACCGGTAATATATAGGCGGGTCGTACAGAGGTGTTCCCAGAGGCGCTGGTCGGCATCAAACAAGCTTTGGTCATGGAGCTCGTGTGCGAGGTCGGCCATGGCGCTGTAGAGATACATGGCCCGAACGGCGTGGCCAACGACTTGGTCTTGTCCGCGCACTGGCATATGCGATTGACTATATTCATGGGTCTTGTGGTGGAAGTCTGCAGGATCCTCGCCACGCAGGCGCGCCTCGATATCGAAATAATGGGGCTGGCGCACCCTCCACCCACGCTCATTCACGAAGTACTGACTCAACTGCAGATAGCGCTTCTCGCCGGTGACCCGAGACAGTTTCACCAGCGCGAGTTCGATCTCTTCATGTCCAGGGTAACCGCGCTTCTTTCCTGGCTCCGTGCCGAAGACGCTGTCGATGTAATCTGCGTAGCGGCACAGCGCATCCAGCAGAACGCGTTTCCCTGTGGCCTGGAAGTGGGCTACTGCCGCTTCGATGAGATGGCCAGCGCAATACAACTCATGCCAATCACGCAGGTTCGTCCAGCGCTTCTTCGGCTCAACGGCAGTGAAATAGGTATTGAGATACCCATCGGGCTGCTGGGCTGCTACAAGAAGACTGATAACTTCGTCAACTTTCGCTTCCAGTTCTGGATTGTGATGAGTGCCCAGACTGTAGCTCGCCGCCTCAAGCCACTTAGCAACATCCGAGTCCCAGAAGATGTGCGGGACCGGCTCCATACCTGGTTTCCAGTTGAGACGAAAGTTGTCGATACGGCCCGTCTCCTGACTGATTTGGTATATAAGTGGCAGCGTCTGTTCGCGGTTTACTTCAAGATGCGGCGTCCAAAACGGATCGTCGATGGTCACTGCCTTCCAGGAGACCGGCATCCATGTTGGACCAAGCTGCTTCGTTGATGTGGACAAAGAAGACCCCTGTTCCGATGAAGGAGACATCATGAGTAAAATCCTTTCTATAAATTAACTGCCCGCCGCACACCTAGATGCAACTCGTCAACTGAGCATGCGGCGTCTCGCATCATCATAGGCCACTCTTATTCCTGCAAGCCGCCCGCTACACCCTCCACGGTCTTCATGAGATGCCGGTGGCTGGGAATGCCATTGGTCCGGGCTCGCCGAGCAGATCATAGAGGAGCACGCCACCCCCCATGTACACCCATTCCCACACCCGGCGGCTCAGCTGAGGGTGGTATCAAGCTCCCTCGTGCTTAAATCTCAAGCTTAGGATGACCGTGGCGGCACGGGAAAATCGGCAGGTTGACCCGCATAGCGAGTCATACCTGCTGCTGGCCCCACTTCCTCTACTGGCACGTGGAGCCGATTTGCCTTGCGCTCTAACGCCAGATAGATTACATCCACGGCGCTGTCCAGATCAAGCAATCCTGTATTGACCACCAACTCATACAGATGCGGATCCTCATGATTACGATGATACAGGGTCTGCATATAGCGCTCGCGGGCACGCTCTTTCGTCTGAATGCGGGCCCGTGCCGCAGCTCCGTCCAGACCTTCGCGACCCATGACATAGGCGATGCGCTGCTCGAGCGTCGCCACCACGCGCACATGGAGCACATCACGCTGGCCCGCGAGGATCACCTGTCCGCCTCGCCCGACAATGACGGCGTGACCAGTGGTAGCTGCTGCTTGGACAACATAGCGCAGCGTGTCCTGGTAGGCGAGTTCTCCCGTCGCTGGGGGAGGAGGAGATGCAGCCAGGAATGGCGCTCCTAATTGTGCCCCTGCAAGGGGAGTGGCGAAGCCCCCAGATAGGCTCAGCCGCATGCGGCGCAGGATCTGTGCGATGCGGCCTTCGGCTTGCTCGTCATGTGCCTCCACCTCCGTTTGGGAGATGCCTAGCTCGCGTGCGACCTGGGCGACGACCGCATGGTCAATCAATCGCCAGTCTAGCCGCCGCGCCAGACGTGCAGCAACCTCGCCGCCACCGCTGCCATACTCGCGGGAAACGGTCACGGCACGCATTGCTGCAATGGTTTGCTGATTCACTTCCATGGTTGTACCTCCGCTGGTTTCCCGCATGGCCCTCATCCCTTCACTGAGCCAGCCACCAGCCCGCTAATATAGTACTTCTGTAACAACAGGAACAGCACCAGACAAGGAAACATCGCGATCGTCACCCCCGCTTGCAGTGCGCCCCAGTCGATTGATCCAAAGAGTCCGCTCTGTGCGTTGAGCAGTAAAATGGGCAAAGTATACTTGGAGCTGTCATTCATGAAGATGAGGGCGGCGAGGAACTCGTTCCACGAATTGAAGAACGCAAAGAGTGCCACCGTCACAATGCCCGGTAGAACCAGGGTGAGCATGACGCGATAGACCACGCTTACCGTCGTGCAGCCATCCACCAGCCCTGCCTCTTCCAGCTCACGCGGTACCGTGTCGAACGCATTGCGCATCACAAAAATGCCAAACGGCAGTTGAAAGGTGATGTAGACCAGCGCCAGTCCCAGCAGGGTGTTCTGCAGGTGGAAGCTATGCAGCACCAGAAAGAGCGGCGTCAGGATCGACTGAAACGGGATCATCAAGGTCGAGAGAATGATCACGAACACCGCATTCTTGCCTGGAAAATTGAAGCGTGAGAAGCCATAGCCTGCCAGCGTACTCAGCAGCATCGTCCCGAACACCGTTCCAAGCGCCACTGCGCCACTATTGTAGAGATACGTACCTATTCCACTTCCATACGTGAACAGATGGATGTAGTTGTCGAGCGAAAGGTGCGACGGGATGATGTTGGCGGGAGAAGCGTTGGCTTCTGCAGCAGGCTTCAGGGAGGTGAAGATGCTCCAAAAGAGGGGGAACACAAAGAGCACAGCCAGGATGGTACACACGAGATAGTACAGGGTACGCGGCAAGGGACGGATGCCTTCTCGAGGGATGACCAGTTGTCGGCCCACGACGGCCTTGCGCGCAGAGAGTTGGGTAGCGTTTTCAGGTACAGTAGAAGCCATCAGGGTAATCCTCCAATCTTTCTAAGGTAGACGAACAGGCTCACTGTGCTTTCGCTACGTATTGTCCCGCAGCAAGTAGAGCTGTATAGCCGAGATGATCAGCAAAATGATCAGCAGAACGATAGACATCGCCGCGCCATAGCCCAGCTTGAAGAACGTGAAGGAGTTGGTGAAGATCCAGAACACCATGCTGATCGTCTGACCCTGTGGCCCTCCTTGAGTCATGATGTAAAACTGATCGAAGGCCAGATATGAGCCGATCACCGAGAGCACCAACGCCAGAGCAAAGGATCGCCGCATGAGCGGCAGGGTGACGTTCCACAGCTCTTGCCAGCGATTGGCCCCATCTATCCTGTCGGCCTCGTAGAGTTCAGTAGGAATAGACTGCAGCCCCATCATCAGCAGCACCATTGTGAAGCCGGAGGTTTTCCATACAATCATGACGATGACCGCAAAGAGCGCCCCGGTGCCGGTCGAGAGCCAGACAATGGGGGGGATGCCAAACAAGCGCAAGATCCCATCGAAGATCCCTACCTGATTATTGAACATCCAGATCCAGATGTAACTCGCCGTACTCAGCCCGATGATCACCGGGACGAAATACGCCGTGCGGAAGATGCCGACGCCGGGGATGCTCTGGCGCACCAGCAGGGCCAGGCCAAAGGCGACCAGGAAGATGATGGGCGTGATGAGAAGGGTGTACTTCGTGGTGAACAGGAGAGCATTCAAGAAAACGGTGTCGGTCACTAAGTGCTGATAGTTACCCAGGCCGATGAAGCGAGGGGTACCCAGCAACGGCCAGTTGTTCAGGGACATCCACGCGGTCAACACCAGTGGGATGATGAAGAACAACGTGATGAAGATGACACTGGGCAGCACGAAGAGCAGACCCGCACGCTGCCGTCGGCGTACCGACGGACTCCTCCTGTTTGCCGGCACTCTTTTGAGAGTTTTCTCGGTGGCTACAGATTGCATATGTTGATAACTCCTTCCCGGGCGATCACCAGGGACGCCCGCTGGATTGGGTGGCGTGCCTGCTGGAACGACCACGCAAGGCACAGAACTGCTCTGTGGAGCAGGCAGAGCGTGGTCTCGGTCGTTCCCAGGTAGGCAGCGATGGAGCAGTCGACCGCGACCGAGACAAGCCCCACTCACTGGAACAGGATCGACCTGTTCACCTACCGCAGCCTGTCCTCCACGAGCACGGGAGGCGGTTCAGCCAGCTAGCATGCAGTGAATGCAAGCGGCCGTGTGCCCACCTGCTAACTGGACATGATTTGAGTAAACCGCTGCTGCGCCGTGCTCACCGCATGATCCACCTGGCCACTAAAGATGGCTTGCTCAAGCATCGCCAGCCAGGGGCCGCTGGGGTCGTTGAACAGCTCATTGTAATGCACGCTGTAGGGCGTTTGCCCCTTTGCCTCGGCCTGCGAGACGGTGATGAAGCGCGGGTCTTGCTGGCTATATTTATTCGAGATGAGGTCGGTGCGCACCGGAATATTGTCATCCTTAGCGACCACCTCGACCTGGGCCTGGTCAGAGAGATACCACTTGAGGAAGTCTTCGGCCTGACTGACGTGCTTGGAGCCGGCCGGGATGGAGATATTGTCGCCCCCGGCGAAGGATGCCGAGTCGCCGTTCTGGCCGGGAATAGCAACCACACCAAAGTCAATCTTGGGATATTGTTGCTTCAACGTGGCCAATGCAAACGCGCCGGTGCCTTGCATCCCGACCTTCCCGGTTTCAAAGTTGGAAAAGAAACTCGTCCCACTGTCGACCTTGGCACCAGGATCCACCACGCCATCAGTCCAGAGCCGATTGAAGAACTGCAGTGCGGCCTTCACTGGAGGGGAGGATGCCAGGGTGGCCTGCGTGCCATCGGCATTGATGAGTTGCCCCCCACTGGCCCAGATGTATGGCGAAAAGGTGAAGATCATGCACCCGGGGCAGGCCCCAGAGAAGTAGTAGCCATGGATGCCGTTGCCCAATGCCGTGATCTTCTTGGCATCCGCTTCGACCTCTGCCCAAGTGGTGGGTGGCTAGTTGGGGTCGAGGCCCGCCTGGCGGAACAACCCTTTATTGTAGACGAGGAAGGAGCCGTCTGTACTGAAGGGCAGACCATAGAGCTTGCCCTGGTAGGTGACCAGGCGCATGTGCGCCTGGTCGAGTTTGTCAAAGGAGGGCAGACTCTGGGCAAACGAGGTGATATCCGTCAGCTCGTTGGTGGAGGCGAAGTAGGGACTAAAGATCAAGTCCGTGGCAACGAGATCAGGAACGTCGCCCGAGGCAACAGCCGTGCCGAACTTGCTGACAAACTGGCCAGCAGGGATAATGTTCGGTTTGAGCTGCGTCGTATGGCTCGAGTTGTAGGCCTTGGCGATGGTCTGAACCAGGGCGGCATCACTGTCTCGAGACCAGAGCGTGATGCTGCTCGCGTTACTGCTGCCCGTGGTGCCCCCGGAGCCGCCGCAGGCCGCGAAGAGTCCGACAAGAGAGAGAAGTGCGATGAAGTTGAGCATCATCGTAAATGCTCGACGGTTGACCAACATCTCTGTATCCTTCTGCATATGCTATGCACTGCAATATCAGGTCTGTAGATGCACTACTCAAGATGCACTACGAGGACATCACCGGGAGCCAGAGACCGCTCAGCAGAGGTGGCCCATTTACATCCCTCTTTACCAATTTGTCAGTACGGGAGGTAGGAATCTCACAGGTCAAACACATGAAGATACAATAGAGCAACGAGATGATGTTTCCTCATCTAAGCGTGCGTCTTAAGCAGCAAAGCAACACGGTAAAGCAGCGCCTGACAGCAGACATCAGGTATGCGTTACGAAAGTATAAACACATCTTGTCTTGACAAACTGATGACCTTTCGTGATCCAACGCAAACACTCTTCACTCCGCGTCGTGATGCACTCTGTTTGACGTGACCGATCAAACCCCTGTGGATGGTCTCCAGGACGCTCCAAAGACTGCCTAAACCCTCCTTTCTGTGCATCTTCTTGTCTACGCGGTCACCACTTCCGACTTTCACTCACTTCGTCATGGTTACTATGATTCGGCTTCTCCGGACCCTTTTCTTAGAGGGTCAAATATACCTTTTTCGTCTCAACGCCACACATGAGTCGGATGTACACCACAAGAAGCTCGTACAATTAAACTACATGGGACATAAATAATCCCCGCCTCTTTCTCCGCACTACTCGCGTTGGTCATCGCTAGCATTTTCGTCCCGGCAAGTTTCCCCAGTTCGTACAAGTTTAAATCCACAGTAGTTAACGGGGGGCGAGCCGCAGCGGCCATAACCTCCCAGTTGTCAAAGCCAACGACCGCAATATCATCGGGAACCTTCACCCCACGCTCGCGGAGCGCATCAACGACACCGCGTGCAATCTGGTCGCTCCCACAGAAGATCGCTTCGATGTGCGGCTCTGAATCCAGTAAGATCCCTACAGCTTCGTGTCCCCAGGACTCCGCCCATGGACCAAATAATGTCAGGCGTTCAGGCAGGCTAAGGCCGTGTTCGTTCAGTACCTCGCGCATTCCCGCCAGGCGTCGTTGCACCGCTTCGAAGTATGCCGGCCCAGTCACGTGTGCGATATGCCGCCGACTATGTTCGAGCAAATGCTGGGTAGCAAGGCGTCCTCCTTGCGCATCATCAGTCAAAAGGCAAAGCGCATGCGGGTCTCCTACCTGCGTAAAGGCGTAGAGCACAGGCATACCTGTATTACCGACATCGATGGGAGGGCGGGGGTCAATACGTCTTCCTGTCACAATAATGCCATCGACCCGCTTAGCCAGCAACGATTCAATATGCTGCTGCTCACGCACAGGATCATCACGTGCATCACACAGGAAAACCGATATCTGCGCTGTGCCCAGCGCGTCCTCTATACCCATCATCAATGGAATGCTGAAGCGCCCGGAAATGTCTGTTGTGAGCAATCCTACAGTCAAGCTACGTCCTCGCACCAGGCTTTGTGCCAGATCATTGGGACGAAAACCCAGCCGTTCCGCTTCTAGCTGCACCCGCTCCCGTGTCTCTGCCCGGAGCTTGCCGCGTCCATTGAGCGCCTTGGAAACCGTACCAATCGTCACACCAGCGGCACGCGCAACATCATAAATAGTAACGACCTGTTGCTGATCTGCTACTATTGCTTCCATCTCGTCTGAGTGACTACTCATACATACTACTGTGATGACCTTTACTACTGATGCTTTTCTTGTCCGTTGTAGCGAAGGAAAGGCTTTTCCTTCTCTCGATTCTTATTGTACATACTCTAATAAAGAAAGTCAAGGGCTCACATTGGTCATCGTTGACAGACAGTTCATAGGTCACTCCTCAAGAAGATGTGCTGAACGACGCAGTATATCATATGAAGAGGTTCCAAATTAGGTTTGCTTCTTTGTTCTGACGCTTCTGCTTCCCTTTCATTCTTAACGCGGCGTGGAGACCCCTGTGTTTACACATGGGGAGGAAACGCCGCCTCAGAGCTGTTGCAAGATTGGGAATAGCAAGCTTTCAGACAGGCATCCTTCAGTTATGTCGCAACCTTGAGATGGCTTCATCTGCGAAGTTACTTATTAAGAACAATCTTGTGGTGCTAGCAGATTCATCTCAGATTCTCGACTTTGCAACAGCCCTGCTTGCCGCCCTCCTTTCTCTTGACTTCTCTTCCATTTTCTGCTATCCTCTTCTTATGAAGGAAAGCATCATAAGGACTATCAGTATTAAGTTGGATGTCAATGGACATGAAGCCATCTTGCAAGCCACGCAAGCCCGTTTCAATGAGGCAGCATCGTGGATTGCCTCTATCTGCTGGCATGAGCACATCACCAACACCAATACGGCTCACCATCGGGTCTACAGGGAAACTCGTTCCCGCTTTGGACTCGGTTCCCAACTTGCCATCTGTGCGCGTGCCAAGGCGGTTGAGGCGGTCAAGGCAACTCGGAAGAAGGAACAGGAACGCAAGCCGTACCAGAAACCCTTCACCTGTCCTGAATTTGGGCCACGTGGCTCGGTTCGCTATGACGAGCGTTCCTTCAGCCTCAAATCCCTTGATCGTGTCTCGCTGCTCACCCTTGATGGACGTATCACCTGCCGCATGATCTTGGGCAAGCGACAACATGACATGCTGATTGACCCGACGTGGCAGATTGGTGGCGCTGATCTTGTCTGGAAGCGTGGCACCTACTATCTGAACATCACCCAACACAAGGACAGACCAGAAGAGATGGACACGTCTGATACCATCGGAATAGACCTGGGTATTGTCAACCTGGCAACGGATAGCACGGGTGAAACCTTTAGTGGTGCTCACGTTCATACCGTGCGGATGCGCTATCACAAACGTCGCCAAGAGTTGCAACGTGTGGGGACACACTCTGCAAAGCGTCGCCTTAAGAAGATGAGTGGGCGGGAAGAGCGTTTCCAGAAAGATGTGAACCACAAAATAAGTAGAACCCTCGTCAGAAAGGCCGTTATATCGCGCAAGGCACTTGCCCTGGAAGACCTTACGGGGATTCAGGACAGGGTTACGGTTCGTCGTGAGAATCGCTATGAACGGCATTCGTGGGCCTTCTACCAACTTCGTTGCTTCATTGCCTACAAAGCAGCCTGGGCCAGTGTGCCTGTACGGTTTGTTGATCCTCGCAACACGAGTAGAACCTGCTCCAACTGTGGGCATTGCGACAAAGCCAACCGACAATCCCAAGCCACCTTTCTCTGTCAGCAGTGTGGTTTCTGCTTGAATGCGGACGTAAACGCCGCGATCAATATCTCACGGGTACCCGTCAAGGTGCCTTTGGCGACATCCGTACGTGGATAGTCGCAAGCCCCCTGCTTTAGCTATGGGGCACTTGACTTGTGTTATTCTCTCCGTGAGAAGTCTTATCGTGCGCTTTGGGTCGAATACTACACGACTCCCAAGTAGAGAAGAGGAATACTATGCAACGGGATACTCATCAGCCAGCAGTGATTGTTGACACACGGCACAGTCCATTCTGCCGCTTGCGTCCTTTGAGTCTCACGGATGTGCACCTCAACGACACCTTCTGGCAACCACGCCGGGAGATCAATCGCACTGTCACCCTCCCATCTCAGTACCAGCGATGCGAAGCTACCGGGTGTCTTGACAACTTTCGCCGTGCGGCTGGACTCTCCAGGGGCACGTTTCAAGGGAGGGTCTATAACGACTCCGATGTCTACAAGTGGCTAGAGGCTGTCGCATGGACCTTAGCCACTGATCCAGACCCCAAGCTACTGTCATGGGCCAACGAGACCATAGCGCTCATCGCCGCTGCTCAGGATGACACTGGATATTTGAATACCTACTTCACCTTCGAACGGGCCGCTGAACGCTGGACGAACCTGCAGGTCATGCACGAACTCTACTGTGCCGGTCACTTGATACAGGCGGCGGTTGCTTATCACCGTGCCACGGGATTGCGCACGTTGCTTGATGTAGCTATGCGCCTGGCAGATCATATTGCTGAGACCTTCGGGCCTACTGCACGTCCGGGGACCTCTGGTCACCCTGAGATCGAGATGGCGCTCGTGGAATTGGCACGCGAGACGGGCGAGCAGCGCTACTTGCAAGAGGCACAATTCTTCATTGATCAACGCGGTCGACGTCCCAGTGCTTTAGGCGGCCTGGAAAGTACAGTCGAGGCCGATCTGCGTCACCAGGAATACGCTCAAGATCATGCACCAGTGCGCGAACAGCATGCGGTTGTTGGTCACGCAGTTCGAGCGCTCTATCTCTATGCCGGTGTGACAGACATCTATGCCGAGACAGGGGAGCAGGCCTTGGAGAGGACACTGGAAGCCCTCTGGCACAATCTCGAGGAGCGGAAGGTCTACATTACGGGCGGGGTAGGCGCACGCTACGAGTGGGAAGCGTTGGGTGAAGACTACGAGTTGCCCAATAAGCGGGCGTATGCAGAGACGTGCGCAGCAATCGCCCATGTCATGTGGAATTGGCGGCTCCTTCTGGTGAAGGGAGAGGCACGTTTTACCGACGCGTTAGAAACTGCACTCTACAACGCTGTACTGTCTGGGGTTTCCCTTGACGGCCAGGCGTACTTCTACCAGAATCCTCTGGCGGACGATGGTTCCCATCGCCGACAGCCGTGGTTCAATTGTGCTTGCTGTCCAACCAACATTGCCCGCTTCCTCGCCTCCCTACCAGGCTATTGCTATGCTACTTCGGATGAGGGACTGTGGGTGCATCTCTATGCCTCCAGTACGGCTACAACAGTACTTCCGAATGGACAGAGGGTGACAGTACAGCAGCACACCGATTATCCCTGGGATGGTGAGATCGAACTAGAGCTGCACCTCAGCAGGCCTACCTTGTTCAGCTTGTTCGTGCGCATTCCGGGCTGGGTTGCCAATGTCACTGTCCAGATCAATGGTGAGATCCTCGCTACGCCGGTAGTACCAGGAAGCTATGTGGAGATACGACGTCAATGGAATGCGGGCGATTCAGTACATCTTTCTCTCCCGATGCCGGTCCGTCTCATAGCGAGCCATCCGCGTGTGGAGAGCAATCACGACCGCGTGGCGCTGATGCGTGGTCCGCTGGTCTATTGTGTTGAGCAAGTGGATCACCCAGACGTCGATATTTGGAGTCTTGTCTTACCCGCACGAACCGATTGGGAGGTGATTCGCAAACCGGATATGTTGGGTGGAGTCGTTGTGGCTCGAACTGAAGCGCTGGCGATCAGCGGCAACACGTGGTCAGGGAAGCTCTATCAACTGTATGATGACTTACAGCCGGAGTATAAACCGGTGCAACTGACGGCGATTCCTTACTATGCCTGGGCCAATCGTGAGCCTGGGGCTATGCAGGTCTGGCTCCCAATAGAGAACAGAGTTCACCATGGAAAGAAGTAACAGGAGACCATTCCTCCGAAAATCCCTCTACCGGTACTTTGTTGACAGGGGAGAAAGGGTGAGAAGATAAGGGGAGAGGAGGAAAGTGAGATGACGAAGCGAAAAGAGATCACCCAAGAATTAAGCCAGATCACAAAGAGAGAAAAGATGGAGTGTAGGATTGGCTGCGGAGCTTGTTGTATCGCTCCCTCAATTTCATCGGCTATTCCTGGTATGCCGGATGGCAAGCCAGCAGGAGTGCGCTGTGTTCAGTTGACGAGCGACAATCGCTGTCGCTTGTTTGGCAAACCTGAACGCCCAGAGGTGTGTAAGCGTTTACAGCCTTCTGAAGAGATGTGCGGTCACTCGGCACAAGATGCGTTTATACACCTTACATTGCTTGAAAAAATGACAAGCCCTCTCTGAATCTCTATTAATCTGCCTCGTCGGCCATTTTTCTTAGCTGGTGAAGGTCTTTCAAGGCAATATGTCCGGCATGCTGGACAATCAGACCTTCAGCAGCCCAGCGATTGAGGGTGGCGGTGATCGTTTCACGCCAGACGCCGAGCAAGGCAGCCAGATCTTTGTGATAGATAGAGATAGTCGGTTCCTGATGCCCTATGGAGTTAGTGGCGGTCGCCAATTCTATAAGCATCCAGGCCAGGCGGCGGTCGAGCGGTTCAAAGGCGAGCCGGGCCATGTGACGCTGCTGAATCAAGAGTCGTTGAGCCAAATGTTCGGTAATGGCACGTAGTAGGTGGGGATTGTCATTGACCATCTGAGTGAAGGCGTCACGAGATACGATATCTACTTGACTGTTGAGGACCGTTTCAAAGGTACTTTCACGTTCAGGGACGTCCAGGAGGGCCTCTTCACCAAAGAGGTCACCAGGGGCGACGAGTCCTACGGTCAGGCAACGCCCGGCTCCCTGTTCCATGCAGAGACGCCCATAGCCTTCGACTAAGAGCATAACATCATTAGCAGGTTGGTCGGCTTGATAGAGCTTTTTGCCACGCGTCAGGCTGATCCGCCGGGCTATGGAACTCAAACCGGGTATGAGTATAGCACCGGCTTGAAAAACATCCACGGGAAAAATGTAAGGAAGTCTACATATGTTGGCAATAGTTTGCAGCACGAGGCCAAATAGATGGCCTATGGTGATGCCAAGGCTAAGGCGTACTCCCACGTGAGTTTGGACCTCGTGATGGTAGTAGAAGTGGCGCAGCTGCCAGGGGATGAGGCGATCACGTAGATAGAGTACACGCCGGCGATGCTGACCAAGCCAGTGCAGGGTAGGGTAGGCTGGCTGCGAGAAGCTATGAAGCTCAATGGTGCTGATTGTGTTCAATGCCATTAATCCTCTTAAAGAGTCATGTATATTTCAGGCAAAAAGTGGAACACCGTGCATGTTTCAAAGTTAATTCGAGAAGTCCTTTACATGTTATTGTATGTGGGCTGAGGGGCTTTTGTCTAGTCACCCCCATGACGACCGCAAGGGTCGTCACTACTATACTACGTTTCATGCCCGTTCTACCCGCCGTGTATAGTAGTGACGACCCTTGCGGTCGTCATGTGGCGGGGCGGGAGCCATGCCGTCGTTTCTCGCCTCGTGTGGACTGTTCAATCGCCCTGGACTTGCTGTTTTGCGACTCGTAACCGGCGTAGATACTATGGAAAAGAGTATATAGATATATTACCTGTAAAACAAGTTTTACGTTTTTCTTGACTTTTGGAATTTTAGCGGGTATACTTCTAGCAATTTGAGACTGATTTTTGAGTGTTGCCACTTCGTGGAAGAGGATTGGTATTGGCATGTCTTTAACGCATCGGGTACAACAGAGCAAAGCGTCATTGATACAATTGGCTCTTCAGTTATTCCATCCCATTGATGGACCCGGTGTTGTTTTACCGAAGGATGATTCTTCCTCCCTCCGTTGATTCGGGGGTGAGGAATTTTTTTTGTCCAAATAAAGATGGTCTCAGTGAGAGTACATGTAACATTGGATTATATGCTATCTCGATAAATCACTTAGTGGTAAGGAAGATCTTAGCTCACTGTGAGATAAGAAAAGGATGACCTATCAACCTGTTGTCGTATAAAGGTAATGCTTGCAGGAGGTTCTATGCTGCAAATTCAGGCGCATACTCACTCGGTCCAATCTGAAACGAGCATTGGCAGTGATGTAATACAGAAGATAAATGGCGATTTCAAAGGGAAGGATATTATTTCCCTCGATCAGTTTTCGGTGCAGGACCTGCGCGTGCTTTTTAGCTTGACGCGCAAAATGAAAGAGATTGCGGTACATAATGAAGCATCGTCGCTGCTCGCCGGGTATCTTATCTCGCTACTATTCTTTGAGCCATCGAGCAGGACGTTTGGCTCGTTTGCTGCGGCGGTGAAACGCTTAGGCGGACAGACGATTGAGATTCAGAATCCGGAGACGGTTTCTTCAGTTGCTAAAGGGGAATCATTTGAAGATACTATTCGCACCTTTGAGGCCTACTCGGATGCGCTTGTGCTAAGGCATCGCATTCCTGGCTCGGCAAAGCAGGCAGCTGAAACTGCGCATGATATTCCTGTAATCAATGCTGGTGATGGCAACAATGAGCATCCTACACAAACGCTACTTGATCTGTATACGTTGTATGAGCAGTTTGGGCGGCTGAATAATCTGACCTGCTTATTTGCCGGCGATCCACTCAATAGTCGCGTCATTCATTCACTCATTCGAGGGCTCTCACTTTTCAAGAACAATACCGTGTATCTACTGTCGCCTTCACAGTTGCGCTTGAGTAGAGCCGACTTTGCGTATTGGAGTACACGCGGGGTGAAGATCATTGAGATTAGCAGTGAGAACGATATCCCTGAGAATTGTAATCTGTGGTACTGGACACGTATCCAAAAGGAACGCTTTGCCTCGCTGGAAGAATATAACGATGTAGCGAAGGATAGGTTTATAGTGACACCACGACTGTTGCGTGAATATGGCAATTCAGAGATGATTCTCATGGATCCTTTGCCGCGTGTAGGAACTATAGACCCTGCGGTCGATGCCGACGGGCGAGCGGTATACCTGCGCTCACAGATTCGAAATGGATTATATACACGTATGGCACTATTGGCGCTGGTGCTAGGGAGAGTATAAGCAGATGAGCATGAACACTTTGGAAAGATGTGGAACGGTTGCGGAGCGTCCCGTACAGAGTCCTTATACTGAATATGCTTCTCGACTTCGACGTGGAACATTGGTATTAGAGGATGGTACACAGTTCGAGGGTACTTCATTTGGCTATGAAGGTCCTACAACTGGTGAGGTCGTCTTTAGTACCGGCATGGTAGGATATCCAGAAGCATTAACTGATGCCTCATTTGCTGGTCAAATTTTGGTGATGACCTACCCTATTCTTGGTAACTATGGTGTGCCGGAACAGACGTGGTGGGAGGATGACAGGATGCATATAGAGGGCTTGGTTGTCTCCAACTATGTAGATACGCCATCGCACGTGCAGAGTAGTATGACACTGGCCACATGGTTACAACAGGAAAAGGTTCCAGCCTTGGAAATTAAAGATACCCGTCTGCTCACACAACATATCCGCACAGCAGGAGTGATGTTAGGTAAGATCGTCTTCGACAATGATATCCCCTTGTACGATCCAAACAATGATAATCTGGTAGCGCAGGTATCGGCGAAGCAGGTGAAGCACGAAGGAATGGGCGATACCACTATTGTCCTGATTGATTGTGGTGCGAAACGCAATATCGTGCGCAGCTTACTGGCACGCAATGTTCAAGTTATCACCATACCATGGGATTATGACCTCTTCGGTCTGGAGAATCATTTGAATTTTGATGGTATCCTGATTTCTAATGGCCCTGGCGATCCGAAAATGGCGGATAAAACTATTGAGACAGTGCGGAAAGCCTTAGAGCGCAAGATACCGACGATGGGTATTTGTTTGGGACATCAATTGCTCACTCTAGCGGCAGGTGGCGATACCTATAAGATGAAATTTGGACATCGCAGCCAGAACCAGCCTTGCTTGTTGTATGGGACGAAGCGTTGCTATATCACGACCCAAAATCATGGATTTGCAGTGGGCGAGTTACCGCCAGATTTTGTGCCTTGGTTTATTAATGCGAACGATGGTAGCAATGAAGGGATGCAGCATCGGGAACTGCCCTTTTTCTCGGTACAGTTTCATCCAGAGGCGGCTCCTGGCCCAGTAGATACAGATTGGCTTTTTGACTACTTTCTACAGCGGGTAAAGGGTTCGGTGTCGTGAAGTCTCTACAGAAAGTTTTAGTTTTGGGTGCGGGTGCGCTCAAGATTGGTCAGTCAGGAGAGTTCGATTACTCTGGCTCGCAAGCTCTGAAAGCCCTGCGTGAAGAGGGTATTCGCACAGTTTTAGTTAATCCCAATATTGCAACGATTCAGACCTCAAAGTTGCTGGCTGATGAAGTGTACTTTTTGCCGGTGACAACCTTCTTTATCGAGAAAATTCTTGAGAAAGAGCGACCGGATGGTATATTGCTCTCCTTTGGAGGGCAAACCGCACTCAATTGTGGTATTGAGTTATATCAAAAGGGGATCCTGGAAAAGTACCAGGTACAGATTCTGGGCACACCAATTTCGGCGATTATGCTCACAGAGGATCGCCAGGCGTTTGCTGAGCATCTGCAACGTATTGATATTCCTACCCCACAAAGCAGAAGTGCTGAGACACTGGACGAGGCCCTGTGGATTGGTGAAGAGATCGGTTTTCCGGTAATGGTACGGGCTGGCTTTGCCTTGGGTGGACAGGGTTCGGGTATTGCCAGCAACGAGGAAGAACTGGCAGGGATCGTGAGCGGTGCGTTGGCTTTTGCACCTCAGGTGCTCATCGAGCAATATCTGCATCACTATAAAGAAGTAGAGTATGAAGTGGTGCGAGATGCTTACGATAATTGCATCACCGTCTGTAACATGGAAAATATGGACCCACTGGGCATCCATACCGGTGAGTCCATTGTGATTGCGCCGAGCCAGACGCTGACCAATGTCGAATATCATACCCTGCGGAGCGCAGCGATCACTATTGTGAGAAGTTTAGGTATTGTCGGTGAATGCAACGTGCAGTTTGCGCTTGATCCCCAAACGTTGGCCTACTATGTCATCGAGGTGAATGCGCGTCTCTCGCGTAGTTCGGCTCTGGCGAGTAAGGCAACTGGTTATCCATTGGCCTATGTGGCAGCTAAGCTGGCTCTGGAATATGCGCTGACCGAACTGACCAACAGGGTGACAGGTGTAACTCAGGCATGTTTTGAGCCAAGCCTGGACTATGTAGTGGTGAAGGTACCACGTTGGGACCTGGACAAATTTAAGGATGTTGATCACACGATTGGCACGGGTATGAAATCGGTTGGCGAAGTGATGGGCATTGGGCGCACATTTGAAGAAGCCTATCAAAAAGCTATTCGTATGTTAGACCTGGACTTTGAGGGCGTGACCTCGGAGAAAGCCTTTGCCAACGATGAAACAGTAGACGACATTCTTGCTAAGTATCTCTACACCCCGACGCCTAAACGTATGTTTGCGCTTGCTCTGGCCATGCGGCATAGCATGTCGATTGAGAAAATTGCAGATATTACTGGTATCGATCCCTGGTTTTTGTACAGAATTCGCCACATTGTGGAGGCAGAACTGGAGTTGCAGATAAGTCAAGAACTATCCGAGTCACGCCTGTGGGCACTGAAACAACTGGGCGTATCGGATAAGCGTATTGGAGAGTTGACTGGCAAGACGGGGTTGGAGATACGCGCCTTGCGTAAGAGGTGGGGTATCTTGCCATCGGTCTTTCAGATTGACACGCTGGCCGCCGAATTTCCTTCAGATACCAATTACCTGTATATGACCTATAATGGACAGCATCATGATGTGACTCCATTTGAACATGAGGGAGTCATTATTCTTGGTTCTGGGCCCTACCGCATCGGCTCATCGGTTGAGTTCGACTGGACATGTGTGAGTACGGTCGAAGCTCTGAAGAAGTATGGCAAATGTCCTATCGTAGTGAACTGTAATCCCGAAACCGTCTCAACGGATTACGATACATCAGCCCGCCTGTATTTTGAGGAACTGACCTTTGAGCGGATTGCCGATATCTGTGAATTCGAGTCTCCCTATGGGGTAGTTGTCTCAGTTGGGGGACAGACACCAAATAACCGTGCCAAAGCTTTGCAGCACTATGGAATACCGCTTCTCGGCACGGATGCCCTACATATTGATCAGGCGGAGGATCGCAACAAGTTCTCGCATCTACTGGATACACTGAATATTCGTCAACCCGAATGGAATACCTTCGTCAATCTGAGAGAACTGGTCACCTTTGCAGAGCGCGTAGGCTATCCCGTACTGGTGCGTCCATCGTATGTGCTTTCGGGCAATGCCATGCGGATTTGCTATACACAGGAGCAGTTGGAGCAGTATACCCAGGATGCGGCGGCAGTCTCACCGGAGCATCCTGTGACGGTCTCCAAGTTCTTTGAGAAGGTGAAAGAGATTGAACTGGACGTAGTGGCACAGCATGGCGAGATCAAAGCCTTTGTCATCTCAGAACATATCGAGAATGCGGGGGTGCATTCCGGTGATGCCACGATTGTGCTGCCTCCACAAACGCTCAATGCGGAAACACTTGGCAAGATAGAAGCAGCTGGAAGAGCCATTGTGAGTGCCTTAGCTATCACTGGGCCATGTAACATCCAGTTTCTTGCCCAGAATAATGAGGTCTCGGTCATTGAGACGAATGTGCGAGCTTCGCGTACCTTTCCTTTTATCTCGAAAGTGACAGGCGTTAACTTCATCGAATTGTTTGTGGATGCCCTCTTTCAGCCGGAGATAGCTCCCGTAACCTTGCCTCCTCTGCACTTTACCGCTGTCAAAGCCCCACAGTTCTCATTTTCCCGCTTAACCGGAGCTGACCCTATCTTACGCGTCGAGATGGCTTCGACGGGAGAGGTAGCGTGTTTCGGTGAGGATGTGGAAGAAGCCTATCTCAAGGCGATTATCGCTACAGGTGGCAATGTACCGAAAAAGGGTATCTTTATCAGCCTGGGTGGCGAGGAGAAAAAGGCAAAATTTCTGGAGAGTGCCAGGCTGCTCAGCAAGCTGGGTATACCCTTGTATGCGACGGAGAAGACGTGTGCCTTTTTACACGCACATGGCATCGAAGCAACCATGCTGTATAAGATACATGAGCAATGTGCGCCTAATGTGCTGACCTATTTTCGTGAGAATAAGATTGACCTGGCGATCAATGTGGTGGATGGGTATATCCAGAAGGAAGTGGACGACGACTATGCGATGCGTCGCTATGCCGTTGACCACAACATCCCCTTGTTCACGAAAATCAAGCAGGCACGTTTGTTTGTGCAGGCAATAGTGGAAAAAGACCTGGCTACTGTTCCCATTAAATCCTGGAGGGAGTATGAGTTATAAGTCTGGCCCCTACATGTTGCAGTTATTCATATAAGGAGCTTTATTATGTTTTCACAATCAACCGTTGAAAGAATAGATACCGATATCCTGATTATCGGCTCAGGTGGTTCAGGGCTACGGGCGGCTATTGCTGCAACTGAGGCAGGGGCACGAGTATTGGTGGTGGCAAAGGAACGTTTACAAGATGCACATACGGGTTGGGCGATGGGCGGAATAAATGTAGCAATGAAGGCACCGGCCACGCCGCAAATCCACTTTGAGGATACGATTCAAGGTGGCTGGTTTATCAATAACTATCGGTTGGCGAGGATTTTTGCGCAAGAGATGCCTGAACGCATTGCAGATATGGAACGCTATGGGGTCAAATTTGATCGCTTGCCCGATGGATCATATTTTACGTGGGCTAGTGGTAAGCAATCGGCTCCCTTAAATCTATGCGCTGGTGATTACACGGGACGTGAGATGATGCAAGGGTTACTGGCAGAAGTATACCGCTTGAACGTCTCTTTCCTGGAAGATCACTATGTCACACGTCTGCTCAAACAGGACGACCGGGTAGTAGGTGCATTTCTTATCGCCAATAAGACGAATACCTATAAAGTAGTGCAGGCGAAGGCGACAATTGTGGCCACGGGTGGTGGTGGGAATATGTACAAGATTAACACCAATGCGCCGAGCAATACGGGTGAGGGCTATGCATGGGCCTTGGATGTGGGTGCTGAACTGGTAGATATGGAAATGATTCAGTTTCATCCAACCGGTATGGCTTTTCCTGCTGAGAAGCGCGGAACGCTGGTTACAGAGAAGGTACGCGGCAATGGCGGTATTCTCAAGAACAAGTTTGGTGAGCGTTTCATGACGCGGTATCAACCACAGCGTCTGGAATTGGCCGGACGTGATGAAGTGACGCGAGCTATCTACCAGGAGATTGCGGAAGGACGCGGTACCGAGAACGGTGCTGTGTATCTGGATGTGACCCACTGGGAGGAGGGCAAGGCTGAGAAGTTAGTGCCCGATGTCTTTGCTGAACATATGGAGATCGGGGTGGATATTCGTGAGCAGATGATGGAGATAACGCCATCTATGCATCATATGATGGGCGGTTTTGCTATCAACGAATGGGGTCAAACGAACGTAGCTGGCTTGTATGCAGTTGGTGAGGTGACGACGAGTGTCCATGGCGCCAATCGTCTGGGTGGTAACTCGCTCGCAGAGGGTCAGGTATTCGGCAGGCGTGCAGGTATACATTCAGCAGAACACATTAAGACAACACAGTCAGCGCATATTACCCAATCAGCTATTGATACAGAGATACAGCGCATTGAGTCCTTGTTGACCAAGAAGACAGGGGCCAAGGCAGCAGATATGTTGAGCAGTATTAAGGCCGTGATGTGGAATAACGTTGGTATCATTCGCGATGAGGAGAAGTTGACGGCGGCCTATCAAGAGATTAAACGACTTCAGGATGAGGCACAATTGCTGGTAGCCGAGGATAAATCACAGTTGCAAGCATGTCTGGAAATTCAGGATATGCTGAAGACAGCAGAGGTAATTGTGCTGGCAGCATTGGAACGCAAAGAGAGTAGAGGGGCGCATTACCGCTCTGATTATCCAAAAATGGATGCGGCCTGGGAAAAGAATATTCGTATCTATAAGGATAATGAAGGGAAGCTTGTAATCAGAGTTGTGCCACTGGTTAAGGAATAGGTATGCGGAATGTCTACAACACTGATTGGCTCAATCGTCCTGCCCGATACCATTCTGCAAGGTACCCTATATGTGCGCAATGGCAAGATTGAGCGCATTGAAGAAGGTTTCTCTGAACATACCGACGATGTGATGGACTTTCGAGGAGAGGGCAAGTATCTTCTGCCCGGCTTGATAGAAGTGCATGGGCATTTACGGGAGCCGGGATTAGAGTACAAAGAAGATATCCCGCATGGCACACAAGCCGCCCTGGCCGGAGGATATACCACCGTCTTCGATATGCCCAACACGCGACCACCAACAACCACGGTGCAGCGTGTAGAGGAGCAAATCCAAAGATATACAGGTCGTTCGTATACCGACTTTGCGATCAATATGGGAACGGCGGTTGAGGATATTGATGAACTGAAGAAGATTGAGCGGGAGAGGATTACGGGTGTCAAAATCTTTACGGCAGGACATGCCACGACGCCGACGACTATACCCCATTTGAGTGATATTGCCCGTATTTTTGAGATCCTTGGTGAGCGTAAGATCATGGCTCTGCTCCATGCCGAAAATCAAGAACTGGTGAATTATTTTACGCAGAAGTATCGAGATGATCTACAACGCAATGATCCGGCCGTGTGGACAGATGCCAGAAATACTTCAGTGGTTTTGACTTCAGCATTAGAAATGATTGCGCTAGCAAAACAGTTTGGCGTAAAGCTCTATCTTTTGCATCTTTCTACGCAGGAAGAGTTTGCTGCCGTAGAATTTGGGCGCAGCATTGGGGTTGATGTTTACGGCGAAATAGCCTCTTATCAACTAGCTTTTACAACCGGTGACTATGTCCATTATGGCAACCTGATCAACGTTGCACCAGCCCTGCGTACTCCTACGGAGCAAAAGAAGTTGTGGCAACTCTTGCGCAGGGGTAAAATTGATGCAGTGATTTCAGAACATACACCACACACACTAGCAGAGAAGCACAAGGAACGCGTATGGGATGTGGCATCAGGTATGCCAGGCATGCAGGAAACGCTGCCTGTCTTATTGACGCACTGGGTGAAGGAATTTGGGCACGAGACGCTAGAAGAAGGGCTAATGAGGCTCGCTCAGGTTACCTCGCAGAACATTGGCAGCATCTTCGGTTTTGCACAAAAAGGTGGCCTTGCTACTGGTAAGGATGCTGATGTAGTGGTTGTGGATACGAGCCAAGCATGGAAGGTGCAAAAAGAAGATTTGTTTACCAAAAATAAATGGTCAGCTTATGAAGGCATGGAGTTGATTGGCAGACCTGTTGCGACATTCTTGCGAGGCAAACTGGTCTATGCACAAGGAAAGATCGTCGGTCAACCGCAAGGTCGCTGGCTTGAAAGGGAACACAGATGAACGATCAGCAGATATGGCAAATGTTCGCTGATGCGAAGGCGATTATTCGCGAGAGTCATTTCGTGTACAGTTCAGGTCGCCATAGTTCGGTGTATGTCAATAAGGATGCGCTGTACCTGCATACAGAAGTGATAGCGCGACTTTGCCAGAGCATGGCTCAGCCGTATGATGCCGACGAGATCGATGTGGTTGTTGGTCCTGTGCTGGGTGGCATTGTGCTTTCTCAATGGGTGGCACACTTCCTCAATGTGCGCCGTTCAGTAGGTGAAACGCTGGCAGTCTACGCGGAAAAAGAAGGGGATGGGCCGGATAAAAATTTTCTCCTGCGTCGAGGCTATGACAGATACATCGCCGGAAAAAATGTGCTGGTGGTAGAGGATGTGCTAACCACAGGCGGCTCGGCACGTCAGGTTATTGAACTGGTGCGGCAGTATGGAGGGAAGGTTGTAGGGTTGAGTGCGCTATGTAATCGCGGCAATGTGCAACCACGAGATGTGGGAGATGTGCCGATTTCTACATTGATTGACCTAACTTTGGAGACGTTTGCGGCGGAAGAGTGTCCATTTTGCCAGCAAGGTGTACCTATAAACACAGAATTGGGCAAAGGAAAAGCGTTTTTGGCGAAACAGAGGTAAGCTATGAGCGGAACAGCGACATTTATTTCAAAATTAGAGCATTGTTGGCAACAAGGCAACTTTGTCTGTGTCGGTCTGGACTCCGACTATGAGCAACTTCCTGTAGGGGTGCAACGCTCCACCTCTATCGAAGAGGCTGTGTTTGTTTTCAACCGTGAGATCATTGATGCCACTCATGACCTTGTATGCGCATACAAGCCCAATGCAGCTTTTTATGAGGCCCAGGGTGAAGCGGGTTTACGTGCTTTGATGCGAACAGTGTACTATATTCGGGAGATGTATCCTACTATTCCTGTGATTCTGGATGCCAAGCGGGCGGATATTGGCAGTACAAATGTGGGTTATGTGGGTGCTGCTTTTGATAGGCTTGGTGTAGATGCGATTACTGTACATCCGTATCTTGGTAAGGAAGCACTAGCACCTTTTCTGGCGTGTAAGGAGAAGGGAATTATTGTCTTAGCAAAGACGTCGAATCCTGGCTCTGGCGAATTTCAAGATATGCTGGTGGGTGAAGCACGAGAGCCACTTTATCAGGTAGTGGCACGGCATGTCGTGCAGAGTTGGAATGAGAACAGGAATTGTGCCGTTGTGGTAGGGGCAACCTATCCGGCAGAATTGCAAAAGGTACGAGCAATCGTGGGGGATATGCCGATTCTGATCCCAGGCATTGGTGTGCAAGGCGGAGAAATTACGGCAACCGTGAGTGCTGGAAGAGATAGCCGAGGCTGGGGAATGATTATTAATTCGTCGCGAGGTATTATTTATGCATCAAGGAGCGAGGATTTTGCGGAAGCTGCGAGGAAGGCGACGAGGCAGTTGAGAGGTGAAATCGTGCGTGCAGCTGGTATTCATGCAGGCGCCTGAGGGAAGAATAGAACCCTATGGAGGTAGGCCCAGGATACGTGTAAAACGCGTAACTATTCAATAGGGTCAGGAAAAAGCGGGAAGAACGGGATGGCCCGAGAGGGCCCACGATATGCGCAACGAGACATAACAAGCGAGCAGTAAAAATCCCAGGACTCTCCCTTCCTCTTCCCAGATGAGCAGGACACGTTGTCATATCATACCTCATGTATCTCGCAGCGACCCAGAGAAAAAATGAGGGTCATCAGGCTCTTCTTGCCGATGTCCTATTAGAGGGTGTACGAAAAGGCCAGAGAAGCCAGTTTTCATTGTTCAGTTTCTATTGGCTTCTGGAGCCATTTGCGCTGTGAGCGAAAGCCAATTTGGACAAAAACACCTACCGTTTGTTTTTGGAAAGGCTTGTCAGGCCAAAGCAGCTCATCCATACCAATTGGCTCCAGAAGGCTTTTCGTACACCCTCTAAGAGGAGGAACCTGCTCGGGAGCAGGCAATGGAGACTACCGCGAGGAACTGAGGTCTGCCTGTCGCGCCATTCACACGTACCTGGATAGTTCTGACTTGCCACATGCCATGGGATTGGTCCATCTTGATGGGCAAGATGGGGATGGAGCCGTCATGGCCACAGCAGCCCTGACTTCTCTTTTGAGGCGACACCGCGGAAATGGCGGTGTCGCAAGACGAAGACATAGAGCCCATCACTCTTGGTCGTAATCCTCCAGTGCTCTTGAGGGGAAGGCAGGCCTGTCCTGTTTGATACCTCGCCAAAGGAACCTTTTCTAATGAGCTTATGACAAGAGGTCAGCACTTCCATTCGACGCCGACGAACTTGCTTGTTCGCTTGCTTAGAGTAGACAATCTCGTTGCGCATCTCGTGGGCAGAGCCAACCTTTCTGACAACGTCTCTCTGGAAAGCTGAACATTTCACGCTCAACTTATGGCAAAGGTATGATTCAATGCTGGCAATAGCGCCTGACAAAGCACAATAAGAGCAGATATTTCCTCTTGACACATAGCACGATAGGAATTATACTCTCATAGCACCAATGGGTGTATGTCACCAATGGGAGGATTAACCAATGAGCAAGGCGATTAATCCAGCACTGTACTACACAGCTGCTGAGGCAGCAGAAGTCATTAGCAGGAATAGCGGCAAAGAAGTATCACCAACGTACATGCGCAATTTAGCACGATACGGCGTGATCACGACCGTGAAAGTAGGGCATAGTAACCTGTACCTCAAAACTGATGTAGACAAGTACAAAGTTGAGGCCAGAGGTGAGAAAGCCAAGCAAGCCCGTGAGAATAGAGGGATGGGCAAGAAAGAAGAGAAGCCTGCTGCGTAGCCCCGGCGATGATGTTGCGAGCTGGACACTTACACACATCACCGCCACTAGCTACTAGTGAAAGTATAGCACATAGATCACAAACACATGACTATGTGAAAAGGGGATGGCATATGCCATCCCCTTGAGAAGACAGGAGAAAAGGCATGTCAGATGCCCCAGCACTCGTTCCAGTAGAACAAGATATCGTTGATTTCGACGGTTATCCTGTAATCGGCGTGCGACTGCCAGATGGACGCATTGGAGCGTCTTTACGCGATATGTGCGATGCCATGAAGATTGACCGGCCTAGCCAGGTACAGCGTATTCGTGGTGATGAAACAATAGCTGATAGCCTCGTTTCGGTGCAGATCCAGACACGAGGGGGCTTCCAAACCGCAGACTTTCTCACTGCCTGGGCTATTCCATACTGGCGTCGAACTTTCCCGTATTAAAGACGAAAAGAAACGTCAGGCCATTTTGCTGTTCAAGCGAAGAGCAGCCGATGTCTTGTACCAGCACTTCTCCCAACGCAAGACGCTCCCTGAACCATTCTATACGGTTGTGCCTATTGAACCAACAAAGCCAGCACAAGGTGCAAACGCGCTCGCTTGGGCAGAGTATCACCGTCAAATGGCGGCATTCTATGAATGGAAAGCAGCTACAGACACGAGGATTGATGTACTCGAGGAAAGGCAGGGCGCGATTGAGGAGAGACAAGTTGAAATTGAAAGTAGACTCGATGAACATAGGCGCGTTCTTGCCTTTATCCCTGAAATCCTGGAGCGTCTAGGACCTGAAACGCTCACAGTAAAGCACCAGCAGCGAGTGCGAGCATTAGTAAATCGCCTGAGTGATGCAACCGGCAAAACACACCAGAAAATTTACAGTGACCTCGATCTAGCCTTTGAAGTGCCACGTTATCAGGAGATTCCAGAAGAGGAATGGGACAAAGTAGAGAACTGGTTTCAAGTTCAACTTCAGCAAGCAGAGAAACGACAATTGAAGGCGGCAAAGCAAGATGAGCAGTCCTCCTTGTTTGATGAACCAGAAAAGTGAGTTTTACACGTATTCTGGGCCTACCTCCTATGCGCCTGCACGTCTTTTCATCAGTGCAGTCTGATCAAAGTGTCCACAGTTTTGCATCATTAAAAGCTGCTGCGGCTGAGGTGCTACTGCTAGTCAGGCTGCCGACGATGATACCGATCTGGCCAGTGTTGGCACTTTTGCTGCTGCTGACACTTGACAGGTGTACGCCATTTACGTACAAGTCCAGACTTGTGCTGGTGGTTACTACGGCAAGAACATTGGCCTGCCCTAACCCTTGTTGGATGGCTGTGCTGGAACCGTGGCGTACCGTCGTTAAAAGGACGTTGAGGGAGTTGAGTTGATAGGTGCTGTTGGTGCATATCAGGAAGGTGTCATAGGTTAAGAATAATGAGGATGCCTCTAAACACAGGTTCATTCCCATCTTCTGCTCTGGTTGACCTGCTCTTTCTCACGGAAAGCTTTTTCGAGATCGATCTGAAAATAGTTGGCTAAGTCGAGGAGGTAGCTGAGAACGTCGGCAAACTCTTCTGCAAGATCGCTCCTGTTTTGTTTGGCTTGCTCTACATAGAGGCCCTGTGTCTTACGGATGGCTTTAGCCAATTCGCCGACTTCTTCGGTGAAGAGTAAGAACTTTTCAGCATAGTTGTCCTTTGTCCAGCCACGTTCTTGGCAGATTTCATTTATGTATTTTTGGAGGTCTGGGAGAGTTGGGTGTTCTGGTAAGTGTGCCACGGTATTCCTCACTTCAAAGGTAATGACATCGCTCTATTACCACTTTACCACATGTAGGAGAACGGGACGAAACAAGAGAAGTAGCTAAATGTGATACTATGAAGTGGAGTCTCTCTATAGAAAGGCAATAGCATGAAACTTCGCTTTGGCATCAAAACTGCACAACAAAACACTTCCTACGACGACATACTCCGTGTCTGGCTTGAGGCGGATGGTGTTCCTGTCATCGAACATGCGTGGGCTTTCGACCACTTCATCCCGCTCGGCCCTGATCCAACTGGGCCGCAGTTGGAGGGTTGGACGCTACTTGGTGCGTTAGCTGCGCGAACAGAACGCCTGCGCCTTGGCCTGATGGTAACGGGCAATATTTACCGCCATCCTGCCGTGCTTGCGAACATAGGGACAACGGTCGATGTCATCTCACACGGGCGGCTGGACTTCGGTATTGGTGCGGGCTGGAATGAGCTTGAGTGCCGTATGTACGGCATTCCGCTCTATACGCCAGGAGAGCGTATCCGCCGGTTAGGTGAGGCGTGCGAAGTCATTAAGCTCTTATGGACGGAAACCGTCGCGAACTTTGATGGAAAGTACTACCAGCTTAAAGACGCACGCTGTGAACCAAAGCCCGTCCAGAAACCTCATCCACCCTTTGTTATTGGGGGCAGTGGTGAGCAACTAACGCTGCGTATAGTGGCAAAGTATGCCAGTGTCTGGAATTTTGTTGGTGGTGACATTGAGACGTTTCGCCACAAGAATGAGGTTCTGAATGGGCATTGCACTGCTATCGGGCGTGATCCCAAAACCATCGAACGTTCCATCCAGACGAGGGTAAACTATAACAACCTCAACGAAACTAAAGATGGTATACGCCCCTATATGCAGGAAGGAGCAACACATATTATCCTAAACCTGACAGCTCCCTATCCCGAAAACATCGTTCACAGGCTGGCAGAAGAGATTGTTGCACCTTTGCAAGCAGAGTTTGAAGGGTAATAGCTGACTATGGATAGCTTCAGGCAGGAGGTGGTAAGAGGACGGAATGATGTGGTTGAACGAATTGGTAAAGATGTAGAGGCGGCATTTATGACGCCAGTCAGCCTACAGAGCCGACTGGCGTCATAAATGCCGCCTCTACATCTCTATCTTAAAAATGCATGATCGCTTTCCTACCCGATCATATACTCTCGAGCGGTACAAAGCCTAAGACTCGTAACGCATTACCCATCGTTTGTACCGTTGCTTGTACGAGCGAGGCGCGGAAGGCTTTCACTTGTTCATTGGTCTCGCGGACGATAGGTGGCGTGTGTTCGTAGAAGTCGCTGAAATGTGCAGCCAGATCGTAGATATAGCTGGCGAACATGTTGGGTGCCAGTTCGGCACTGGCCTCGGCTAAGCGACGTGGGTAGGCATCAATCTGGCGCAGCAGTTCCCATTCGCTCTGCTCAAGCTGCTCTGGCAGGTTCTCCAAATTTTCAGGTATCTCATAGCCTGCGGCATCCAATTTGCGTAGAATGCTATTGGCGCGTGCGTAGGCGTATTGGAGATAGACCCCTGTTTCTCCGTTGGCACGTAGCACCTCGTCCATATCCAAAGCGATGACCTGCTGGAGGTTGAAGCGGATCATGAAATAGCGAATAGCTGAGGCTGCCAGAATAGCGGCGGTATTCTGGTCACCTTCTGTCTCCTGCTTGCCTGCTTCTAACATGCGCTCGGTGGCAGCATTGATCAGATCATCAGCTTTGATCTCGATGCCTTTGCGACCAGACATGGGATAGAAGCCGCGACCATCGGAGGTATCGACACCGAGGCTGGCTGCTGTAGCTTTGGAGAGCGTGACCACTTCGTAGGCCACATGTTTTGAGTTGTCGGCCTGCTCAGCGTAACCCAGGCGGCGCAGGCTCTCATAGACGACCTGCTGGGGGTACGATTGGCGCACATCGATGACGTTGATAACTCGTTTGGCGTGACCAAAACGTCGAGGATCGGCTTCCTCGTCGGTGGTCGAGATGCCGTGTGGTGTACGCATCGACCATAAAACGCGCCCATCGGGCTGCACGCCCCAGAGGATGTAGTGGAACTGTATGCCCAATGTGGGATCATCGACCAAGCCGAATTTCCAGAGCTGGTTGGCGATATCTTTAGCGGTATAGGTGGCAGTGCCATCACTGCGAACCAAAATCTTGTCCTGCATGCGCTCTTTTTCGTCGACTGTCTGCTGTTGTGGTGTATCGCTATCACCAAAGGGAAGAATCCAGCAACCAGCAGCAAAGCCGCTTTCCGGTTTTTCTAGGAGTCCCCGATCACGTAACATTTCAAAGGTGTGCTTCCATAGCCCTGCGCGTAAGATAGCCGACTCCCAGGTGAGCAGATCGTAGGAGATATTGAGTCGGGCCATCGTTTTCAGATGAGCCTGTACGATCTGTTGTGAAAGATCTGTGGCTTGAGCAGGATAATCGGGGCCAGCTTCAGGTTCATCGCCGTGTTCGATAGCATGCACAACCGCTTTCCGTAGTTCTAATAGTTCAGGTTGGGTTTCGTATGCCTTCCCAACAGCTACATATACCCTCGAACAATAGTAATCGAAGGGCTCATCGGGTAGTTGAGCGTTACCGCCGGGAACTTGTAATATGCCTTGGCGAATCAGTTCGAGGCCAACCACCACATCGGCGACCTGTACTCCTGAGTCGTCAATGTAGTTCTGCGCTTCGACGGAGTAGCCTTGCGAGCGCAGCATGCGTACAAGTGTATCACCAATACAGGAGTTGCGCAGGTGACCAACATGGGCAGCTTTATTACTATTGATGGCAGTATGTTCAATGACAACCTTGGTGCCAAGACCAACGTCATTCTGTCCAAAATCGGCTCCAGCATCCAGAACGCGCTGCATGATGACCTGCCCGACAAAGGGTTGGTTCAGCCGGAAATTGAGAAAGCCAGGTTTGGTAACGGTGATTTCTGCAATGGCGGGTATGTGCATATCCCGCAGAATAGTTGCCAGAGCTTCAGCCATTGGTAACGGTGATCGGCCTAGTTTGTTTTTGCCTGCCCAAGGCATCACCGGCATTGAATAATCGCCAAAGCTGGCCTGCGCCGAGAAACGCAAGTCGATGGGCAACTGTTCAATATCAAAATCTATCTTTTCCTGTGCCAGATAGCTTGTTATGGCTTGCTTAACGAAGGTTGTAAGATATTCATGCAGGTCGCGTGGCTGTGCTTCGGCCATGTACCCTGCCTTACTTGTGGTGGTCATTTTCTTCCCTCTCTCTATCTATCCTATTCAGATGAATGGTTGTACATAATGCCATTCACTATAACGCAGCTTTTCTATATGGTCAAGTGGAAGGAGTAAGCAGAGCAACATGAAGAAGGGCGCAATCTGGCAGATTGCGCCCTTCTTCATGCTGTTCTGCTTACTCCTTCCAGGCTGTCGCTGCAACCTGAAAGCCTCCGGTCTATCTTCTGTATATACATGAGCTAGAACCGAAGGCTTTCAAGGCTACTCAGGCTGCAAGAAGCTTAGCTTCTTGGGCCGACGGGCAGCGTGAAGACGGACTTGGTGGAGCTGAGAATACCTGCCAGGGCAGCGTACCAGGCAGCGATGGCGGTAAGAATGCCAGCGTAACCACCAATCATCCAGACGCCATTGCCGCCTCCTAGCTTTGCGATGGCTAGTAGCAAGAAGGTGATGAACAGAAGCGCAAATACGGCCATGAGAGCCATATTGCTTCTGAGAGCGCCGAGGAACATCAAGCCTGTGAAGATTGCCCAGCCGAGCAAGAAGACGCCAAAAGCTCTGTCTGATGGTATGAGGTTCTGCTGAAGGCTAATACCAACGGCGAGCCAGAAGCCACCAAAAGAGGAAAAGGCTGTTGCGCCGAGGGTGTTGCCTGATCTAAACTCCCACATACCTGCGAGAACCTGAACTGCGCCACCATAGAATAAGGCTAAGCCAATAACTATTTTGGCAGCATCTGCACCAGGGACTAGGCCAGCGTTGATGGCACTAAGGACAAATGTCGTGAGCGCGAAGGCACTCAGACCAAGGGGACCAGGATTGACAACTGCAGGTGCTGCAGTTTCAGAACGTTCTGCTGCGAATTGAGCCATGAGGATTCCCACCTTTCATTAAAGACTAGCATTACATATGCCACATTGAATATAAGCTGGATACAACGATGTTTAGACCAGCTTTTGCTTGCCGCAGGCGCCGTGCCTGCTGAGATAGGTAGGATACGTCATCAACCATCAGTAGAAGGGATGACTTCAATCTCGTCCGTTGATAAGACGAGGGACATCATACAGCGACTTACAGAAGACGATGAAGCGATAATGAAGAAATGTACGTTGTGAGTGAAGCTACCTCCTTTCCGAGAAAAAGACTCTCTAATTATATACGTCTAAAGTTTCTGAAAACTCACCATTCGCGTAATAAGCTAGGCAAAAGCGGAATTTTCTGGCATACTGAGGAGCATGAAAGAAGAGCTTCAAATTACAAGCGAGCGTATCGATGATTTTGTGGTGCTCTTGAGGCTGATGCAGCAGATGGACCTGCCAGGCATCCTTTTCCGACTTGAGGCAGCGTATTGATGAGATAGGATAATCACAGAGATACGCTGCTCAAATCGATAACTTAACTATTATGTAAAACTATGCGTCCAATGTACTGGTGTCGCCGACAGGCTCACCCAGCTCCCGGGCGCGGACAACACGACGCATGATTTTGCCCGAGCGGGTCTTGGGCAGACTGGGCACAAACTCAAGCTCATCGGGCGTGGCAAGCGGGCCGACCAGCTTGCGCACATGCTGCTTTAGCTCTATCGCCAATTGGTCAGAAGGCTCAATGCCGTGTTTGAGGATGACGAACACTTTGACACGTTCACCTTTGATTTCATCTGGCTTACCAATAGCAGCGACCTCGGCCACCGAGGGATGGCTAACCAGACTCGACTCAATCTCCATCGAACCCAGGCGGTGACCACTGACTTTGATGACGTCGTCTACGCGACCCTGGACGCGGAAGTAGCCGTCTTTGTCTTTGGTAGCAGCATCCCCAGCGAAGTAGACATCCTCGATGGTATTCCAGTAGGTTTCATAACGGGCTGGATCGCCGAAAATGGTGCGCATCTGGGCAGGCCAGGGGTCATGGATGATCAGGAAGCCACCCTTGTCAGAACCGACAGATTTGCCGTTCTTGTCCACGACATCGGCCTCAATGGTCGGAAGCGGCCGAGTGGCACTACCTGGCTTGAGGGGCAGGATAACAGTAGGGCTAATCAAGATCATACCAGTTTCTGTCTGCCACCATGTGTCCATAATTGGCAACTCATTTCGCCCAATGTTCTTGCGATACCATATCCAGGCTTCAGGATTGATCGGTTCACCGACTGTACCGAGAATGCGTAAACTCGTGAGGTCGTGCCTGGCGGGCAGTGCCTCACCGAAACGCATCAGACTGCGAATAGCGGTTGGCGCTGTGTAGATGACCGTTACCTTGTACTTCTCGACAATGGCCCAAAATCTGTCAGCTTCGGGATACGTTGGAATGCCCTCAAAAAGAACACCGGTGGCGGCGTTCATCAGGGGGCCATAAATGGTATAGCTATGGCCGGTGACCCAACCAATATCAGCAGTACACCAGAACACATCGTTGGGTTTGATATCAAACACAAACTTGGTAGTGGCGTAGACACCCACGGAATAGCCGCCCTGGACATGGACAACACCCTTGGGTTTACCGGTGCTGCCACTTGTGTAAAGAATATAGAGCATATCCTCGCTATCAACCGGTTCGCAGGGTACAACAGTATCTTCGGGAACATCCTTCAGCAACTCATCCAGGTACATATCGCGGCCTTGGGTCATTGAGACTTCTTTGCCAGTGCGGCGGATAACGACAACCTTTTGAATCGTGGGTGTCTCAGCAACTGCTTCGTCCGCAATTTTCTTGAGTTCGATGACTTTGCCACCGCGCAGGCTACCATCGGCAGTGATGAGTACTTTCGCTTCGCAGTCGATGATGCGGTCGCGCAGGGAACTGGCGGCGAAACCACCGAAGACAACCATGTGTGGTGCGCCCAGGCGTGCGCAGGCTAAACAAGCTGCCACGAGTTCAGGAATAAGCGGCATGTAGACGGCTACGCGGTCGCCTTTCTTTACGCCCTGGTCTTGGAGAACCTTTGCCATACGGTTCGTCATGACATAGAGATCTTTGTAGGTGATGGTACGGGTTGAGCCATCATCACCTTCCCAGTGATAGGCGACTTTGTCGCGGACAGGGGTGTCCATGTACCTGTCCAGACAGTTATAGGCTGCGTTAAACTTACCATCCACAAACCACTTGAAGAAGGGCTTGTTCGTCCACTCAAAGGTTGTCTGCCACGGTTCAAACCAGTGCAGTTCCTTTGCCATGTCATCCCAGAACTCGAAGCGATTCGCCAATGACCACTTATGGAAATCTTCATAGTTGTCGAGGCCCTTGGACTTGATGTAGGCGGTGATGTTGGCGTTCTGAACGACTTCAGAGGATGGAGAGAAAACGCGGTCTTCAATCAGAATAGTGTCGGTGTCCTCAAAGCTGAGATTGGTGCGGTTGGTGCTCATTCGCAGTTCGTCTCCTTACTACGCTGTAAATATTACTTACTACTTAAGGAAAAGCCACCATTGTGTGGTGTAAAACACCATTCCTGTTAATTACTGCCGACTCCTTGTTAGATAGGGGCGCCTGACTTCAGCTACCTACTTTTTAGGAGTACGCTACATTATACTATATCACTAAATAATGTGTGAAGCATAGGGGGAAGCAGGCTCTTTTTTGAGAGACTCATCCATTTTTTATATGTTTGTTTATACAGGACAATTGTTCATCAACGGTACGAAACTGCATACAACAAATGAACGAGATCTCTAAAAGTTATTGGCTTAGCCTTTCTCGTAGCCCTTCCACTGAACAGCGGAAAGGCTATGTGCGTGCCTAGTGCAAGGCTCACCGTGGCCTCATTTTGAGGAACACAGTGAGCCGATACGAGCATAGGGTGCCAGTCAAATGCCTGCAAAATAAGAGGGTTGGCTGCAACCCCCTTATAGACTCCCGGTACCCACTACTGACTAGTGTTAAGAACCGACGCTTACGAGTTCAGTCCGCTGCTGAAGAGCAGGCGGAGGTGAACCAATGAACTCGACCTCATCGTGTTCAAACCAAATGGGTTCTACAACCATAGCCCCTTCCAGGGCAATCAGATAGAAACAAAAAGGCTCTTCTTGATCGACATCGATGGTATTGATTTTTCGAACCGTTCCTTTGAGCCCGCGGAAGGGTGTATAGCTCGTAATACGTACCCGGCTTCCTACCCAAAAATGACTGTTACCCATTAAGGTTGGCCTCCTTTCTCATTAGCTGGATGCTTAAGTTTGGGTATCAAGCCTGCTCATACTTCATTTGAAGCGCATCGCTTTCACCAAGTGAGCGAAGAGGATTTCTTCACACATATAGCTGCTTGTGGCAGCGAGAGCGCATATCCAGGAGAGATGATCCTTCATTAGCAAAAATAGTTGCTTGTCGTTTGGACAAGCAACTTACTTCACTCAAAAGCAGAATGTAGCACAGAGATATCACAATCGTGTCACAAAATGCTTGCCCGATATCACAAAACCATCACAATCCGTTGGTGTCCTGAGGACTATTGGACTTTGTGTGTTTCCAAATTTAGACAACGGCCTTAATTTACATCATCATGTTCATTTGAATATATATTGATGTTACATTTGTTGTCCAAAAGTGCTACATTTACCTGAATATATATAGAAATGTGTGAATAGATAGGATATACTAGGGGAGGTCATGGAACCGGAACATAAAAAGGTTGATGATGTTTGGTAATTGGTTTTGAGGGAGTGTGGCACAATGCATGGTTTGATTTTTGTTACATGGGAAAAGTATTTGACTGAGCGGTTCGGTAGTTCCTTCCTTCACGCTTATCGGGAGGCGATTGGTGAAACACCAGCTACTGCACCCCTTGTTAGTCGTGTTTATGATGATGCGGTCTTGTTGGCTGGGGTAGGTGCGGCCAGTCAATTAGCCCACTTTCCAGTTGATACGCTTTTGCGTGAGTATGGTCATTATTTTATGATCAATGGACTGACCAGTCATTTGTGTTCCTATCTGTTGACTCAGGTTCATAGCGGGTATGATTTGCTGTTGTTGATGCGTAAGGCTCATGCCCAGATGCGCCGTACTGACGGTTTAACGCCGCCTGTTTTCGGTTATGAAGCTCTTTCTACCTATGCAAACGGTCTGGTATTAATCTATAATAATCACCGCCAGCTCTGTCCAGTTCTCTATGGAGCTATTGAAGGGGCTGCCGAACGTTATGGAGAAAAGGTACAGATCATAGAACGGACATGTATGAAGCGGGGGTCGGCAGAGTGTCGCTTCGAGATCTATTTCTCGGCTGATCCCAATAGTGGTGCATTGTATATGGAGACGCCTGAACAGTCGGTTCGTCGTAAGATACGTCGGCAACTGGCAGATATGGTTTTATCAGCTCTACCAGATCAGAATGGGGTGACGCTTATGGACCTGCAAAAAATTATGTTGCACTGGCAGGTCAATCCGGCTCATTTGCGTCCAAGCGTGCTACTGGAAGCATTAAAGCATCTCCAGCATGCTGGTCTGGTTGCTAGCAGTGCTAACCAGCCTGGCGATGATCTAGCCCGACGTCGCTATTGGCGTGTTCCTACTACCGAGCAGACTAATATCTAATTCTATGGGAGTTCCTCGCGATAAAACACTTGCATATTTGTATCTATCTCGTGCATAATAGCATTGAGAGCGAAATATTTCCTGTGCAGGAATCACTGCCTTCAGACGCTAATTGCGCGAGATAGCCATGCAAGGAGCTTGGTATGCAATCCACAGACGAGACAACTCAGAATACTGGATCAATTGAACGTATCTCCCGTCCCTTTAATCGACGTGAGGCTGTCAATGAAAAAAGGCACAATCTTTTACAGCAAAAACAAACTGATACGCTGCCACAAGTGCAGGCTGAGACTCTTAACAACAGAATCGCCTGGCGACAGTTGATTCAACTTCGCGAAGAAAATAAACGTCTACGCTGGCTCTTAGCTGAGGTTGGCAGAGATGAGGGAAACATTGCAGGTCAGCTAAACCAAGATCAGGCACAGGAGGCTGAGCAATATCGCGAGCGTATAGGGGTATTAGAGGCAGAGCAGGAGCGTTTGCAGGAAGCATATCATCAGTTGGAGTATCGCTATCAGAGCCTGTACCACTCCTTCCAAAGTCAGGTCGAGGAAGAGGCCCAGCGTATGGTCGAAGATGCTGCCCGTACTGTCGACTTCGCGCCAATTGGTAAGACTGGCTCACTCAAAGATGCCTTGAAAACCGTCGAACTCCAGGTTCGACAGATTCAGGATAAACATACTGCTGAAGCACTCTATCTGATGAGGCAGGCACAACGCAAAGCCGCCAAAATGGAACAAGAACTCGCCAAGGAGCGAGAGCAAATTGCTCTTGAACGTCAAAACCTGCACACCCTTCAGGCTAGCTCACGCGAACAGGCAGAACTACGTAAACGTATCGTAGAGGATCGTCTACAGCTCCAATATACTCTGACGCTGACCCTCATGACTACCTTCTTCTTGCTGCTCCTACCTATAGCCCAACTTGCTATACTCTCATTTATCCATATTCCTCTTACACTCCAAATGGGTTTTGCGCTCTTCGCCCCTCTCCTTATCGGTATAGTTCTTGTCGCCATCTTCTCATATATTCGTTCCTCGGCACGCTTGATCACAGCCGGTGTTCCACAGAAAAAGGCCGTACAAAACAAAGATCAGGATAAAAAAGAAGAGAAAAAGAAGACCGCTTAAATCCAAAAAGCTGGTGGCTTACACTCACGTCAGAAGGTGCAAGCCACCAGCTTTTTGGATTAACTTTCTATCCCCGCAAGCTCAGTACTGTTCGTACAATCTTCCGATTGTTTGACGCCGCCTCGCCTTCCAGGTATGCCTCAAAGACCGTTTGCTGAATACCGGTATTCATGGTTGGATAGGCATGGATTGTATTCAGGATATCATTGATCGTTAAATTATTCTGCATTGCCAATGCCATCTCTCCCAGCATTTCACCGGCACGAGCTCCCACCATATGCGCTCCTACAAGCTCATCTTTCTTTCCTGCCAGTACGAGCTTGATAAAGCCCGTAGTCTCTCCCTCGGCCTGTGCTCGATCAATATCGGCCCACGGAAACTTGACAATACGTACCTTTTTATACTGTTTCTCCGCCTCATCTGGCGTCAAACCCACCCGCGCTGCTTCGGGATCGGTAAACGTACACCATGGCACCACACGATAATCAACCTTCTTTTTCCCAACGGGTACCAGCGCATTGCGTACTGCTACTCCTGCTTGATACGCGGCCACATGGGTAAAGAGGTAGCCCCCAATCACATCTCCAATCGCCAGCACATTCGAGGCCGACGTCTGCAAGGCATCATCCACCTTGATCGCTTTGTTATCGTACTTGATGCCAGCCGCCTCCAAATTTAATCCCTCTACGTTGGGCTGGCGTCCCAGTGCCAGTATGATCTCATCAGCTTCAAATGTCAGGGTCTGTTCACCTCGCTTCGCCGTTACCACTTTCTTAGTGCCATTGCGGCCTGCCTTTACAAAACGTGCTCCGGTCACAATCGTGATGCCTTCGGATCCCAGCACTTTCGCCACTGTCTCTGAAACTTCTGGCTCTTCCCTGGGAAGAATACGTTCTGGCCCTTGGATGATCGTCACCTTCGCGCCCAAACGCTCAAACGCCTGACCCAGTTCTACACCAATTGGGCCACCACCCACTATCACGAGAGAGGCTGGCAGATTCGTCAGATCAAACACATCTTCATTTGTCAGATACCCCATCTCCTCCAGTCCTTCCACCTTGGGCTTTATCGGGCGTGAACCGGTCGCCAACAATGTATTACGGCTCGTAAACGTCTCACCATTCAACACCAGTTCCGTAGGCGATTTAAATGATACCTGTCCAAATTTCACCGTTACGCCTTCGGTATATACCTTCTCTGCCTCTGCTACACGCCGAATCACCCCTTGAATATAGTCAGAAACCTTGCCCATATTTACTTGCAATTCGGCAGGGGTGAGTCCCAACTTCGCTGCCTCTTTTGCCTGCTGTACTACCCGTGCCACATGGATCAAACTTTTGCTAGGCACACATCCATAGTTTAAGCAGTCTCCCCCTAGACGTTCCTTGTCGACCAGCAAAACACTCGCCCCCAGAGCCATTGCTATGCGCGCCGCCGTCAGCCCGCCAGAACCACCGCCGATAATCGTCATATCATACTTTGCCATATTGTCCTCCTCGTGATTGCTCCTTTGATACTATTTTGATCAGGGATAGTTACGTATTGTATTGTAAGGTATCGCTGAGCTACTGGCAACTATACGAGGACTGCGTACTGATGGATTACGTGCAGGTGAGTAATCTGGTATGAAATCCTTTTCGTATCGTCACAAACAAACCACATAATAATGTGATAGTCTTACATGCTATAATTTGTGGAGAGACTTACAACAACCTGTTAAGGAGATAAGTTGTTATGACACAACAAGTTCATCCCTCGGTTGCCCTTAAACAACACACTATCTGGCAAGATGGACAACATCCCGAGCCATGCACTGTGGTTATTTTTGGTGCAACCGGCGATCTGGCTCAGCGCAAATTGTTACCAACGCTGGCTCACCTTTTTCACGATCACCCTTTACCACAAGGCTTTTCAATTGTCGCCTTTGCTCGTCGTCCTCTCACCAATCAACAATGGCGGACTATGGCTCTCGACTCCATTACTAAATATATGCCTGAAGACGACAAATTAGATGAGAAGGCACAAGAAGCTTTCGCGCAATGTATGTTCTACTGCCAGTCGGACTTCAATGATCGCGAAGGCTACGGCAAACTCTCCGATCTGCTTGATAAGCTTGATCAGGAGCGTGGCACACAGGGAAACCGCATCTTTTACCTCGCGACCCCGCCAACCTCCGATTCAGAGATCATCTATCAACTCGGTGGCTCTGGTCTGGCTCGCCCCTCTCAGGCGAATGGTGTCGAGGAATCCTGGACGCGCCTCATCATCGAAAAACCCTTTGGACGTGACCTTGCCTCAGCCCAAAAACTCAATCGTGAAATCTCCCGCGTCTTTCGTGAAAATCAGATCTACCGTATTGACCACTATATGGGCAAAGAAACTGTGCAAAACTTGTTAGCCTTCCGTTTTGCCAACGGTATCTTTGAACCCCTCTGGAACCAGAAATATATCGATCATGTACAGATACTTGTGGCTGAAAGTCTCGGCATTGGCTCCCGCGCCGAGTATTACGAAGAGTCCGGTGCTCTACGTGACATGGTGCAAAATCACATCATGCAGATCCTCTGTCTGACGGCTATGGAAGCTCCTGTGGCTTTCGATGCCGATGCCATTCGTGACGAAAAGGTCAAGGTTCTACGTGCCATTCGTCCCTTCACCCAGGAAGATGTGGAAAAGAACGTTGTGCGTGGTCAATATATCGCAGGTGTGGTCGGCACTCAACAACAAGAGGGCTACAAAGAAGAAAAAGGTGTCGCTCCCAATTCCGCCACCGAAACCTATGTTGCTCTTAAACTCTTCATCGAAAACTGGCGGTGGGCCGATGTCCCTTTCTATATCCGCACTGGTAAAACCCTGCCCTCACGTAGTACTGAAGCTACCATCCAGTTCAAACGTGTGCCGCACATGCTCTACAAACCCAATGAAACGAAAGGACTTGTACCTAATCGTCTTACCATCCGAATTCAGCCCGATGAAGGGATATCCCTCAAGTTCGCTGCCAAAGTACCAGGTGCTGCCCGTCATCTCAGCGACGTTGACATGAATTTCAGCTATCAGACGGCCTTTGGCATCGAAGTACCCGATGCCTATGAACGCCTGCTTGCCGATTGTATGGTTGGAGATCAGACTCTTTTCATCCGCCGCGACGAGGTTGAAGCCTCCTGGCGCATTATCGACGGCATCACCAATGCCTGGAAAACCATATCCCCCGATACTGTCTACCCTTACAAGGCCGCTACCTGGGGGCCACCTGAAGCCGACGAACTCATCCAGCGTGATGGTCGCCAGTGGGACAATCCGTCAGTCACCCCCGGCTGAAGCACGGGGGCTTGTGTCTCAGCTCCACCGCAGTTCCGCATATCTTTGCAGACGTGCGGCTTTGGCTTCGTGGCTTGACACATCAGGGCTGACTGACAAACAGCCCGTGCTCACCCAGTCTTGCCGGATGAGCAACGTTCGCATCGTGATATTCCTGGCACCCACCAGGTCGGCATGGAGCGTATACTGGCAGTTCTGACAGACAAACAACAGACCTTTGCGAGGGCGGTTTTCATCACAAGTATGTCCACATCTGGGGCAAGCCTTGCTCGTGTAGTGGGCATCCACCTTGACGGCCATCGACCCATACGAAAGGGCTTTGTAGGCGATCATGGATTGCAGTTCGGCAAACGACCACTTAGAGTAGGCCGCATTGGCTTTGCGCTGTTTCGATGAAGCCTTCTTACCTTTCTTGCGGATCAAACGCTCGCGGATATCGGTCAGATTTTCCAATCCGATAAGACTATGTGGGTGTCGAGTCACGATGCGTTTGGAGACCACATGATTGGCGTCTTGCTTCAACCGTCTCTCTCGTCCGCTGATCGCCACCAGGCGACGGGTTGCGGCGCGAGTGCCTTTTTTCTGAAGACGCTTTCTCAGTCTCGCGTAATGGTTGGCTTTAGGAACAATGGATTTGCCAGAATGGAAGGATGGCTCTCCACGTGTGGAGCTACTGACAGCCAGGTAGCGAATGCCGACATCCACACCAGCTATCCCTGTCTGGGTGAGAGGTGCGGGATCGGCTCTCTCAATTTCCAAAGAAACCAACAGGTAGAACTGCTTACGGGGCTTGTCATACCACAGTTTGGCAGCCCCGATGGACGCTCCTTCGCCGATGAGGGCCACGTGCTTGTTATAGCCCGTATAGGGAACCACCACGCGTCCATCAAGAGCAAGGATGCTCACTCGTTGTTCTGTTTTGAAACTGTAGTCTCGCTGGTAGTTGTAGGTCAGGGTGGGAGAAACATACTTGGGAGGTTTGTCCAATCCCTTGTACCGCTTCTTGGTCAAGCCAGCTTGGCGTGCAAGAGCGTTCTGCTTCACCTTCGTCCACAACCCTTTGTAGGTCGCACCCACCTGACGAGGAACGTTACAGGCCATCTGTGCTGGCAAACCAAACTTCAAGCGGATGTCATCGTAGCAGCCTTTCTGCAAGGCACGTCCACTGCTTGTTTTGCCATGCTCAAAGGCGTATTGGCTCACAGAGTTCAAGGCATCGCGATATGCCAGTTGCGTTTGGCGCAATGCCTTGAATTGTTCGGGCGTGGTCTTCAGTTTGAGCTTGGCTGTGAGCATCTGTTTCATCGAACAAGTCTACCAGATATTCACGCATTCTGTCAAGAGACAGATGCGCGTGAAGATTTGTACCCCCACACCCATCACGCCCCGAAAGGAACGCTCATTCCTCCCCCGCGCAGATCAGACGGGGGACTCCTGAGCGGATTTGTTGAAAGGTAGTTGTATGAGAGAAGAAACAGCCGTAGCGGGTACCCACTACGGCTGTTTCTTCTCTCAGGTAATCACGTTTCTATCTTGCTCTCCTAATCAAAAGTGATATACTAATCTGGACAATATCAACAGGAGGTCTATTCTTATGAGTACAACAAACTTACTCCCTGGCATCACTCAACATACTCTCAAAACTCCAAGACTGACGGTAGCTCATCTTGAGGCAGGAAGCGGTGATACTCCCATCGTTCTCATACACGGCAATTGTGCATCGTCTCTCTTCTTTCAGGACTTCATGCTTGCTTTAGCTGCAACCCATAAATATAGTGTCTATGCTCCCGATATGCGCGGCTTTGGTGATACCGACACATTACCCGTAGACGCCACCCGTGGCTTGAGCGACTTTGCCGACGATCTGGACTCGTTTGCCAAAGCTCTCAACCTGACGGCTTTGCACCTGCTCGGCTGGTCATTAGGGGCAAATGTGGCCATGCAATACGCTATCGATTATCCTGGCACCTTGCGCTCTTTGACCTTGGAGTCACCCAGTTCACCTTTTGGCTTTGGCGGATCAAAAGGTGCCGACGGGAGCTTGGTCTGGCCTGATGCCGCAGGCAGTGGTGGCGGCACGGCTAATCCAGAGTTTGTCAAACGCATCGCTGAGGGAGATCGCGGTAGTGAACAGTTCTCACCGCGTACCGTCATGAATACCTTCTATTTCAAACCTCCTTTCCGGGCTGCACCTGACCGCGAAGAAATATATGTTACATCCCTGCTCTCAACCAAAGTAGGCCCCGGCAATTATCCTGGCGACCTTACTCCATCTGCGAACTGGCCCAACGTTTCTCCAGGAAAGCAAGGACAAAACAATGCCCTTTCGCCCAAATACATGAATCAAGCCAATTTTGCTAAGATACA
>WNGG01000484.1_pt1 | contig 43882 bp, 43 predicted proteins | sample 5400661 | NCBI WGS metagenome assembly WNGG01 (sample SAMN13153372, study PRJNA577476) | soil metagenome | isolation source: 100 cm soil or saprolite under Garry oak tree replicate 1 | place: USA:California | collected 2016-06-15 | reverse complement strand
CCCATAGCTCGGCGGGTCGTGGCTCGGGTTGTCGCTCGGCGGGTCGTGGCTCGGGTTGTTGCTGCTCGGCCGCATACGGCTCGGGCGCACGCTTCTCCCGGGCGTGCGGGTCGGCTGCGTGCTGCTCTTGCGCGGGCGCCTCCTGAGCACGCGGATCTTGCGCGGGCGGCTCTTGGGCATGTTGCTCTTGGGGAGGCTGCCCGGCCGGGCCCTGGTAGCCGTCCAACCAGGGTTGGGCGAAGGCCGCCCAGGGCGATTCGGCGGCGGTGCGCGGTGGCCGGTACGGTCCTTCGCCACCGATCCGCATATCCGGGCTCGCGGGCGAGGCGGGCGCCTCCGGCTCGGGCAGGGGCGGGCGGCGGGGCAGTTCGCCGCCGGGTGCCTGTACCGCGGCTTCCGGGATCGGTGGCGCTGGCGAGGCCGGTGCGGGGAATGGCGCGGCGGACTCCTCCGGGGTACGGAGCTCGCCGGCGCGGTAGGTGCTACTGCTCGCGCGCGGTACCGGTACCTCCCCGCGGGGAGGCTCAGCTGTCCGTACCGAGGCCCGGCCGACCACGCTCGGCGCCGGCCCCTCTGGCTCCGGAGGGCTGCTTGTCGGCTGGTCGGCGGGTGGACCGGCGAGGAGGTTCGCGGCTAGCGCGACGGGGTCGGGGCGCGCGGTTCGGCCACCGGGCATGGCAGGCTCCGGCTCCCACGAGCGGCGCTCGGCAGTGGGTACCGGCTGCTCGGCGTGCGCGTCGGGCAGGGCGGCTGCCGGGGTCTGCCACGGTACGGGCTCCTGTTCGCCCGGTCCGGGGACCGCCGGCACGGGCTCCCACGGGCGCTGTTCTCCAGCCGGTTCCGGCGTTGGTTCGACCTGCTCGGCGCGCATTCCGCGGCCGGGTTCACCGGCAGCCGGCCGGTTCCGGGTCCCAAGGGCGGCGCTCGGCGGCCGGTTCCGGCTCCCAGGGACGGCGCTCGGCGGGGGGCTGGGGCTGCCAGGGTCGCCGCGGGAGACCGGACTCAGGCGCCACGACGGCGGGCTCGGGCTCGGCGGGACCGGCCGGTTCGCGCTCGGCTGCGGCGGTGGCATATGGCGGGTAAGGAGCCGACCGGGACTCGTCAGGCGTCGCCCGTGGTTCCTCGGGCTGGACCTCGCGTGCCCACAGCGGCGGCTCCGGTACCGGGCCGGGCTGCCAGGGCTGGTGTACGGGCGGGGGCGGCAGTGTCGGGGGCGCCAGCGTCGGGGGCGGCAGTGTCGGGGCCGGCGGCGGGAGCGTCGCGGCCGGCTGCCACGGCGCCGCGGAAGGCGCTGCGGCGGACGCCGCTGTGGAAGGCGCCCCAGCGAACGGCGCCGCGGACGCCGGCGCCGCGGAAGGCGCCCCGGCGGGAGGAACCGGCTCGGCACTGGACGGCTGGTCGGATGACGACCAACTCGGCGGGCTGACCCGGGCCGTCGCCCGGCTGGGCGTACCGGACCAGGATGCCGGACCGGCGGGCGAATCCGACTCGGGTGCCGGCGGCCACGCGCCCGGCTCGGCGGCCGGAGCGGGCGCCGGTGACTCGGCGGCCGGCGGGGTGGCCGGCGCAGCGCCCGGCCAGAGCATGCCCGAGGGCGGCGGCGGCATCTCGAACGGGTCGCCCTCGTCCTCGATCGTTGCGTCCGGCGGAAGCTGGGTGCCGACAGGTGGCGGAGGTGCCAGCGGTGGCAGGCTCTCCTCAGCGTCCGGAGGCGGTATCGCATCCGGTGGTGCCGCCCGGTATGCGTTGCGCTCGTCCATGGCAGTCTCCCAGCTTGTCCCCGCCTGCCATCCGGCCGGCCCGGCGATGAACCCAAGGCGTCTGCCTCATCCCGTGACGCCCCGGGTTCACCGTGCCATATGGGAACCACCCAGCACAGCCGACCCCGGTCAAGTTCGGGTCACTGGAACGGTCTATTTCCGACCGATCGTACCTATGGTCCGGGGCCGGGCGAGCTGGAGCTGCGACTGGTACTGGGCGTTGGCGTAGGCGTCGGATCCGTGGACGCCGACGCCGCGGCGGACGGGCTGGCGGGCGGCGGCGCGCTGGGCGACGTCGACGGGCTGGGCGTCGGTGACCCGCTCGGCGACGGGCTCGGCGACGGTGACGGCTTCGGCGGCGGTACCACCGACGGCAGCGGTGATGGTGACGGCTTCGGCGGCGGAGGCGGCGGCTGGTGCGAGGGTGCGGGAGCCGGAGCGGGTACCGGGCCGACGACCCGGGTCGCGCCGAAGAACGCGGACCACCAGATGTGCGCCACCTTGACGACGTCGCCGCTGTTCGGCGCCTCGATCATGAAGTCGCCGCCGTAGTAGATGCCGACGTGCGAGATCGTGGTCCAGTCGGTGCGGCTGCTCGTGCTGAAGAACAGCAGGTCACCGACCAGCAGTTGAGTCGTGGACACCGGCGTCGTCGCGTGGTACTGGTCGGCAGCGACCCGGGGAAGGCCGTGGTATCCGGCCTGCCCGTAGGCCCACCAGACCAGGCCGGAGCAGTCGAACGTGTTCGGACCCTCGGTACCCCAGACGTACGGGCTGCCCAGCTTGCTCCGGGCGGCGGCGACGGCGGCGAGTGCGACCGCGCTGGGCCCGAGCCCACCGACGTTGCTCCCGGGAGCGAACTGGCCGGCCAACTGCGCGTCGACGGCGTCCTGCGCGGCGGCGGCCTCCTGGACGGCCGCCGCGTTGCGTGCCATGAGGTCGGCCAGCGCCGCGGTCTGCTGGTCATGGCTGGCCCGCAGGGTGGCCTGCTGCTGGGTGAGCTGCTGCTCGGCGGCGAGGGCCGCCTGGTAGGCGGTGTCCGCGGAGCGTTCGAGCGCCGCGGCGCTGGCCGCGTCCAGCACTGCCGACTGCGGGCTGCCCGCCGCGCTGTCGGGGGCGATGCCCAGGCCGCCCGGGACGAGCTCGTTGAGCTGGCCGATGTCGTTGGCGTACCCGCCGAGCGGGCCGAGCTGGGTCGCCTGCTTGTACGCCTTGGTCGCGGCGCTGTCCGCCTGCCGCTGGAGAGCGCTGGCCTGCTCCCTCGCGTCCTGCCAGGCCTGCCAGGTGCGCTGCCGGGCCTGGGTGGCGGCGGAGAGTTCCAGGTCCAGCTTCGTCAATCGCTCACCGAGCGCCTCGACCTGTGCGCGTTGGGTGAGGATCTGCCTGGCCATCGGGCCGACCACCGGAGTGGCGGTCTGCGCGCCGGTAGGCACCGAACCGCCGGTACCGGAGACGAGCGGGCCGGTCGCGACCGGAGGAACTCCCGGATCTGGTACCCCGCCCGGGGTGGTGGGCTCAGCGAACGCGGGCGTCCCAACCAGTGCCGCCAGCATGGCCAGCGGGATCATCGCCCAAGCGAAGCTACGCCTCTTCATCCCACCGTCCCGGATTGGCTCCGTTCCTTCCCCTGTTCTGGTCTACCCCAGATTGGCGAGATCTGTCACTCCCCGGCCGGGTAACAGATCGCTGATAACGGCCTGCCCGGCGATCTGTTCAGCCCCGGTCGTACAGTCGATGCCGTGGACCCCGGGCGCAAGAGCGAACTCGAAGCGAAGGTGTACGCCGGCGAGCGGCTGTCCCGGGAGGACGGCATCGCCCTGTACGGCAGCGACGACCTGGCCTGGCTGGGCCGGCTCGCCCACCATGCCCGCACCGAGCGCAACGGCGACCGGGTGATGTTCAACGTCAACCGGCACCTGAACCTCACCAACGTCTGCGCGGCGTCCTGCGCTTACTGCTCATTCCAGCGCAAACCCGGCGAGAAGGATGCGTACACGATGCGCGTCCACGAGGCGGTAGCGAAGGCCAAGGAGATGGAAGACGAGCAGCTCACCGAGCTACACATCGTCAACGGCCTGCACCCGACGCTGCCGTGGAAGTACTACCCGAAGGTGCTGCGCGAGCTGAAGGCCGCCCTGCCTTCCGTCTCGCTGAAGTGCTTCACCGCCACCGAGATCCACTGGTTCGAGAAGATCTCCGGTCTCGGCGCCGACGAGATCCTCGACGAGCTGATGGACGCCGGCCTGGAGTCGCTGACCGGCGGCGGCGCGGAGATCTTCGACTGGGAGGTCCGCGGGCAGATCGTCGACCACGCCACGCACTGGGAGGACTGGTCGCGCATCCACCGGCTGGCCCACCGAAAGGGCATGAAAACCCCATGCACCATGCTGTACGGGCACATCGAGGAGCCCCGGCACCGTGTCGACCACGTACTGCGGCTGCGCGAACTGCAGGACGAGACCGGCGGCTTCCAGGTGTTCATCCCGCTGCGGTACCAGCACGACTTCGTCGACTCGGCGGACGGGAAGATCCGCAACCGGCTCCAGGCCCGGACCACGATGGCGGCGCCGGCCGAGTCGCTCAAGACGTTCGCGGTGTCCCGCCTGCTCTTCGACAACGTGCCACACGTCAAGTGCTTCTGGGTGATGCACGGCCTGTCCGTGGCCCAGCTCTCGCTCAACTTCGGCGTGGACGACCTGGACGGCTCGGTGGTCGAGTACAAGATCACGCATGACGCCGACCACTACGGCACGCCGGACACGATGCACCGCGACGATCTGCTGCACCTGATCTGGGACGCCGGCTTCCGGCCGGTCGAGCGCAACACCCGGTACGGGGTGGTGCACGAGTACGACGTCCCGGTACCGCTCGCCAAGCGGCGGGCCGAGCCTCAGCAGGTGTGGGCGTGATGACCCCGGCGTTGAAGTACACGCTCGGCCGGGTCGGCCTGTTCGTCGCCTGCATACTGGTGCTGCTGCCGGTGCCGCTGAACATCTGGGTCAAGCTGATGGTCGCGGTGGTCGCCTCGTTCGCGCTGCAGTTCGTGGTGCTGCGCAAATGGCGGCTGGAGATGATCGGTCAGGTGGACGAGGCGATGGCCCGGCGCCGCCAGGAGAAGAAGCGGCTGCGGGCCGCGCTGGCCGGGGAGGACGAAACGGACGGTGGTCAGGCCGGCGAGGACCCGGCCAGCCGGTAGACGGCCGCGTCGGCGAACTCCACCCAGTGTTTCGCGTGCTCGACCGGTACCCAGACCCAGTCCGTCATCGCCCGTCCGGTGCCCGACGGGTCGAAAAGGTTGGTTCCGGACAGCGCCAGCGCTTCGATGTGCTCCGACGTACCGTCGCCCAGCTTGAACGCCATCCCGTCGTTGTACAGGCAGGCAACCGACTTGGTGCCCACCTTCAGCGTCGGCTTGCCGAACATCTGACCGGCCGTCACGCCCCGCCCGGACAGATCGGCCGCCAGCCGCTCGTATGCCTGCTCACTCATGTTCGCCATTCCCGCTTTCTCCCCACCGGCCACGCGGCCTACACGCCGTCGGCCCACCCGCGTGGACGGGCCGGCGGCGCAGGTCTCAGCCGGCCAGCGCGATGACCGAGAAGAACGCCCCGGTGGGGTCGCCGACGACGGCGAAGCGCCCGACGCCGGCGGCGTCAGTCGGGGGTACCGACACCGGGCCGCCAAGCTCCTTGACCTTCTCGCAGGCCGCGTCGCAGTCCTCGACGGCGAAGTAGACCATCCAGTGATCGGGCAGGTCGGCCGGCCAGGCGTCGCCGATCATCGGCATCATCCCGGCGATCGAGCGCCCGTCGAGCTGGAACTCGGTGTATGGCATGTCCGGGTTGGCGTCGACCTTCGCCGTCCAGCCGAGCACCCGCCCGTAGAAGTCGACGGCGGCGTCCGGGTCGCGGGTCATCAGCTCGTTCCACGCGAACGCGCCCGGCTCGGTCACGGTCATGGCGCCGGGGAAGTTGCCCGCCTGCCAGACCGAGAACGGCGTGCCACTGGTGTCCAGGAACGCCGCCATCCGGCCGGCGTCGAGCACGTCGAACGGCGCAATCAGTACCTTGCCGCCGGACGCCTCGACCCTGCGGGCCACCTCCTCGGCGTCGGGCGTCGCCGCGTACCACATCCACGCGGGCGGCTGGCCCTCGGTGAAGAGCGGGCCGACGGCCGCCACCGGACTGTCGCCTTTCTGGAAGATCGTGTATCCGCCGGCGTCCGGCGGAGACGGCTGTGGCGCCCAGCCGAACAACGCGCTGTAGAAGGCCTTCGAGGCCTCGACGTCGGGAGAGCCGAGGTCAACCCAGCACGGGACCCCCGGAGCGTACTCACTTACGTTCATTCTCGTTCCCTCCTTCGAAGGGATCCTGGCACCGGGGTACGACAGTTGGCAGCGCGATGACCCGATTGAGTGGTGCCGACACGCATAGCAGGACCGCGCGACCGGGTCACGCCGGATCGCGCGGTCCTGTCGCGATCAGCCCCAGGGGTGCGGGCAGCGGCTCGCGGTGGATGAGGGAGAGGCGGGACACCGCCCGGGTGAGCACCACATAGAGCCGGTTGAGGCCGCGCGGTTCGGCGGCCACGATCTGGGCCGGCTCGACGACGACGACGTGGTCGTACTCCAGGCCCTTGGCGAGCGACGCGGGCAGCAGGGTCACCCGGTCCTCGTCTTCGGCGTCGCCCACCTCGACGCCGGCGGCACGCAGCGCCGCGCCCAACCGGGGTACGGCGGCATCGGCGACGATCACGCCGATCGAACCGTCGTAGTCCAGCGCCGCGCGTACCTCGGCAACCGTGTCCTGGTCGAGGTCGGTTGCCGGCTTGATGCGCAGCCAGCCGTCGTGGCGCAGCGAACGGGCCGCCGGTACGTCGACGGCCAGCGCCGGCAGGAGCCGGTTGGCGAGGGCCACGACCGCCTCCGGTACCCGGAAACCGGTGGTCAGCGGTACCACCGCGGTGCCGGGCTTGCCCAGGTGGGCCATTGTGGTGGCCCAGTCCCGGGTGGCCCACGGCGCGGTGCCCTGCGCCAGGTCGCCGAGCAAGGTGATCGAGCCGTGTTCGCTGCGCCGGGCGATCGCGCGGCACTGCATCGGGGACAGGTCCTGCGCCTCGTCGACGACCACATGACCGAAGCTGGGCAGCCGGTCGATCAGCCCGGCCGCCTCATCGATCAGTACCGCGTCGGCGGCTGACCAGTGGGCCGCCTTCACCGACCGCGCCGGGCGGGCCCAGCGGATCGCCGCCTGCTCCTCCTCGCTGAGGATGCCGGCCGCCGCGCGGGACGGGTCGGACAGCAGCTCGTACACGAGCGCCTCGGCGGTGACCGCCGGCCACACCTCGTCGAGGAATCTGGCGACCGGCGCCGAGCGCCCCATCCTCCGTACCCACGCCTCGCCGGGCGAGTCGCCGCTGCGCGCCTCCGCCTGCCGCTGCAGCAGGCTCACCACCCGGGCGCGGACCCGCTCGCGCCCGATGGCGTGCGGCGGATGTTCCCGGCGTACGTCGTCGACCACGCGGCGTAGCACGTCTTCGGACAGCCGCCAGCGGTACGAGCCGTCCGATACCTGGATCGGCTCGGTCGGCTTGCGCACGTACCGGCCGATCGCCCGGCGCAGCACCTCGGCCATCCGGGCGTCATGCTTCATCCGTTGCGCCGCTTCGGAGTCCCGGCCGGTCGCCGCGCGGCCCAGCAGGTCGTCCACAGTGGACTGGGTGACGTCGATCTCGCCGAGGGCGGGCAGGACGGCGGCGATGTAGTGCAGGAAGGCGCGGTTCGGCCCGACGATCAGTACCCCCGACCGGCGCAGCCGCTCCCGGTGCACGTACAGCAGGAACGCCGCACGGTGCAGGCCGACGGCGGTCTTGCCGGTACCCGGGGCGCCCTGCACGCAGATCGAGTCCTCGATCGCCGCCCGGACCAGCTCGTCCTGCTCCGGCTGGATGGTGGCCACGATGTCGCGCATCGGTCCCACCCGCGGCCGCTCGATCTCTTCGAGCAGGATGCGGCTCGTGCCAAGCTGTTCCCCGCGGTCGAGGTGCTCGTCCTCGAAGCTGGTCAGCAGGCCGGCCTGGAAGCCGAAACGGCGCCGGGTCGCCACGCCCTGCGGATCGCGTACCGAGGCCCGGTAGAACGCCCGGGACAGCGGCGCCCGCCAGTCCAGCACCATCGGCTCGCCGCGCTCGTCGACGACGTGCCGCCGGCCGATGTGGTACCGCGACTCGTCGGCGAGGTCGAGCTTGCCGAAGAACAGCGGGGTGGCCGGGTCGTCGGCGAGTTCGGCGATGCGGCGGCGCAGGGTGGTGCCGAGCGTCTCCGCGCTGTACGCGTCGCCGGCCACCTTGTCGCCGGTGGCGAACAGCGCCTGGGCGCGCTCGCGCATCCGCCGCAGGGCGGCCCGGGAAGCGGCGAGATGCTCCCGTTCGTGGGTGAGTTCGGTGTCGAGATCGGGCATGGTCATCCGAGTACCTCGTGAGTAAACCGGAAGTGGCCGCCCGGCGCTCCGGCCGCACGGTTGCGGCGGTGCCGGCTGTGCCCCGAAAGAGCAGCCCACGATGTTACTCCGCGCTGTTCTGTCGGGCAGGTGGTTTATTCCCGTCGTACCCGGTGGCTACCGTGAGCGGGTGCCCGCCACGGAGCGCCCGGACCGCTGGGTCGACGTCTACCTCGCGACGATCGCCCGCGCCGTCTCCACCTGTGGCGACTTCCTTGCGGCGACCGCGCTGGTGATCGCGTTGCAGACCCGCGGGTCGGGCGGCTTCGCGGTGGCGGCGCTGCTGGTCGCGGCAGCCGCCCCGCCGACCCTGCTCGCGCCGCTGACCGGCCGGCTCGCCGACCGGGTGGACAGCCGCCGGTTTGCTGGTCGCGCTGGGTCTGGCCCAGGCGGCGATCTGCGCGGTGCTGGCCTTCGTCACGCAGACCGCGGTACTGGTCGGGCTTGTCGCCCTGCTCGGCTGCGGGCTGGCGGTCGCGACACCGACGATCAACGCCTTGATCCCGGAGATGGTCGGGCGCGAACGGCTGGCGAAGGCGACCGCGGTCGGGCAGACGGCCAACTCGATCGGCATGCTGATCGCGCCGGCCCTCGGCGGGCTGCTGGTGGGCCGGTTCGGGCTGCGGGTACCGCTGCTCATCGACGCCGGTACCTACCTCGCGCTCACGGCAGCGGCAGTGGCGATCCGCACCCGCCGGGGCCGGGCACCGGTGGCGGGGCCGTCCGGGGTGGCGGAGAGACCCGCGTGGTCGATGCGCCGCGACCCGCTGCTGCGTTCGATCATGATCGTGGTTGCCGCCGTGGTGACCGCGGTCAGCGCGGTCAACGTCGCCGACGTGTTCTTCGTCCGGGCCGTCGTGCACGGTTCGGCCACGGCATACGGCCTCCTCGGCGCCGTCTGGACCGGCGCGATGATGCTTGGCGCCTGGCTGGTGGTCCGGCGGCACTCCGGTGACGGTGCGTTCGCCGTCGCGCTGCTCGTCTCCCTGGCCGGTGCCTGCGGCGCCGTCGCGCTCGCCGCCACGGTGCCCGCGGTGCTCTGGATGGCGCCGTTGTGGGCGCTCGGCGGGGTCTTCAACGGCAGCGTCAACGTGTCCTCCGACGTGCTGGTGGCCCGGCGGGCCCCGGCGGAGGCCCGGGGCCGGGCATTCGCCGTGTTCGGCGGGGTCGCCAACGGGGCGAACGCGACCGGATACCTGCTCGGCGGCGTGGCGCTGGCGGCGGTGGGGCCGCGGGTAGTGATCGCGCTCGCCGGTGCGCTCGGGCTCGCGGTGGCGCTGGCTTTCGCGGTACCGCTGCTGCGGCCCGCTACCCGCGACCAGCCGGCACCGGCCGGGAAGCCGCAGGTAGCTTGGGCGCCATGAGCGAGCGTCAGCGAGCGAATCGGAGTTGCAGTGCGGTTGAGCCTCATGCCGGACCGCAGCGCAGCGAGGATCCGGCATGAGCGAGCGTCAGCGAGCGAATCGGAGTTGCAGTGCGGTTGAGCCTCATGCCGGACCGCAGCGCAGCGAGGATCCGGCATGAGCGATCGGCGTCCCCGGGTCGGGCACATCCAGTTCCTCAACTGCCTGCCGATCTACTGGGGCCTGATGCGCTCCGGTGCGCTGCTCGACGTCGACCTGCACAAGGACACGCCGGACCGGCTCAGCGCCGACCTGGTCGCCGACCGGCTGGACATCGGCCCGATCTCCCTGGTCGAGTACCTGCGCCACGCCGACGAGCTGCTCCTGCTGCCCGATCTCGCAGTAGGCAGCGACGGGCCGGTGCTGTCCGTGACCATGGTCTCCACGCTGCCCCCGGAGCAGCTCGACGGCCGGCTCGTCGCGCTCGGCTCCACCAGCCGCACCGGCGTACTGCTCGCCCGGATGCTGCTCGGCCAGCTGTACCGGGTCTCGCCGCGCTACTTCCGCTGCCCGCCCGACCTGACCGAGATGCTGCTGGAGGCCGATGCCGGCGTGGTGATCGGCGACGTGGCGCTGCGCGCGACCCACGAGGCGCCGGCACGCGGGCTGGTCGTCACCGACCTGGGCGCGGCGTGGCGGGAGTGGACCGGCCTGCCGATGGTCTTCGCGGTCTGGGCCGCGCGGCGGGACTTCGCGACCGCGCACCCGGGGCTGGTCAAGGACGTGCACGAGGCGTTCCTGCGCTCGCGCGACCTGTGCCTGGCCGAGCTGGACGAGGTGGCCACGGCTGCGGCGCGCTGGGAGCCGTTCGACCCCGCCACGCTGGCCGGGTACTTCCGGACGCTGGACTTCTCGCTCGGCGAGCGGCAGGTGGCCGGGCTGCGCGAGTTCGCCGACCGGGCGGCGGCACTCGGTGAGGTACCGCCACTGCCGCCGGACGGCCCGGCGTTCTTCGCCGCCTGAGCGCGCGCCGGCGCTGCCCACAGGGCGGGGCGCGGCGCGCCCGGCCCTCAGGTGTCCGGCGGGGTCAGGAGTTGGCGGGTGACCGCGGCGCAGGCGTCCGCGCCGGTCTGCAGGTTGCTGGCGTGGTGCCAGTCACCGTCCGGGCTGGTCCACGGGTACCGCAGCTCGACCGCGAGCACCCAGTCCGGGTGGATGGCCAGGCAGTTGACGTGCCAGTTGTGGTCGCCCTGGGGTGTCCAGCCGTTCTTGATCGAGGTGGCGGCCGTCATGTCCGGCGGCAGCGCGTCGATGATCCCCCAGCGGCCGCCGCCGGTGGTCCGCTGCTGGTCGGCCACCCCGCCGCGAACCTCCCGCATCGTCTTGAGCAGCCAGCCGGTCCAGGCCGGTCCGGCCGCGGTACCGTTCGCGACGCACTGGCCGAGCCGGACCGCATCGGCCGGCGACATCGTGGTGACCGACCACTCGTTGATGCCGGGGGAGCGCGTGCTGGTGAGCCCGCAGACACTGACCAGTTCCCGGATCGTCGGGTCGCCGCCTTCGGCGTGGTAGTAGTTGAACGCCACGTTGTCGTCGCTGTCGACGATCATCTTGTGCAGTTCGGCCAGCGCGCCCGCGCCGGGGTTCGCGCTGTGCCGCAGGTACTCGGCGGCGATCCAGACCTTGAGCATGGACTCGGTCGTGTTGGTCGCCGTCTCCCGGTTGGCCGAGCCGGTCGCCTGGCCGGTACGCCGGTCCAGCAGCGCCCACCCGAAGAAGTTCAGGGAGGCCGGCGTCTTGATCGCGGCTGGATCGGCCGGTGCGTGCACGGTCGGCGGGGGCGGCGGCTGCTGCGCGGCGACCTGGAGGTGCGCGACGAACGGGGAGGGCGAGGTGCTCGGGGACGGCGGCGGCAGTGGTGGGGGCGCGGCGGCATGGGCCGGCCGCACCGGCAGCGCAGCGCGGGCCACCGGTACGGCGACCGCGGAGGCGCTGGCCGCGGCGGCCAGGTAGACCACGAAAACAGCGCGGACGCGCATCCGCGGAAACTCCACTCAGAGTTCGGGCGTGACCACCAACTGCTGGGCAACCGACTTGCACACGTTGGCGGCGGACGGCAGGCTTCCGATCCGTACCATAACGTTGAGCACCCAGTCCTGCTGGATGGCAAGACAGTTCACATGCCAACCGTCCACGTACCCGGTGAAGCCGTTCTTGATCGAGGTACCGGCCGCGATGTCCGGCGGGAGGCCGTCGATGATCCCCCAGCGGCCGCCCTGCTTCTCGATGCTGATCTGGTCGTTGACCCCGCCCCGGACGTGCCGCATGGTCTCCAGGATCCAGCCGGTCCACTTCGGGCCGGCCGCGGTGCCGTTGGCCACGCAGTTGCCGTACTTGACGGCGTCCTGCGGGGTCATCGTGGTGCGCGCCCAGTAGAAGGGATAGATCGTCGTGTGGGTCAGGCCGCACATCGAGATCAGGCGCTGGACGACCGCGTTCGTACCGCCCAGCTCGTAGTACTTCTCGGCCAGGTTGTCGTTGCTATCGATGATCATGAGGGTCAGGTCGTTCAGCGCGGCGGCGCTCGGGGTGCGTCCCGCGGCCGCTTGGGTACGGAGGTAGTCGGACGCGATCCAGGCCTTGATCATCGACTCGGTGGTGTTGGCGACGGAGCCGAGGTTCGCCGAGCCGACCACGGCACCGCTCTTGCGGTCGAGGAACGCCCACCCGAACAGGCTCGGGTTGCCGGCCGGGTGGATGGCGCCGGGGTCGGCCGGCGCGCGTAGCGTCGGTGCCGGCGGCGGGGGCTGCGCGGCGATCTGCGCGGTGGGTGGGCTCGGCGAGGGCGGGGCGTCGGTGAACGCCGCGACCGCTTTGCTCCGGGCGCCCAGAGAGGCCAGCGCGGCGCGCGTGGTGGGCAACGTGAGTGCCGCCACCCCAACCAGGGCGGCGACACACGTCAGGATGACCACACGGGGACGCACGGGCGGAAACTACTCCTCAATTCTGGGTACCAACTCAGGGGCCAACGGTATCGTCCGGCCCTTGAGCAGGGTACCGGTCGCCCGTCGAACCAGAACACGACCGGAACGGCGGGCGGGTTCACTGTTACAGATCCTTGCCGGTTCTTGACGCTGCTGTAACACTAGGAGGGTGTACGGCAACGACTTCCCGGCGCCCGGCGGCGAGCTGCTCGACCAGGTTGCCGACGCGGAGCGCGACCTGCGGGCGGCGGCCGACCGCTCGGTGCGCGGCGAGTCGGACGACGAGGCCTATTTCGCGGCGCTCATCGCGGCCGACCAGAAGATCGAGCCGCGGGACTGGATGCCCGACAGGTACCGGCAGACGCTGATCCGGCAGATGGCGCAGCACGCGCACTCGGAGATCATCGGAATGCAGCCCGAGGCGAACTGGATCACCCGGGCACCCTCGCTCAAGCGCAAGGCGATCCTGCTCGCGAAGGTCCAGGACGAGGCCGGCCACGGGCTGTACCTCTACGCCGCCACCGAGACCCTCGGCGTTTCCCGGGAGACGCTGTACGACCTGCTGCTCAGCGGCCGCCAGAAGTACTCGTCGATCTTCAACTACCCCACCTTGACGTGGGCGGACGTCGGCGCGATCGGCTGGCTGGTGGACGGCGCCGCGATCGTCAACCAGGTGCCGCTGTGCCGCTGCTCGTACGGGCCGTACGCGCGGTCCATGATCCGCATCTGCAAGGAGGAGTCGTTCCACCAGCGCCAGGGGTACGAGATCCTGTACACCCTCGCGCACGGAACACCTGCGCAGAAGGCGATGGCGCAGGACGCGGTCGACCGCTGGTGGTACCCCTCCCTGGCGATGTTCGGCCCGCCCGACACCGACTCGACCCACTCCGCGCAGTCGATGGCCTGGAAGGTCAAGCGGTTCTCCAACGACGACCTGCGGCAGCGCTTCGTCGACATGTGCGCGCAGCAGGCGACCGTGCTCGGCCTCACCATCCCCGACCCCGACCTGCGCTGGAACCCGGACCGCGCAGCGCACGACTACACACCGCCCGACTACGCCGAGCTGATGGACGTGATCCGCGGCAACGGCCCGTGCAACCGGCAGCGGATGGCGCACCGCCGGGCGGCGGACGAGGACGGCGCCTGGGTCCGTGAGGCGGCCGCCGCCTACGCCGCGAAGAGACGGGACCCGGTTCATGTCTGAATGGCCGCTCTGGGAGGTTTTCGTCCGGCCGCGCCGGGGGCTGTCGCACACGCACGTCGGCTCGCTGCACGCGCCCGACGCCGAGCTGGCCCTGCGCAACGCGCGCGACCTGTTCACCCGGCGCCAGGAGGGCGTCTCCATCTGGGTGGTACCGGCATCCGCGATCACCGCGTCCAGCCCCGACGAGAAGGACGCCTTCTTCGACCCGGCCGCCGACAAGGTCTACCGCCACCCCACCTTCTACGAGGTACCCGACGGGGCGAAGCACCTGTGAGGTTCGACGACGTACTCGGTCTCGGCGACGACGCGCTCATCGCGGCGCAGCGCCTGGCCCAGTGGTGCGCCCGGGCGCCCGAACTGGAAGAGGACGTGGCCCTGGCGAACATCGCGCTGGACCAGCTCGGTGCCGCCCGCCTGCTGCTCACCTACGCCGGCGAGCTGGAGGGCCGAGGGCGCGACGAGGATGCGCTGGCGTACCTGCGCACCGACCGCGAGTACCGCAACGTCCTGCTGGTCGAGCTGCCCGACCGGGACTTCGCGGTACTGATGGCCAAGCTGCTGTTCCTGTCCGCGTACCAGCACCTGCGCTACGGCGAACTGGCCAGCACGCCGGACGACGAGCGGCTGGCCGGGATCGCGGCCAAGGCGGTGAAGGAGTCCGCGTACCACCTCGACCACAGTGCACTGTGGACGGTCCGGCTGGGCGACGGTACCGGGGAGTCGCACCGGCGGATGCAGGACGCCGTGGACGAGGTGTGGCCGTACACGCACGAGCTGCTTTCCGAGGCGCCGCACCTACGCGACGCTTGGCTGTCCACTGTGGACGATGTACTGGCCGACGCGACACTGCAACGGCCGGACGACGCCTGGAAGCCGGGCGGTGGCCGGGCCGGACGGCACACCGAGGCCCTGTCGTACCTGCTGGCCGAGATGCAGGTACTGCACCGCGCGCACCCGGGAGCCCGCTGGTGACCGCGCTGCGCGAGGCCGTCGCCGGGGTCGTCGACCCCGAACTCCGCGTGGTCACCATCGAGGAGCTGGGTGTCCTGCGCGACGTGACGGTCGAGGGCGACCGGGCCACCGTAACCATCACACCGACCTACTCGGGTTGCCCGGCGATGGACGTGATCCGCGCGGACATCGTGGCCGCCGCCCGCGACGCGGGCTATGTCGACGTGACGGTGCAGACGAAGCTATCCCCGCCGTGGAGCACCGATCAGATCAGCGAAGCCGGCAAGCAGAAGCTCGCCGCGGCCGGGATCGCGCCGCCGGGACCGGTGCTGCTCACCATCAGCGTGCGCTGCCCGCGCTGCGGCTCGCCGGACACCCGGCAACTGTCCCGTTTCGGCTCCACGGCCTGCAAGGCGCTGTGGCGCTGCCGCGCCTGCGCCGAGCCGTTCGAGGCGGTGAAGCCGCTATGAGCGTGGTCATCACGAAGCCGGTACGGAAGCGGCCGCAGTTCCATCCGCTCACTGTGTCCACTGTGGACAGACTGACCGACGACGCGGTGGCGGTCGAGTTCGCCGTACCGGAGGAACTGAGGGACAGGTTCGCGTTCCGCGCCGGGCAGCACCTCACCGTCCGGCGGTACGTCGACGGGGAGGACGTCCGCCGCTCGTACTCGATCTGTTCGACGCCCATGGAGCTGGACGAGGGGCGGCTGCGGATCGGGGTACGGCGGGTGGCCGGCGGCGCCTTCTCCAGCTACGCGCTGCGCGAGCTGACGCCCGGCGACACCGTCGAGGTACTGCCACCGCTCGGCCACTTCGTCACCGACCTGGATCCGGCCCGGAGCCGGCACTACGCGGCGATCGTCGGCGGTTCGGGGATCACGCCGGTGCTCTCCATCGTGGCGACCGCGCTCGCCGTCGAGCGGTCGAGCCGGTTCACCGTGCTGTACGGCAACCGGTACGCCCGGTCGGTCATGTTCGCTGAGGAGTTGGCCGACCTCAAGGACCGGTACCCGGACCGCCTGCACCTCATCCACGTGCTGTCCAGGGAGGCGCAGGAGGCCGAGCTGCTGTCCGGCCGGCTGGACGAGGACCGGCTCAGTACGCTGTTCGACAGCCTGGTCGATCCGTCCACCGTGGACGAATGGTTCCTGTGCGGCCCGTTCGGCCTGGTGCAGGGTGCCCGCAAGGTACTCGCCGGGCGCGGGGTGGCCCAGGCCACGGTACACATGGAGCTTTTCCACGTGACCGAGGAGCCGCCACCGCCGCGACCACCCGAGGAGGACGCGGGCGAGGCTGAGGTGACGATCCTGCTGGACGGGCGTACCTCGACGTTCCGGATGGGTCGCGACGAGCGGGTCCTGGACGCCGCCCTCAAGGTACGTCCGGAGCTGCCGTTCGCCTGCCGGGGCGGGGTCTGCTCGACCTGCCGGGCCCGGCTCGTCGACGGCGAGGTCCGGATGGCGCGCAACTACGCCCTGGAGCCCGACGAGCTGGCCACCGGGTACGTTCTCACCTGCCAGTCGAGCCCCTTGACGGATCACCTGACGGTCGACTACGACGGGTAAACCCATCCGCGCCGACCCCGGTACCGAATACTGGACTGTGATGCCCGCACGCGACGACCAGCCGCGCCACCTGGCGCCGGTGCCCGCCTCCGGGGACCTGCTGACGCAGGTCGCCCGCGGGGACGAGGCGGCCTTCGCCGCGCTCTACGACGAGCTGGCGCCCCGGGTCTTCGGGCTGTGCCGGCGGATCGTGCGCGACCCGGCCCAGGCCGAGGAGGTCACCCAGGAGGCGCTGGTCGAGGTGTGGCGCACGGCCGGCCGGTACGACCCGGCGAAGGGCAGCGCGGCGAGCTGGGTACTCACCATCGCGCACCGGCGGGCGGTCGACCGGGTGCGTTCGGAGCAGGCCAGCACCGACCGGGAGCGCCGGGTCGCCACCGAGGAGGTCCCGTACGACGACGTGGTCGAGCAGGCCACCGCGCGGCTGGAGCGCCAGCAGGTCCGGCGCTGCCTGGAGGGCCTGACCCACCTGCAGCGCGAGGCGATCACCCTGGCGTACTACCGCGGGTACAGCTACCGCGAGGTCGCCGACCTGCTCGGCGCCGGGCTGCCCACGGTCAAGACCCGGATGCGCGACGGCCTCATCCGCCTGCGCGACTGCCTGGGGGTGAGCTTCGCATGAGCGAAGACATCCACACCCTCGTGGGCGCATACGCGCTGGACGCGGTCGACGACCTGGAACGGGTCCGCTTCGACCGCCACCTCGTCACCTGCCCGTCCTGCGAGCAGGAGGTCGCCGAGCTGCGGGCCACCGCAGGGCGCCTGGCGGACCTGACCGACATCGCGCCGCCGGCCCGGCTCAAGGACGTGGTACTCGCCGAGGTTTCCCGTACCCGTCAGGTCCGGGAGGGCCGGCCGGCCGCGGTGCGCTCCGGGGAGGCCCGGTGGCGGCGGTGGACGGCTGCCGCGGTCGCCGCGGGGATCATCGCGGTCGGGGCGGCGGCGGCCACGTTCGTGGTGGAAGATCAGCGGGTACGCGACGCGCAGACGCAGGCCGCCCAGGCACAGCAGGTATCGGCGATCCTCGGCGCCCCGGACGCGGTTGTGCGCACCACCGATGCGGCCGGCGGCCGGGTGACCGTGGTGCTGTCCGCATCGCTGGACAAGGGCGTCGCGCTCGTACACGGGCTGCCCGACCCGGGCACCAGCAACGCGTACCAGTTGTGGCTCCTCAAGGGCCCCAAAGCCGAGAGCGTTGGCGTACTCGCGGCCGGCGCAGGCGACGGCACCCAGGTCTTCGGCGACGTGCGCGGCGCCGGCGCGTTCGGGGTTACCCGCGAGCGGGCCGGCGGCGCCACCACGCCGACCCTGCCGATGGTCGGCACGATAAGCATCTGACCCATCCACCCCGGCGGCGGTGCCGAATACCCGGCATGGCAACCAACAGCATCGCCCGCCCGATCTCGGTGCGGCGCCTCAACACCCCCGTCGCGTTCGTGTTCGGCGCGGTCTTCGTGCTGGTCGGCCTGGCCGGCTTCGTCGTATCGGGCGGGCACCACGCGATCGGGCAGGACGGCGGCAAGCTGCTCGGCCTGTTCCAGGTCAACGTCGTCCACAATCTGGTGCACCTGGCGGTCGGCGCCGTGATGATCGGAGCCGCCATCGCCGGTGCGCGGGCCGCCAAGATGGTCAACGTGCTCTTCGGAGTCGTGTACCTGGTCGTCTTCGTGTTCGGCCTGTTCGCCCTCGGCAACGCACTGAACTTCCTGGCGCTCAACGCCGCGGACAACGGCCTGCACCTCGTACTCGGTGCCGTCCTGCTCGCCGCCGGCCTGCTCAGCGACCGTTCCTGACTCCGTTCTCAGATGCGCGCAAGCTCGGCCAGGTCCTCGGGCGTCGGTATCCACTGACCGGCGGCGACGTTCGAGGCAACCTGGTCGGGCGTGGTGGCCCCGGCGATGACGCTGGCCACCGCCGGCTTGGCGGCCAGCCCGCCGATCGCCACGTCGAGCAGCCGCCGGCCGCGCGCGGCCGCGAAGGCTTCCAGCGCCTCCAGCCGGTCCCAGGGGGCGTTGGCCAGCCGCTGCGCGTAGTCGGCCTGGGCCAGCCGGGTGTCCGCGGGCGCCGCCTGGTCCCGGTGGTACTTGCCGGTGAGCAGGCCGGAGGCGAGCGGGAAGAACGGCAGCAGGCTCAGCCCGAAGCGCTCGCACGCCGGTACCACCTCCTTCTCGGCGTCGCGGGCCACCAGGTTGTACAGGTTCTGCGCGCTGACGAACGGGCTCGACTCCATCGTCCGCGCGGTCCACGCGGCGTCGGCGATCTGCCAGCCGGCGAAGTTGGAGTTGCCGAGGTACCGGACCTTGCCGGCCCGGACCAGGTCGTCCAATGTGGACAGAGTCTCGCCGATCGGGGTTCCCGGGTCGGGCTCGTGCAGCTGGTACAGGTCGAGATGGTCGGTGTCGAGCCGGCGCAGCGACGCCTCGACCGCCCGCAGGATGTACCGGCGGCCGCCCCGGGCTCCCCGGTCCGGCCCGTTCGCGCCGAACATGTCCATCCCGAACTTGGTCGCGATGACCACGTCGTCGCGCCGGCCCTTGAGCGCCGCGCCGAGGTACTCCTCCGACGTTCCGCGCGGGCGCCCGTAGATGTCCGCCGTATCGAAGAAGTTGACGCCGTGCTCGAGTGCCGCCTCGACCACCGCCCGGGCACCGTCGGCGTCGACCTTGCGGCCGAACGTGTTGCACCCGAGGCCGACGACCGACACGACCAGCCCGGAACTGCCCAGCCTCCGGTACCTCATGTGTCGACCCTACCGGCGGGCTCGGTACCCTCGGAGCGTGACAGCTACCGAGGACATCCTCCAGCGCGCCGCCGACGGAAGCCGGATCAGCCCGGAGGAAGCCCTGCTGCTGTACACCGATGCGCCGTTCCACGCGCTCGGTGAGGCCGCGGACGCGGTACGTCGCCGCCGGTACCCGGACGGGATCGTGACGTACATCATCGACCGCAACATCAACTACACGAACGTGTGCGTCACCGCGTGCAAGTTCTGCGCGTTCTACCGCGCCCCTCGACATGAAGAGGGCTGGTGGCACTCCATGGCCGAGATCCTGCGCCGGTGCGGCGAGGCCGTCGAGCTGGGCGCGACCCAGGTGATGCTGCAGGGCGGTCACCACCCGGACTACGGCGTCGAGTACTACGAGGAGCTGTTCTCGACGGTCAAGGCCGGCTATCCACAGCTGGTGATCCACTCGATCGGCCCGAGCGAGATCCTGCACATGGCTCGCGTTTCGGGTGTCGACATCGACGAGGCGCTGCGACGGATCCACGCCGCTGGGCTGGACTCCATCGCGGGTGCCGGTGCCGAGATGCTGCCGGACCGGCCCCGGACGGCGATCGCCCCGCTCAAGGAGTCCGGTGCGCGCTGGCTTTCCGTGATGGAGACGGCGCACGGCCTGGGCATCGAGTCGACCGCGACGATGATGATGGGTACCGGCGAGACGAACGCCGAGCGCATCGAGCACATCCGGATGATCCGCGACGTGCAGGACCGCACCGGCGGCTTCCGGGCCTTCATCCCGTGGACGTACCAGCCGGAGAACAACCACCTCAAGGGCCGCACCCAGTGCACCAGCCTGGAGTACCTGCGGTTCATCACGGTGGCCCGGCTGTTCTTCGACAACGTCAACCACCTGCAGTCGTCGTGGCTGACCACCGGCAAGGACGTCGGCCAGCTCTCCCTGCACATGGGCGTCGACGACCTCGGTTCGATCATGCTGGAGGAGAACGTGATCTCCTCTGCCGGCGCCCGGCACCGCTCGAACCTGACCGAGCTGGTGTGGATGATCCGTTCGGCCGGCCGGATCCCGGCGCAGCGCGACACGCTCTACCGCCGGCTGCAGGTCCACTGGACCCCGGAGGACGACCCGACCGACGAACGGGTCGTGTCGCATTTCTCGTCGATCGCGCTGCCGGGCGGCGGTGCTGCTCGCCCGTTGCCGTTGATCGACGCGCGATGACCCGGGCGGACCTCGACAAGGAGCCGCGCGAGATCGCCGCGATGTTCGACGGCGTGGCACGGCGGTACGACCGGACGAACACGGTCCTGTCCTTCGGGCAGGACCGGCTGTGGCGCCGCGCCACCCGGCGGGCACTCGAACTCCGGCCGGGTGAGCGGATCCTGGACCTCGCCGCCGGTACGGGCGTTTCCACCGAGCAGCTCGGGGACCGCGCGGTCGGGGTGGACATCTCGCTGGGGATGCTGCGGGCCGGGGCCGCTCGGCGCCCTTCGGTCACCCTGCTCGCCGGTGACGCGCTCGCGCTGCCGTTCCGGGACGGGGTCTTCGACGCGGTCACGATCGCCTTCGGGCTGCGCAACGTGCACGACACCGGGGCGGCGTTGCGCGAAATGGCCCGGGTGACCCGGCCGGGCGGGCGGCTCGTGGTGTGCGAGTTCAGCCGTCCCTCCTCCGCCCCGTTCAGGGCGGTCTACCTGGAGTACCTCATGCGCGCCCTGCCGGTCGTGGCCCGGCGGGTGGCGTCGAACCCCGAGGCCTACGTGTACCTCGCCGAATCGATCCGGGCATGGCCGGACCAGGCCGGGCTCGGCACGCGAATGGCGGAGTCCGGGTGGACGCACGTGGCCTGGCGCAACCTGACCGGCGGCGTGGTCGCACTACACCGGGCGGTACGGGCGTAGCACCGCCCGCGCGATCTTCCGCTGGGGAGTGGCAATCTTCCGAACCGGCCGGCGCCGTGATACGGACCCCTCGGTCGCCGCGGTTACGGAGCCGTCTTAGACTGGCCGCCGGACGGCTTGTGAACTGTTTCACGAGCTGGGACGACGAGGCGGTGATGGTCGTGGCCGAGACCCGGGAGGCGGATGTCATCGTCGTCGGCGCCGGTCCGGGCGGCTCGTCGGCGGCGTACCACCTGGCCAGGCACGGCCTGTCGGTACTGCTGCTGGAGAAGACCGAGTTCCCGCGGGAGAAGGTCTGCGGCGACGGGCTGACCCCCCGCGCCGTCCGGCAGCTCGTGCGGATGGGGATCGACACGACGCCCGACGCGGGCTGGCTGCGCAACAAAGGGCTGCGCATCCTCGGCGGCGGGGTCCGGATGGAGCTGGACTGGCCCGACCTGGCCAGCTTCCCCGACTACGGGCTGACCCGTACCCGGCTCGACTTCGACCAGCTCCTCGCGCTGCACGCGAAGGGCGCGGGGGCCGAGCTGCTGACCGGCCATAACGTGACCGGCCCGCTCCTTGATGCGGCCGCCCGGGTGGTCGGCGTGACCGCGAAGGCCGGGGACGAAACATGCATCTTCAAGGCCCCGCTGGTCCTCGCCGCGGACGGGGTATCGGCCCGGTTCGCGCTCGCGCTCGGCATGGCCAAGCGCGAGGACCGGCCGATCGGGGTGGCGGTACGCCGGTACTACCGGTCGCCGAGCCGGCATGACGACGACTACCTGGAGTCATGGCTGGAGCTGCGCAGCAAGGAGAGCGGCGACAAGCTGCTGCCCGGGTACGGGTGGATCTTCGGGCTCGGTGACGGGCGGGTCAACGTCGGCCTGGGGGTACTCAACTCCTCGTCGGCGTGGGGGAAGACCAACTTCCGGGCCATGCTCACCGACTGGCTGTCCACGACGCCGCCGGACTGGGGGATGAACGACGAGGCCAATGCGGCCGGGCCGATCCTGGGGGCGGCGCTGCCGATGGGGTTCAACCGGGTACCGCACTACACCCGGGGGGTACTGCTGGTCGGCGACTCGGGCGGCATGGTCAACCCGTTCAACGGCGAGGGCATCGCGTACGCCATGGAGTCGGCGGAGCTGGCCGCCGAAGCCGCGGTCGAGGCGCTGCGCCGGCCGGCGGGTCCGGCCCGGGAGCGGGTGCTGCGGGGGTACCCGCTGGAGTTGAAGGCCCGCTACGGGGGGTACTACCGGCTGGGGCACTGGTTCGTGAAGCTGATCGGCAACCCGCAGCTCATGAAGATCGGTACCCGGCACGCGCTGCCCCATCCGCTGCTCATGCGGTTCGTGCTGAAGCTGATGGCGAACCTGACCGACCCGAGGGGCGGCGACGCGATGGACCGGATCATCAATGGACTGAGCCGCCTGGCGCCCGCGGCGTGATCGCACGGGACACCCCGCGCGCGAGGTCACACAGAGCTACCAATAGGTTGTTTGCCAGCGGAAACGGCCGAGGAAGGACGAGGCGGAGCTGATCATGTCGCTCGCTCTGTGGATACCGATCGTGGGCCTGTTCACGCTTGCGCTGCTGTTCGCGCTGTTCTCGTTGACCGCCGCGCGGTTCACCGGGCCGCACCGGTACAACCGGGCGAAGCTGGACGCCTACGAGTGCGGCATCGAGCCGACGCCGCAGCCGATCGGCGGTGGTCGGTTCCCGGTCAAGTTCTACCTGACCGCGATGCTGTTCATCGTCTTCGACATCGAGATCATCTTCCTCTACCCGTGGGCGGTGTCGTTCAACTCGCTGCGCCTGTTCGGGTTCGTCGAGATGGTGCTGTTCATCGGCACCGTGTTCGTCGCGTACGCCTATGTCTGGCGGCGCGGTGGTCTGGACTGGGACTGACACATGGGCATCGAAGAGAAACTCCCCAACGGGATCCTGCTCACCACCGTCGAGAAGCTGGTCAACTGGACGCGCAAGGCCAGCTTCTGGCCGGCGACCTTCGGCCTGGCCTGCTGCGCCATCGAGATGATGGCGGCCGGCGCCGCCCGGTACGACCTGGCCCGCTTCGGCATGGAGGTGTTCCGGGCCTCGCCCCGGCAGGCGGACCTGATGATCGTGGCAGGTCGGGTGAGCCAGAAGATGGCGCCCGTCCTGCGCCAGATCTACGACCAGATGCCCGAGCCCAAGTGGGTGCTGTCGATGGGCGTGTGCGCCAGCTCCGGCGGCATGTTCAACAACTACGCGATCGTGCAGGGCGTGGACCACATCGTGCCGGTCGACATGTACCTGCCCGGTTGCCCGCCCCGCCCGGAGATGCTCATGGACGCGATCCTGCGGCTGTGGGACAAGATCCTGCACGAGCCGCTCGGCGAGAAGCGCCGGGTACAGCTGGCGGCCGAAGCGCCGTCGGCCACGCCGCCCGGGTCCATCCCGTCCAGCTACTTCTACAACAAGGCCAAGCGGGCGCAGTGGGAGCAGGCCGCCAAGGAGGGCCGCGAGGAGCAGCTGCGCATCGAGAACTGGATGCGCGAGCACGCCGGAGCAGCACTGAAGCTGGAGGGCAAGCGGTGACCGAGCCGACGAACGTACCGGCGAGCGCCGAGCCGGCCGGCGCGTACCTCGGCGCACCGGCGCAGTACCCGCCGTCGAGCCCGACCCAGCGCGGCCTGTTCGGGGCGCACGGCAGCGGCGACACCTCCGGCTTCGGCGGGCTGGTCCGCCGGCGGCCGGCCCTGGTCGACGCGCAGCGGCCCTACGGTGGGTACTTCGACGAAGTCGTCGACGCCCTTGAGACCGCGTTCCCGGCGTTCGCCGACGCGATCGAGCGGGTGGTCGTCTACCGCGGCGAGCTGACCCTGCACATCGCGCCCGAGCGGATCGCCGAGGTCTGCCAGGTGCTGCGCGACGACGCGGCGCTGCGCTTCGAGCTGTGCTCGTCGGTCTCCGCGGTGGACTACCTGGGCAGCGACCCCCGGCGGCTGCACACCGTGTACCAGCTGACCTCGATGACGTACCGGCGCCGGATCCGCCTGGAGACCGCCGTGACCGCCGAGGACCCGCACCAGCCGAGCGTCACCGGCGTGTACCCGACCGCCGACTGGCAGGAGCGGGAGAACTACGACATGTTCGGGATCGTCTACGACGGCCATCCCAACCTGACCCGGATCCTCATGCCGGACGACTGGGAAGGCTTCCCGCAGCGCAAGGACTACCCCCTGGGCGGCGTACCCGTCGAGTACAAGGGTGCCGAAATCCCGCCGCCGGACGAGCGGAGGTCATATCAATGAGAGGCAGCCGCGGCGAAGTCGCGTCTTCCCGTGAGGATCAGCAGTGACCACAGATGCCTACGCGAGCGCGCGCGAGACGACCGAGGGCCGGGTATTCACCGTCACCGGCGGGGACTGGGACGATCTCGTCGCGGCCACCGATCCGCTGTCCGAGGAGCGGATCGTCGTCAACATGGGCCCGCAGCACCCGTCCACCCACGGGGTACTGCGGCTGATCCTCGAACTCGAAGGGGAGACGGTCACCGAGGCGCGGGCGGTCGTCGGGTACCTGCACACCGGGATCGAGAAGAACCTGGAGTTCCGCAACTGGACCCAGGGCACGACCTTCGTCACCCGGGCGGACTACCTGGCGCCGATGTTCAACGAGTTCGGCTACTGCACGGCGGTCGAGAAGCTGCTCGGTATCTCCGACCAGGTGCCGACCCGGGCGAACGTGATCCGGATCCTGATGATGGAGCTCAACCGGATCTCCTCGCACCTGGTGTGGCTCGCGACGACCGGCATGGAACTGGGCGCGCTGTCGATGATGATCTACGGCTTCCGCGAGCGGGAGTACATCCTCGACATCTTCGAGCTGGCCAGCGGGCTGCGGATGAACCACGCGTACATCCGCCCCGGCGGCCTCGCGCAGGACCTGCCGGCGGAGGCGGTCGAGCGGATCCGCGAGTTCCTCGACTTCATGCCGGCGCGCATCGACTCGTACGAGAACCTGCTGTCCGGCAGCCCGATCTGGCAGCAGCGCACCAAGAGCGTCGCCGTCCTCGACGTGCAGGGCTGCCTCGCGCTCGGGATCACCGGACCGGTGCTGCGCGCCGCCGGGCTGCCGTGGGACCTGCGCAGGACGATCCCGTACGCCGGGTACGACACCTACGACTTCGACGTGGTGACCCACACCGATGCCGACGTCTGGGCCCGGTACCAGGTGCGGGTCAACGAGATGCGCCAGTCCCTGCGGATCGTCCAGCAGGCCTTGGACCGGCTCGAACCCGGCCCGGTCATGGTCGAGGACCGGAAGATCGCCTGGCCGGCGCAGCTCGCGCTCGGCGCCGACGGGATAGGCAACTCGCTCGGGCACGTCGCGAAGATCATGGGCCAGTCCATGGAGGCCCTGATCCACCACTTCAAGCTGGTGACCGAGGGCTTCCGGGTACCGCCCGGGCAGGTGTACGTGCCGGTCGAGTCGCCGCGCGGCGAGCTGGGCGTGCACGCGGTCTCCGACGGGGGTACCCGGCCGTTCCGGGTGCACTACCGGGATCCGAGCTTCATCAATCTCCAGGCCATTCCCGCCCTGGCCGAGGGTGGCCTGCTGGCCGACGTGATCGCCGGGGGAGCCTCGCTCGACCCGGTGATGGGTGGGTGTGACCGCTGATGGCGTTCAGTGCCGAGACCTTCCGACTCGCGAAGGAAATCATCGCCCGGTACCCGGAGGGCAAGGAGCGGTCGGCCCTGCTGCCGCTGCTGCACCTGGTACAGGCCGAGGAGGGGTACGTTAGCCCGGCCGGGGTGACCTTCTGCGCCGAGCAGCTCGGGCTGACCCGGGCGCAGGTCGGCGCGGTGGCCACCTTCTACACCATGTACAAGCGCCGGCCGGCCGGGGACTGGCTGGTCAGTGTCTGCACCAACACCATGTGCGGGGTACTCGGCGGCGACCAGACCTTCGCGGCGCTGTCGGAGTACCTCGGCGTCGGTCACGACGAGACGACCACCGACGGGCTCATCACGCTGGAGCACGCCGAGTGCCTCGCCGCCTGCGACTTCGCCCCGGTGGTCACGGTCAACTACGAGTTCTTCGACCGGGTACAGGCGGATGAGGCGCTGACGCTCATCCACCAGCTCGAAGAGGGCGAGCGGCCGCGGCCGAGCCGGGGTGCCCGGCTGTGCACGCTCAAGGAGATGGCGCTCCAGCTGGCCGGGTTCGCCGACGACCGGCATGGCGCGGTGGGCGAGGGCCCGGCCGGCGAACCGACGCTGCGCGGCAACCGGCTGGCCGAGCAGTACGGGATCTCGGTCTCCGGCTTCGACCCGGAGACGCCGATCCGGACCCAGGCCGACCGGGAGACCGCCAAGGCCGCCGGCCCAGCGCAGGAGACCAAGAAATGACCGCCCCCTCCAAGGAAGCCCTGGCCACGCTCACACCGGTACTCACCAAGCGGTGGCTGTCGCCGGATGCCTGGAAGCTCGACGTCTACGAGCGGCTGGACGGGTACACGGCGCTGCGCAAGGCGCTGGCCGCCCACCCGGACGACCTGATCGCCCTGATCAAGGAGTCGGGGCTGCGCGGTCGCGGCGGCGCCGGGTTCCCGACCGGCATGAAGTGGGCGTTCATCCCGCAGAACGACGGCAAGCCGCACTACCTGGTGGTGAACGCCGACGAGGGCGAGCCGGGCACCTGCAAGGACCTGCCGCTGATGATGGCCGATCCGCACTCGCTGATCGAGGGCATCATCATCTGCTGCTACGCGATCCGGGCCAACCGCGCGTTCATCTACGTGCGCGGCGAGGCGGTCCACGCCGCACGCCGGCTGCGGCAGGCCGTCATCGAGGCGAAAGCCGCCGGGTACCTCGGCGACGACGTCCTCGGCTCCGGCTTCGCGCTGGAGATCGTGGTACACAGCGGGGCGGGCGCGTACATCTGCGGCGAGGAGACCGCGCTGCTGGACTCCCTGGAGGGGTACCGCGGCCAGCCCCGGTTGCGCCCGCCGTTCCCGGCCACCCACGGCCTGTACGCCAGCCCGACCGTGGTCAACAACGTGGAGACGATCTGCAGCGTGCCGTACATCGTGCTGGGCGGCGCGCAGTGGTGGCGCAGCATGGGCACCGAGAAGTCGCCCGGGCCGAAGATCTACTCGCTGTCCGGGCGGATCAACGAGCCCGGCCAGTACGAGTGCGGGCTCGGCACGACCCTGCGGCAGCTGATCGACCTGGCCGGCGGGATGCAGCCCGGTCACCAGTTGAGGTTCTGGACCCCGGGCGGGTCGTCGACCCCGCTGCTGACCGCCGAGCACCTCGACACGCCGATGGACTTCGAGGCGATGGCCGCGGCCGGCACCATGCTCGGCACCACCGCCGTGCAGATCTTCTCCGACCAGGACGACGTGGTCTACGCCACGTACCGGTGGATCGAGTTCTACCACCACGAGTCCTGCGGCAAGTGCACCCCGTGCCGCGAGGGCAACTACTGGATGGCGCAGATCCTGCACCGGATCCTGTCCGGGCAGGGTACCCACGAGGACCTGGACACCCTGCTGGACTCCTGCGACAACCTGCTCGGCCGGTCGTTCTGCGCCCTCGGCGACGGCGCGACCAGCCCGGTGACCTCGTCGATCCAGTACTTCAAGCAGGACTACCTCGACTACATCGACGGCCGCAAGCCGCCGATGTTCTCCCCGGCCGACCACTGGATGGTGGGAGCGCACTCGTGACCGACGTAGCCAAGCGGAGTGACGAGGTTACCCTGACCATCGACGGCGTCGAGGTCCGGGCCGCCAAGGGCGAACTGGTGATCCGGGTCGCCGAGCGGCTCGGTATCGCCATCCCGCGCTTCTGCGACCACCCGTTGCTCGCGCCGGCCGGGGCCTGCCGGCAGTGCCTCGTCGAGGTCGAGGGCCAGCGCAAGCCGGTCGCCTCCTGTACCCAGACGGTGTCCGACGGGATGGTCGTCAAGACACAGGAAACCTCGGAGGTGGCACGACGGGCGCAAGAGGGGATCATGGAGTTCCTTCTGATCAACCACCCCCTCGACTGCCCGATGTGCGACAAGGGCGGCGAGTGCCCCCTGCAGAACCAGGCGATGTCCACCGGGCGTACCGATACCCGGTTCCACGACGTCAAGCGCACCTACGAGAAGCCGATCAACATCTCGTCGCAGGTACTGCTCGACCGCGAGCGGTGCGTACTGTGCCAGCGCTGCACCCGGTTCTCCGAGGAGATCGCCGGCGACCCGTTCATCGACCTGATGGACCGCTCGGCCGCCGAGCAGATCAACATCTTCCCCGGCGACGAGTTCCAGTCCTACTTCTCCGGCAACACCGTGCAGATCTGCCCGGTCGGCGCGCTGACCGGCGCCCAGTACCGGTTCCGCTCGCGGCCGTTCGACCTGGTGTCCTCGCCCAGCGCGTGCGAGCACTGCGCGGCCGGCTGCGACATGCGCACCGACTGGCGGCGCGGCAAGGTCATGCGGCGCCTGGCCGGTGACGACCCCGAGGTCAACGAGGAGTGGAACTGCGACAAGGGCCGGTGGGGCTTCCAGTACGCCACCGCCTTCGACCGGATCACCACGCCGATGGTCAAGGACCGGACCGGGGTACTGCGCGAGGCTTCCTGGCCGGAGGCGTTGGCCCGGGCCGCCGAGGGGCTGCGGGCCGCGAAGGACGCGCTGGGCGTGGGGGTACTCACCGGCGGCCGGCTGACGGCCGAGGACGCCTACGCGTACGCGAAGTTCGCCCGCGTGGTCCTCGGTACGAACGACATCGACTTCCGCGCCCGGCCACTGTCTGAAGAGGAGACGGCGTTCCTCGCCGCCAACGTGGTGGGCAGGCGGGACGTGAGCTACTCCGACATCGAGGCCGCGCCCGCCGTGGTGATCGTCGGGCTGGAGCCGGAGGAGGAGTGCCCGATCCTCTTCCTGCGGCTGCGCAAGGCGCACACCAAGCGCCGGCTGCCGGTGTACGCCGTCGCGCCGTTCGCCTCGTCCGGCCTGCGCAAGATCGGCGCGACGGTCCGCCCGGTGGTACCCGGTGGCGAGGCCGCCCTGCTGGCCGACGACGCCGCGCTGCGGACCGCGCTGGGGGCCGGAAATCGCCGCCTTGCTGGTCTGGCCCAAGTGCCAGCCCACGAACGCGCGATCCTGCTCGTCGGCGAGCGGCTGGCGACGGTACCGGGTGGGCTGACCGCGGCCGCGGCGCTCGCCACCGAGACCGGTGCGCGGCTGGCATGGGTACCCCGCCGGGCCGGCGACCGCGGCGCCGTCGAGGTCGGCTGCCTGCCCAACCTGCTGCCCGGCGGCCGGTTCGTCGGCGACCCCGGCGCCCGCGCGGAACTGGCCGGCGCCTGGGGCCTGGAAGCCGGGGTACTGCCGAGCAAGCCCGGCCGCGACACCGACCAGATCCTCGAAGCCGCCGCCTCGGGCAAGCTCTCCGGCCTGGTCGTGGCCGGCGTCGACCCGGCCGACCTCTCCGACGTCCGGCTCGCCGAACATGCCCTGGACGAGGTCGGTTTCCTGGTCAGCCTGGACCTACGGAACACCGCCGTCACCCGCCGGGCCGACGTGGTGCTGCCGGTCGCGCCGGCGGTCGAGAAGGCCGGTACCTTCGTCAACTGGGAGGGCCGGCTGCGCAGCTTCGAGCGGATCCTTCGTACCCCGGCCATCAGCGACGCCCGCGCACTGGACGCGCTGGCCGCCGAGTTCGGGGTCACCCTCAACTGCGCCGACACCGCGGCGATCCAGGGTGAGCTGGCCGAACTGCCGCCGACCCGCGGCACGCGTCCGGCGGGTCCGAAGGTACCGCCGGCTGATCCGCCGCGCCCCGGCAGGGGCGAGGCGGTCCTCGCGACCTGGCACCACCTGCTCGACCTGGGCAGCCTGACCGACGGCGACGAGTATCTCGGCGGCACCGCCCGCACGCCGGTGGCCCGGATCTCCAAGGCCACCGCCACCGAGCTGGACATCGCCGAGGGCGACCCGGTGACGGTCCGCACCGGGCGCGGCGCAATCACCCTGCCGGCCGCGCTGACCGACCTGCCCGACGGCGTGGTCTGGCTGCCCACGAACTCACCCGGCTCGACGGTCCACCGCGCGCTCGGCGTGACCGCCGGCGCCATCGTCACGCTCACCGCTGGGGGTACCCGGTGAATCTCGACCAGTTCGGCCACGACCCGTGGTGGCTGATCCTCGTCAAGGTCGTCGCGATCTTCGCGTTCCTCGTGGTCATGACGCTGTTCACGATCTGGTACGAGCGGCGCGTGGTGGCCCGGATGCAGCACCGCCCCGGCCCGAACCGGCACGGCCCGTTCGGGCTGCTGCAGAGCCTCGCCGACGGGCTGAAGCTGGCGTTCAAAGAAGACATCATGCCGAAGCTGGCAGACAAGATCGTCTACTTCTTCGCGCCGGTGATCTCGACGGTGACGGCGTTCACCGCGTTCTCGGTCATGCCGCTGGGCCCGACGGTCTCGCTGTTCGGCCGGTCCACCCCGTTGCAGCTCGCCGACACCTCGGTCGGGGTACTGGTGGTGCTCGCCTGCTCCTCAATGGGCGTGTACGGCGTGGTACTCGCCGGCTGGGCGTCCGGCTCGACGTACCCGCTGCTCGGCGGCCTGCGGTCGAGCGCCCAGATGATCTCGTACGAGGTCGCGATGGGCCTGTCGATCGTGGCGGTGTTCATGACCGCGAACACGATGTCCACCAGCGGCATCGTCGAGGCCCAGGCGAAGGGCCAGCAGGTCTCCTGGCTGCCCTTCCCGCTGCCGGGCTGGTACGCGATCCTGCTGCTGCCCAGCTTCCTGATCTACTTCGTCTCGGCGGTCGGCGAGACGAACCGGGCCCCGTTCGACCTGCCCGAGGCCGAGTCGGAGCTGGTCGGCGGCTTCCACACCGAGTACTCGTCGCTGAAGTTCGCGCTGTTCTTCCTCGCCGAGTACATCAACATGGTCACCGTCTCGGCGCTGTGTACCACGCTGTTCCTGGGCGGCTGGCGGGCGCCGTTCCCGATCACGCTTCTCGGCAGCGGGGTCAACCACGGGGTGTTCCCGGTGTTGTGGTTCACCATCAAGCTGCTGATCCTGCTGTTCGTCTTCGTGTGGCTGCGGGGTACCCTGCCCCGGCTGCGGTACGACCAGTTCATGCGGTTCGGCTGGAAGGTGCTACTGCCGGTGAACCTGGTGTGGATCCTGCTGCTGGCGGGTGTCAAGGTCATGCAGGGGTCGAACCTGGCCGGTACGCAGAAGGTCCTCATCATCGGGGCGGCTGCCGTCGTGGCGCTCGCGCTGGTCACCGTCTGGCCGAGCCGCAAGGCCGGGCCGAAGCCGGGTGAGCTGCCACCGCAGGAGGGCGGGTTCCCGGTACCCCCGATGGACCTGGCCGTGCCACCCAGCCCGCACCTGAAGCGCATCGAGGCCCAGCGCGAGCCCGTCTCCGTGGGCGCGGACAGCGAGGAGTCGCCGTGAGCGAGCGAAGCGAGCGAACCATGGGGCTCAGTGAGCGTCGCGAATGCGGCCTCCGAGCGGGACGCGAGGAGGCAGCATGAGTGTGCTGGACCCGGTCCGGGGGTTCGGGGTCACCTTCTCGCACCTGTTCAAGAAGGTGGTCACCGAGAAATACCCCGAGGTGCGGCGGGCGCCCGCGCCGCGCTTCCACGGCCGGCACATCCTCAACCGCCACCCGGACGGCCTGGAGAAGTGCATCGGCTGCGAGCTGTGCGCCTGGGCCTGCCCGGCCGACGCGATCTACGTGGAGGGCGGCGACAACACCGAGGCGGCGCGGTACTCGCCGGGCGAGCGGTACGCCAGCGTGTACCAGATCAACTACGCCCGCTGCATCCTCTGCGGGCTGTGCATCGAGGCCTGCCCGACCCGGTCGCTGACCATGAGCAACGAGTACGAACTGGCCCGCGACGACCGGCAGGACCTCATCTTCACCAAGGAGCAGTTGCTCGCGCCGCTGCTGCCGGGCATGGAGCAGCCGCCGCACGACATGCGGCTGGGCAAGGACGAGAAGGACTACTACGTCGGCGCGCTGACCAACCCGGGTACCTCGATCGGCGCCGAGCACGCTAAGGGCGAGGGGGCCTCATGACGACTGTCGCGGTCCTCGCCGAGGCGGCCAAGGTCGGTGCCGGCGAGGCGGTCACCTTCTGGATTCTCGCGCCGATCGCGCTGGTCGGCGCGGTCGGCATGGTGTGGGCGCGCAACGCCGTGCACTCCGCGCTGTTCCTGGTGCTGACCATGCTCTCGCTGGGTGTGTTCTACGTGCTGCAGGCCGGCCCGTTCATCGGCATGGTGCAGATCATCGTGTACACCGGCGCGATCATCATGCTGTTCCTGTTTGTGCTGATGCTGGTCGGCCGGGACTCCTCCGATGCCCTGATCGAGACGCTGCGCGGGCAGCGTACCGCCGCGATCGTGCTCGGCGTCGGCTTCGCCGGCCTGGTGTGCAGTGTCGTGGCCCGCGGCCTGAGCGCCGTAGCCGTCAAGGGCCTGGACGAGGCGAACAAGAACGGCAACATCCAGGGCATCGCCCAGCTGCTGTTCACCCGGTACGTCTTCGCGTTCGAAGTCACCTCGGCGCTGCTGATTACCGCGGCGGTCGGTGCGATGATCCTCGCGCACGTCGAGAAGCGCCCGGAGGAGAAGGTGAACCAGCCGGCGATGATGCGGCGGCGGTTCGCGCCCGGCAACTACCCCGGCCCCAAGCCCGGACCGGGCGTGTTCGCCACCTCCGACTCGGTGGCGACCCCGGCGCGGCTGCCCGACGGTACGCCGGCCGCCCGCAGCATCTCGCCGATCCTGCCGGTCCGCGAGCTGACCGCGGCCGAGGCCGCACCTAAGGGGACCGAGGAATGAGCGAGCATTTGCGAGCGAATCATGGGCTCAGCCTTGGGCGGCAGCCCGGCGCCTACCGGAGGGAGGCGGCGGGATGACTCCGACGTACTACGTCGTGCTGTCCGCGGCGCTGTTCACGATCGGCGCCGTCGGCGTGCTGATCCGCCGCAACGCGATCGTCCTGTTCATGTGCGTGGAGCTGATGCTCAACGCGGCCAATCTCGCGCTGGTCACGTTCAGCCGGATCAACGGCAGCCTGGACGGCCAGGTCATCGCGTTCTTCGTCATGGTGGTGGCGGCGGCCGAGGTCGTGGTGGGCCTGGCCATCATCATGTCGATCTTCCGGACCCGGCGCTCGGCCAGCGTCGACGACGCCAACCTGCTCAAGTACTGAGGGCGGACTCATGCACTACGCAACCGCGAGCGGGACGCTGTCCAGCTTCTGGCTGCTCATCGCGATCCCCGGGGTGAGCGCGGCGATCCTGCTGCTGCTCGGCCGCCGGGCCGACCGGTGGGGCCACTGGCTCGGCGTGGGCAGCGTCGGCGTCGCGTTCATCCTCGGGCTGGTCTACTTCTTCTCCCTGCGCGGGCTGTCCGGCCCGTACCGGGCAGCCGACCGCAAGCTCTTCGACTTCCTCCAGGTCGGCGGGCTGAAGATCAGCTTCGGCCTGTTGTTCGACCCGCTGTCGGCGATCTTCGTCCTGCTCATCACCGGCGTCGGCTTCCTGATCCACCTGTACGCCGTCGGGTACATGGCGCACGACCCCGGGCGGCGGCGCTTCTTCGGGTACTTCAACCTGTTCGTGGCCGCGATGCTGACGCTGGTACTCGGCGACAACTACCTCATCACGTTCATCGGCTGGGAGGGCGTGGGCCTCGCCTCGTACCTGCTGATCGCGTTCTGGTTCGACCGGCCCAGCGCCACGACCGCCGGCAAGAAGGCGTTCATCATGAACCGGGTCGGCGACGCCGGCCTGCTGACCGCGATGTTCCTGATGTTCGGCACGTTCGGCTCGGTCAACTTCGCCGACGTGTTCCCCGCGGTCGGCAAGGCCAGCTCGACGACGGTACTCCTGCTGGGGCTGCTGCTCCTGCTCGGCGCGTGCGGCAAGTCCGGCCAGTTCCCGCTGCAGGCCTGGTTGCCCGACGCGATGGAGGGCCCGACGCCGGTGTCCGCGCTGATCCACGCGGCGACGATGGTGACCGCCGGGGTGTACCTGATCGCCCGGTCCAACCCGATCTTCTCGGCCAACCTGGCGGCGCAGACCGTGGTCGTCGCGATCGGCGCAGCCACCCTGCTGATCGGCGCGATCATCGGCTGCGCGAAGGACGACATCAAGCGGGTACTGGCCTGGTCGACGGTGTCCCAGATCGGGTACATGTTCCTCGGTGTGGGCCTGGGCGGGGTCGCGTACGCGCTGGCCCTGATCCACCTGCTCGCGCACGGCTTCTTCAAGGCCGGGCTGTTCCTCGGCGCCGGCTCGGTCATGCACGCGATGAACGACCAGACCGACATCCGGCGCTTCGGCGGGCTTTGGCGGTACATGCGGACCACCTGGATCACGTTCGGGCTGGCCTGGCTCGCGATCCTCGGTATCCCGCCGCTGTCCGGGTTCTTCTCCAAGGACCCGATCATCGAGGCGGCCTTCAACCGGCCCGGCTGGACCGGCTGGCTCTTCGGTACCGCGGCGCTCCTCGGCGCGGGGCTGACCGGGTTCTACATGACGCGGCTGTTCGTGCTGACCTTCCACGGTCCCAAGCGCTGGACCGACGACGTCCACCCGCACGAGTCCCCGCCGGTGATGACGGTACCGCTGATCCTGCTCGGCATCGGCTCGCTCGCCGCCGGTGCCCTGATGGCCACGCCGGTCAAGGACTGGCTCGCCCCGGTGTTCAACAACCCGGCCGAGGAGAGCGCCGCCCATCTCAGCGCCTGGACCGCCACCATCCTCAGCCTGCTCGTGGTCATCATCGGTGCCGGTGCGGCGATCGGGCTGTTCCGCAACGGTACGGACCTGGTGGAGGAGCCCGCCGGCCCGGCGGTCATCGCCGCCCGCCGCAACCTGTACGGCGACGCGGTCAACGAGACGGTGTTCGAGAAGCCCGGCCTGTACCTCACCCGCGCCCTGGTCTACCTCGACAGCAAGGGCATCGACGGCCTGGTCAACGGGCTGGCCGCCACGGTCGGCGGCGGTTCGGGCCGGCTGCGCCGCGCGCAGACCGGGTTCGTCCGGTCCTACGCCCTGTCCATGCTCGGAGGTGCCCTGCTCGTGATCGCGGCGATGCTGGTGGTGACGCTGGGATGAGTTCCTTCCCCTTTCTTAGTGTGCTGACGCTGCTGCCGCTGGTGGGTAGCGGGGTCGTCGCGCTGATCCCGCACACGAAGCCGCAGCTTGCGAAGATCGTCGCGTTCGCCTGGTCACTTGTCGTCTTCGTGCTGACCGCCGTCATGTACGTGACCTTCAAGGTGGGCGGCCCGCGCTTCCAGTTCCGCGAGTCGTACACCTGGATCCCGGCGTGGGGTACCCGCTTAACCCTGGAGGCCGACGGCATCGCACTGGTGATGATCGCGTTGGTCGCGCTGCTGGTACCCCTGGTGATCCTGTCGTCCTGGCACGACGTGGAGAGCGGACGGCGCAGCGTACCGGCCTACTTCGGGCTGCTGCTGGCGCTGGAGTTCACGATGATCGGGGTGTTCGCGGCGTCGGACGTCTTCCTGTTCTACGTGTTCTTCGAGATCATGCTCGTACCGATGTACTTCCTGATCGGGAGCTACGGCGGCGCCCGGCGGCAGTACGCGGCGGTGAAGTTCTTCCTGTACTCGCTGGTCGGCGGTCTGATCATGCTGGCCGCGCTGATCGGCCTGTGGGTCGTCGGGCGCAACCAGCTCGGCCACGCCACGTTCGACTGGCACGAGCTGAGCAAGCTGTCGATGAACACCGCGACCGAGCGCTGGCTGTTCCTCGGGTTCTTCGTCGCGTTCGCGATCAAGGCGCCGTTCTTCCCGTTCCACACCTGGCTGCCGGACGCCGGTGCGGCCGCGCCGGCCGGTGCGGCCGGGCTGCTGGTCGGGGTACTGGACAAAGTCGGTACCTTCGGGATCCTGCGGTACTGCCTGCCGCTGTTCCCGAACGCGTCGAAGTACTTCGCTCCGCTGGCGCTCGCCCTGGCGCTGGTCGGGGTGGTCTACGGCGCGCTGCTCGCGATCGGCCAGAACGACCTCAAGCGCCTGGTGTCGTACACCTCGATCGCGCACTTCGGCTTCATCGGCATCGGCATCTTCGCGTTCACCACCCAGGCCGGTACCGGTGCGGTGTTCTACATGGTCAACCACGGCCTGGCGACCGGCCTGCTGTTTCTCGTGGTGGGCATGCTGGTGGCCCGCCGCGGCAGCCCGCTGGTCTCCGACTTCGGCGGCGCCGGCAAGCTGGTACCGCTGCTGGCCGGGGTGTTCCTGATCGCCGGCCTGGCCTCGCTGTCGCTGCCCGGTACCAGCCCGTTCGTCTCCGAGTTTCTGGTGCTGCTGGGCACGTTCACGGTGAACAAGGCGGTCGCCGTCGTCGGGGTGGTCGGCGTGATCCTGGCCGCCGGGTACGTGCTGTGGATGGTCCAGCGGGCCACCCAGGGCGCGCTGAACCCGGCGCTGGAGAAGGTGGAGTCGATGCGGCGGGACATCTCGCCGCGCGAGCTCGCCGTGGTCGCGCCGCTGATCGCGCTGATCCTGGTGCTCGGCTTCTATCCCAAGCCGGTCCTCGACGTCATCAACCCCGCGGTACAGGCGACCTTCTCGCAGATAGGCAAGGCCGACCCGAACCCGACGGTCGCACAGGGAGGCGGTAAGTGATCCTCGCCGAAGAGACGTTCAAGCTGCCGCAGATCAACTATGTGGCGCTCGCGCCGATGCTGATCCTGTTCGGCGGCGCCACGGTCGCGGTACTCGTCGAGGCGTTCGTCGGGCGGGGCCGCCGGTACCCGGTGCAACTGGCGGTGTCGCTGCTCTCGCTCGTGGCCGCGCTGGTCATGGTCGTCAAGGTCGCGCATGTCCGGCAGTTGACCGCGGGCGGCGCGGTCGCCGTGGACGGGCCGGCGCTGTTCCTCGAAGGCACCCTCATCGTGCTCGGGATCGTGGCACTGCTGCTGGTCGCCGAACGGTCCCTGGAGCCCGGCGGACCGTTCGTCGCGGTGGCCGCGGTCACCGCCGGTACCGAGGCCGACCGGGCGCAGGCCCAGCGCCGCGACGCCGGTACCGAGGTGTACCCCCTGCTGCTGTTCGCCCTCGGCGGCATGATGCTGTTCGTCTCCGCGAACGACCTGCTGACCATGTTCGTCGCGCTGGAGGTCTTCTCGCTGCCGCTGTACCTGATGTGTGGCCTGGCCCGGCGTCGCCGGCTGCTGTCCCAGGAGGCGGCGCTGAAATACTTCCTGCTCGGCGCGTTCGCCTCGGCATTCTTCCTGTTCGGCATCGCGATGCTGTACGGGTATGCCGGCCAGATCGGCTTCCGCGCCATCCACGATGCGATCCAGGCGTCCACGAACGACCGGATCCTGCTCTATGTCGGCCTGGCGCTGGTCGCGATCGGCCTGCTGTTCAAGGCCGCGGCGGTACCGTTCCACGTCTGGACCCCGGACGTTTACCAGGGCGCGCCGACCCCGGTCACCGCGTTCATGGCGGGCTGCACCAAGGTCGCCGCGTTCGGTGCGCTGCTCCGGGTGATTTACGTCGCATTCGAGCGGACCGCCTGGGACCTGCGCCTCGTGATCGGCGGGATCGCGGTGCTGACCATGGTGGTCGGCTCGATCCTCGCGGTGACCCAGACCGACATCAAGCGGCTGCTCGCCTACTCGTCGATCGCCAACGCCGGGTACCTGCTGGTCGGCGTCCTGGCCGTGGGCGGCAACGGCAACCGTGACGGCCTCGCGTCCAGCATGTTCTACCTGGTCGCGTACGGCTTCTCGGTGGTCGCCGCGTTCGGCGTGGTGACCCTGGTGCGGGACGCCGACGGCGAGGCCACCCACCTGTCCCGTTGGGCCGGGCTGGGCCGCCGCTCGCCGCTGTACGCCGGCCTGTTCACGTTCCTGCTGCTGGCATTCGCCGGTATCCCGTTGACCAGCGGGTTCACCAGCAAGTTCGCCGTGTTCGGGGCGGCGCTGGCGAGCGGTCAGGCCTGGCTGGTCGTGCTCGGCGCGATCACCAGTGTGATCCTCGCCTTCCCGTACCTGCGCGTGGTGGTCCTGGTGTGGCTCTCCGAGCCGGGCGAGAACACCCCGACCGTGTCGATCCCCGGCGCGCTGACCTCGGCGGCGCTGGCCATCGGTACGCTCGCGACGCTCCTGCTCGGGGTGGCACCCCAGCCACTGCTCGAACTCAGCAGCCGGGCCGCGGAGTTCGTGCGCTGAACTCCATCTGGCGGGTATGGGATGGTGGATTGGTGGCAGAGCCGACCCATTACCCCGCCGCCCCACCCATGCCTACTCGTGACCCCGCCGCCCCACCCATGCCGATTCCAGGTACCTCGGTTCCCGGCACCTCGATCGGTGTCGAACTGGCCGATCCCGACCTGGAGTCGGCGATCCGGAGCACCCTGGCGGCGGTTGAGGAGCAGCTGCATCTCGCGGTGACCAGCGACGACCCGCTGGTCGCCGAGGCCGCCCGGCACCTCGTCGACGCCGGCGGCAAGCGGTTCCGCCCGCTGCTCGCCGCGACCGCGGCCGAGATCGGCGCCGGCGGCGGTACCGAGGTCGTCCTGTCCGCGACCGTGGTGGAGCTGACCCACCTCGCCACCCTGTACCACGACGACGTGATGGACGAAGCGGTGGTCCGGCGGGGCGCGCCGAGCGCGAACTCCCGCTGGGGCAACTCGATCGCGATCCTGGTCGGCGACTTCCTCTTCGCGCGCGCGGCCGACATCGTCGCGGAGCTGGGGGCCGAGGCGGTACGGATCCAGGCGCGCACGTTCGCCCGGCTGGTGCACGGGCAGATCGCCGAGACCGTCGGGCCACGCGAGTCCGACCCGGTCACCCACTACCTGCACGTCATCGCCGAGAAGACCGGCTCGCTGATCGCCACGTCGGCCCGGTTCGGGGCGATGTTCGGCGGCCTCGCGGCTCGCGAGGTGGAGGCGCTGGCCCGGTACGGCGAAACGATGGGCGTGGCGTTCCAGCTCTCCGACGACCTGCTCGACATCGCCGCCGACCCGGTGCAGTCCGGCAAGACGCCCGGTACCGACCTGCGGGAGGGGGTACCGACCCTGCCGGTGCTCTACGCGCTGGCCGGGGGCGAGAGTGACTCGGCCTCGGTGCGGCTGCGGGAGATCCTTGCGGGCGGCCCCGTGACCGACGACACGTTGCACACGGAGGCCCTCGGGCTGCTGCGCGAGTCCGCCGCCATGAAGCGCGCCCGGGAGACCGTCCGGACCTATGCCGAGCGGGCGCGGATGGAGCTGTCGCCGCTGCCGGCGGTACCCGCGCGGCGGGCCCTGGAATCGCTGTGCGACTTCATCGCGGACCGGAACAGCTGAGCTGTCGGCGCCAGCTTCGGCATCTTTGCGTTATGGCGCGAACACGCCGCGTGCCATAACCTAGGCGGATGCTGCAAGCGAAAGGGGCCGATACCCGACCCTCGCCGATCCCTTGCACATTTCGGTCACACGAGAGAACCGTTCACAAGACGCACTGCTGTTCCATATGGTGTTAGGTCCTGGTACTGCTGCTTCTGGGGAGGTGCGGCGGTGCGTGACCCGCAGGGCGAGCCTTCGGATCTGATCCGGAGTGTGTCCCGGGCGTTGCGTGTGCTGGAGTCGGTTGGCGCGTCAGCGCGCGGCCTGACCGTCAAGCAGATCGCCCGGCGCTGCGAGTTGACCGTCGCGACCACGTACCACCTGGTCCGCACGCTGGCCTACGAGGGCTACGTCACCCGGCGCGAGGACGGCACGTACACCGTCGGCATGGAGGTGTCCGACCGGTTCCGCGAGCTGGTCGTGGCGTTCCGCGGACCGCCTGCGGTCGGCGAGGTGCTGCGGCGGGCCGCGCTGGACACCGGGTACAGCCATTTCCTCGGGCGCTTCGTCAGCGGCCGGGTGGTGTTCACCGCCGTCGTGGAAGGGCCACGCTCGCCGCACCTGGAGGACCTCGTCCCGGGCTTCGACGACGGCGCGCACGCGACGGCGCTGGGCAAGTCGCTACTCGCCACACTGACCGCCGAGCAACGTGCGCGGTACCTCAAGGACTACGGCATGCGGGCGTACACCCCGCAGACGCTCACCACGCCCGAAGCGCTGGAAGCCGACATCGCGGCCGGCGAGCGGCGCCAGATGCAGATCGAGATCAACCAGTACCGGCAGGGCGTCGCGTGCGCCGCGGTGCTGGCTGTCGCCGACCGGGACCCGGAGCGCCGGGTGGTGATCTCCTGCGCGCTGCCCGCACCCGAGCTGATGACCTCCGCCAAGATGATCCGTACCCGCCTCACGGCAAACGCCCGCGGCATCGCCGCGGCCTACGCCGACGAGATCTACTGAGCGAGCGGACGGGGCGGTGCTGAGGGAGCGAGTGGGAGCGGCGCGGCGTCGTCTGGACTGACGAGCGAAGCGAGGAGGGAAGACGGCGCTTAACAGCGCCGCGAAGCGAGCGGACGGGGCAGCAGTGAACCACGGCGCGATCCGGCACGTGACACTGGTTGGGACGGAGGGGGCCACAGGGCATGGGCGCGGACGACGCCGAGCTGCTGCGCGCGATGTTCGCGGAGCACGGCGACGCTCTTTACGCCCATGCCTTGCGGTTGGCCTACGGGGACCGTCAGCGTGCGGAGGATCTCGTGCAGGAGACGTTGCTGCGGGCCTGGCGACATCCGGAGGCGCTGGATCCCGACCGGGGTTCGGTACGCGCGTGGCTGTTCACGACGGCGCGGAACCTCGCGATCGACTCGTGGCGGCGCCGGTCGGTGCGGGTCGGCGAGGTCGTGACGGACGTGCTCCCGGAGGCCCTGACCGATGACGAGACGGACCGTACCGTGGAAGCCTGGCTGATCGCGGAGGCGCTGTCCCGGCTCTCCACGGTGCATCGCGAGGTCCTGATCGAGTGCTTCTACCGGGGCCGCTCGGTCGCCGAGGCCTCCGCGCGGCTCGGGGTACCCCCCGGGACCGTGAAGTCCCGCACGCACTACGCGCTGCGCTCGTTACGACTGGTACTGGAGGAGATGGGGGTGACGCAATGAGGTGCACGCAGACCGTGGAAGCCGGCTCTTACGTGCTCGGCGCGCTCCCCCCAGCCGACCGCGCCACCTACGAGCGGCACGTCGCCGCCTGTGCGACGTGCCGGAACGAGGTCGCCGAGCTGGCCGGGCTGCCGGGACTGCTCGGCCGGCTGGATGCGGACACCGCCGCGTCGGTCGGCCCGCGGGAGGGCGCCCCGGACCGCGTCCTCGACACGCTGCTGGCCGACGTACAGACCGAGCGGCTGCGCCAGCGGCGGCGCCGCCGGTGGGAGCGCGGGTTCACCCTGCTGGCCGCCGCCTGCCTGGCGGTGCTGATCGGCCTGGGCGTTTCGACGATGAACATCCCGGCCGCGGCGCCGCCGGTCGTGGGCGCGATGAGCCCGGTCGCGACGGACGAACCGATCACCGCGCTGCTCGGGTACTGGCCGGATCCCAATGGCGGCACCGAGATCCGGATGACCTGCGTCTACGCCGGCTCGTCCCGGTGGGATCCGTCCGACTCGATGCGGCTGGACCTGTGGGTCTACCCGAAGGGCGCCGGCACCGGCAAGTCGGTCTGGTGGTGGGACGCCGGCCCCGGGCACCGGGACACCTTCTTCGCCGAGAGCGACCTGCGGCCGGACCAGATCGGGCGCTTCGAGATCCATGAGGGCAGCAAGGTCCTGCTCAGCTACCAGACCTAGCTGATCCTCACGGGAGGAGCGGCATCCGCCGCGCTGTCCGATCTTGCGGGCTCGGGCTCGACCTTGCGCGCCCCGCGGCGGCTCTGCCGTAGGCCATCCCAGGTGAACACGACCAGCGCGAGCCAGACCAGGGCGAAGCCGAAGAGCCGGGCGGCCGGCATCGGTTCGTGCTCGATCGCCACGCCGACGAAGAACTGCAGGATCGGCGCGATGTACTGCAGGATGCCCAGGCCGGTCATCGTGATCCGGTTGGCCGAGGCGGCGAACATCAGCAGCGGTACCGCGGTCACCGCCCCGGATACCAGCAGCAGCATGGTGTGCCCGGGGCTCGCCGTGAAGGTGGACCGGCCGGCGGCCCCCAGCCAGGCCAGATAACCGAGTCCCGGCACCGCGAGCGCGGCGGACTCGACGAACAGCCCGTCGGTGGGCGGCAGGCCGAGGCGCTTCTTGACCAGTCCGTACGAGGCGAACGAGCCGGCCAGGGTCAGGGCGATCCAGGGCAGCCGGCCGTAGTCCACGGCCAGGACGGCGACCGCCACGGTACCCACGCCGAGCGCCGCCCATCGGGCCGGACGAAGGCGCTCACCGAAGACCGCCAGCCCGAACGCGACCGAGATCAGCGGAGTGATGAAGTACCCGAGCGAGGTCTCCACCACCCGGGCGGTGTTCACGCCGTAGATGTAGGTGCCCCAGTTCACCGCGATCAGCACGGCCGCGAGCCCGATCACAAGCAGGGTCCGCGGCCGCCGGGCCAGGTCGGCGATCCGCCGCCAGCTGCACGCGAGGGTCAGCAGGACGCCGACGAACAGTGCCGACCAGACCACCCGGTGCGCGAGGATCTCCAGCGGACCGGACGGGCGCAGCAGCTTGAAGTACAGCGGGAAGAAGCCCCACAGCACGTAGGCGGCGATCCCGAACAGGTACCCCTTCCGCTGCTCACCCACCCGTCCACGGTAAGGGGTGCATACCCCTGCGGTCCTTGCTGGTGACCATTGTCACCGGCCGTTGCCGTTGTCGCGGCCCCTCGCCCGGTCCGGGATCACCGCGTTGAGGATCCAGCTGACCACCCCTACGATCAGGGCGCCGAGGACCGCGGTCAGGAAGGTGTTGACGTGGAACGGCAGGCTCAGCTTGCCGGCGATCCAGCTGGTCAACAGGAACAGCGCCCCGTTGACGACCAGCGCGATCAGGCCCAGCGTGAGCACATAGAACGCGCAGCCCACGGTCTTCACGATCGGCCGGATCACCGCGTTGACGAGGCCGAAGATTGCCGCGACCGCGAGCAGTGTGCCGATCTTCTTGGCCGTCGACGGCGTGTCCAGCGTGATCCCGTGCAGCAGCAGCGTGGAGATCCACAGCGCGACCGCGGTGACCACCAGCCGGATGACAATGCCCATGCGCGGATCCTCCCATGCCCGATCAACTGGTCGCTGTGGCCCGTTCCGGTGAGCCGATGAGCTGGTGCTCCAGCGGAGTGGGCGACAGCCGCGCGAAGCGTACCGCCCGCTGGTTCACCATTCCGACCATGTCCGCCCGGATCCGGGTCAGCCACTCCTGGCCGTCGCCGAGGCCGAGCGTCGCGCCGGCCAGCGCGGCCTCCTCGGGCCGCAGCGGTTGCAGGATCACCAGGTCCGCGCGGGCCAGCGGGTCGAGGTCGGCGGTGGTCAGTTCGTCTCGGACCAGCACGCTGGTCCGCCACGGCGCGCCGTCCGGTTCTCCCCGCACCGGGCCGACATCGACGACGATGAGCTGCGGGGCGAGCGGCCCGCCGGGCGGCAGCGTCACCGGCTGATCCGGCGGTACCAGCGCGATCGCGGCACTGGGCAGGCTGACCGCGCGGAGGAACGGTTCCCATGCATACGGCCGGCCGGTCTGCACCGATACATGGACGCCGAGGGCGAGCGCCCGCAGGGTCAGCAGCTCCGCGACCCGAACCCCGCCGACGACCACGACCCGGGTGGGCTCGGGGCGGATGAGCCGGGCGGTCACCGGTACCCCGCGGCGGTTGCGGCCGAGCACGACGCCGGCCGGAAACAGCTCAGTGCGCGCGGTGGCCAGGGCGCCGGCGGGCGCCGGCTCGGCGACCAGACCCAACGGGAGGGTACCGGCGAGGCCGTGCAGCTGTTCGCCGTCCAGCCGGGTCGCCGCCAGCCCGGCCGAGCCGAGCAGCCGGCGCAGGGTGCGGACCGCCGGGGGAAGCGCGGCCGCGTTCGGCACCACAATCCGAACCAG
>WNGG01001669.1_pt1 | contig 44012 bp, 35 predicted proteins | sample 5400661 | NCBI WGS metagenome assembly WNGG01 (sample SAMN13153372, study PRJNA577476) | soil metagenome | isolation source: 100 cm soil or saprolite under Garry oak tree replicate 1 | place: USA:California | collected 2016-06-15 | reverse complement strand
CTATCAGGTTGATTCGTGTGCCGTCGAGGAGTTTCGGTCTCAATACTCTGATGATGCTCAATTAATTGCAGCAACAGCTTGGGCCAGCTTTACTGCAGCACGGCGTGCTGGTGTCTGGCTAGCCGCGCCATTCGGAATAATAGGAGGTAATCATGTCTGAACTAGCAACAACCATACAGCCCTTCACGACCACAAAGGTGCTCGATTCTACAACCGAGACGATGTGGTCCGCACTCGCCGTGTTGCTGCTCACAACCGTTCATCACGTGTACGGGGCCTATATTTACAACACGCCGTGGCGTTACCACGTCGCCATCGTGAGCACGGTAACTGCGGTGATTCTCTTCGCATCACTGCGCGTGTTGCGAAGACGGACTGCTGGTGTTATCGGCAAGATCGCCTTCTGGACCTTCGCCGTAGTGACACTCGCGATCCCCGTTATTACGATCGGAATATTCGAAGGGGGCTATAACCACGCGGTGAAGGATGTACTCTATTTCACAGGCGCATCTCCCGAGCTGATGCAACGGCTCTTTCCACCGCCGACATATGAAATGCCGAATGACGCTTTCTTCGAAATCACCGGCGTACTGCAACTCGTCCCAGCGGTTATGGCCGGCTGGTATCTTATCGGTGCCGTACAAGCGCATCTCAGGAGTTTGCGATATGCAAGTGAATAGGACCTATATCCCTGCGGCCGGTTCAGATTGGTTGCTGCCGCTTTACGATCCCATGGCGAGGCTACTGCGCCTGGAGAAAGCCAGAACGGTATTGCTTGATCAGGCACGTCTTCAGCCGCTCAGCCGTGTTCTCGAGATCGGGTGCGGCACGGGTAGCTTCTGCGTTCTCATAAAACGTCTTCATCCAGACGTTGAGGTGCTCGGACTTGATCCCGATCCCAAAGCGCTCGCGCGAGCCAGACGAAAAGCGGAACAAGCCGGAGTTTCAATTCAATTCGATCAAGGTTTTTCAGATTCGCTTCCGTATGATGAGGGAGCGTTCGATTATGTGCTTTCATCGATGATGTTCCACCATCTGAAGCTTGAGGAGAAAGAGAAGACGTTGCGGGAGGTGTACCGTGTCCTCAAACCGGGCACGCTTTTTGCGATGCTTGACTTCAAAAAACCGGAGTCCACTATGGGTAGGCTTCTGGGCAGCTTATTTCACTCAACTCACGTCTTGAAAGATAACTCCGAGAATCGGATTCACACGCTTATGAATGAAGCAGTGTTCCGGAATGTGAGGACGGTCGGTCACGGCGCCTTGCTGGTTGGCAACGTCGCTTATTACCAGGGCACGCGAAGCTCTTGAGGTTTCATTGATGCGTAGAGAGAATTGGCGGAACGTTTGCGGGACATTTCTAAAGTTTCTCTAACTTCTGAAATTTGAGTCTGAGATTTACCGAGAAAAATGGAGCGGGCGACGAGGCTCGAACTCGCAACTTTCAGCTTGGGAATCTAAATTTTCGATCCTTTATTTTCAATACTTACAGAATCGCTCAGAAAAATTATACGTGCATGCGCTGCATACCGTGCATGCGTTGCCTGATTTGCGTGTCGCTGGGGGACGTTTGGGGGACGTTTCTCTCGCACAAGATTGCGATCACTTCGGAGCCGTTTTCGACGATCGCAAAAGTGATTCTTGTGCTCCCGAAACAGCTCACGCCGTAACTGTGAAATCTCGGAGACTGAAACTTACGACCTAGCCCTCAAGCATTGACCGTGTCCTCTTCTCTCTATACGTTGGGAACTCGCAGACTGCTCGTTAGTCTGATAGATTGATTTGAGTATCACTCTCCTCTAACCGAGCTTGCTAGAAGCTGAACGGAATGACCAACGATGAAGCATTGCGAACCATGCAACCTTGATTTTCCTGATGGTTACCGGTTCTGCGGATCTTGTGGAGGTCTGCTGAGCGATTCACGTCGCTGCGCTAATTGCGGCGAGTTGGTGGAAGGAAAATGGACGTTTTGCACGAGCTGCGGAAGATCACTATCAGGGGAAAGGACTGTCGACCAAACCTCTCAACCTAAGTCTCGCGAACGGACAGATCTTCCAGCGTCCCTGGCCTCATCGCTGCCAGCTCGCACTCCTCCGCCGCAAACGTTGACGATGCCATCCTCTGAACAGCCTACGACTACTCCGGAACGACAGCGATCGGAGAAATCCACACCAGAGGAATGGTACTCAGCTGCTGATTTATATGACGACAACACGACCGCTACTCCAGCATCTCCGCTACGACCACAAGAAAGAGTTCTGGAAACTAAGGCTCTGATTCCCCACGTGACGGCAGCTACTCCGGCCAAGGATGAGAGAAGTGCCCCGGCTTTGACAATGCTATCGGCTTACAGTGCCTCTGAAGCTCCTTCGCAGTTTCGCTGGTGGCACGGAGCGATCCTCGCGCTGTTTGTCCTCCTAATCATTGGCGGAATCGCAGTAGGTGGTTGGTATTGGTGGTCGCATCGTAGATTGATCGCCCAAACTACACTAGCGGCTGATTCGAATAACGGTCCGGTGCCCCAAAGCTCGGCAACGTTTCCTTCACCAAAATCAACATCGACCAGCTCAGCTCAGACGATTACGAGCAATTCAGCAGATCAAGAAATCAAATTACTACGCGAAAGAAGAACCGGAGCAAAGCCTTCTGAGAGCGCCGAGATCATCGCGGCATTTCAAGGTGCGGAAAAGAGTTATCCGGTCGATTATCGCTTCCCGTATGAGCGGGCAAAACTATCAATAGCCGGCGTCGCCTCTCATCACGAAGCCTTCGGAGCACTCGCGCTCGCCGCAGAGAAAGCAATTGATAACGGCAAGACTCGTGAAATGTTGGACAGTTTGATGGCTGACAAGGATGGCGACTTTCGCAAGCTTTCTCGCGGCCATCGTGAATGGCGGGTTCTGGAAGAAGCTCTCAGGAACAAAGATAGAGCCTCACTCAAAGCGCTACATCATTAATCGCGATTGCAGCAAACAAAAAAGCGAGGCGCGGTCGGAGAAATGCCGGTCGGCAAGCTCTAGAGCGACCTTTGCCTCGCCCTTTCCAGATTCCGCCGCGTTAGTTAGGCCACGGAATTCTCCTCAACCAATCATTGTTCCGCGTACGATTGCGATAGTCATCGTTGCGTCGATAATCGTCGTCGCTTCGTCGTCGGTTGCGATTTTCACCGTGATTTTCTCCGTGATCTCCGTAGGCCTCGGAGATCACGCTCAACTCCTGGCTGATCTGTGACCACTCGGAAACCAGGCGATAGTTGTCGAAGTGATGACTGGACATGTCTTCAAGGTGACTCGCGGCATCGAGCACTCGATGAGCCTCGTCAGCACTGCTGTCCAGGTTTCGTTCATTGAATGCATTTCTTAAATCGATTACAGCCCGACGAAACCGCTTGGCGTCAGCATTCAAATGGTCCTCATGACGACTTCCTTCTTCCCGGCTGTTATCCAGTTCGCGATCGAGGTCGCTCGCGAAGTCGCGGCTCAGCCGGTCAAGTCTCCGGATTGAATCGCGAAGATAACGGTCATCATATCGCCCGTAGCCGTCATTGTATCCGCGGTCGCGCCTGTAATCTCCATCGCGCCCGTAATCCCGGTTACGACCATAGGGATCATATGTGCGTTGAGCGGCTGCCAGCATCGGCAAACAGAGCGCCAGTATTGCAGCAGCGAAAATTGAAAAGCTGATTTTGCTTAGGTTTGTCATTAGTACCCCTCCTAAAAATCTCGTTTGGGCCGACCTCTTCCGATTTGTTCAATGAAAGTTACGGCCTGCCTCGTTCGGCGCTCGTCCCTGGGGGATTTCCCGCGTCGGGCGTAATGCCGCTCCACCGAAGTGCAAGCACCGTGCCGACTGCCGGAGCACCGTTGAATTGGCGTGATTTGCCGAAAAAGCCGCGAATCAAAACCTTTTCACTGAATTGAATTACGTTTGTAAACGGGGTGGTTCGAAAACGTGTGCGGGTTAGCGGAAATGGTCAAGATGATGTTCAAGTTCTCCATCGCGTTGAGGGTCCCGCAGCCATGTGCAAGCTACCCTGGATTGTCCCTCCCGACAATCAGAGATGGTCCTACTTGCGAGTCAGAGAGTATCCTTCCTAATCAAATAATACCGAGACTGATTATTCTGTACTCCAAGACCTGAACACCTTCCCCATTTATTGCCGTGGTTATGGCGTACTCACGCGAGCGCAACGCCGTGTTCGAACAGGTTCGCAACCGCCTTTTCGCAGTCGCCTATCGCATGATGGGCACGAAGGCAGACGCCGAGGACATCGTACAAGAAGCGTACCTGCGTTGGCACCAAGCTGACATAGACGAGGTGCGTTCTCCGGAAGCATGGCTCGTCAGCGTCGTCACCAGGCTCTCTATCGATCGTCTGCGGAAGACCTCCGTCGAACGCGTGAAATACATTGGACCGTGGCTGCCGGAACCCCTTTTTGGCAACGCTGCGCGGTCACCAGAGGAAGAACTCGAACTCGCCGGCATTTTGCGAAAGAGCGAAGCCACCTGCCGGCAGGTGGTGCACCGAGCAAGAGAACGCGTGCGCAGTGAACGCCAGCGATTTCGCGCCAACGAAAGAGAACGGCGCGAGCTGATTGAGAAGTTCATGGCGGCAGCAAACGCCGGGGATGAGTTGACACTCCTGGCGCTCTTTAAGGAAGACGCCACCCTGACAAGCGATGGCGGCGGCGTAGTGCCGGCGGCGCGTAAAGTCGTCCATGGCCGTGCGCGCATTGCGCGTCTTTTCCTGGTCCTCGCGCGCAAATTGCGCGGGCGGCTCACGCAGACCATCCTGCCGATTAACGGGGAGCCTGGCCTCGTGTCCTTCCTCGACGGGGCCCCATTTTCAGCCACTTCGTTCGAAACCGATGGCACCTCGATCCTTGCTGTCTACAACGTTCTCAACCCTGAAAAACTGAAGGGCATCGGCCAACTCGGCGGCAAATTCAAGGCCGACCTGGCGAGCAGCGCCACCCCCTGAGTAGGCCTGTCACAGAAAGCCGCCTTGTTTCGTCTTAGCTATGGGATCGGCAGTGCCGTTGACAAAGAGAGCGCAACCAAGGCGCGCGAACTCGCCAACTGCACGCCCCGAACTTATGACTTGAAAAAGGAGTAGAAATGAAACCGAGAGTTAACAATCTGGAAGTTGGAACAGGCGCAGTTCAGGCAATGCTCAAACTGAGCGGCTACGTAGCCCATAGCGGACTGGAGCAGTCTTTGCTCGGTCTGCTGGAATTCCGGGTGTCGCAGATCAACGGCTGCGCCTACTGCCTCGACATGCACTCGAAAGACTTGCGGGCGGCGGGCGAGACCGAGCAGCGGCTTTATTTGCTGGAAGCGAACCGAGGGCCACGTACCCGACGAAGTGTTCGCGCAAGCCCGGAAGCAGTTCAGCGAGGAAGAATTGGCGAACCTGACGCTAGCCGTGGTCGCGATCAACGGTTGGAACCGCCTGAACATTGCATTCCGTACGATGCCAGGCAGCTACCGGTGATCAAGCAGGTGATCGAGACCACTGATTTCCTGACCAGGGCGCTGGGAACTCCAAGCAGGCTGGCGCAGATTCTACGCGACACTGTCATACCCATGGTGTCGCGTCTGGCCCCTTTTCAGCATGCCTTTGTGCAGAGGCTTTCCGAACTGGGAGTTGCCTACCGCGGCAGCCCGATTGTTGAAGGAGCTGGAGAGCGGTACTTTGATAATTCGCTGCGTGGCGGAGATGGCATTCGCAGCCGCTTCCTGCTGGTGCTGGGTGACGACGCGGAGTCCGCGACTGAAGAGGCTGCTAAACAGCTCGCTCGATCATTTACACAAATCGTCGAGTTACGACTGGCCGGGCGCCAGGGCGTAACGCTGGTCCGGCCGGATGGTTACATCGCGTACGCCTGCGTCGATGCGACGGTTGTAGGCGCTTGAACCGGGGCGCCGCCAAAGCCGCCAAGATTCCCAGCACTCGAGGTCGATTCGCCAAAGAACGGAGAACTGCGTCGCGAGTGTTATCTCTGGAGGCTGACAGTTACACAGCGAGAATTTGCGGGACGTTTGCGGGACGTATCTAAAGTTTCTGTAACTTTTGAAACTTGAGTCTAGGAATTACTAAGGAAATTGGAGCGGGAGACGGGAATCGAACCCGTATTACCAGCTTGGGAATCAAAACTTCCGGCCCTTTATTTTCACAACTTACAAAACCGCTCAGGAAAAATCAACGTGCATGCAACGCATACCGTGCATGCAGTGCCTGATTTGCGCATAGCTGGGGGACGTTTGGGGGACGGTTTTTCTGCCATGCGTTGATGTTCGCGATCTCAGATTTTGAGGGCTTCCTTTTTTGAAATCAGTAGCCCGCGTCTTCCAATGTTTAGCCGGACAACGCCTTCTAAGGCACCTATTTGCTGGTTATTCAAAGTCCAGAATCGTGGCTGTGAGGCGCGCCGACATAGGCTGCCTGGGCGTCGATGATCACGCGCCGCTCGTTTGCTGGGACTGAGAGTTTTTCTTCCAACCACTTGACGACGTCGGTCACGCCCGTGCCATCCTTCAAATTAGTAAAGACAAATGGACCAGCGCCGCGCATGCGTAGCGAATCGTGTTTCATCACCTCAAGCGATGCGCCAACGTGCGGCGCCAAATCAATCTTATTGATCACCAGCAGGTCCGACCGCGTCACGCCTGGTCCACCCTTGCGCGGAATTTTGTCTCCGCCTGAAACATCAATTACATAGATGAAAACGTCTACGAGATCCGGACTAAAAGCCGCAGCGAGATTGTCCCCGCCGCTCTCGACAAAGATCAGTTGCAGGCCCGGCAGGCTGTGTTCGAGATCGGCAATCGCCTCGAGATTCATCGAAGCATCTTCTCGTATCGCCGCGTGCGGACAGCCACCCGTCTCGACCCCGCGAATCCGTTCAGCCGGCAAAGTCCCCTGCCGAATTAAAAACTCCGCGTCCTCTTTGGTGTAGATGTCGTTGGTGACGACAGCCAAGCTGTAGCGCGATTTCAGTTCTCTGCTAAGGGCATCGACTAACGCGGTCTTACCGCTGCCGACCGGCCCCGCAATGCCTACGCGAAAAGGTCTTTCGTGATAGTGATGGTTCATAGCATCAGTCGCCCCGGGTTGAAGTCTGCTAAAACAAAAAATATCTTTGCGCCAGGGGCAAAACCTTCGCCGGCTTGCACGTCAACAATTCGCCGTTGGCGCGCACTTCGTAAGTTTCCGGATCGACTTCGATGTCTGGCGTCGCGACGTTGTGAATCATATCCGTCTTGCCGATGTCGCGGCAGTGCGAGACTGCAACTGCGGTCTTTTCGAGTCCGAGCCGTTTCGGTATCTCACGCTCAAGCGCGGCGCGGGATACAAACGTCAGGCTCGTACTGTGCATGGCCTTGCCAAAAGCGCCAAACATGGGCCGATAGAGCACCGGCTGCGGTGTTGGTATTGAAGCATTGCTGTCGCCCATCACACTCCAGGCTATGAAGCCACCTTTGATGACTATCTCGGGCTTGACCCCAAAGAACGCCGGCTTCCACAAAACTAGATCAGCGAGCTTGCCTGCCGCAATCGAGCCGACGTGTCCGGAAATGCCATGTGTGATCGCAGGATTGATTGTGTACTTGGCGACATAGCGTTTCACGCGAAAGTTGTCGTTGCGATCCGAATCCTGCGCCAGGGCGCCGCGTTGCACTTTCATCTTGTGCCCGGTCTGCCACGTGCGCGTGACTACTTCGCCGATTCGCCCCATCGCCTGCGAGTCGCTCGAAATCATGCTGAAGACGCCGAGGTCGTGCAGGATATCTTCGGCCGCAATAGTCTCGGGCCTGATGCGGCTTTCGGCGAACGCGACGTCTTCGGGCACGAGCGGATTCAGATGATGACAGACCATCAACATGTCAAGGTGCTCAGCGATGGTGTTAACGGTGAAAGGCCTTGTCGGATTGGTTGAAGAGGGCAAAATGTTCGGCAGCGACGCGATGCGAATGATGTCGGGCGCGTGTCCGCCACCGGCGCCTTCAGTGTGATAAGTGTGAATCGCGCGTCCTTTAATCGCCGCGATCGTATCTTCGACAAAGCCGGCTTCGTTGATCGTGTCCGTGTGGATTGCGACCTGCACGTCGTATTGATCGGCCGCCTGCAGACAAGCATCGATCGCCGCAGGCGTGGTGCCCCAATCCTCATGCAGCTTCAGTCCGCACGCGCCAGCTTCAATCTGTTCCGCGAGCGGCGGCAGCGTCGCGGCGTTCCCTTTCCCCAGGAAACCAAAGTTCATGGGCCAATGCTCGGCGGCTTCGAGCATGCGTGCGAGGTTCCAGGCGCCCGGGCTGCAGGTCGTCGCATTTGTCCCGGTCGCTGGACCAGTGCCCCCACCGATCATCGTTGTGATGCCGTTCGAGAGCGCGACTTCGACCTGCTGCGGCGAGATGAAGTGGATGTGACTGTCAATCGTGCCAACTTTCACGATGCGCCCGTCTTTGACCCCAATGTCGCCCTTTACAATCCCCCAATGATCTATGATCAGCGCGTTGGTGATGACGAGGTCCAGCGCGCCTGGCGAGTCTTCGCGCCTCGCCTCACTGCTCTGGCCCATGCCGTCGCGAATGACTTTGCCGCCGCCGAAGGTGATCTCATCGCCGTAAACAGTAAAGTCCTTTTCGACCTCTACGATCAGTTCGGTATCAGCCAGCCGCACCCGGTCACCCGTAGTTGGGCCATAAAGATCGGCGTAAGTGCGACGTGGAATTCTTAGTGTCATGACCTACCTACTTTGGAGTGCGCCAGCAGAGCGCCACCGCACTCCAATATTAGCTCCCATCATCAAGCGGACCATTGACCAGCGCGTTGTGCCCGAAGATTCGCCGCGCGCCACCGAAGTCTACCAGGGCGACTTTTTTCTCTTCTCCCGGCTCAAAGCGCACGGCGGTGCCGGAGGGAATGTTCAGTCGCATCCCCCGCGCCGTCTTCCTATCGAACACCAGAGCACGATTAACCTCGAAGAAGTGATAGTGACTGCCGACCTGAATTGGCCGATCCCCCGAGTTTTTGACCAACACGGTCGCGACGCGACGACCGACGTTCGCTTCGATCTCTCCCGGCTCTATGAAGTATTCGCCTGGGTGCATGGTCTCACCTTACATCTGCAGGTTACGCAGATTGCGCAGAGAGAAAAAACTGCGCAACTGAACGCAAGGGGCGAACGGCCTTCGCGGTCTGGCGCCACCCTGTCTTCAGCTGGATCTGTGAAATCTGCGTAATCTGCGGACTGTCGTTTCGGCCTCCTACCTGATTGGATCGTGGACGGTAACCAGCTTAGTACCGTCGGGAAAAGTAGCTTCGACTTGTACGTCGTGTATCATCTCGGCGACTCCGTCCATGACGTCTTCGCGTTTCAAGATCGTCGCACCAAACGTCATAATCTCAGTGACCGATTTGCCGTCTCGTGCGGCTTCTAATATTTCAGCCGAGATGATGGCGATCGCCTCGGGATGGTTGAGCTTCAATCCGCGCGCCTGCCTCTTCCGTGCGACCTCAGCGGCAACGAAGATGAACAACTTCTCTTGTTCGCGCGGTGTCAGGTGCATGATCTCGATTCGCTCGCGGCGCAAGCTGTCAGCTCGCGTGGTGACCGTAAAGTTCTAAACAGAAATCGTTGTCTGGCGGCAGAGCGGCCAAATGTTTTTATAGCTCCAGTTTCCCAGAAGGGCCTTGGATACTGATTGCTATAAACATTTGGTCCCTCCGGGACCCAGACCAACTCTTCAGTAAACCTTACGCGGCAGTACGGCCTCGCGATCGTACAGAAACAGTTTTGCCACGCGCCAGAAATCCGGCAAACGCTCGGTTATCTCCCTGCCGCTCGTGCTGAGGGCCCGAACGACGACCCCATGCGCGCGGAGCGCGCTGACACCCCAGACTATTCTTGATGGCCGTGAAAACTGTTCGGCCAACTCGCCCAGCAGCCTTTCCAACTCCAGCCAGCGAGAACTCTCAAGGCCGACGCGACAAATATAAAAGGTTGAGAAATAGGCGTACAGGCCCAGTCTGGCAAGCGAAACCATCGAGCGCCTCGAGGGTTCGATTCGCATATGCTCGATGGCGACGGGTTGGCCCAGCGCGCTAATCCACGTCTTGAGTTGAAGTAAATCATACGCGAACACTTCGTTGCTTGCTTCGCGTCCCGGCGCGACCGTTTCCCACCAGAACACTCCGGCGTTTGCGCCCAGCTCGATCCGCGTCTCCTGCCGATAACATGAGCCGGCAAATGGGATTAATTGATCAGGGAGATACTCGACCAGACCGTCCTCCGCTATACTTATCTGAAGTCTCTGCTCCGCCGGCTCTGTGTTTTTCCGACTGCGATAGATTCGCGTGGCGCCCGTTGAGGTGACTTGCGCCACTGCGCGCGGGCCGACTTCGACGGTTACGTCCAGATGGTCACCGCCCAAAACGCCGCCGGACAGATTGTGCAGATGAACCAACGCCCCACCGTCATCCAGCTGAAACGCACGGACGATCCGCAGCGGCAACTGTTGCTCGCTTTCAACGAGGATTGTTTGGTTGCGGTCTCCGCGCGCTGCGAAACGCAAGCACAATTGACCATGAACACGCGGAGTTGATTCGGCGCGATTGAACATTGATGTCTTAATCGCGGGAGTCGCCGCAGTGCTCATCTGGATGGCCATGATTCAGCTATTAGAGTCAACTGATAAAGAGGCGCGTTTGCAGCCTTGGATGACGCATCGAGCCCGCCTCAACCAGGGGGGCAAAACAGGCAGCAAGATCCACGTCAAAATCGTTTTTCCGGGCGCGCCTCACGAGCTCGGCCAGCAACGGCTTAAGTTCCCACAACATTCGCGTCGCCTGCGTCTGGCCCAGCGGCAGCAGACGTTGGAACGACGAGATCAGATTGGCAAGCGATTGATGACTGTAAGCCAACAGCGTCGACTCCTCATCAATTCCCAACGCAGCACCCGCCAGACCAAACGCGGCGCAATGATGAATGTCGGTTTCCGTTTGTTGCGCGGCGGCGATCGCCGCAGCCAGAATTGGCTCCTCAACCAGTTCGTTAACCAATCGGAGAAATCGCCGGCCGAGCGTCGCGCTGGCGCTGCGGTTTTCTCGAGCCAGCTTGAAAGCGCTGAGCTGCACATTCAGATCAAGCCACTGTTCTATTTGGAACCGATCTTGACCGTCCATTCCCAGTCGATAAGCCGCGCCACAGAAATGGATTTCGAACGAACCAATTTCCTCAAGGTACTCAGCTAGAAATGCTTCAAGCCCATCAGCGCTAAGCGATTCCTCAGCGGTGAGCGCCTCAACGCCAAACGAATGGTTCAACCCGCCAATCGGCAAAGCGGTGTCCGATAGCTGCAGCAACCACAACAAGGGCAAATCTGTCATCCGCCAACCTACTCTCTACGACCAAGCGCCACCGCGCGTTGGAATGCTGCCCACACAGCTTTCGAGAGCACCGTGCGCAAGCCGCCTTTTTCCATCTGGTAAATCGCTGCGGCGGAGGTGCCACCCGGCGAGGTGACCATGTTGCGGAGCTCGGCGGGGTGCTTATGTGATTCTTTCGCGAAGAGCACCGAGCCTAACATGGTTTGCAGCACCAACTCCTGCGCGATATGTCTCGAGAATCCCATGTGCACCCCCGCATCTACCAGCGCTTCCATTACGAGAAAGATGTAAGTTGGACCAGTAGCGCTTAGAGCCGTGGCCATGTCGATCATTCTTTCCGTCTCGACGTAGATCTCTTTACCCAGCGCGCCGAGCAGCGCGCGAACCTGCGCCAATTGCGCGTCGCTGACTTCGGGCGTCGCGGTCCAGGCAGTTATCCCCTGACCGATCTGCGCGGGAGTATTGGGCATTGCTCGAACTATTGACGGATGCCCGAGCTCGCCGGCAATCGTCTCGATCGTCGCCCCCGCAACGATCGAAAGCACAAGCTGCTCGTCCTGTAACTGTCCTCGCAGCTCATTGAAGATTGTGCTCAGCCGCTGCGGTTTCACGGCGAGTATCACGATCGAACTCTTTCGAGCAGGTCCATCGCTCGCTGTCGTGGGACTGAGCCTGGCAGCCTCTGCATTGCTCTCAACGACACCGATACCATATTTCGTTTGTAGTTCCTCGCGCCGTGCCGGGCGCGGATGGCTGCCGACTATTTGGGCAGACGTTACCAGCTCGCGCCTAAGCAGGCCGCCGATGATCGCCTCAGCCATCACACCGCAACCAATAAACGACAACGACACGTCTTGCAGAGAGTTCATAAAATTTAACGAGCGCTCGTCTCTTATTTCTACCGTTTTCTCTGCGCTGTCTCAGCGTTCTCTGCGTCTCTGCACCTCGGCGGTGAATTAGTCTCTGAAATGCACTCACCGCGGACGCAGAGTTCGCAGAGAAGACGCAGAGAATTTCAAATTGGGGCCAACTGACTTGTAGAGTTGCTGCCAACTCCTGTTCGTCACCATCGCAATCTCTTAACTTGTCGCCCCAAATCATCGACATCAAGCAGCCGCACGGTGCTGTCGAGCCCGTGTTTGTGAAAGCATTCTGCGATTGCCATACCAAGTTCATCAAAATGATCCCGGGCCAGCGCGAGCACGCTCGGACCAGCGCCACTCAAGGCCAGCCCGAGCAGTCCGGGACGGCGCGGGGTTGCCAACGCATCCGCAAGACCAGGGACTAATGACTCTCGTCGTTCCTGGTGCAGGCGATCTCGCGTCGCTTCCCACAAGAGGTCGTAACGATGTGCTTCGAGAGCCGCGGTGAACAACGCGGCCCGCTGAAGATTGTGCACCGCATCAGCATGACTGACGAGCGGTGCCAGCACCGCTCTTGCCCGTGCAGTTTCCAGGGTGGCGTGGGGCGAAACAGCAATTACTCTGATATCGCTCGGCCAGTACTTCCTGACGGCGATGACGCTTCCATCTTGTCCCCTGCAGGTGACCACCAAACCTCCGAGCAGGCTGGCCGCGACATTATCGGAATGCCCTTCCAACTCCGTCGCGTACCGTAGAACAAGATCGTCGGAAATGTCGCGGTCGCAGAGCGCCGCACATAGCGCAATGCCGGCGATGATAGCCGCGGCACTGCTTCCCAGACCGCTGCCAAGTGGAATCTCGTTCTCAACGTCGATAGAGATGGGAGGCACTGTCAGTCCTTGTTTCTGGGCCGCAAAGCTCAGGGCGTGGAAGATTAAATTATCAGCCGTGGGAGAAAGGGTTGTGCCGTAGCCGGCACCCCGACTGCTCATGCGAAACGGTTGCATTGATTGCGGGTCGACCGTGACGCGGACGGTTAAATAGAGCTGCAGGGCAAGACCAAAGCAGTCAAAACCCGCGCCCAAGTTCCCGGCGGAAGCAGGCACGCGCACCTCAACAACGGAACCGCAGTGATTTGTGGAACGTGGTGTGTCCTCGACCGCAATGCCAGCTTCGTCTGTCATGCGCTCAGTCGAAGCTCCGATCTTCAATATGGTGGCTCTGGTCGTGAGATTCCAGGTGCTGGAGAATGGCCGCCCTGGTCGCCTTTACGCGCGCAGGCGCGTTACTGAATGTACCGGTGATGCGCCGCTCTTCTTTCGATCTGTTTGAGGCACGGTCGTGAGTATAAAGGCTGTCCTGATGGTATTTGATTATGTAGTCAGCGTCCTTCAAAAGATGTCCGGTCAAGACGGCGACGACGTTTTCATCCGGACCAATCACACCATCGTTGACCAGCCGCTTAATGCCCGCGACTGTTGTGGCCGAGGCCGGTTCGCATCCGATGCCGTCGCGCCCGATGATCGCTTTCGCATCCGCAATCTCCTGCTCGCTAACGCTCGAGACCCGCCCGCCCGTCTGCGTCACCGCGCGCAGAGCTTTCTTCCAAGACACCGGCGCACCAATCTTGATCGCTGTCGCCAGAGTTTGCGGATGCTTGATAGGCGTAAGACTTGTGGTCGAGTCTTCCACTGTTGAATCCTGCTCAAGACGCGCGAAGAGTTGAGCGAAAGGCGCCGCTCCGTCAGCCTGAACCACTTGCAATCGCGGCAGGCGATCAATCACGCCAAGCTCAAACAACTCCCTGAAACCCTTGCCGAACGCCGCGCTGTTGCCGAGATTACCGCCGGGTACTACGACATGATCGGGAACCTGCCACGCGCACTGCTGCAGGAGTTCCGCGGCTACGGTCTTTTGGCCTTCGATGCGAAAAGGATTGATCGAATTTACCAGATAGATCGATTCGTCTTCAGCAAGTTCCCGAATAATGCGCATCGCATCATCGAAGTTGCCCTCGATCTCCAGAACTATTCCTCCGTAGTCCAGACTCTGGGCCAACTTTGCGTGACTGACCTGTCCGCGCGGCACGAGGATCGCGCACTTGAGCCCGGCCCGCGCCGCATAGGCGGCCAGACTCGCTGCCGTGTTTCCAGTGCTGGCGCACACGACTGTGCGGGCGCCGAGTATGCGCGCCTGCGTGACGGCTGTTGTCATTCCCGTGTCTTTGAAAGATCCGGTCGGATTGCAGCCCTGATGTTTCAGCTTCAGCGCGTTCAGACCGCAATAGCGGGCCGCGCGCGGAGCGTCGTAGAGTGGAGTGTTGCCCTCGACCAGAGAAACTATCGGTGCGTCGTCTGAGAACGGCAGCAACTCACGATATCGCCAGACGCCGCTACGATCTCTCTCCTCGGGGAAGCAACCCGCCGCAATGCGGACATACGTAAAGCTGCTCGTTGAGCCCGTACCGCGCCCCGCAATCCGGCTCGATGCAACGCTGCAAGGCAAGGTCAATAGAAACTGCGGTCATACAATTTGAGGGACCCAGACTGGTCCGCGCAACCTCTCCTCCGATTCAAAACGAGAAGAGCGTAAATGCAGATTGAATTCGTCGTGAACGACGGCAACTGCGTCCCGCATCGCCTGTGCTTCGACCACAAACGAGACGTTGTACTCCGACGATCCCTGCGCGATCGCAATGATGTTTATCCCTCTTCTCCCCAGGGCGCTGAACGTGCGACCGGCAATACCCGGTGTACCGCGCATCCTATCACCGACCACCGCGACAATGGCAATCTCGGAGTTTACGGTGATGTGCTCGACATCATGATGAACGAGATCGGAAGCAAAAGCATTTCGCAAAGCCTTCAAAGTGCGCGGCGCGTCCGCTGAATCAACAATGAAGCAGATATCGTTCTCGGACGAAGACTGCGAAATCAGAAGCACATTGGCGCGCACATCTGCCACAGCTTGAAAAGTCTTGGCCGCGACGCCAATTACGCCAACGATGCCACGTCCGCCGACTGTGATGAGGCTGACGTTGGCAATCGCCGTGATTCCTCTGACACCATTGTTTGTCGGTCGCCCTGTCTGCGTGATTCTGGTTCCCGGGCGCTCAGGCGCAAAGCTGTTGCGAATCCAAACCGGAATTCCTGCTTCGGCGACCGGCCGCAGCGTTTTGGGATGGAGCACCTTCGCCCCAAAGAAAGCCAACTCTGCCGCTTCATTGTAAGAGATTTCGCGCAGCAAGCGAGCTTCGGGCACAAGGCGTGGATCAGTTGACAAGACCCCATTAACGTCAGTCCAGATGATAATTTCATCGGCATCGAGCGCGGCACCGAGAACTGTAGCGGAATAGTCTGAGCCACCGCGCCCCAGGGTGGTCAGCGCTCCCTCCGCGGTAGCGCCGATGAAGCCGGTGACGACCGGCGTGATCCCTTCGCCAAGTAATGGCCCGAGTCGAGCTGTGGCGCGCTCGCGCACTTGTTCCATTAACGGCTCTGCCTGTCCATAGTCGTCATCAGTGATGATCACCTCAGTTGCTTCGATAGCTTCACTTCGCACGCCCAGCTCGTTCAGCGCGCCTGCCATCAAACGGGCCGAGAGCCGTTCGCCGATGCTTGAAACTACCGCCAGCGTGCGCGGCGTCAATTCGCGCAATAGGGTTATTCCGCGGCAAAGGCTCGTCACCTCGCCAACGATTTGCTCCACCTCGCGGGCAAGCTGGGAACGGCTTGCGTCGTCCTTAATCAAAGCGGTAACCGCGGTACTATGTTGATTGCGTAAGGCTGCGGCTATCTCTCTGGATTCGGTCTCGTCTCCATTCACCGATTGTTGAGCCGCCAGAACAAGTTGGTTCGTCACGCCACTCATCGCCGACACAACTACCAGCACCGCGCCTTCGACGGAGGCCCTCGCGACTATCTCCGCTGCGCGTCTGATGCATTCCGAATCACCGACGGACGTGCCGCCGAATTTCATCACTTGCAATTTATTTCTCATCGCTCAAACGCTATTCGCTGATGCCTGACTCCTGACTCCAGACTCCGCGACTTCTGTATTTGGTCGCGTTCCTTCCTTCATCAGCTTGTACTCAACCGAATCGACGAGCGCTCGCCAACTTGCGTCGACGATATTCGCCGAAACGCCAACCGTCCCCCACTGCGTCCGACCGTCGCTCGAGGTAATCAGCACGCGCACCAGACTCGCAGTGCCCGACAAGGCGCCGGTGATCACGCGAACCTTGTAATCCACCAGGTGCACTTCGCCAAGCGACGGATAGAATTTCTCCAGTGCGCATCGCAGCGCCTGATCCAGCGCATGAACGGGACCATTGCCGCTCGATGCAGTATGCTCCACCCGATCTCCAACCTTGATCTTGACGGTCGCCTCGCTCATCGGCATTAAGGCCCCTCGGTGTTCGTCGATGACGCGAAACCCGAGTAATTCGAAATAGGGCGCCGGCGCACTGCGCAGCTTGTGCACGAGCAGTTCGAAGCTTGCTTCAGCAGCTTCAAATTCAAACCCGTCGTGCTCGAGTTGTTTAAGTTCTGCCAGCACGCGTTGCTCTTCATCCAGTTCAATTCCCAATTCGCGAGCTTTGGCCAGAAGATTCGCTCGGCCTGAAAGATCGGAAACCAGCACCCGCCGCCGATTGCCGACGCGCTCCGGCTCGATGTGTTCGTAAGTCTTCGGATTACGTTCAACCGCCGAGACGTGGACGCCGCCCTTATGCGCAAAGGCACTATCGCCGATAAAAGCTGCTCGTGAATCAAGCGAAAGATTGGCAATCTCGCTGACGAAATTTGCAGTCGCACGCAACTTCTTCAAACGTTCAACTCCGATAGTCTTATGCCCCAGCTTCAATTCCAGGTTGGGGATGATTGAACAAAGGTTGGCATTCCCACAGCGCTCGCCATAACCATTGATCGTTCCCTGCACGTGTGTCGCTCCCGCAGAAACTGCCGCGAGTGTATTGGCCACGGCCAACTCTCCATCGTTGTGGCAGTGGATGCCGATCGGTACTTTGATCTCATCGATCACTGCCCGGGTGATCCGCGCGACATCATCAGGCAGGCTACCTCCATTCGTGTCGCAAAGCACGATCCGGTGAGGGCCGCCTGCCGCCGCCGCGCGTAGGGTCGCCAGCGCATACTCGGGATTAGAGCAATACCCGTCAAAGAAATGCTCCGCGTCATAAATTACAAAGGGCGCCCGCGCGGAAAGATAACGTACTGTATCCTCGATAATCTCCAGATTCTCTTCGCGGCTTATTCGCAAGGCGTCAGTTACATGCAGGATCCATGATTTACCGAAGACAGTAACTACGGGCGTGTCCGCCTGGAGTAACGATTGAATACTTTGGTCCTGCGAGCACGATAGATTTTGCCGGCGCGTGGCGCCAAAGGCGGCGATCGCCGAGTGCGTCAGTTTAAGAGTGCGCACCCTCTCGAAGAACGCCACGTCCCGAGGATTTGATCCGGGCCATCCTCCCTCGATGATATCCACGCCGAGCGCGTCCAGCTCTTCAGCGACGCGGCATTTGTCCGCCACCGAAAAACTGATGCCCTCGCCCTGGGTTCCGTCACGTAAAGTCGTGTCGTAGATTTCGATTCGATTAGTCATGAATTCTAAGCTTTAAGCGCCTGGCACTTGTGATATTCGACCGAGTGCACAAAGCGTCAATAATCGGGGCGAGCTCAGCCGCGGAGCGGCAAAAGATCTGTAGCCCATGGCGTGAGCCATGGGACAAGACGCCAAAAGCAAACCAGCCCCGGCAGGGGCGAAACACCTGTTAATTTCATTTCGAGTTTCGCCGCTCTGCGGCTATCTCATTGGCACCTCCCCACGGCTGATGCCGTGGGCTACAGATCTTTTGCCGCTCCGCGGCTGTGATGCCTTTGAAAACTTTCAACTTGATCAGAGCTTACACTTCAGTAATTCATTCCGACTGCCTGAGCGACTGGATGCAGCCAGTGTCTGTACCTTGAGTCGCGGCCCGACGTAGCAGAAAAGAAAACCTCCTGAATCTGCCTGGTAACCGGCCCGCGCTGGCCGTCATTGATCGTCACGCCGTCAACTTCACGGATTGGCGTAACCTCAGCCGCAGTTCCCGTGAAGAACGCTTCGTCGGCATTGAGCAGGTCATCGAGCCGCAGCGCCCCTGTTTCCACTCGATAGCCAAGGTCGCGCGCGATCTGCATCACCACCTCACGAGTGACGCCGAGAAGAATCGAGTGGCGTTCGTCGTTGGTTACTAATCGCCCGTCGCGGACGATAAAAAGATTCTCACCCGACCCTTCCGCGATGTGACCATCTGTGTTCAGCAGCAATGCTTCATCGAAACCACGGCGTACCGCGTCGCGTACTGCAAGTATCGAATTAAGATATTGACCACACGCTTTGGCGGTCGTGGGCATCATCTGCGAGTGAAACTTGAGCCAGGGAGATACGGTAACGCGCACGCCCTTTTCAATGCTCTCCGTGCCCAGGTAGGCGGCCCACGGCCAGGTAAGAATCACGACCTCGACCGGGCATTTGGCTGGATGGACTCCCAGAGTGCTGCTGCCGTAGTAACAAAGCGGCCGCACATAACAACTGCTGAACTCGTTTCGTTCGATCACCTCGCAGATCGCTTCGGCAAGTTCTATTCGTTGATAAGGAATCTCCATTCCGTATACGCTGGCCGAGTTGTAAAGGCGATCGAGATGGGCGTTGAGCTGGAACACTGCGGAACCCGAAGCGGTCTCGTAACAACGCATGCCTTCGAAGACGCCGCTACCGTAGTGCAGCGCGTGCGCGGAGACGTGCGTATTGGCTTCCATCCACGGGATGATGTCGCCGTTTCGCCACACCCATCTGGTTTGATCAAATGCCACCGCTTCACTCCAACCAATGATTGTGGAACGCGCAACCTGCGCGTGATTTCACGGGTGCGACGCCCGTGCCACTTTTCCAAACTGAATCATCATCCAGATTAAACCGCCCAGAGTGACTGGTCGGGATCGCTATGAAGAGGCCGGTCTTCACCGCTGATCCAGTCGGGCCGCGTGGGCGCACAAATGTCGAGCGCCACCGTGTCCTCCAGGGCCTCGGATGAGTGCTCAACTCCCGGAGGTATACAAAGCATCTGGTTAGCTGAAAGCGTTACATCGCGGCCCGGCAGTTGAAAGCGCCACGCGCCGCTCAACACAATGATCACTTCTTCGCTGTCGTGGTTGTGCGGCAACGTTACTGCGCCTTCCTTTACCTCGATTCTGGCGACGGCAATGCTCTTGCCCGCGACTACTTTTCTGAGATAAAGATCCGTTACCTCCTCGGGTTTCATTCTGTCCCAATCGTAAAAACCCATTTGTTCCTCCAACCAAGCCTCAAATACTCAAACGGCCATCAACTCTTCGTTGATGGCCTGATAAACCACACTCAAGATTGTCAACGGGCCATCAGGTAGGGCACCTCGTTGTGATAATCGACGGAAGAATAACGACACGCACGGAAGTCGTTGCCGGCGACACGTGCGGGTACCGAGTGGCCTCTAACCTTCTTGAATACGCTGCTAAAGTCATTAAATACCTACGCCGCTGGTGAATGGCATCCTCAGCTTCCGCCTTTTCTCCCTTCACCCGCCAATCTACAGCTTTGTCAGCGGATTGTATAATTGATTATTCTTATCACCTCATAAATTCGAGTAACAGGAGCAGGAAGATTTTTTGCGCCAATTTGCTCATTGCACAGGACCAACGGAGACAATAAGACCTCAGGTCGACAGTCTCTCTCTTTCTCACCTGGAGTTGCACCAGCTTCAGATGTCGTAATACATGCTGAACTCGAGCGGGTGCGGACGTAGTCTGAGCGGCTGAATTTCGCGCTCGCGCTTATAACTGATCCAGCGCTCGATCAGTTGCGGGGTGAAAACATCACCTTTCAGTAGGAACTCATGATCGTCCTCCAACGCATTCAGTGACTCGTCGAGGGAACCCGGCAGGCTGGGGATTTCCTTCAACTGCTCAGGCGCCAGATCGTAAATATCTTTGTCGAGTGGTTCGCCGGGCTCAGTCCGGTTTTGAACGCCATCCAATCCCGCAAGCAGCATCGCCGAAAACGCCAGATAAGGATTACACGACGGATCGGGCGGCCGAAATTCCAGACGTTTGAGTTTCGGGTTCGTGGAGAACATTGGAATGCGAATCGCCGCCGACCGGTTGCGCGCCGAATAGGCGAGGTTAACTGGAGCTTCGAATCCGGGAACCAAACGCTTGTAGCTGTTGGTGGTCGGTGCCGCAAAAGCCACGATGGCCGGCGCGTGCTTGAGCAGACCACCGATGTAGAAGCGCGCCATCTCTGATAGTCCGGCATAGCCGTCGCCGCTAAACAGCGGCTTGTCGCTTTTCCACAACGATTGGTGGCAGTGCATGCCTGACCCGTTGTCGCCGTAAAGCGGCTTAGGCATGAACGTCGCGCCTTTGTGCTGGCGCTTCGCGACATTGCGTACTGTGTATTTGAAGATTTGAAGGTTGTCGGCCGTGCCAATCAAAGTTGAGTAGCGGAAATCAATCTCGCACTGACCGCCGGTCGCAACTTCGTGGTGATGACACTCAACCTGAATGCCAGCCTTCTTGAGCTCGTTGGCGACTTCAGAGCGAAAGTCTTGTAGCGTATCGAGCGGAGGGAGTGGGACATAGCCTTCTTTGTTGCGAATATGATAGCCGAGATTGGAATTGCCGTTCTGGCCGTTCGTGTTCCAGATCGCTTCCGGAGTATCTATCGAGAACCCGGCCGAATGCCCTTCGTTTTGAAAACGCACATCGCTGAAAACGAAGAACTCGGCTTCAGGTCCGAAATAGACCGTGTCGGCGATGCCCGTGGACTTGAGATAGCTCTCAGCCCGACGCCCTACGCCGCGGGGATCGAGCCAGTAACCTTCCTTGGTGATCGGATCAATGACATCGGCAACCAGGCACAATGTCTTGTCCTCCATGAAAGGATCGATCCAGTAGCGGTACGGATCAGGCACCAGCAGCATGTCGGATTCATGGATTGACGCCCAGCCACGCAAACTGGATCCGTCAAAGCCGAATCCTTCCTCAAAAGACTTTTCTGAAAGTTCCTCGATCGGGAACGTCAGATGGTGCCAGGCCCCAACCAGATCCGTGAAACGAACATTTACGTAGGCTGCTTTTTCATCGGCCGCAAACTTCAGCACATCTTTGACACTCATAACTATTCATCCTTTTCGGTGATAAGAAATTAGATAAACGACGAGGGCGCGGCAGATTGCCGGGCCTCATCACAAAGCCATGAGCGGTTGCCGCAGAGAGGAACGATCGTCGGCAACCGACCACGGCAGCGCACGGATCACGCTATGGCAACTTGAAATCTGCTTCGCTGGGATTCCTCTTTTCGCTATGTCTGGCTTCCCCTGTGATATCTCTTTGCGCGCGCGAAGCTTTTATGACTTCGCTAGCTACTGCCCCCGAGTGCTGAACGAAAAGACCAGACCAGCAGTGATCGTGGCTTGATGCTTAGAAAGGACCGACTCCGGATTCAAGAGTGGAAGCTGCGTGTTCTTTCGAAAGAATGGTGTATCTGCCCAATCATTCCTGAACTCCAGGCGTCCGAGCACGTTCGTGGCGAATTTGTATTCGCCGGTTAGCGTGATTTCTTTGAACGTCTTACGCAAGCTGCACCGCGCTAGCAGGTCTTCGGTGCAGGTCGCGAAGCCATCATGATCCTGGAACCATTCAAACCGCGGTGTGAAAGCCCATTTTTCAGACGGCATGAAATGCAAATAGGCGGCTAGTCCTTGCCAGTGGACCTTGTTGCCCGCTGTCCTTTCCCTCTCGATTGCGTAATCGTAATTCCCCATCAGGAATACCTTCCTGTTGACGTTATAAGTCACCACCGTATCACTCAGGTGCCGGAAGAAATTCTTACCTTTGATACCTGCAGGCACCGGCACGGAATCATCCTGCTCCGGCCCGCCAGTGTAGTTTTGAATGATGGTGAGTTTCTTTGTCGGCTTCACTGTCAGCGAGACCGCAACCGTTTTGCCACCATTGTTATCCTCGACGTTATTCCACCCGTTGACGAGTGCGCCCATTAAGGTGACTTTGTCGTTTACTGTGTAGGTGGCGCGCACGCCCGCGTGATAGTAAGGAATCGCCCAAGCGAAAAGTAAACCGCGGGTGTAATTCCAGTTATCCTTCGTCTCAATGACTTCTGCCCCATTCCAGGTGACGAACTTACCCACATCGATTTGCAGCCCCTTGCCAACTGGCGCAAGAAAGCTGCCGTATGCCTGTTGCACGTGCTTATAGACGTCTCCCCCGCCTGGTTCAGCCGAGTGAACCCAGTCGGTTGCAGGGCCGAAGTCGAGATCCAGGCGGAAACCGAAGCGCGAGTCCTCCGACGCCTTTTGCTCTACGACCAACTCTGCCAGATTTAGCGCGAATTCGTTGTTCTTGAAGTCGAAGTTACGCAACTGATTTCGACGGTTGAAGGGCTTGTTAAAGTTGTAGCCGTAATACCCGTCAACGAACCCGCTTATTTCAACGGTTCTAAAAAAGTCGAGCATGCCCTTGTCCTTCTCCTTGTCCATGACTTCGGCTTGCGTGGGCTTCGCAGGGTTCTGCTGCGCAGATGGATCCTGACCACTCATCTCAGCTCCTGTTGGAGACTTTGCGTTCATGTTTGATCCGGCAGCTTGACTCGTCTGTTGTTGGGCCTCGAGCTTGTCCAGCCGCTGCTTTAACTCACCTATCTGTCGGCGAAGTTCTTGCGTTTCGGCTTCCGTAGGCGTTACGGTGCCCCCCGCTGCTACTCTTGGAATACTAGTCGGTTCCGTAGCCGGCCGCTTAGCAAGAGAGATGTTCGGCGCTGTTGATTGCGCAGTGACGATGTGACTACTCAGCATGAGCGTGAAGAGAACGCCTAGCGCTCCCCCAATTGATTTAGTTTTGAGCATGTTGTATGTTGCTCCATATCGTCTCCCAGGGGACGATGTTAGTGGCTCATCCGTCTCGCGCCCTTCAAAGCCAGGACAGGTGGGCCATGTTTTTATTCTTCAACCATCGCGCAGACCGTGCGATCTGAATCGCAATGCTCGACCTTGCATCCCACCAAGCCAAAAAAACTGATCGCTCAGCTACAATCTGGCTGGCAGTTGGCAATTCGCTTTCACAAATATCGTGCCAACGGCAATTCAGAGGTGCCCCCCGCCGGGATACGTCTCTAGTTTTGAATGCCTTAGAAAGCAAAAGAGCTGGACATCGACTTCAAAGTGGTCGCTTGGCAGACCACACTTGTGTTGCACTCGGAATAATGAGGGACAAAATTGTCGCCCCATGTCGATTGGCTGGCGAAGAGACTAAACAGTCGCTGAGGTCAAATAATGATTTGATTCCGAGAGCCAAGCTTTAAGGGCGCAACGTGATCTAAGATCACTCTTCGAGGTGACCTTGGGGCCCTGCGAAATGATTAGCGAGGCAAGTACCGGGTTAACGACAGAAGAACGCCCGTATTCAACCTACACTTTTGCGTGCATCCAAGAGCATGCGCCGACAAAACTGTGGCCGGTTGAGTTAGAATTGGCCAATCGCACCTCTTAGGTGCCAGGAATTCGCCGGCCTGTCGTCAACTGGAAACCGGATCTTGAGTTGCCGCGACGGTATATTGATTGCTGGCCACAGCAAGGCACTCATCGCTATTTTCGCCAGGTCATTTCTGGAAGGCGATGACTATCGCAATCGTGCGAGCAATCGGTCGAGCAAAGATAAGAAACGCATCCGGAGTGCAGTTCTCGAGAGTTATGCGAACCCACCGAGAGAAGGTTCTCGCACACGCTGCGGTCAGCCTCGCCGGCGTTGAGCAAGTTTCGGATCAAGTCGACATTCCTCGGGAATTCCGGCGCTTTCTCAAAATCGAGGACCAGCGGCTGAGAATAGCGGATCGCTGCGGCGCTTCTGGCTACTGGATTGCCCACGCCCGTAGCACGGTGCTCGACCTCATTGTCGAGCGCGCCTTTCGCGTCGCGAATAACCTGGCGGTGGCCAGCGGGGTTTCTGATAAGGCGGACAATACCTGGTCAATTATCGCTCTCGGCGGGTACGGCCGTCGTGAACTGGCGCCGTTTTCCGATCTCGATCTGCTATTTCTACACACCGGCCGGGGCTCAGGCCGCATGCGCCAGTTGATTGAGCGCATTCTGTCTCTGCTCTGGGATTCGGGACTTATTGTCGGGCACAGTTTCCGCACGGTGAAGGAATGCATTTCGGCAGCTCGTAGCGATCCGCACCTGCAAACCGCACTGACCAGCAGGCGGCTATTGACAGGCAATAAGCCTCTTTTCGACTCTCTGTCTGCGGCGTTGGAAAGAGAGCGCCGCAAGCGAATCGAAGCCCACATCGCCGCCGTGCAAAAGGAACGCGCCGAGCGTTATGGCAAGTTCGGCGATGCCGTGTGCCTGCAGGAACCTAATCTGAAAGAGAGCGCGGGCGGTCTTCGGGATTTCCATACCGCGCTCTGGGTGGCGAATGCAAGATTTGGTTGCCGGTCACTCGCAGACTTAAGGTCGCATGACCTCATTTCGGAACAGGAAGAAAGGATCGCAGAACGAGCTTACGACTTCCTGCTGCGCGTACGCTATCACACTCACTTGATCACCGGCCGCAAAGTCGAGCACCTCTCACTTGAACTGCAACCAGCACTGGCCGCTGAGTTCGGATACCTATCAGATTCACGCCTGCTCGCGTCAGAGAAGTTCATGCGCGATTACTACCGCCGCGCACAGGACATCTACCGATTCGGCGAATCTGTGCTCGCGCGAACGAGCGAAAAGGATAAGAGTCCTTCACGCTGGTTCGGGCGACCGCGCACAGTGTTCCTGGGCGAGCCATTCGGGATTAAGGACGGAAAGCTACAACTGGAAAGCGACGCGCAGTTTTTTGCGGAGAACCCGTTGCGCATGTTTGATGCTTTCGCTCTGGCGCAAGCGGCGAATGTTCCTTTCAGTCATGGCATGCATGAGGCGATGCGTCATGGGCTGGCCGCCGTTAACCGCGACTTCCGCGGCTCAGCCGAAGCTGCGAACGCTTTTCTCAAGCTGCTGCGCCGGCGCAGCCGTGTGGGACATGTCCTGAGGCTAATGCATGAAGTCGGGTTTCTGAGTCGTTACCTTCCGGAGTTTGGCAGGATCAGTCTGTTGATCCAACACGATCTCTATCATCACTACACGATTGACGAACATACGCTGAAAGTCGTCGAGGCGCTCGATGAATTAGATCGCAGCGAGGACAGCCGTCGCGCGCATCTGCTCGCTGTCTTCGATGAAATAGAAGATCCGGCGCTGCTCTACCTTTCTCTCCTGCTTCACGACATTGGCAAAGGCCAGGGCAGTGGACACGTGGCCCGTGGCGTTCAGATTGCCGAACGTATTTGCCGGCGTTTACAGCTCGATGCAAAGGATGCCGCCAAGGTAGTGTTGATAGTGAGGCACCACATCACGATGGCTCACATCTCTCAACGTCGCGATTTGACTGAGCCTCACGTTGCGACCGCATTCGCCGCGCAGATGGAAACCCTGGACGCGCTGAATATGCTGTTATTGCTGAGTTATTCGGACATGAAAGGCGTCGGTCCCGGCGTTTGGAGCGAGTGGAAAGGCAGTCTTTTGTGGGATCTTTATGAGCGCGCCCGGCTGCAGATGGCCGGCAGCGAAGCGCCCCCGCAGGGGCCCGCCAGGATTGCTCAACTTAGAGAAAAGATCATGGCCTCCCTCGAAAGTCATTTGCCGCTAAGCGACGTGGACCGCCATCTCGCGCTGCTCCCCGATCGCTACATCCGCACCGCCAGTCCTGAGGCGGTTGCCAACCATCTCCGCTTAATTGAAGGGCTCGAATCAGACGTGTTGAGATGGCAGTGGGTGCAACACGGTCGCACGATCACTGAACTGACAGTCTGCACGCGCGATCGTCACGGTCTTTTTGCCGATGTTGCCGGGACTCTGACTGCGCAGGGCATTGAAATCCTGAGCGCTGAAATCAACACCCGCGAGGACGGTGTGGCTATCGACGTTTTCATGTTGCGCGCAGCGGCAACTCACCATGCCATCGAGGAGCGCAGATGGCCCAACGTCGAACGCGCCTTGCGCGCGGCAATCAAAAGTGAAAGTGACGTGGCCGCGCTCGTGGAGAAATGGCAGACACAGCATGCCCCTCGTCGTCGCGTCAGAGTTACAAACGGGCGCCGGGGAGCATTACCAATTGTCGTTTGCGACAACAAGGCGGCGCAGTCTGCGACAGTGGTTGAGGTTCGCGCTGCGGATGAAGCTGGATTGGCCTACAAGATCGCCAGCGCGGCCACCGCCCTGGGTTTTGAAATCGTTTATGCCAAGATTACCACTGAGAAAAGCGACTCCTTTGATGTCTTCTATGTTACCGACGCTGAAGGCATGAGGCTCTCAGAAACATCAATGCAGGCACTTGAGTTAGCGACCGTGGAAACAATTCTCGGGACCAAACGCCTCGATCAATTCCAGGCCACAACGGCGGGCGACGTTGGCCCTAACCTCTCGCTCTGAACTAATTTGGCAGCTTGATGAAGAAAAGTGAGAACGGATGCAGAATCTTAATAGCGATCCACGGAGTCAACACCGATTGCCGGGCCGACGCCTCTATTTCGCGCGCCGTATGTATTTCGAAGCACCGTTGGAAACCTGAAAAAGCTTCTTTACAGCGCCGTCTCGCCGCGTTCGCCGGTGCGGATTCGGATGGCATCGTCCATCGGAACAACGAAGATTTTGCCGTCACCAAACTTTCCTGTCCTGGCCGTCTTCATGATTGCCTCGATGACGGAATCTTCAATGCCTTCGGGGATGATGACCTCGATTTTGATCTTTGGGATGAACTCGATCTGATACTCGGTGCCGCGATAAGTTTCAGTATGTCCCTTCTGACGACCATAACCCTGAACTTCGCTGATGGTCATTCCGGCGACACCGACTTCCTGGAGAGCGTTTCTGACTGCATCCAAAAGGTGTGGTCGGATGATTGCTTCAACCTTCTTCATTTTATATTCATCTCCTCAATCACTTGCGAGCCCAGAGAGCGAGCAGACAGCAGGGCGTAGCCTTTAGCGCGCCGGTGATCTCCAGAATCAGTTGGCAGTTGGCTTCACAACTGCCGAGATCACCGGCGTTCGCCGCGCCCATCGTATCAAGTTCGTACTAAATCACGTTAACGTCTCTCTAGCGCTTAGGTGAACTACGGGCGAAGTGTCTAGGCTGGGTGGTTCAGCGAAAGTCATTCCCGCAGGTCTGCCCGCCGGCGAAATCAAGTATTCCGGGTAAGCGGAGATGCCATGCTCGTGCAAATCGAGCCCATGTGATTCGCCCTCCCCTGAGACACGCAGCAATCCAACGCCTTTAATTGCGTACATGACCGCGAGTGAGACCGCGAAAGTGGCAGCCGTGATGATCAAACTTCCGATAGCTTGCGCCTTGAGTAACGCGAATCCTCCACCATAGAAGAGTCCAGCCAAAGGCGCCGAATTGTCAGCCGCTAAGGGGCCAGTCGCCCCATACTTACCGCAAGCGAAGAGGCCCAGCGAAAGCGTTCCCCAGATGCCGCAGAACCCGTGCACAGGAACAGCTCCGATAGGATCGTCAATCCGCAACCATTCAAGGGCCTCCACGCCAACAACGACTAATACTCCGGCCACGCCGCCGAGCAGGATGGCTCCGACCGGGCTAACCCAATAGCAGGGACAAGTAATGGCGACGAGCCCGGCCAAAAAGCCGTTTACGGTAAAACTCACATCCCACTTCTTGCTAAGAACAAAAGAGTACGCCAGAGCCGTCAGACCAGCGGCGCACGCCGCGAGGGTCGTGTTGGCGGCTACTCGTCCAATCCCTTCGAAGTCCATCGCCGAAAGCGTGCTGCCCGGATTGAATCCATACCAGCCGAACCAGAGGATCAGACCACCCACAGCGGCGATCGTCAAATCGTGTGGCAGCATCGGGCCGCCCCCATCGCGCTTGAACTTGCGGCCGAGACGAGGGCCAAGGGCTATCGCGCCAGCGAGCGCAATAAAACCACCGATCGTATGTACGACCGTAGAGCCGGCGAAGTCGTGGAAGCCCGTCCCCAACGAGGGCAAGAATTTCCCTTCGCTTCCCATCGTGGCCAGGAACCCGTCCGGGCCCCAGGCCCAGTGACCGATGATTGGATAGATAAAGCCAGACACGGCAACGCTGTAAAGCAGGTCGCCCACGAAACTTGTGCGTCCGATCATCGCGCCCGAGGTGATCGTCGAGCAGGTGTCGGCAAAGGCAAACTGAAACAGCCAAAAGGCCAGGAACGATACGCCGGTAGCCTCGTATGTGGCCGGCACGCCCTGTAAAAAGAACCAGTGGTAACCAATAAGGCCGTTGCCGTGGCTGAACATGAAACTAAATCCGAAAGCGAAAAAGAGCACACCGCAAAGGCAGGTGTCGACGATGCATTCCATCAATACGTTCACCGTCTCGCGCGAGCGGCAGAAGCCGGCCTCCAGCATCGTGAAGCCCACCTGCATGGCGAAAACCAGAAAAGCGGCGAGGAGCGTCCATACGGTATTAATCGGATTGACAACATCAGCAGCCTTGACGTCGCCGGCGGCGGCAAATGCATTGAGGCCGATCAAGTCCGGAAGAAAAGCGACGCCCGCGATTAGCAAAGCCACGCCTAGCCCTTTTCCAGTCAGAAGCAACCCGCCATACCGCCGCCATTCGGGATCGCGGAGCCGAACGCCCAACCGCGACATTTTTTGTGAAAGTGTCAGTCTCTTCTTCATAAGCATCTGCCAGTGCCTCCTCTAACTAGTGCCCTGTTTGTGTGACCTCCGGTTGCCACTAAAATCCATCGATTGTCACCACATCCAGGAATTAACGTCAGTTGTCATCGATTTCAGCGCTGCGGTTCTCCCGGTCGATCCCTTGGCGTTATCGCAGCCGAGCTGCTTGAGCATGACCGCTAGGTCGAGACCGAATTGTTCGCTTGGATCAAACTTGCGAAGGTTCACGCAACTTCGACCCTTGCAAACTACAATCTCCGTGCCAGTCGGCCATAGACTGCTGCAAATTTTCGATCGTGCAAGTAATGGCGATAGATATTGACTTAAGACGAATCGGAAGCGTCTCGGGTGATGAGGCGAGGTAGGCTGTGAATAGGCAGTGCCCAGACATTTTTGTCAGTAACTCACGGCGGTCACGACAAAACTGTGCTGGCGCGCGAGGTTCGAGCAAGCCATTGCTGAGTAGGTATTCGTGGTTAGAATGAAGAAGGGCCTGCGGCTTGTCGCTGAACCTAACCTAATGGGAGCCCGCTGTCCGGCTGGACAAACCACCAAGGCCATCGAGCGTCGTTGAAAATTGTAGGGTTGGGTCCTTGGGTCCGCAGAAGTTTTGTCCTTCGCCAGGAACAAATAGGGGCGGCCTCCGACCTTGATCTTACCATCTTGTCGGAGAGCCGCCCTTAAGAGACAACTTCGTTGGCCGTTTAGCTGTAGCTTGATTAGAACATTTTTATCCGGTTCCGAATTCTTGCCAGATTTGTTACCCGCATAGTACTGTCCCGCCGTTCACGTTAAGGACCTCGCCCGTGATGTGCTGCGCCCACTCAGAAGCGAGAAAGATAATCGACAGCGCGACGTCATCAGCGGTCGCAATCCGCTGCAAGGGAATAGCCTCGGCAAGCTTCTTCTTAAACCCGTCTTCGCCGAACACGCTTTCGTTTAGATCGGTATCAACCCAACCCGGAGCGACGCAATTGATCCTGATTTCCGGGGCCAGTTCCACCGCGAGAGATTTGGCGAAACTGATCTGCCCGCCTTTTGAAGCCGCATAGTTCGAGTAACTCGCCTCACCGCGCTGCCCGGCCGTCGAGCTAACGATGACGATCGAGCCGCCGCCTCCTCTTTTCATGAGCGGCACGGCCGCGCGACAGACAGTCCACGTGCCTTTCAGGTTTGTTTCGATAACCCGATCCCACAGTTCTTCCGTCATCACTTCCAGGGGCGATCCTTCCCAGATGCCCGCGTTGGCGACCAGGAGATCAAGGCGGCCAAAATGATCGAACGCTGTCTCAGTGAGCGCGGTCGCTTGCTGAAAATCGCTGACATCGGCGCGCACCGCTAAAGTTCTAACGCCGAGTTCACCGCAAGCGTGTGCGACTTCTTCAGCTTCCGACTTGCGCTCCGCATAGTTGACAATGACGTGGGCCCCCGCTTCAGCCAATCTAAGCGCGGTGGCGCGCCCAATCCCCCGGGATCCGCCAGTGACGATCGCTACCTGATCGCGCAGCAGAGTTTGCGGCAGTGCCACGGTTTGCGTTAGTGGTTGGTCAAGTAAGTAAGCACTCATTTCGCTTCTCCTGAACTGACGACATGGAAGAGTCCCAATTTTGATTCTCCCGAAACAAAGTCAGTAAACTGTGACTTCGGCCGCAAGCTCGGCCTCATCTTTCTCAAATAAATGTGGACTGATCAGCGACACCAGCAGATCTGTCTCGGTCAGGAATCCATCATGGCCATGCGATGATGAGAGTTCCTCGTAGCTTGCATCAACTCCGGCCCACCGCATTCGCTCACTCAGATTAAGAATGTCTATCGCGGGAAAGAGCCAGTCAGAAGAAATACCAACCAGCAAGACTCGCGCTAATATTCGGCGCAATGCTGCAGCTTCTGACCGATAACCTCGGGTCAGGTCGAAAGTATCCATGGCTTTTGACAGCACCAGGTATGAGTTGGCATCAAAGCGATGAGTGAAACTAGTGCCTTGATGGTCAAGATAGCCTGCGACGTCATAACGCTCGTTTAATGAACGGCAAGGGTCTTCACTATTGCGGTTGGGGTTCCGTCCAAATCGCTCCGTGAAAAGCTCCGGAGATTTGTAAGTGCAAACTGCAATAGCGCGCGCCAGTGCCAACCCTTTCAGTGGTTGAGCATCAGCACCGTAGCCGCCGTTACGCCACGCTGGATCGTTGCGGATGGCCTGGCGTTGCAGATGGTTCAGGGCCAGGCCCATGGGTGACAGCGGCGCGGCACCAATGGCGATACATCTTTCGACTCGATCGGGAAAATCCACGGCCCACTGCAGAGCCTGCATACCGCCAATAGAACCACCGATCACGGTGTGAAGCCGCCACACACCGAGAGAATCTAACAGTTTGGCCTGGCCCCGAACCATATCCGCGATGCTGATCAAAGGAAACTGACTACCGTAGGGCTTACCTGTTCGCGGGTCGAATGAACGGGGCCCCGTCGAACCGTAACATGATCCAATAACGTTTATGCCAATCACGCAGTAACGCTCAGTATCAAACACCGAAGCGCGCCCAACCATCGTCGGCCACCAATCAGCTATGCGCGCCGATCCTGACAATGCGTGACAAACAAGGATAGCGTTATCGCACTCTTTGTTTAGTCTGCCATAAAGCGCATAACGTAGAGTCACCGGTTGCAACTGGGCGCCACACGCAAGCTGAAAAGGCGTGTCGCCCGCGATCGTACAATCGTCTTCAATAGTTGGATTGAGAACCGCGCTCATCTTTGAACCTCGTGGATTAGCTAAAGCCGGTCATGGCACCGTGAAATCACGCGCAAGATGCGCGTGCAACCGCTGCCAAAGTAAAAAGCCTTCCACGCTAAATATGCGCGGAAGGCTCTTCAATATTGTCGGAGTCTAGTCCAGCCCTTTAGCAGTTTTTTACGTGGAGCAATTCGCCTTAAATCGCCACGCTTCAATTATCAAAATACCAAAAACAGTTTATGCGAGGGTGCCCTCAGATTGTCAAGCTTTCTTTCTGTCATTTGTGCCGTCTTAAATACTTTAAATAGGTCCCAATGTTTCTTTTATAGAAGTGTCCCGTGCCTACGGCCTCACGCCTGAACTAAAAAAGGTCCGGCGGCGGCAGGTACTGGTTCCGCTTGCCCCTTGCTGCTCTCATTAGCACCGTCGCTTTAGCGCGGTGAATTTAGTAGCCGACATAAGCGGAAACCGTTTAACGGTTTCCATTCCGAACACAACCACTAATCACCGGGCTAAAGCCGCGGTGCTAATGAGAAAAGCCGCCAGGACTTCAAACTGCACCAGTACCTGCGGGCAGGCTCAAGCTAATACGCGAACGTCCGTAAGCAGTTCCAGACTTTCTGCGTCCAGAGCAGACCTGACCGGGGTCGAATGCTCGTCCGCCTCTACCTCCGGCAGCAGCTTACGCCGTTCAAGTTCGCGGAGGATCTTTGTCACGCTAAATTCAACGGCCTCTCGATTCGACTCGATCACAACTTCCGGCGCCAACGGCTCCTCGTATGGATCAGAGACGCCAGCGAAACCCGTCAACTCCCCGGCCAGGGCCTTCTTGTAGAGACCTTTAACGTCCCTCTCTGCGAGTACTTTGATCGGACACTTCACGTAGACCTCAACAAATGCCGCGCCGTCCGCTTCGATCAGCCGTCTCACTTCATCACGCACTTCGCGATAAGGCGAGATAGCTGCCGATATCGCCGCCACGCCGTTTCGGGACAGCAGCCGACAGACATAGCCAATGCGCCGTATGTTTGTATCTCGATCCTCCTTGGAAAAACCCAGGCCTTTTGAGAGGTTAGTCCGTATTTCATCTCCATCCAGAACCTCGACGGCCATGCCGCGAGCGCGTATCTCTCGATCGAGCACTATCGCGAGTGTTGTCTTTCCGGCCCCTGATAGCCCAGTGAGCCACAACGTGAATCCTTTTCTGTTGTGCATTAACTGATTCCTTCGTTGCCAAATGGCGATACTGATTGACTCCCTTTCCCTTTGGGAGGGTTGGGGAGAGGGCGTTAGTGTCGAAGCCAGCTCGCCAAGCCCCTCTTCCCCAGCCCTTCTCCCAAAGGGAGAAGGGAGACATCAGAGCCAATGACTTCATTCGTGGCTCAAGCTTCTGCTCCAACCAGTTGTTCTGTCTCAATCGCTCGCAGTGCTTCGATTAGCACCCGCGCCACCTCAGGTCTGGTGAATTCAACCGGCGGGACTTGTCCGACACTGAGCATCTCGCGCACCTTCGTGCCTGAAAGCGTGACGTGTGCCGCGGTCTCATGCGGGCACGTTTTGCTCGAAGCCATCGCGCCGCACGATCGACAATAGAACGTGTGATCGAAGAACAGCGGTGTTATGCCGAGTTCTTCCGGCTCAAACTCGTCGAAGATGTGGTGTGCGTCATAAGTACCGTAGTAGTTGCCGACTCCTGCATGGTCGCGCCCGACAATGAAGTGCGAGCAACCATAATTTTTACGAATCAGCGCGTGAAAGACCGCTTCGCGTGGTCCAGCGTAGCGCATTGCCGCCGGTAAGATTGAAAGGATCGTGCGCGCCGCAGGATAGTAGCCGGCGAGTATCGCTTCGTAAGATTCCAGCCGCACGTCCGCGGGCACGTCGTCGGCTTTGGTTTCGTAAACCAGCGGGTGCAAGAGCAAACCGTCTGCAATTTCCAGCGCGCATTTTTGGATGTACTCATGCGCGCGATGAACTGGATTGCGAGTCTGAAAAGCAACCACGCGCCGCCAACCTCGTTCCTGAAAGAGCGCCCGCGTCTCCGCAGGATCTCGACGATATGCCGGGATTGCGGGGACGATTGACCAGACTAATTTTTCCTCCCAGCAACCAATCGCCTTGATTATAGAGAGTGCGCACACCGGGATGAGCAGCGTCAGTCGTGCGATAGACGAGTTCCGCCTCTCGTTCTTTATCGTAGCGATACTTATCCGCGAGATGCAGAATGGCAAGGAGATGATCGTCCTGATACAGCGCTACGTCCTCGAACTGGCGAAAGGTACTCGCCTGCTCGTTCGTGATCGAGAGCGTCACCGGAATGGGCCAGGCAACGTCGTTTGTCAGTCGCATCCGGACGCACATCGAGTTGTAATCGGACCGATCCAAAAATCCCTGGAGCGGTGAGTACGCACCAATGGCGATCATCTCCAGTTCAGAGATGTCGCGCGCGTTTAGCTGCAAAGCCGGTATATCGACTGCTGCCTGAATGAGCCGGTCACGTTCGGGCCCCCTAACTTCGCGATTAACGAGCTTGCCCCCATGTGGTTTGATAAGTTTCATCTTGTTTCCTTCATTCGCGGATCGTTTGGTACGGAACCGCTTGCGGTCGCAAGCGGGTAAATCGCGTTGAGACTACCCGGTCGCTACCGCGACCGGTTCCGTACCGGGCCGTTTAGTCGCCTTTTTTGGCAATGCTATTTGACATGTATTCCGCACTCAGTCTTAACCGTTCCACGCCAGCGACCAGCGCGAGGATCTTCGCCAATTTGCACGGGCGTGGTGCAGGGCGCGCAGCCGATGGACGGGTAGCCGTGGTCGTGAAGCGCGTTATTGGGTACGTCGTAACTGGCTATGTAATCCCAGACGGCGCGGGCCGACCAGGCGGCGAGCGGGTTGATCTTGATCAGACCAAACTGGCGATCGCGCTCGACCAGGTCAATGTGCGCACGTGCTGGTGACTGATCTCGACGAACAGCAGTGACCCAGGCCCGCAGGCCACAGAGTATCTCTTTCAGAGGCTCGACTTTACGCAGCTGGCAACAAAGATTAGGCTGACGCTTCCACAACCGATCGCCGTATTCGCGAGCTTGATCAGTAAGCGAGACGCGCGTGGCCCGGCGTTCAAAGCGAACGCCGAAACGCGCTTCTAATCGATCGCGCAAGGCGTAAGTCTCAGGAAAGAGCAGATCCGTGTCGAGATAGAAGATACGCGCGCCCGGATGAATGGTTGAGAGCATGGCAATAATCACGCAGCCTTCAGCCCCAAATCCGGTAGCGAAAGCGATATCCGGTCCAAACTCCTCGCCTGCCCAACGAAGGATCACTTCCGGCGGGGCCGTCTCGAACTCATCCGAGATCGCCTTCAGTTCTTCGTCCGTCGTTTCTTGTGAGAGTGACAGAGCACTAACCGACATATCAATTCCCTTCAGCAAGCCATCGCGAACACCGATTCCAACTCTTGGTCTTTGATGGTCTCTAGCCTTTGCTCAAACCATTTAAGGCGCTCGCGCAGCCGGACCACCTCGCCCACAATGATTACCGCCGGCGCTTTCATGCCAAACCGTTCCGCCTCAACAGCAATCGTCTCGAGTGTGCCTGTCAACGTTTGTTGGCCCTCATAAGTTCCCCAACGAATGACGGCCGCAGGCGTTTGCGCCGAACGTCCGGCGGCCGTCAAGTCTTTTGCAATCTGACGGAGATGCGCAGCCCCCATTAAAACGACGAGGGTGTCTACTGACGCGAGATTCGCCAGAGCACTGTTCTCAGGCGCCCCGTCACCACCGCGCGCGCCCGTAAGCACGGCCACCGAAGATGCCAATCCGCGCTTTGTGAGCGGGATGCCTGCGTAGGCTGGGACCGCCAGCGCTGAGCTGATCCCGGGCACCACTTCGAATGCAACGCCGGCGTTGCGCAGCGCCTCTGCCTCTTCCGCACCACGACCGAATAGAAAAGGATCGCCGCCCTTGAGCCGCACGACTCGCAGTCCTTTCTGGGCGTGCCTAACGAGTAAGCCATTGATCTCGTCTTGCGGTGTCTGTCGCCCGCCACCGACTTTGCCAACGTAAATGTGCTCGGCGCCGGCGCGAACGTTAGAGAGCATTTCCGGATTGACGAGATAGTCATAGATAACCACGTCACAGGACTCCAGCAGGTCGCGCGCTTTGACTGTAAGAAGTCCCAGGTCACCCGGTCCCGCGCCAACGAGATAGACGGTGCCGCCTCTTGCTCGATAGTGCGCGGCCTTTCTTCCACCTAATTCAGATTCGATCGACTCGAATATCCGCTGCGCCGAAGCCTCAATCACGAGCGGGTGGGCCGAAAGCGGTTCGGTAATTCGATAGCTGACGCTGGCGTGATGGCTGGCGGCTTCACGAACTTCGAGCGGAATGTCACCGCGCGTGTGTCTGCCCGGTGAAAGAAAATAAGGATGGACGGTAATCTCGTTTGCTCCGCGCTCGACCAATTTGCCGAACCCTTCGCTGATATTCGGATGTTCGATCTCCAGAAAGGCAGCTTCGATCAGACCAAAGTGGCCGCGCTCGCCGATGCGACGGGTGGCTTCGCGCACGTCTTCGTTTGCTTCATGCCGACGGCTGCCGTGGCCTACGACCAGCACCCCGCGATTCACTTCTTTCATGCGGCCGCTCCTGCCTTCGAAAACATCTCTTGCGCGCAGTAACTAACAAAGCTTCGCGCTTCGTCGAGAATTGCTTGTGCCCTGACTTCGCCTGGTGTCTTAAGAACGTCGGTTTGTGTCTCGAGACCATCCTCCTTCAACGTTGTGAACTTTGAGGAAACGCCTTCCCAAGCTCCTTGAGTCTGGCCCGATAACACAAACAGGTTCTCGAATTCCCAAAGAGCTTCATCCACCGTGAACGGATCCACCAACCGCTCGTATAGTGGAACGCGGGCGGCTGCCGCCGCCGCTTCATACGCCGCGATGACCGCGTGCTCGTATTCCTTGTGATAAATCAACGCTTCCGCCTGGGCCAGCCACTCACTCGCCGCGTCAATCGTCGGTATCGTCTCGGCAACTGTCGATCCGGCACATTCACCCTTGATGCCTTTGCGCACCGCGAAGTGCTCGTGCTCGTGTCCGAAGTCCTCGTAGAACGAAGGATCTTTTTCGAACGAAGGGACTTGCCGCAGCGGCTCGAGGATCTGTTTTAGCCGTTCAGTCCCAGTGCGAGCGACGAAAGAATTGAAGTCCTCTGCCGGCAATTTCGTTTCTTCGTAAAGCCCCAGCAGAGTCTCCGTTACCTTCACGCAGTTCTTCGCCGGGAACTTGCCAAGTAGCGCGCCGAACTGAGCGTCATCTCCGTGGGCACGACCCCCCACAGTCACAAAGTGGGCGGGAACGCTCCGGTCGTCCTTTGAAAGCGCCGCCGCATAGAATCCGATGTTGGCGACTGAGTGATGCGCACATCCGTTTGGGCAGCCCGAGATCTTCACGCGCAACGGGCGCGCCAACTCGGAGTATTTCGCCAACCCATTATTGAAACCGCTGCTGATAGCGCTACCTAAACCTTTGGCTGAGGCGATACCCAGGCGGCAGGTGTCGGATCCCGGACACGTGGTCACATCGGTAATCGTGCCGGCACCGCGTTCGGCAAGTGAGAGTTCACTAAGAGCGATGTAAAGATCCCAGAGACTCTCTTCACGCACCCAGGGGAGATAGATGTTCTGTTCGATCGAGATTCGCAATTGATTGGATGAAAACTGGCGGACGATGTCGGCCAGATTGCGTGCCCGATCGGCAGTCAGATCGCCGAGCTTGATGCGCACATGAACACCGCGAAAGCGAGCAAGCTGGTGTTCGATTACCGAGTCGCGAACCCAGGACTGAAAGTGGGGCTCACTGCTGCGCGCATCCAGCACCCGCAAGACTGGCGATGGTGCAGCAGATTCCGGGATAAAGAAATTGGTCTCTTCCAAGTACTGATCCAGCGGTATGGGACCGACCCGTTCTCGTTCCTCGTCGAGCGCCGCGCGGAACCCTTCCCATCCCAATGTCTGGATAAGGAATTTCATTCGCGCTTTCATTCGCGCTTTGCGCTCGCCATAGCGGTCAAAGAGCCGCAAGGTAGCCGCGGCGAGATTGAACAGATCTTCTACCGGAAGAAAGTCCGTGTAGAGATGCGCGAGTTGCGGCCCGGCGCCCAACCCTCCGCCCAGGTAAACTCGGAAGCCGCGGCGCGGTTCGCCATTCTCGGTCCGCGTGACTGCCCATAATCCTATGTCGTGAATTCGCAACCCGGAGTGGTCGTCGGCGCAGCCTTCGAAAGTGATCTTGAACTTTCGTCCCAGATTCTGGTTGTACTTGTTGCGGACCAGGTAACGAAACAGAGCGTCGGCGTAAGGTTGAATATTGAAGCTCTCGGTGGCCGACGTACCTGCGCGATAACAGGCAGTGATGTTGCGCACCGTGTTGCCGCAGGCTTCGCGAGAAGTGATGCCGGCTGCGGCCAGGAAGCGAAGCAGATCGGGAGCCTCTTCCAGCTTCACGTAATAGATCTGCGCGTCCTCTCGCGTGGTGAGGTGAATGAAGCCACTACCAAACCTGTCAGCCGCGTCCGCGAGGCGCGCCAATTGATCCCCGATTAAAAACCCGCCGGGAATCTTGATCCGCTGCATTTGCACTCCCTCTTGCCGTTGGGCATAGGTGCCAAAGTGCAACCGCAGCTTCTGCATTTTTGTTTCGTCAACTTCACCCGCCCGGTATTTCCGGATTTGTTCCTGGTAATTGTCCAACTCGTCGCGCACATGCGCAGGCAAAGTCCGCAGCTCGGTCTTCCCAATCTCACCGGTTACTTCATTCATTCGATTTCTCTCAATCGCTCCGCCCAATCAAACAGGTACGCAAAAAACAAAAAAGCCGCTCAAGTTGAGCGGCTGCGGCGTTACCAAAATAGCTTCGACTGCTATGGCATACACTCGCTCCGCTCGCTGAACGGACAACACATACCGATAGAGCAGCAAACCGCTGCGACGCCCAGCGAAGTCGCAAACCGAACTATCGATTCTTTGGCGAGCTTGGAATTCATCAGCATTTAATCGTTACCATTTATACCTTGGGGATGCGACCGGGGTCAACAGAATAGTTTTTATAGCTTCATAAGAAAACAAATGACTGGTCGGGCGAAACACTCTTCCCCGCAAACCTCCGGAGCATCTCTCAGCCAGTATTCCGTAAACCCGCAGCGATGCCGTTGATTGTCGCAGCCAGCGCATAATTTAGATTCACGTCGTCTTCACCGTCTCGCTTGCGCCGGAGCAGTGCCACCTGAATCAGGCTTAGCGGATCCACGTAGGGATTACGCAAACGGATCGAGCGCGCCAACACCGGATTCTTCTCGAGCACCCTGGTCTGCCCGGTCAGGCGCAACACCACGCGTTTGGTTCTTTCGAACTCCTCAACCACCATGCCAAACACCCGTTCGCGCAACGATTCATCGGCCACGAGGCCGGCATACAAACGAGCAATCGACAGATCGGCCTTTGCCAGTCCCATCTCAACGTTATGGATCAGATCATCAAAAAACGGGAACTGATCCAGCATCTGTTGAAGTGAGCGCTCTTGCTCCGTACCGCCGCGCGCGAACCGATCCAGCGCAAAGCCGACTCCGAACCACGCCGGCAATACGTGGCGACTCTGCATCCACCCAAAGCCCCAAGGGATCGCCCGCAGGTCGACAAGTCCGCGCCCCTGGTCGCGCCGCGCCGGACGCGAGCCAAGTCTCGCCATGAAAAAGCATTAACTTCACACCGCATTCCTGAGCAACCCGCTGCAAAGCGCGATGGGCCTTGAAAATCTCCCAGGTGCTGGTCAGCATTCCGCCGTCCTTGTTTGAATCTGAATAGCCAAGCATCACTTCCTGTCGCCTGCCCCACGAGTCAAGCAACGGACCATAATCCGCACTGGTCCACAGCGCGCGACAGATTGCCGGGCAGTTGCGCAAGTCCTCGATCGATTCGAAAAGGGGCACCGGCATTAGACCCGGATCAGCGCCGTCGTCGGACGCCGCTACGCGCACGCCACTTAACTCGGCGAGCCCAATAAGGGACAGAACGTCGGCCGCCGAACGCGTTCCGCTTATTACGTAACTCCGAATCGCTTGCGGCGGGTAGGTTCGCTTCAGCTCGCTTACCATGCGAAGGGAGTCGAGCAAGCTTGCGGTCTCGGCTGAAGGGGACTTCAGCAAGCCGAGTGTTGAGCCATCACTTGCCTGGGCTCCCTGCAGCACGGCAATCCGAGAAATCTCCTCACGCGCATGGCTGTGTACGAGCGCGTGTTGGCGGATATCAAGCGTATGCAGGTGGAAGCCAAACGTCTCAATCTGTCGCAGTAACGGATCAAGTAGCGAACGAGCCAAACGCTCGCCGCCGTTGGCCGCGAGGCTTTCGCGCACAAGATGTAAATCCCGGGCAAAGTCATCGGCATCGCGGTAGGCATTCCTGTCTGCCGTCTCGGATCTGGCACTGCCTAAACGCGCCAAGACATAGTCGAGATATCGGCGATAGACCTCATTAGGCGAGTGTCTTTTCAGGTTAGGGAACGGGTAAATGTGTTTGTCATAATCCTCCAGCGAGAGTTGTAATTCCTTTGAGATCTCCACCTGAAGGCTTGAAGCACTCAGACGCCAAATCAAGTCGTCGATCCTCTTAATGTAGTGATCGAGCATCGTCTGTCGCGCAATGTGCAAAGCATCCCGCGTGCATTCCGGCGTGACGTATGGATTGCCATCGCGGTCTCCACCTATCCAGGAACCAAAGCGAAGCAGACGCGTCAACTCGTGCCCCCGCAACTCGCGGCCGTAGGCTTCGCGAAAATCATCAGCCAGTTCTTCATAAACGTTAGGGAGAGTTTCGAACAAGACAGTCGGGTAGTAGTCGAGCCCCATCCTGATCTCATCGCGAACAGTCGGGCGACGGCGACGCACCTCGTCAGTCTGCCACAGTGCGGTTATCTCCGCGGTGATTGCCTGCTCGCGTTGCTCAGCTTCCCTCTCAGTAAGCGGCAGACCATCGAGTCGCTGCAATTCCTCGGCAATGCGTCGCCGCTTGAAGAGCACAGTCCGCCTCGCGACCTCGGTGGGATGGGCCGTGAAAACAACAGTGACTTCCACCTGTCGCAACCATTGCAAAACTTGCTGTTCGGTGATTCCCGCAGCTCGCATGCGTCGGAGAGTCCCGAGAAATGAACCGGGCTGAGCCTGTCGCTCGGGTCCAACTTGCGCTGCGCGGCGCCGCCGTTTGCGATGATTCGTCTCCGCGAGGTTCGTCAACTCGAAATAGATGGCGAAAGCTTTTGTCATCCGATGCGCCTGAGCAATGTCGAGGCCGTTGACTATTCGGTGCGCGCGATCCATCAGCTGGTATTCATCGCCGACCGTCTCCTCAGAAGTTTCGTGCCGCGCGTGCTGCTCACGGCGTTCGATTAGCAACGATCTCAGTCCCTCAACCGCTATAAAGAGTTCGTTTCCAACTTGTTCTTTCAGCACCTCTCCGAGCAGACGGCCAAGCGAGCGGACATCACGACGCAACGGCGCTTCCTTCAGATCGGCGGCGTCGCTGACAAGCTCAGCCAGCCTCGCTGCCTGATCGTTAACTGTCCAGAGTGGTTCCCTTCCCCGCATGCCTTCATTCCTCAGTTCCCGAAAATCAATATCACAACTCGACAACTTGATGATACCTGACGCGCGATCGTCCTTTCCGATACCACCTGAGAAAATTAATGCGGTTTATGCGCACCTAAGCGAGACCAGACCTCGAAATATCATCGTTGACAGGCCGCCGGCGTTTGCCATACGTTAGCCGCACTGGGCTCGCTTTCATTCGGCAGGCACTGCGTGTCGGCAATCATCGGCAAAGACAGGTTCTACCGTATGGGGCACTTTGTAGGTTCACTTTCGTCTTTCCTCGGCATGGACGTAACGGTGACCGCGATCGAAAAAGCTGCATAAAAGACAATGAGACTCTGGGGGTCAATAAGGGTCAGGTGCCTAGACTCCTACCGTACTGAGGTAGGGGTCTGCTCGTATTCATCTTCGAAGTTGCCGGAGGTTGTCGCGCACGGCCGCGACCCACTTTACTGCGCAAGATCTCACTTTAACTTGATGCTGGGGAAGGCATTGGGAGTGTCACTTCTGGAGGCTGACACTCACGCCGACAGAATTTGTCGGACCCTAGCAGGACGTTCCTAATACGTTCCTAGCTTTTGAGTTTTCAGTTTAGAGTTTTTTGCTGAGAAAAGAGTGGAGCGGGCGACGGGGATCGAACCCGCAACATCCAGCTTGGGAAGCTGACACTCTACCATTGAGTTACGCCCGCTCAACGGCCAGGGATGAAGGCGGAAGGATGAAGGATGAAAAGACTCGTGTCAACCGTTGACAACAAAGATGAAGGATGAAAATATTCTGGAGATAACCGCCATGGTTTAAATCTTCCGTAATCGGGATCACAACGGAACTCAGGCGCACTCACTCATCACCCATCACTAATTATTCAAGATACTTTCGTATCAATTCATCCCACCGGCCCTGCGCTTTGAGGATCAACTCGCAGACTTCACGGACAGCGCCTTTGCCGCTGTCCAACGAAGTTATGTAATGCGCGGCGTTTCTGGTTTCGTCAACTGCGTTCGCCACGGCGATCGCCAATCCAACTCTTCGCATGATGGATATGTCTGCGAGGTCGTCACCGACATAAGCACATTCCGAGGTTGACACCCCCGCGTCGCTCAGCACCTCGTCAAATGTTTTCAACTTCTCGCTAACCGACTGGCGCACATAATCAATTTGCAGCTCATGACCACGACGCTCGATCGCGCTCGAGCTACGGCCCGAGATGAGGCCTGTCTTCAAGCCGGCGCGATGAAGCAAAGCAATACCCTGACCGTCGTGTACATTGAAAGCCTTATGCTCGTCGCCGTCGTTCATCAACCAGACGCGACCGTCAGTCAGTACGCCGTCGCAGTCCATGAGCAGCAGCCTGATCCGAGCAGCTCGTTTTTGCAGATCGGCAGGTTCGAGTTTCATGCTTCAGGCTGGTTTCGAGTTTAGAGCTTCGGGTTTCGAGTTTTTGGAGTGCACCAGGTCGACTTTTTTGTAAAACTCAACGGAAGAGTTTTCTGAACTCGAAATCCGAAACTCGAAATTCATTTAACTTCGAAGTATTCGATTCCTGCGAGCCGCCACGCTCCGCCAACTCGCGCGAGGATTAATACGGCTGAGCCCGAATGTTCTACGCCTAACTCTTTTGTGTGCAGTTCCACATCCGCCGCCAGGCGATCGGCGTCCAGTTGATCCGTGCGCAAGACGCGCGTCTCCCAAACTTCCGAAGGCGTACCCGCAAGTCCTCTAATGAATTTTCCCAGCTCGCCAGGAACGACCAGCGCATCTATGTCCGACTTTCGCCCGCTGCGAATTGCCGCATCGACTTGCCCGAGAAATGATCTCACCGAATCATCGATCGGCGGCGCCCCGCCGGCCGCTTCGGCGCGAAGCCGCGCGCCGCGGGCGGCCAGCGTTGATGGATACTCCGCGTCTTCGCGGACGGCGTCACTGAATTTACGCGCCGCTTCTGCCGCCTTACCTCGGCGCATCGCGACTTCACCCAAAACGATGTCCGCCCATGCTAGTGCCGCCGGGGTCGGCAGACGGTCGTCCATTAACTGGCGCGCTTCCCTTTCAGCGTCGTCATTGCGATTTTCACCAAGCAGCGACCGCGCCAAAACGATCCGTGCTTCCTGCATTCGCGGCGCTGCGGCCAGCATTTCACGAGCAATACCCTCACCCCTGGCGTATTGCTGCGCGCCCAGCAAACGAGTTGCCTCGCTTAGGCCGTTCACGGCAGTGTCTGATCGCGGGACTATGTCGTTCGAAAAGTCTGTCTGCGGATAGAACTTTTCCGGATCGACTTCGACCCGCGCGATTTTTGAAGAAGTTTTGAAATTGACCTGAGCGAAATCGTGCGCGGGAATAGTGCCCTGAACCATAAGCCGTTCGCCGCTCTCGGTTATGGCTGTTACATTCACCGTCGCATTAATTGCTCCCAGGTTACGGAGCGCCGAAACCCACTGGCCTCCTTCAATTCGCGGCCGGCCGACCATCAAATCCATGTCCGTATTTTGGTCCAGTTCCTGATCGAGAAGAGCTTTCATCGGCGCGCCACCGCGCTCAACGAGCACGGAACGAAGCCGA
>WNGG01002032.1_pt1 | contig 44052 bp, 38 predicted proteins | sample 5400661 | NCBI WGS metagenome assembly WNGG01 (sample SAMN13153372, study PRJNA577476) | soil metagenome | isolation source: 100 cm soil or saprolite under Garry oak tree replicate 1 | place: USA:California | collected 2016-06-15 | reverse complement strand
GGGGTGCAAGGCGGTCCAGCCACGAGTCGGTATGCCCCACAAGCACTTCTACCTGGGCAAACTGAGTATCGAACTGCACCTGAACCAGGTCCGCTTCGTCGACGAGCACGACATCACATGCACGCATTGCGAGCTCGGCGTAGCGAACCTCTTCAGGAATGAGAGGAGCCTGTGGGCTGCTGGCGAGAAAGCTTGCAGGAGTGGCAAACCAGACGTTCGCATCGAATAAGCTGCGCGTCGGCGCATGAACGGGACAGCACGGCATCAACGGGCAATCGAAACGGGAGGTAACTCCTTCTTCTCGATCTGTGCGATATAAGCTGGTGCATGGTTCCTGCCCGGGGGTAATCGGCACCACATCTCGCCGTAAGCCATCCAACCCACAGATCGTTGAGAGGAGCGCATACCCGGGATGATCTTGGCTGAGGGATGGCCCCACACGCTGCATCTCTGCAGCCGCAAGGCGATTGAGATGGTTGACGCGGGTGGATCGTCCGATCAAGGGAAGGGCACGGATGCGGGCATCCGCCTGACGAAATTCCTCGAACACCTTGTAGGAACGCAGCAGAGAGGCAACGTCACTCATAACGATGGCGACACGCAGGCCACGTTTGGCTAGGTGGACCGCCAGCACCATGAAGAGGCTGGATTTCCCGCTGCCGAGCATCCCAACGAGGTGGAACAGTCCGTTGATGGTAAAGGTTCTACCTGCTAGTAGTCCTGTCGGGGTAACTTCCTGCAGACGGATATTGCGGATACGACGCCCCCAATCTTGGGCGGCGATCGATCCTTCCGGCGCTACGGCGTCCATCCAGTCAGCTTCCGCCTCGAGTTCATCGAGAGTGACCCGTAACGGTGGACGAACGGTACGCGCTTCAGGGATGTCGCGTGGAGCAAGCTTGGCAACAGTAGTGGCGCGGGTTGGGATCTCGACCTCATGCGGGTCGCGATCCAGGTAGAAGCGATAGACTCCCGGCGAGGCTGCACGGGGCAGGCGCCGTAGCCATGCAGGTGGTGTTTCCAATGCTCCGCGCATCGCTTGCAGCCGTTCGGGAAGGACTGATGTATCTGTGGACGTCAACGTTGGCGGCCAGGAACGTCAGGGAGCCGCAGGCGCGCAAGAGCAAGGGCACGTTGGCTGGCCTCAGGTAATTGCCCAAGCGCGGGAAATGGATGCCCGCCCAGGATAGCCCAGGCCAATTCGGGGTTCTGTCCAGGCAGGTGGTCATTCATAAGCGTCAAAATCAACTCGGTATCCAGAAATTGAGCAAAGGACATTTTCAGCGGTCCATAAACGGACTCCATATTCGCAAGTTCGCGGGCGAAATCTGTTCTCCAGGTCTTAGTATCTCGCATCGAGCTGCCTCTTTCGTTCTTGTACGCGCGCGATCAGGGCGTTGATCGAAACAACAGAGAAAGGCTGCCCAACGGTCGCCGCGCGAAGGAATTCGAGATAGGAAGGCGTGTGTCGTATCCGCGCATCGGGTATCGCGTAGAAGGCCTGAGTATAGCTATACTCCTCCTCGTTTGGCAGTGGGGTAAGCTGGCGCGCTAGCAGATGTGGATAGGTCCAGTCTTTGACATCGACGGCCCAGATCTCATCATGGGAAAGAGAAACGCGTAGATCGTAGCGATCGAAGTACGGCCAGAGTTCGACAGGTACTCCCATGGACTGCAGAGCTTGAGACAGGGTGAGTTCGCTTTTCCCGGGAGCAACAACATAGTTGCGTATCGCCGATCGCACACGCACGAGCCCTCCGCGCTCTGGGAGAGACAAGGTACTGGTTCCACGAGTGAAATCCTCGGTGAGCACTTCGCAAAATGCACCGCCACAATGTAGGCGTCCCTCCTTGCGCGTGAGTGTCCACCCGCAATACCCACAGAGCAAGACATGGTCGCCTTCGAACGCCGAGAAAGGAACCGTCTCATACAAGTCGTGAAGATCACTGCCGAATATCCCGAGTTCCACGCTGCTTGCGGCGTCGATCAGGTCGTGGAGGGGCATAACTGCGTGCTCGATAAGGTGGCGGCGAAGAAGGTGGTGCTGTAGATGCGACGCAGCGAAGTCGATCTACTTCTCGAGGTGCTGGAGCAAGCGCCACACGGTCTGTCGCGGCCGGAGCTCGTCTCCCAGTTACGCCAACGTGTTCCTCATTTGCAGCCGGCGGACGTCGAGCGGGTCGTGCGAGCAGCACAGCATCGGCTCAGGTTCGATGGCAATCGATTCTTTGCCGCTGTACCTCGCGCGGACGAACCCGCCACCCAGCGAGGCTTCACGCCCAGGCGCTTCGTGGCCTTCGATCTGGAATCGATCGTGCGGCCAATCGTCAAGGAGCCCTATCGCGAACAGCACGTCTTCCAGATCGGTGGCGTGCGCTTCGGTCCGGACGAGCAGTGGTGCGCTGAGCGGCGTGAGTTCTGCGTCTTCACCGCGTTGCCTTCCGAGGACGAGCTCCTGATCTACCGCGATGAGTTGCGTAAGCGCTATCTCGCAACAAAGCGCCCATTACCCGAGGTGCTCGAGGAGTTTCGTGACTTCTGCGCCAGCGCCGACACGGTGGTCGCCTACAACGGGGTCGGACACGACTTCCGCCTGATAGACGAGGAGTACATGCGCTGCGGACTCGAGCCGCTCCTCAAGGGTGCACGCGCGCCGCGTCTCGTGGATGGGCTCTATCTGGCGCAGGCGCTCTGGCCAATTCCGCCACGTCAACACCGGCTGCTCCAATTGCTCAAACGGCTGGAGATCGACGTTGAGGAGATGCAGTGGCACGACGCACTCGATGACTCGAAGATGCTGATCGAGCTGGTCGAGTACGGCGCACGCGAGTTTCTGCCGACGCTCGGACCTACCCTCATTGACCTCCTGACGGCTGCGAGTACAGGCTCAGATGCTTGGGACCTGCTGTTTGCCCTCGCAGACCGGGCCAATCGCAACGGGGGCCCGGTCGACCACGCCGAAACCTCGCAGATAGTTCTGCAGGCGCTTGAGGCAAGAACGAAGGAGCCATTGCGTCCTGGGCCGCCCCAGCCTAAGGAGGGGAGGGCCCCCAGAGAGACTCCGCTCGAGCCAGTCCCAGTCAAGATCCCGAATGAGCTGCGCGCCGCAGACGGACGTGTATCGCTGGAGAAGCTGCTGGTTGCGGTCAAGGGCGAGGGAGCCGAGGCGCGCGAGGCGCAACATCTCATGGTCGCGAGGCTACGTGACTGGATGGATCAGGGCGCGCCAGCGCTGGTCGAAGCCCCAACTGGGACCGGCAAGAGCTACGCGCTTTTGGCGGCAGCGCTGGATTGGCTTGACGCTGACGATCGCCACAAGGTGGTGATCTCGACCTACACCAAGCAGCTACAGTCGCAGCTTGCAGCCGATATTGAGGCGCTGACGGAGCAGGCCATACCGGAGCTCGCCAAGGCGGCCGACATGGTGAAGGGCTCGGCGAACCGGCTGAGCCTGCGCGCACTGATGCTCGCACTGTCGGAACTAACTGAACCTGACAAGCACCAGCATCGCAAGGACCGCCACGACTTCTCGGATGACCAGCATTATCGCGACCTGGTCATCTACCTGGTATTGCGCTTCGTGGCCGAGGGCAAGCCGACCGAGGAGTGGGAAGCTCGCTCGGTCGATCGCGTCGACGTGCCGCCGTTCTTTGACGAATACTGCCCGCGGCGCCTATCACTCTACCTCGCGACCCTCTCCCAGGCAGAGAGTGAGGACTACCGCACCGATCGCGGCGGGATCGGGCGTTACACCCAGAATGTGCGCGAGGCCCTCGAATCGCGCCGACTGGTTGTGGCAAACCATGCGTTGTTGCTGGCTCACCTTGACGATTTTGATGGGCTCGGTGAACACACGCTGTTGTTCGTCGATGAGGCACATGAACTCGAAGGCGACGCGACTGGAGCCCTTTCGCCCGAACTCGATTCAGGTTCCCTGGCCGAGCTAGCCACACAGGTTGCCGAGTGGGCCCAGGACCAGATCCCGCTGCCAGGTGTCGGCCAGCTGGCCGACGCCGTCATGGATCTTGACCGCTACCTCGACGACGAACGTCTTGCTCGGGCCGCGATGGTGGCGTTCGACACCGCGCCACGCGACGCACTTGGACGCGCTCACCTGCGCACGGTTACCGTGGCCAGCCCGCTGCAGGGTGACGCGTTCGTCCGGCCAATGCTGCACCTAGCCGCCGAACTCCGCACGTGTCGCTACAAGGTCGGTCTGATCAGTCAGGCGTTTCGGCGCGTAGCCCAGAACCCGCCCGCAGACCCATACGCGTTCGATCGCTTTCAGGCACTCTTCAGCCGCACGGCCGCGATTGACAAGGCCCTCGTGGCGATTATGCGCGACATCGACGCCGTCCTCGCGCCGTCGGAGGGCTCGGCTCCCACGGGCAGTGGGCAGCCTGCAGCGCTCGACGCCGCAACTGAGGCCCGCGCACGCGCGGCCGACACGGCTGACCAGGCGAGCCTCCAGGATATCGATGAGGGGGTCGAAGACGGCGCGCCGGTCGGCGAGCAGGTCGTCGCCCTTGAGGCGGTGGAGGAGGCGGAGGTCCTCGACGACGAGGAGGAAACCCGCGACGACGGGCCTGGCGTAACGCTCGCGCGATCAAATCGCGTGGTCTTTGCCGAGGAACTCGACGAGTTCCAGCCCGGCCGCGCACGCTCGTACCGCTTTCGCCTGGTCTCTTCCCCGATTGAGCTGGGCCGAGAGGACGTTTGGCGCACGTTCAAGACGCGCTTCGCCCGCGCGTATTACGTCTCAGCGACTCTGCGCGTTGCCGCCGGCTGGGACTTCATCCGCCGTCGGCTCGACTTCGCCGAAGACGAGGTGGCAGCGATCGCGCTTGGCTCGCCTTTCGATGCGTCGACGCAGGCGGAGCTCATCTGCTTCGACGACTTCCCCTCCTGGTCTGAGCACGCCGAGGCGGCGATGCACACCGTCGCGCACCAACTAGCCGGCTACGTCTCGGAGATCGTCGACCACAACGGGAACAACGGCGCGATAGTGCTGACGACCTCGCGTGCCTCGTCGGCGGGCATCTTCGATTCGCTCGCGCGGTTGCGGGTCCAGCGCGGCGAGACGTACCCGCTGATCTCGGCAGGCATCCAAGGCAACCAGCGCGCTGTTGAAACCTTCAAGCAGGTAGGCGGAGTGCTCGTGGGAACTCGCGGCCTGTGGCAAGGGGTTGACATCGCCGAGCCGAGTCGCCTGCGCATGGTCTGGATCAACAAGTTGCCGTTCGCGCCTTTTGCGGAGCCTGTGATCGCCGCACGCCTCGCGCTCGAAGTCGAACAAGCCGAGCTGCGCGGCGAGGAAGACCCGGAGGCCTTCGGCAACGAGCACTACTACCTGCCCCTGGCTGCGCTCTCGCTTCGCCAAGCCGTTGGTCGCCTGATCCGCTCGCAGGCGCATCGCGGTGTGATCATTGTCAGCGATCGCAAGCTCGCGGGTCCGAGCCGTTTGCGCCGCCTATACCGGCAGGTGTTCCTCGGCTCACTCGACCCCGGTTTCATGCGAGAGGACCCAGAGACCGGCGAGCCGTGGCTCGGTAACGTCGGCACGATGCGAGAGGGCTGGAAGCGCATCTTCGACTTCTTCGCGCGGGAGGGGATCATCACCGCCGACCGCGCCGCCGAGCTGTCGAGCCCCAAGCAACTGACCGAGTTTACCGAGCTGCCCGAGACACGCGCGATCCTCGAGCAAGAGCTATCCGAGGACGAAGAACGCGCACATCGTGAGGCCGGGACACTCGAAGATGAGCTCCTCCGTCGGGCATCGGAGATCGCTGGACAGCTCAGATCGGAAGGGCGTGCGATCCTCCTGAAGCCCAAACAGCGAGAGGCATTACGGGCGATCGCCGCCGGAAAGGACCTGCTGGCCGTCTTGCCCACCGGGTACGGGAAGTCCTACGTCTTCCAGCTGCCAGCGCTGGCGCTCCCAGGCGTGACGATCGTCATCAGTCCGCTCGTCTCGTTGATGACCGACCAGGCGCTCGGACTCAATCGAACGATCGCCGGACGTGTACGTGCCCTCGTGGCGCCGATGCGCGAGTCAAACAGCCGTACCGGCAAGAGCGAGGTTGAGGACGAGCTCAAGGGGCGCCGATCGCATGGCATCAAGATTGTCTATCTGTCGCCCGAACGACTCTGCCAGCGCCACTTCCAAGAGTGGATCCGCATCGGCGTGGAACGCGGCATCATTCGCCGGATCACACTTGACGAGGCGCACACATTCGTGCAGTGGGGTGACGATTTCCGGCCGAGTCTCCGGCGCGCCCAAGACTTCCTACGTCGGCTCAAGCGCGACCAACCGCGGCTTCAACTCCTCGCGCTGACGGCGACCGCCAACAACACGGTACGAGAGGGACTCCGCCAGGCGATCTTTGGACTGCGCAGCGGTGAGGAGCGGGAAGACTTCGCCTTCGTGCGCGCGAACCCGTTGCGTCCGGAGCTTGCGGTCTACCGCCGCGTGTTGCCACCACGCCAGGGTGGTCCGACATCGGTGGCCGGACTCGTCGAGCGTGTCGTCGACGCGCTCGACGGGCACGCCATCTTCTACTGTTTGACCGTACGCCAGGTCCAGGCGCTCTATGCGCATCTGTCCGATTACTTGCAGGGCCATCCAGTCGATGTCCTGATATATCACGGGCGCCTGACTGACGCTGAGAAGACGGGCACCGCGAACCACTTCAAGCAGGCACCCACGAAGAACGACGATGGCTATCAGCGCATGGTCGTGGTCGCCACCTCGGCCTTTGGCCTCGGCGTGGACCGCCCCGACATTCGTGCCGTGTTCTGTGTCTCACCTCCAACCGACCTCGCCGCGCTCTACCAGCAGCTCGGCCGCGCGGGGCGCGACCGTGCCGCGCACCCTGACGAGCCCGGTCTCTACACAGCCGCGCTGGCCATCAGCTATCCACGAGCGCAGCGCACGATCTCGTTTATGACCCAGCGGCGCGTCGGTGATGACCTCCTCGCACGGATCGCGGGAAAGCTGCTTCAGTCCCAGCCGGTCTTCTCCGCGCGGTCGTTGGCGCTCGACCTGATCGACGAGGACCTCGCCGCCGGCCGGCGGACCCGTGAGGACGCCGCGCGGAAGGAGACGGTCGATACCTATGAAACCGGGGTTCTCCGCGTCCTCGCCGAATTGTCCCTCCAGAGGGTTGTCTCCGACCTCGGCGACTTTCCGCAGACGATCGCGGTTCGCCGCGGAGACTACGATGCCGATACCGACGACATGCGCGATTTCGTCGAAGCGATCCTCGAGCAAGTGCCAGCCGATCACAAGATCGACACCACCACACTCCATGCGCGGCTCGTCCCGCGCTTCGGGGAGGAATATCCCGATCCCGGGGCGCTCTGGCACGGGCTCCTCGAACTGCACACCCTCGGCTATCTCGACGTCTCACAGCGTCCAAACCGCGCTCACCTCACCTGTGTCGAGTTCCTTTCGCGCGAACTACCCGAGAGCCTCGTGCGTCGTCTCTCGACCAACAACCAGCGCGTCGCCAGCGAGGTCGCTCAGCTTCGCGACTGGTTCGGTGCCCACGGCGTCTGCTGTAACGAGGGCTTCCGCCAGTACTTCGCTGCAGAGGACTTGCCGGACGGTACGTGCGCGAGCGACGACACGCGCTGCTCCGCGCACTGGAACCGCGCAGGCTTGCCAGCGGATGCGGTCGAGCCCAAGCTCTACGAGGCGTTTACGAGCGAGAACCTGCGACCGGCATCGGCAACCTCCCGTGGGCGCAAGCGCAGCGAGGACCAACTCGACAAGCTCGTCTGGCAGCTGCTGTGGCACAACTACCGTGGCCTGGTCGAGAACATCATGTGGGCGGTGCTCCGTGGCGAGGACCATTACTACTCTCGCGCCGAGCGGAAACGCAAACCTCTGTGGCCAAAGCTGCTGCTCTCGCGAGTGCGCGGCCGCAAGCCGGCCCTCCACAAGGACGAGCTGCACGCCTCGCTGCAGCGCCTGATCGAGTGCGGAGAAGTGATGCAGATCGGCTTTTGCCGCTACCGGCTGATGCGTTACGTCGTTCAAGATGCCGCGCGCGATGCGACCGGAGCCGCGCGAGCCGCCGACGCGGACAGCGAGACGCCCTTGCCCGTCTAGCGAATCACGGCACCAGGGACTAGCCGAATCAAGGAGGCGTAAGTTGCAAGGAACGTTCTATCCGGAGCTCACACTCGGCGCTGGCGCGCTCAGCGCAAACCACCGCTCCGAACTCCAGCAGTTCCTCGTCGCAGTTATTCGCCAGCGCGGCTGTCCATTGCATCTCGCCAACCTGTGGAATGCGATCTACTTCAACTATGACCTGGAGTCTCGCGGTTTCATCGCCGCCGAGCTCGCGTCGGAGCGGATTCCGACGCGCACTGCACGGGAACGCGACAATGGCCTGCCGGTTGGGGCCTTCGTCCGCGTTCACACCGAGGCCGTGTGCGGCGACCTGCTCGGCGAGGTCATATACAAGGAAGGCGCACATCCCGAAGTCGACGACGGATGGATCGCACCCAAGCTCTCCGGAGCGCCTGCCACCGCCATCGAGGAAATTGCAGGGCAACGGGTCGCGATCGTGCGCGAGCGGTTCGTCCTCGACCTGAACGCGTTTGGCCCAGGTGCCAACCACATCTCCCATAAGCAGTACGAGCGCCTCTGTCGGCGCGCCCGCTGGCTCGACAACCACGGCCATTTCCTGCTGGAGGCGACATACACACTTGACAAAGCCGAGCTGGAAGACCTCGACTACTACGCCGCCTACCTCCTCAAGGAGCACCGCGAGGGTCTCTTGGCGTTCTGCTTCAGCGAGGAATTGACAGGCGATGAGCTGCGCGAGGCCCTCCTGCGCAGCTTCGACGCTGTTCGCGACCTGGCACTCACTGCGCGTGAATTGCGCGACTGGCGCGGCAAGTACTTCTTTCTTGCCGCCGACTACGACCAACGCCTCAACGACGACGGCCCGCTGGGCGGCAGGGACCTGGCATTGCTCTATCGAGGGCTTATGAACGTGCCCGTCCGTGAGCGATGCTGCTACTCCGCGCTTCGACCGCGTATCCTTGAGTTACTCGAGCGCGACGGGCACGACCCAATGGAACGGACGCTTGTGAGCGGTTCGTCCTACGTGACCGCTGTTTGCCACATGAACTCCTATGTCGCCGACCGGCTCACGCGTGAACAGCCAGATGGCGTGCTTGCGAGCGGTGTGCATCTGCGCCTTGACGACGACTGGCAGGCAGGAGGCATTTGGCGCGCTGAGCGTGCTGGCGATCGCGATCGATACTCGCTCAGAACAGTGCCGCCCATTCTCCCGCTCGGGCTCGGGTACGCGGAGGCCAGTGGCGCTGGGGAGGCGACCGAGCCAACATCGACTGACGAGCAGCCTATCGCGTCGAGTCAAACTGGCTTCCGGGTCTCGCTGACCCGCCGCGACCGCGCGTTGGGTCGGTTGCGCCTCTCGGTAGCGGCCGCCCAAGCGTTGGCACCAGGTGTCATTGACGTTGTCATCAGGCACGGTGAGATCCCCGACCGTCGCCAGGTCCAGCGTGATGGTTCGACCCTGTACGGCGTCGAGTACCCATGGGATCTCCATCCGGGGATCGTCCTGCACGGTAACGTCGAGGCGAGCGGGAGCGTGGTACGGATTCGCACTGTGCCGGTCACGCAATCGCTCCGAGCGTCAGATGGAAAGAGTTTCGATTACGACACGAACATTTCGCTATACGAGCGCGAGATGAAGCTCAGGGAGCTATCGCGCGAGGAAAAGCACGGCGCTCCGACATTGACCGAGCTCATCAACCGCGCTTTCCGACTGCGCGGCCGCGTGCGTGACGGCTGGCGTGTACTGTCGCTCGTTGAACTTGCCGCCATCCTGTTGGGGCCTGGCTGGAGGGCAGTCGACACGCGTCCAATCGCTGACGCCTTGGACAAAATGGATCTCGGTCGCGATGGAGCCCACTACCTGTGGCGGGCGCGGGTCACCCAGCGAACAAGAGCGTCTGATCGTTCACTGCTGGCAGCCTACGGTGAGGCAAGACCGCGCGGACGTCTCGACCGTGCTGTGCGTCGCCATTTGGTACGAATGCACCTGCGCCGCTACACCAACCCATCTGCCGAGAAGCGTCGCACATACGCCGCGGCACGCCTTAAGCACGGGATGCATGGCGTCCTGCCCGAGGAGCTACCACCCCACTGCTCCTGGGTCGAACCATATCACTGGGGTGACGACGGCGACTTGACGACCAGCGAGATCCATTTCGATGATGACACTGATGATGACAGAAGGCGGCCGGTCGTGTTCGAAACGCCGGCCGATTAGGGACCAGCCATTTCGTCGTCTTTCTTCTACTTGTGTCACTTTCCTCGACGAGTGGCACCCTTCTGGGTTCTGTTGCAAAAAATTTCGAGAATTGAAAACAAGCATGTAATTGATGCAACATCGACAGGATCTTAGAAAAGCGGTGCTTTTTCTTGCATGTTTTTCGAGAAAGAATCTGATAAAACGTCTTTCACTTTGATGAGTTAAATTTTTTGCAACAGAACCAATATAGTTTCTAGCGGATCCTTGCACTATTATCGCAACTGGCCTATATACTCTAGGAGGAGGGCCAGGGTCAAGAGGCACATATGGGCATCGGCACGCAGCAACCCCTGCACCGTAGATTGATGGTGGGCCGCGTTTGTGAGGTCGGCAAATCCCGCCCATACGTTCCTCAGGAAAGCGCGTTGTGGGGCGTCGGGAGGCAGGCCCAGGCGATCTCCAAGTGTATCAGCTACCGGATGTTGTCTGCTGGCTCCCATCTGATGCTCGACGGCATTGCGCACGTCGCGGCACTTCTGGACACATTCACGGTAATGGCCCAGATCATAATCTCGCCGGGCGGCGTCGAAGGAGGCAATGAGGGTTTCCGAAAGCAGCCCGTTCGCCGACGGTAGGGCAACCTCGATGAGACGCAGGGTCGAATATCCCAAAGGCGGAAGCACTCGGTCGACCCACTGTGAGGCAGCAAGCTGCACGGAGAGGTCTTCGATTCTAGTATTCCAGAATGGGGCAAGGATCGAGAAGAGCCCGAACTGCAGATCAATGGGATGGCTTTGCATGCGAGCATCAGGTGGAGTGGAGTTGCCTGTCGCAGAAAGCCAGGCGACCGTGCCATGGAACCCAAGAAAGGCCACGAAGGTGCCTTCAGCATGGTGGTGGCGGTGTGTTTCCAGGTGCGCGATGATGTGCTCGTTCACTGGGAGTCGCACCTCGATTTGTGAGGACATTGCTACTGCCGGAACAGACCTGCAGGCCATGTTCTCCAGCAAGTTCACTGCGACAGTCGGACCAACCTGATTCCCCGCGAATGTAGGAGTGGTCAGGTGGAGTGAACAGCGCAATTCCGTCAAGGCCAGCATCGCTGCTGCTGACTGTGGGTTCATTGTCACGGTAAGCGGAAAGACGATTCTGGCATCATGTGGACCACCTTCCCCGCGCGTTTCCCGCTCATTGAGCGCGATGGTGCCTACAATACGATTGCCCACCAGAATAGTGCCCATTGCCAGCACGTAGCTCCTCTGCTTCGTTTTCGATCAGTATAGAAGAAAGGTTTGCGGTTTGTCAAGGAGTTACGACCAGTTTTGGCCTCCGAGGATGTCCAATTACAACCTTACCGATCATACTCCCTCAGTACCTCATTGATCTGGGCTGTCCCGGTCAGTGGCAGTGCATCGATAATATCCAGGCAACGAGTCTGCAGACTCTCATCCATGTCCTCCATGCTCTGACTATAGGCCCTAAGCACAAGCTGGCTGACAGTATCAGTCGGCGGACCAATCCGAAGACGTTCGCTAAGTCCCTCTGATCGTAATGTAGCAATAAGTTGCTCGCACACAAGACAAATGAACACCGGGCATCGCGCGGTCGTTTGTTTCAGAGCAGCCAGAAGGACATACGGATTCGCTTTGAACGCGGATGTCTGTACAAAAGCTTCTGCGAATGCTAAATACTCACCAAGCTCCTGATTCTCAAAGTAGAGAAAGCACTTCACAGCTTCTTCCTGGACATGTTCACTAGGATCATGAAACAACTGGAGAAGGGCCTCTTCACACCGGGAACGAAAGCGCGCGAAGCGGAGGTGCCGGGCAAATACGTTCGCTGCTCCTCGTTTGTGCGCTTCTATCCCGGCGATACACCGAACAGCCAGTGGGTGCGCTGTTTCAGAAACTAATGAAGCAATGCAGGCTACACGCGCCCCAGCTGTTGCTATTGCTGGTTCCTCTTGACGTAAGCATTCGCTCTATGATCGGTAAAATCGCTTCAATATATGCCTCTGCTGCCCAGGCAAGAAAATGCTCGACGTATCCCGTTTTCAACAACACTTCGTCACCCTCGCAGAGCTGGATAAAGAGAGAGACAGCACGTTCTGCCTGAGAAAGAAACAGGAGCTGTAGTGCTCTGGCGACACAGGCTCTGACCGAAATCGATGGATCACGAACCATACGCTCAAGTGAAGGGAAAAAATGATGGGCTCGCTCTGGGGTGTGGAAGATCAGTTCCCCGATAACTTCGGCCGCTCTGCCCCGTACTGAATTTACTCCAGCCGTAAAAATCGCATCCGAGCGCTCATTGTGATCATACCAATCACTCGTATGCCGGACCTCCTGCGCCGGATCGCTATCCTCCGTTGCATACCAGGCCACCATATCAAGTATATCAGCGGGGAGTGGAGACGTAGCAAAAGAGGCAAGGAGATCGCAGATCGCCCGCCCACATGGCCGCGTGGGTAATCGATGGCACCAACGGCAGACGTCCAGCGCAGTTTCAATGTCCACTTTGGCATCGGTAATACCACGGAGTACAGCCTGAAAGTAGTATGGATGGGTGTCGTCCGGGAATCGATGAACGAGCTGAGCAAAACGCATTGGCTCTCTTTTCACCTGGCCTTCCAACTGGCGGGTAATTTGTTGCAGGCCGCCGACGAATACTCCATCAGGTCGCATGGAAAGGTCGTCCTGATTGTAACGCGCAATGGCTCTCAGCCACTGTTCATCAGTCATCTTCTCAATGGCACCTGGTGGCAGAGGAGACCCGACGAGGGATGCCCCTATCACTCCCGTGTGGGGATTTGGCCCCTCAGCCGACGGTATCCCGAACTTCCGCTTCCACTCCTCTAACCGGCGAATCACCAACGGTGTGCGGCGCGAGGGAATAATCCCATCAAGCACAGTAAATTGCAAGTAGCCCCGCAGTTGTCTCCATTCGGCTTGCTTCTCTTGCTCAGGATAATAATCCAGGATGGCCCGCTCGAGACGCCGCAACTGTTCCTCAGAACAATGAGGGCTAATCGCTTCCACGAGCTGGCGAGCAACCCAATAGGGTGCATCAATGTACCCTATTTGAAATAGTTCAGGACGTTCACAGAGGTAGTCAACAGCCTCGTTCGCCCATCGTTCCCCATTCGAACTAAAGGTACGCATCAATAGATATTGGGCCGTCTCAAGGGGAAGTTCGCGGAGTTGTTCAGCCGCCTGGGTAAATGTATCCGGATTGTGTAACGAGAGGTACGCAAGCGCTTGTTCCATAGCCCTCAACAATTCACTATACACGGTGTATCCACCACGAGAATGCCGCGATCCCCACACGGAATCTCGCCTGAGCACACGTTCTTGCTCCTCAGCACTACTCGCCATTAGTTGCAGCATCAACGGGAGTAACTGCATCACAAATTCTTTAGGTGCGGCCTGCGCGCTTCGCATCAACACGCCATCGCTAGAGGGTGTATCGAGAAGCACACGAGAGAGCAATGCAGATTCCTGGGCGCTTTCAACTAGTGTACCCAGCGCGAGAAGGCGATCAAAATAATGTCTGATTGCTTCACAAGCCCATTCAGGAGAGGTTTGTGGGAGCGAGGAGATAATGGTCCAGAAGTGGTTGGTGTAGCGTGCCTCATAGCCAAGTAGACCATCAAGGGTTCCTTTGTCGAGCAACCGCAAGAATAAGTCAAAAAAACGGCGGCTTGCTCCTACGTTCGTCGCTCGCATTAAGAAGACGAGCTGGTTGCCCCACACCTCCTGCTCGATATAGGGTTCTATCAACGCGGCGACTCTATCCGGTGTCTGCTTTTGCATAAACGGGAGCAAGAACGATATGACATTGCTGGCATACTCCTGATCGTCGCCCGAGAGCCAGAGCTCGAGGATGGGCATGGAATCGAGCAGGAAGCACCAGGGGAGGGAGTTAGCAAGCATATGCCAGATAAGACGTGTCTGAGGATCATCCGTCTGCTTCATGAGTTGAGCGATGATGTGCCACTCTTGTTCGGTGGGATCACGCAGTTCTGCCAGGAGAGCAAGGACGACCGGCTTCACATGAAAACGAATGCGAGGATCCATGAGTACAGCTTTGAGATCTGCCAGATAATGTTGCCAACTGGCCTCTCGCTCATGAAGAAGAATCTGGCGTACCTGGGCACGCCGAAAGAGGTGCTGTTCACTGCTGACGAGAAGGTCTACTAATCGGCGTCCCTGGGCGACAAAACGCCTTGCGAAAGCGTAATCGAAGAAACTTTCATGAAAGAAAGAATACGACTCTCCGTCACGAACCAGGATATGTTCTGATTCCATGGTTTCTGCATCAGCCTGATATCTATCGACAGCGGATATTGGCGCAAACAGGATCTGGTGGGTACTCATATACTCGGCTAGTATTACAACGAGACTTTTTGGTATACTGAAGGGAAATATGCTCCTGGAGGTGGAACTCGATGTCTCTTGTGTGCGATGTAAGCGCAGACCAGCCACTTACTACGGGCCGACTGGCTGTGCAGGAATTGACCCCGGCAGAGGTGGCTTCCCTGGCCGAAGAACTGGTGGCCTACCACCAGCACTTTGCTCCGTTGTTCTATCGACGCGAACAGCGCGACTGGGCAGCGGTCTATCTGCGCGGACTGCTCACGGCCGATGTCCCCCGCAAGAATGTCGAAGCGATGGCCCTGCGCCTGTTGGGGGTGGGGCCGCATGCGGAACGGCAGGTGCGGGCCCTCCAGCAGTTCATCGGGGAAGGCAGATGGGATGATGAGGCCATCTTAGCCGAGCACCAACGCTTGGTGAACGAGACGTTGGGTGAGGAGGATGGCGTGCTCAACACTCTCGGCTCCGACTTTCCTAAGCATGGGGATCACTCGGCAGGCGTGGCGCCCCAGTGGTGCGGAAACACTCTGCTTTCAGACCAAACATGAGTTGGCAGCTCAGTTGGTCGAGGGAGTCATGCAAGCCGGGCAGCTGCGAGCGCGCTGGGTGGTCTGCGACGAGGGGTATGGCGACTCGCCCGCGTTCTTGGAGAGGCTGGACAAGGCAGGGTTGTGGTATCTGGCAGAGGTGCCGCGAGATACCAAGGTTTGGCCATTGGTGGAAACCGATGGGCAAACGGATCGCCCACGTCCGCGCAGCTGGGTGCCGCCGCAAAAGGGATCCCGCAAAGGACCGGCCCCACGGCGCGAGCGACTGCATCCGGCGAGTCCGGCCAAAGTGACGCTGGAGGAGCTGGCCACTCTTTGGCCAGCATCGCGCTGGCAGCGATTCCGACTGCTGGAGGGATACAAAGGCCCACTGGTCGCCGATTTTCTCGTGCTGCGTGCGGTATTGCCCCTCGATCGTTTGCCTGGCCCGGAGGTCTGGGTGGTGATCCGGCGGAAAGTCAGCGGTGAAGCCTCGGAGCCGGAATGGAAGTTCTACGTGAGCAACGCTCCTCTCGAAACGCCACTTTCCACGTTTGTGCGCGTGAGTGGAATGCGCTGGCCGATCGAGACGTGTTTTGCCGAGTGCAAGGGGGAACTGGGCATGGACCACTATGAGCTGCGCTTCTGGCAAGGCTGGCACCATCACATGACGCTCGTCATCCTCGCGCATCATTTTCTGGTTCGATGGCAACAGCGCCTGAACCAGAGAGAGGGGGGTCCTGCGCCCTACGACCACGCGTCCTTTGCCCACGCCCGATGAGGTACCCAGCCTGGACGCACACCCCTCCCTGCCACTCAGCGTCGCTCAGGTACGCTTGCTCCTGCAAGTTGCCTTGCCCCAGCCGGTGTTAGATCTGCCTACGGTGTTGGCTTTGATCACCTATCAGCAGCGACACAAGTACGCTGCCTATTGCTCCCATCGCAAGCGACTTCTTGCCCAGTTGCAAGGATTGCGTTGGTAAAGTCTCGTTGTAATACTAGAGCATCTATTACCTCGGTCCACTGAATATCGCGGTTCGATCGCTCTCGGGCTTTTCTCGGTTTCACCTCCCAATATCGATCGAAGAGGTCCTTGGCCGTCTCGAAGGAAAGGACGCGGATGGATGAATCCTGGGCGATCTCCTCAAGCAAACGGAGATGCAACGGGATCGAGAGCAGGTCTAACTGTTTCGGCGTGAGTTGTTGCGCATCCAAACCAAGTGCAGACACAATCTGCTGTACCTGTGCCGGCGCCAAGCGGCTAAGGGTGACTTTGCGAGCCATCCTATCCTGCTCAATCAGACGGCGCAACCGCTGATCGTACTCCAGGTCAAATTTGCGGCAGGCAAGAAGGATTCGCATATTTGAATGGACCATGGCCTGTCTGATGATCTCAAAGAGGCAATCGAACAACTCAGGATGACGGCCAGAGGTCAAACTTACAGCATCAAGCTGGTCGATCACCAGAAGGCAGTCCTTTCCCTGAGCTATGGCAGCGAGTACATTCGCCGGAGAGCCAGGTAGACCTATCTGTTGACCAACATCTTTCGGAAGCTGCGTCGAATGCAATCGATCTGCACGGAAGGCAAGCAGGAGCCAGTTTCGTTCGCGGCATCCCTGGATCACCTGCAGTATAGTACTGCTTTTTCCAGCGCCTGCCTCTCCCGAAATCAATGCGCAGCGCTGGCCGTCTTCCTGGGCGAAGAGGTTCAAGATGGTTTGCGCGGTATCCCGCGGGATCACCTGTCCGTTGATAGTGGCATCACGAAAGGACTCTAGATAGCGCTTTGTAGCTTCCTGAGCGGCAACCAGGATGTGAGGATCGTTGTCCCAGTGGCGTCGGTGATGGCCCTTTTCCTCCAAATACCTCCAGATATCATGTGCTGTAAGCACCTCATGTATCTTTGATAGCGCAAAATCAGCAAGAAGGCTGCGGATGGTGGCAGGGTCTCCCTCTACAAGATATTCCAGGGCGCTCTCAACCATGGTGAGCAATGTCTCCTCATCTATGGTTCTAACATGGATGCGCTTCAGAGCCTCGTAGGCTGCTTCTGGTCGGGCATTCCAGATGCCTTGCAGGTTTTCGAACGCCTCCCGATGCTCCCCCTTTAAAAATACCTGGTCAAATTCCACCCAGGAGAGAGAGCCTCGCGCACGAGAGGCGAGTTCTTCCAGCTGGTGAGCAGAATGTGTCGAAGCAAAAACACACTTACAAGGCTCTTTTTGCAGTTTTTGCCAGAAATAGGACAAGACGCCTTTGCGCTCTAAATCACCGAGTATCCAACGTCCAATACTAGTCTGTTGTCGCTTGACCTGATGATATTCATCGCTCTCTTTATAAGAAAGCCGAAACTCTGCTCCATCTTCGCCTGGGAGCTCTAAGCGGATTGAATCGGCGTGCTCGCGCATGACTTCGATCATACAGAAGACGGTCCAACGGCCTTCATAGCGATTACCGAATTTATCAGTGGGTCCACCAGGTAGAGGCATGTACTTTTCCCTCGCTCCTATGCTCCATTTGAGCAGCGACATTCTATGGCGCTTATTTTCGATACCCAGTCGGCATTGTAACTCTATCCCCTCACGTATTTAAGTTTCTCTTTTACTTGTTCTCTGCTCACCTGTGTATAACGAGCGGTGGTTTGAATGGCCGGTGTCCCCTTCTTGGTAACATGACCAAGGTAATAAGCCACTTCTTCAAGAGACCAGCCCGCTTTCCGTGCTCGATGGGCGAAATCGTGCCGCAAATCATGGAAGGTGAGATTGTGGATGTATTCCCATTGTTCTTTCGTCGCACGAGCTTTCAGCATGCGGAACCAGTAGTGAATGCCTTCCTCGGTCAAGCGCTCGCTGCGTTGTGAAGTAAAGACGTAGATCCTTTCTGGATCGCGGTTTGCTTGAAGATACTCATACAACGGCTTTCGCGCTTCATTCATTAAGTCGATATCACGCCATTTGCCTCCCTTGTAGCCGATATGGAGCCACCCGACCTTTGGACCCACATGGGTATGGGCCATCTGGAGCCAGGAGACATCACTGACCCGACATCCTGACCAGTAGCCCAACGCGAAGAGCACGGCCCCCCGTCGGTCTTCTTCCTGCTCGATCAACGAGCGTAGGATATACCGCTGATCCTCTGAGAGTTGACGAGGCGCCAACACGTGCTGCGAAGGGAGATCGATTCCTCTGGTTGGGTTCCGCTGGAGCAGTCCCCTCTCCTCCATCAGCCACCGGGCGAAACTGCTGATGGTCGATTTCACGCGCGCCCGATGGTTAAGACTGAACCCTTGCTGTTCTAAAGAAGCCAGGTATACTTCTACCGCGGTCTTCGTCAACTGCCGAGAATGAAAGCGTCCTCCATTGCCGGGACGTTGGGCTACCCACTCCATCACGTGGCGCATAGTTCGCACATAGGCGTCAATCGTCCCTTCTGCCTTATTGGAGAGGAAATGCTCGTACTCCTGCAGGAGGAACTCATCAACACCTTGATCTTCATCTGACTGTTGCTGTCTCATCATCGGCATTGTTCCCCTCAAAATATTTTGTTCAGAGATTTATCCTCTCATTACCTTGAGCAACGAGGAGATTTTCGCACACTTCCCGCACACTTTCTCACAAAAAGGAGACGATGGCAAGAGGGACTCATAACAAAAGGCTCCTTCTGTTCTGACTTTTTCGTTACGAGTTAGAGCGCCGGGAAAGCGAGTCGAGAGAGAACGGGAACAGCCTGATGCTCACAAGAAAAGAGCACCTTGGCTCGATGTTCGGGCGCGCAAGCGATCATTGCCAGGTGCTGGCTTCCTTGAAGAGTGCAGAGGCAAGCAGGGCGGCTCTCGTGGCGATCTCTCTGGGCGTGTAGGGTTGCCCATGCTCAAGCCACCAGGTGATGGCTTCCACAAACAGCGTGGACACCAGATCTGGCACAAACTCATCTGAGAAGGTGTGGACGGGGAGCGAGCTCGCGTCCGGTCCGTGAGGAAGGCGCCCACGCTCGTTGACCAGACCGCTCAGCGCCGCACGCATCTTCCTCACAAACCAGGGGCTTCCCTTTCTGCCGAGCAGAGCTCGATAGAGTCGTTCGTACTCGGCGATATGCTCGAAGAACTTCACCCAGACCTCTGCCGGATGTTCTCGCCCCAGATCTCCGACTGCGCCCAGCAAGGCGCTCATAGCTTCCTCAAAGATCTGCTCCACCAGGTCGTATTTATCCTGATAGTTGCGATAGAAGGCGGCCCGGCTCACCATCGCGCGCTCGGTCAACTCGCCGATGGTGAGCGCCTCGAAACCCCGCTCCTCGATCAACGCAATTAATGCCTCCCGCAGTAACTTCTGCGTCCGTCTGAGACGTAAGTTCTTCCCCTGCTGAGTCATTTTGCGCTCCTTGTCTCATTTGGGACACATCTTCCGGATTGAACCTTGTTTCTTGGTGCTCATCCGACTACACTTGGGATCAGACAGGATCATCCATCTGAGAGAGTATGTCTCAACTCAATCGATCTGTCAACATTCCGATCTGACCCATCTCTGATGGGCCAGGACCAATCGCATGTGATGAGGTATCTGTGTCTTTCATTCACCATGCGCAGCGTGAGATGGACAACAGGCGAACGCGAAAACAAAGAGGATGAGAGCCCTGTTGTCAACACACACTCTTATCAAAAGAGAGGTGTTCTCTGAAAGGAGCAAGATCTATGCATTCGGCAGCACGTCACCGCCCGAGCCGAGCGTCCAAGACGTCGACCAAAGAGACACAAGGGCTGATCGGGAGCGGGGGCTGGCGCCACGATCTGATGGAATGGTTCTTCGACACCTTTTTGTTCTGTGGCCAGTTGCGGGAGCTCAGGCAGAGGACCGCCACCCTGGCCCGCATTCAACTTGGAGACGCGGTGCTGGATGTGGGCTGCGGCACGGGAACGCTGGCGATGGATGTGGCACGCCGCGTGGGCAGAGCGGGCCGCGTCGCAGGCATTGACCCGGGAACAGAGCAGATCGCCCGTGCCCGCAAAAAAGCGGCTTGGCGCCACGCGCCCATCGAGTTCCAGATCGGGGTGATCGAGCAGCTCCCCTTCCCCGATCAGACGTTCGATGTGGTACTCTCGACCTTGATGATGCATCATTTGCCTGCGAGTCTCAAACGCCAGGGACTCGCTGAAATCGACCGGGTGCTCAAACCCGGGGGGCGCCTGGTCATTGCCGATTTCACGCGCAAGCAGGAACGAACAGGCCAGGCTGCGCGCTTTCACGCCGGGGGAAGCAGCATGCAAGATCTGGCGGCCCTGGTCTCAGACGCCGGTTTCGACCATCTGGAAACGGAGGAGATGCGGCCCCCACGCTTCTCTGCTTTCCCAGGAGCAGGCTTTGTCTGTGCATACAAGAGCTGAGACGAGTGCGTCCAGGCGCGGGAGCCGTGACCTTGACTGGATTCTGCGCGAAGAGAGAAAGAAAGGAAAGCAGATGAGTACCCTCAAAGTTCCCGGCGCCCAGTTATATTATGAGGTTGTAGGCTCCGGGCCCCTCTTGATCCTAATCCCAGGAGCCAGCGGCACGGGAGAGTCCTTCCGCCCGCTCGCACCCCACCTGATCTCACAGTACCAGGTGGTGACCTATGACCGCCGAGGATTTTCCCGCAGCTCGCTCGACGGACCCCAAGACTATGAGCACCGACTCGCGACCGATGCCGATGATGTGCGGCACAAGACCCTCGCATCTGACGGACCAACCGGCAATCGTCATAGGCCTCAGTTCTGGAGCGATTGTCGCACTCGAGGTCCTCACCCAGTATCCCGAGCAGGACCAGACGGTGGTGGCGAACGCACCGCCAGTCGTTTCACTGCTGCCCGATGTGGCCAAATGGTGGGCCTTTTTCGACCGAATCTACGACTCCTCCCGCAAGAATGGGCTTCCCAAAGCCATGCACCAGTTTGTCAGTATGGTTGTGGGAAAAGAAGAGCATCAGGTGATCGAGCATGCGATGACACAGCAGGCGAACGAGTACACCAGGGCGAACGCTGCGTGACTTCCTGGAACACGAGTTGCGCCAATATCCACGGATTGAGCTTGATCGAGCTCGGCTCGCGGCCCACTCCAGGCAGATCCTGCTTGTTGGGGGACGTGATGCCCAGGAAAAGGTCTCATACCAGTCGAGCAAGGCGAGGGCTCGGCAGTTGGGCCTCACGATTGTCGATGTGTCCGCCAGGCACATCGGCTTCATGACCTCCCCCGCCGAGTTTGCTGCGGCCCTCATTGATGCGCTCAGTCGATGAAGCGCAAACCGTACGAGAAGGAGAACGGAACATGTCTCAATCGACATTGACATCACAACCGGCGACGCCTCGACCAGCGCAAGCGAAGCGGCACAGGCAACCACCTCCCGGACCGCCGTGGCATACCGCGCTCTGGAATAGCGTCAGGTTTGCGCGCCAGCCCCTGAGCTTCTTACGGGAACTGCGCGAGCGCTACGGCGATCTCGTGACGCTGCCGACGGTTCTGGGTCCCTGGACGCTGGTCTTCCATCCTGATGGCGTGCGCCATGTCGTCCAGGAAAATCACTTCAACTACCGCAAGGGAGGGATTTCCCATCAAGTGCTCAGCCTGACGCTGGGTAAGGGCCTGCTGACCAACAATGGAGATTCCTGGCTGCAGCAACGTCGCCTGATCCAACCGATCTTTCATCGAAGCCGCATCGCGGGCTTCGGTCGGCTGATGACCGAGAGCGCCCGGGCCTGGATCGAGGAAGAAAGCCTCGACACGGGCCAGCCCCTCGATCTGTTCCAGCAGATGAGTGGCCTGAACTTGAGCATTGTGTGCAAAGCGCTCTTTGGCACAGACCTGCTCGCGCACAAGGAGCGCGTGTTGCAGGCGACCACCACCATCAATCACCTGGAAGCGCAAGCCTTTTACGTGCCGGGGCTTTTCTCGCTGCCGACGCCCCAACGCCATCACCTGTATAAGGCTCGCAACACAATCTACACCATCGTTGACGAATTGATCGCCAAACGTCGTCAAGCCCCGACGGAGAACGATCTGCTGGCTATGCTCCTCGAGGCGCGGGATGAGGAGACGGGCGAGGGCATGACGGTAAGCCAGGTGCGTGACGAGGTCCTGACCCTTATGGTGGCCGGTCATGAGACCACGGCCAATGCGCTCTGCTGGACCTTCCTGCTGCTCTCGCAGCATCCGCACATCGAAGCCAGGCTCAGAGAGGAGTATCAGCAGGTCCTGGGCGGGCGCGCTGCGCAGATGGAGGATCTGCCACAGCTCAAGCTCGCGCGCATGGTGCTTGAGGAGTCCATGCGCCTCTATCCACCGGCATGGGCCTTTGCCCGTTCTGCCATCGCCGAGGATGAGATTGCCGGCTATACCATCGCCAAAGGGGCGTATGTCCTGATGTTTCCGGCGACGACCCACCGGCATCCTGACTTCTGGGAACGGCCTGATGTCTTCGATCCCGAGCGCTTCGAGCCAGAGCGTTCAGCCAGGCAGCATCGCTTTGCCTACTTCCCCTTTGGAGGAGGCCCGCGCATCTGTATCGGCAATCAGTTCGCGCTCACCGAAGCGCAACTCATCCTGGCGACGATCTTGCCCCGGTATCAGTTCCGCCTCCTGCCCGAGACCAACGTGGTCCCGGAGCCGCTGGTCACCCTGCGGCCACGAGGAGGTAAGCTGTTAATGACGATCCATCGACATGAAGGGTAAATTTAGGAGCAAACATTCATGGAAGGTGAACTCTACATCAGATCCTTTGAGGCAGGCGACCAGGTGCAGGCACGCTGGCTCGTCCTCGAAGGGCTTGGCGAGCACTTCGGCTCCATCGACGAAACACTCAACCCGGACCTCGATGATATTCTGCACAACTACATCAGAGCAGGCCATGTCTTCGTGGTTGGCTGCATGGGGCGGGAAATTGTCGGCACTGGGGCGCTCATCAACCGTGGCGAGGGGATCAGCGAGCTGGTACGTATCTCGACACGCAAGGACTCTCGTCGACGGAGCGTCGGGCGGGTGATCATCACCTCTCTGGTGAACCTCGCGAGGCTTCGCGGAGACTGGCGCATCATCGTGAAGACAAACGCCTCCTGGCACGATGTCATCACTTTCTACAAGCGCCTGGACTTCGTGGAGTATGAGCGGACTGCTCTCGGCGTTAGTCTGCAACTGCTGTTGGCTGCGCTGGAGCAAGGAGACACCTATGGCACCTCTGGTTGATCCGCGCGAGCAGGCCGAAAAGGGGCTTTCCTCGTTGAGCACTCCTGGTGATCGCTTCGCCTATTGGCTGAGCCAGATCAGCAGTCCGTTTGTCGTCGGCCTTGGGGTGTTCGGGTATGTCGCTCTCTCCACCGCCTCCACCGTGACAGAGGGTTTACAGTGGCTCACAGTCATCGGGGTTGGTCTGCTCGTGCCTTTTGGGTATATCTGGTGGGGAGTGAAATCGGAGAAGGTGACCGATCTCCACGTCAGCCGCCGCTCAGAGCGTCTGGTTCCGCTCCTGGTTGGCCTGATGGCTCTCGGGGGCATGCAAGCCGGTCTGCTCTTGCTTTCCGCTTCGCGTCCACTTGTGGCCACGCTGGTAGCGGTCATCGTCTCGTTCGCGTTAGCCACCCTGATCACGAACGTGGCGAAATACAAGATCAGCCTGCACATCGACTCGGCAGCAGGCGCGGTGACGGTCTGTTGGAGGCTTTCCAGCCCGGTGTTTCTGGCACTCTCTCCCCTGGTGGCGCTGATCGCCTGGGCACGCTGGAATCTGGAGGCGCACACCCCACTTCAGGCCATCTGTGGCGCAGTCCTTGCCGTAGCGGTGACGATAACCACGTTCTGGCTCTTTGGACTCCTCTGAGACCTTCCACTTTTCCGAAGCCGGGACATTCTCCTGTTTGCAAGCTCGTTATGTGAATTACCTGTGTGTCTTTGACCTTTCCCATGGAGGTGGGATCGGTTGCAACCACAGAGTAGGATAGTCACGGTGAGACAGACAACTTCGCGTGTTCTGTGACTCACACCATCATGTAGCTCTTCGTCGATTTTGGGGAACTGAATAAGTGGGGATCTCTGGTTTCGCGATCGGCTTGAGTAGCAATGCAAGCCGACAAGACCGAGGCTTGCTCTTCTAGAATCACCACATGTGACGGGGATCCGATTTCCTCTGAGGGAATGCACGAAGGATGGGTGGGTTACAACCACGCTTCAGCAGCATCGTATGAAGAGAGAGGTTGAACGTATCTTTAGCTCCCTGGAAAGAGGAATGACATCATGAACGTTCTCGATGCGACATTTGGCCATCCACGTGGCCCTCTGGGCCGCTTAGGGGGAGTGATCATGGCCCGCTCAACCAGGCAGCGCAATGCCTGGACGGTCTCGCTCCTGGATATTGGTCGTGACGATCGCATTCTGGAGGTGGGCTGTGGTCCAGGTGCACTGATTCAGGCGCTTTCTGCAAGAGCCACGGAAGGGTTGGTTGTCGGCGTTGATCTGTCGCCGATCATGCTGCAGCAGGCGGCCCGGCGCAACGCCGAGGCCATCCGGGAAGGGCGGGTGCGATTGCAGCTAGGTTCGGACCTGGCCCTCCCGTTTGAAGATGCCTCGTTCGACAAAGCGCTCTCTGCCAATTCCTTGCCGTTCTGGCCGGATCAGGAGGCCGGAGTGAAGGAGATGCGGCGGGTACTCAAGCCCGGGGGAGTGATCGCCATCATCCTCCAGCCCCGCTGGGCCAGGACGGAAAGCGAGGTCAAGCAGATCGGCGCAGGGCTCCTCGCATTGCTCTCGAAGGTCGGTTTCCAACAGGCCAGGTTGGAGTTCAAGCCGAAGAAGCCGATTGCCAGCGTCTGTGCGCTTGGCATCACGTGAGTTTGGCCCTGCCCCCAGGACGTTCCCATCTCTGAGAACATACTCACGTACAACAAGTTCGCTCCGTTCCTCCTGCTCATCCAATGGGGGACACTGTGGCTGAGAGCGAAACCACTTGCGGTTGCATGGCACTGAATCACATCTGGAAACAAAAGATGAACTTCCCTTGTGGGTATTCGAGACGCCGGACGAGCGCGCGGTTGCGGGAAGAGTGGGAGGGTGTGGCGATGCGCAACTCACCTCGCAAGAACTGGAAGCGGGTGAGTCGAGCACCTCACCACTCGTCCGGCTTCATCTGTCTCCCTTAGTACGGCCAATCACAAGTTTGCTCCGAGTTTGACGGCAAACATGAGTGCGGATAACCCAAAAAGGTTGGCCGCGACTTGCCTGGATTCTCAAGAGCTTGTGCCGCTTCTGCAACAAGTCGAGGCGTTTGTCTTGCAGCCAAACTCGTCTTGTCACCGATTCTTCCTCATCCCCAGGCTCGGCGCGGAGGTCACACGCGCGCGCAGGCAGAGCACTGCATACATCGCCAAGGGCACCCATAACAGCGCCAGCCCATAGCCAATATCGACGACAATGCTATAGCCATTGCCAAAAGTCATCAACCCAGACGAGAGCGCATAGCGGTCCCCAAAGATGGTCCCCAGGATCATCGCCAGCGAGAGCAGTGCGTAGACCGTCAGCGCCAGCCAGACTCGTCGTCTCGCCAGCCAGCGATAGCCCGCCAGCAGCAACGCCACCAGTGCCGCCAGCGACAGACCATAGATCAGTCCCTGCATCAGCAGCGGTGCCGCCGTTACAGGACCACCGAGCCAGCCCAACGCGGGAGCACCCGCCTGGAAGAGGACCAGCAGCAGCCCCATCACCAGCACTGCTGTCACATATGCTCCCCGGTCCCCCCCTGCCGATAGGCGTCCCCACAGGAGAAACACCGTGCCCAGCACCACTGCTGCCAGCACGACCAGCACCTGGACAAACGGAGAGGAAAGCAAGACACGAAAAGGCGCGACCAGTTGCATCACCCCAGATAACGCAAAGAAGACGACAAGACCAATGAGCGATGCTCCCAAGAGCAATCGCTCGTTCCTTTGTGGTGATGCCATGGCCTCTCTCCTGCTCACTCGCACTACACGATCTGTGAAGAGTGACGAGAAAAGTGTATCTCATCAGATTAAGACACGCGAGGGAAAAGAAGTCAAGCATCAAGCACGCGGCAGCCACTCTCCTCACGGAAATCTTTCTGCTGTGGAAAATCTGTCTTTGCATATCCACAGGTGTGGTCAACCTTTTGCTAGAAAGCGGCCAACCTTTTTGGGTAATCCGCAACGAGGCGTACTACACTGGGTCTGGGAGGTGATGCCAATGCGAGGTCCCAGGCCCGCTTATCCAATAGAACTAACGGCACAAGAAGTCGAACAGCTTCACCAACTCGTCCGCGCTCACACATCGCCTCAAGCCCAGGCCGTGCGTGCGCGGATCATTTTGCAAGCGTATGAGCATCCTGAGAGCAGCAATCAACAGATCGTGGCGCAGGTGGGCTAAAGTCGATCGACAGGTGCGCAAGTGGCGCAAACGCTGGGTGACCACCCACACGCTGGCCGACGCGCCTCGTTCAGGAGCGCCGAGGCGTTTTTCCCCTGGGGTTCGTGCCCAAGTCACCGCCACCGCTTGTAGCTTGCCTCGTGCCACAGGAACGCCTTTGTCCCACTGGAGTCGAGCCGAAGTGGCCCAGTACCTGGCCCAAGATCCCACGCTGCCTCGTTTCTCAGCCAGCACGGTGGGCCGGTGGCGGAACCGCCGAACGCATCCGCCCCTGGCGCTATCATACCTGGCAGCATATCCATGATCCCGTTGCCTTCTTAGCACAGGCGAGACCCGTCTTAGTGGCCTATAGCCAGGCGCGAGCCCTCTTGCGAGCAGGCACCTGGCTGGTCAGTCTCGATGAGAAAACGAGGGTCCAAGCACGCGAGGGGGAGCAGCCTCCGCGCCCAGCACAAAGAGGCAAGCCGATGCTGCACGAAGCGCGCTACCATCGTCGTGGTGCACGCCATCTGTTTGCTGGTCTCTCCGTCGCCGATGGCCAGGTCTACGGGACCTGCCGCAGCCGCAAGTGCTTTGTAGATTTCCAAGCCTTTGTGCAACAGGCAATCATTCCCGAAGCGTTGCGACGACAGGTCCACACGGTGACCTTGATCCTGGACAATGGCACCACGCATGCGCCCAAGCAACTCGAGCGATGGCGACGTCGAGCAGGAACAGGCGTGTGAAGAGCACTTGCGCTTTCAGGTGCACTGGTTGCCTCCCAATGCTTCTTGGCTGGATCAGATCAAAATTTGGTTCAGTGTGAGAGAACCGCAAACATTTGCAGCCTAATCACTTTCCCAGCACCAATGCCCTCGAAACCTCTCTGAGCGAGTATATCGCCTATTACAATCAAACAGCCAAGCCGATCAACTGGATCTACACCGTCGAGAAGCTCGAACAGAAAGTCGGTGCGCATTTATGAGAGTGTGTACTTAGCCTTGTTGGTGATCGCGCTGCGCCGTCTTCTGAAGGGCAAAACGCCTGTAGAGCGCGAACGGCAAGAAACCCGTTCGCACCAGCCGGTATTCGAGTGGAGTTTCCACAAAGGGGGTACTGGCGAGAGCCTTCTCGACCGTCTGTTCTTTGACGAAACGGAAATCATAAATCCACACCCGTCCACCTGGCCGCAGCACCCGGTAGAGTTCCCGCAGGGGTTGCTCTAACTCAGACCAATGATGCATGCTGATGGTCGACACCACCACGTCAAAGGACTGGTCGGGATAGGGGAGGTGTGCCACATCACCGCTCTCGAAATGCACCCGCTCCTCCAGCTGCTCATGCCTGGCATGTGCGCGCGCCAGCCCGATCATATCTTCCGACAGGTCGATGCCGTAGACCTGGAGCCCTGGAAGCCTCCTGGCGAGTTCCCTGACTAACGTGCCCGGACCGGTTCCGGCGTCTAGCACCTTGCCCTCGACGAGCTGGAGGGCGGCAAGATCTGCGATGACGCGGTGATACAATCTCCTGGTCAGCCGCACCATCACCACATCATAGACGCGACTCCCCCGGCCGGTAAACAGGGAATTCAAATGGCTCAAGTGCCTGACCTCCGACTGTTCCCTAACCGCGTTCCTGTGCATATCGTTACTCCTCTCAAGACAATGGCAAAAACTGCATTGGTAAGCAGTTGCCTCGATCACATAGTTGCACGATACAACTACATGGTTGTAGTATACAACTATCTAGTTGTTTTATGCAACTGTTGCATGGTAGAATAGCGGCATGGATACCAAGCAGTTACAGGAGTTATTTGGCGAGTTTCTCCAGGCGCTCGGACTGCACCGGCCTGACCAGGTGCCGACCGGTTTCTCCCTCTCGCTCTCCGAGATGTTCGCGCTGCTGGCGCTCTCCGCTGAGGCACCAATATCGCAACAGGTGCTGGCGGAGCAGCTGCACCTGGAGAAGAGTACGGTGAGTCGCCTCATCAAGCACCTGGAGCAGCGGGGATGGGTGAAGCGGGTGCGCGATCTGCATGATACGCGCATGTTCCGACTGCAGTTGAGTGATGCAGGGCACGAGCAAGCCTCGCATCTGGTCAAGAGTCTGGCGGAACGCCATCAGCGTCTGCTGGCAGCACTCAAGCCGGACGAGCAGGAGGCGCTCGCCTGTGGCCTGTCTGCGCTCATTCGTGCTCTCCGCACCGTCTGAATGTGACTTGCTCTTGCGTCGGGTGCTCTTCGGCCCGTTCTCCCCAGTTATCCATGGCTTGGATGACTTCGCAGAGCGCTTTCCCGCGCTCGGTGGCAGCGTACTCGACATGCAGCGGGTATCCCGCAAAGACGTTTCTGGTGAGAATCCCGGCTTCTTCCAGCTCTCGTAAGCGGACCATGAGTATTTTTGAACTGATTCCTGTCATCGCTCGCTGGAGCTGACCAAAGCGGGTGTTCCCCTGCACAATCTGATGAAGCAGTTGAAGCGTCCATTTCTCTCCAAGCATGCTGAGCGTTATTGCCGCTCCATTATGTGTATGTTCGTGCGAACAATCCATCACAGGCACCTCCTGGAATACTGAGCGTTATCGTTCCTTCACCCTGCGTCTGCTCTTGCGATCTATCCATCGAGGGCACGCCTGGAGTGAGAGGGGGACCACCAGTGCCTCTTCCAAGCCTGCTCCTACACGTGCCAGGTCGCGTGGGCAATGTACCTGGGAGGAAGATGGACGCCGGTTTCAGCTCACTCACGCACACACCAGCGTCCCCATTATAGCATCCCCGAGGAAGTACTTTCCTCAAAGTAAGTACTGTACACGGGAAAGAATCACGGGTATGCTCTTGACGAAAGGGAGTCAGGCCTGGCCTCCAAGAGCAGTTTCCATTCAGAACGCACAGGAGCATTTTGAGATGAGACAGTTGAATGTTCCCACCCCAGGGTTCGGGATCACCCTGCACACAGCGATACGACCTGGCCTGGATCAGGCAACAGAGGCTCTGGACGCCGAGCAACTCGGGTACGACGTAGTGACACTCCATCGCGATGCCCTCCACGGCGATGACCCCTCGTTCGAGAACTGGACACTCTTGACTTGGCTGGCGGCTCAGACGACCAGGATCAGCGTGGCTCCGCTCGTGCTGGCTCTTCCCCACCGGCACCCGGCGGTGCTGGCCAAGATGGCCGAGACCCTGGACCGCCTCTCCGGCGGTCGGCTCATCCTCGTTCTAGGTGGCGGGGGGCCGATGAACGAGCCAGCCTATCGAGCCCTGGGACTGGAAAACCGCTCGTCCGGCGCGAAGGTGGAAGCCCTCGCAGAGGCCATCGAGATTATGCGCGGCCTGTGGAGGACCTCCGGCTTCACCTACTCCGGAAAGCACTTCAGGACCGAAGGAGCCACTCTCGAACCGAAACCTGGTCACGCGATCCCCATCTGGCTCGGGGTGTTCGGGGACCGCATGCTCGAGCTGGTCGGGCGCAAAGCGGACGGCTGGTTGCCCACCTACCAGTTGCTCGCGCCGGAGCAGGCCTACCGGAAAGTAGAGCGCCTCCGCAGGGCAGCGGAACACGCGGGCCGCAACCCGGACCAGCTCACGTATGGGTATACGATCCCGGTGCTCGTCGAGAAGGGAAGTGTGACCACCAGGGGACAGATCGCGGGAAGCGCCCAGGAAGTGGCCAGGCAATTAGCCGATGTGGTGCGCCACGGTTTCACGTTTTTGAACCTGTGGCCGGTCGGTGAGGCAGCCACACAGCGCGGGTTGCTGGCCAGGGAAGTGCTTCCCATAGTCCACGACCTCATGGTATAGGCATCGCTGTTCAAATGGTGTTGTGCCTCCTCTACCTGTTACCGGGAGGAGCAACACACATCCTTTTCTCTTGATTGCGCCCAACATTTCTGTCATCAAACTGGCATGCTGCCGTGTATTTCGCGACGGATACGCTCCTGATGTTAGGAACGAGGGTATCCTGAAACGGACGAATCAAGTGGTTTTTCCCGCCAGGGACCTCCTTTTTCTCTCTCTACATGCGAAAACGCCGAAAAAAGCCGTCCATTGTGAGTGAGGCATCTTTGTGTAGTTCCCTATTTCCTCCTGGATCCCACAGCACACGCTGATTCGGGTTGCATGCCTCCTGGATTTAGCACCTTTTTGAAAGTGAGTTCTTGCGATGTCTCTCTTTACACGGCTAAAAGCGACGATAGCGCTTATCTTCCTGATCTCCCTCGCCATGAGTGCCACGTTCATGAGTCCTCACCTGGGAACCACCCATGCAGCGAGCACGAGCGGCACACTCGCAAACTGGCCCCAGGTTGGGGAGAATCCGCAACATACCTGCGTCAACCCGGCTGAGCGCATGCTGAGCCCTTCCACGGTCTCGCGCTTGACACTTGCCTGGAGCTATGCGACCAGGAGCGAGGGCGTCAGCGGCGCTGTGGTGGCCAATGGACTCGTGTATGTCGCTGCTCTCGATGGAACGCTCTCTGCCCTGGATGCCAGGACGGGTTCCCTCACATGGCACTACACGTCCAGCAGTGCCCTCGAGAGTTCGCCGATAGTGGCGGGTGGTCTCGTCTATGTCGGCTCCTTTGACGGTACGATGTACGCCCTTCATGCGACTACAGGAGCGTTGCACTGGCGTTCAAAGCTCGGTGGGCACATCTACAACGCCCCAACACTCGTGCAGGGCGTCCTCTACATTGGCGCAGCCGTCGATACCGGTAGGCTCTATGTCCATACGCTCTCCGCTCTTGATGCCGCGACAGGGAAGCTGAGGTGGAGCTACACGCTACCAGGCTATTTCCTCTTCACCACGCCCGCCGTCGACAGGGGCGTCATCTATGTCGGCTCGGATGCTGGCCGAGTCATGGCCCTTGATACCGCGACAGGGAAGCTCATCTGGACGTTCGCGGCGGGTGGCTCGGTCTACGCGGCCCCCTCGGCCGCCAATGGCCTGGTCTATGTCAGCACGAGTGCGGGTGGCCGGACCCTCTTTGCCCTGGATGCCAGAACGGGTAAGCTCGCATGGTCCTCTCTGATCGACGGGGAGAGTGGCTTTGGGGGGATGGCCGCCATCTATCGCGGTGAGGTGCTGATCGGCTCCAATGACCGGGGCCTCTATGCGCTGAATGCCAGGACGGGTACCCTCACCTGGAGCTACCTTCCTCCTGACGGAAACGGTGGGTTCTTTGGATCACCAGCAGTGGCCAATGGGGTGGTCTATGTCAGTTCCTATGGTGTGGAGATGGCACTGGACACCAGGACAGGCAAGCCACTCTGGAGCTACGCTACAGGAGGCGTCATCTACGTTCCTACTGTCGTGGACAATGGCATGGTCTACGTCGGCTCGTCGAACGGCACGTTCTATGCATTCGCCCTGCAGCAGGGCTCTTGGGAAAAGCAGGCGAGGACGTGGCATGGAGATCGCTTGTGGGGTATGCTTCTGGGAAACACCCATCTGCATGAGGAGTGGCCCAAGCTATCTGGCACTCGCGTCACGAGGATTGCCGCTGAACTGACCACATTGGTGCGAGTCTGCATCAGAGGACATCCCTTTGAAGGGGGATGACTTCTGCTGGCTACTTCCAATGTCCTTCGGCAAATGGTGCCCCCAGAATGGAGCCGAGCAGGGTAAGGGTGGGGCGCTCGCTCCCCACATACAGCACGATCAGCTTGCCCACCTGATAAAAATGCGGTGCCATCCACCAATCAACGATGGCGTTGCCGATCCTATCTCCCCCTGGCGAGATCTTCGCGGCTTCGGTCTGAGCGGCGCGCTCGCTAGCGTATTCGTACACTGAAACCTGTGCATGATTGACCTGGAAAAGGCGGAGAGGAGCAGGAAAAAGCAGCGTCTGATCATAGGTTTGTAGCAGGATAACAGTGGCACCTCTGGCCTGCAACTGCTTCACGAACCAGGTGGTATCTTTGACTCCTGCGGTCGGAACGGGTGTCGAGGCCGCCGGTGCTGCCGGGGAAGGACCGCAGCCAGCCAGCATGAGCAGTGCCAGCATGGCTGGCAGTGCGACCAAGGGAAGGTCGTTCCAGGGTTTCTTCATGGCGTCATCCTCCCAAAAACTGGTGCGCATCGTGAGTCTATTACGTACTGAGACGCTGGGAGATGAAAAGGAGTTCCTTTCTGGTCGATGACTTCTGTGCATTAGAACGCTCGTCTCGGTACCTCACTGCAGAGCAAAGATTCGAAATCAAACTGCAGTGAGCCAGCAAGTGGGAACTTTCCTCACAATAGAACCGTCATAGTGGATGAAGTCCTGGAAAGGAAAGATAAAGAACGACGAAGGAGAATCTACTATGCTCAAAAGGTTAGTCGCTGTAACCATTGCTCTTGGTCTATTCGCGCTCCAGGTGCTCCCTGCCTTTGCCTGCGGAGCCCTGGTTGCGCCTAACGGCTCCGTTCGCCTCTCTCGCGCTACCACACTGGTCGCCTGGCACGATGGAGTCGAACGGTATGTAAGCAGCTTTAGCTACCAGGGAGATTTTTCCAATCTGGGATGGATTGTTCCACTTCCAGCAGTACCTATGCACATTGAGGAGGGGGGAGCATGGACGTTACAGCGCCTGGAACGCGAATCCCACCCGGTGGAGTTTTTCTCTGGCGTCGCACCCACTGCAGCGCCATCAGACTCAGCGGCGGTGCTTCAGCAGGTCAAGATCGAAGCGCTGAATATTACGGTCATTCGCGGCAGCGGCCCACAGGTGTTGAACTGGGCCACCGGCAATGGGTTCGTTCTGAACAATGAGACCCGTGCCCACTTGCTTGTCTATGCAAAGGGAAGCCCGATCTTCCTGGCCGCCAAGTACGACACCTCGGCAGCCAAAGCTCGTGGTCTCCTGCAAGGGGATGGAACGCCCATCCTGATCACCATGAAGACAGCACATATCTGGGTTCCGCTTGAGGTCCTGGCTATCGAAGGCCAACAAGTCCAGGCCGATCTCTTCCTCCTGACGGATCAGCCTGTCTACGTCAGTGATGTTGCTGCAACGGTCGGGCAGTCCTCTGTCGGGAGCCAGGTACCCGGTGCGCCGGGCTTCGTTGTAGCATTCCAGGAGCGAGTGACTCCGGCACTGTATCACGACCTGTCAACCGATCGCAATATGGGCTGGGTCAGGCCAGAGAGCTGGCTGACGTACCTGACATTGAATGCTCCAGAACCCAAAGTCACCTATGATCTCGGAGTCAGTTCCGCAGGTGTGATACGACTGGCTCCTTACGGCACACCGCCAATGGCCGTCGTGGATGGGCAGGTATCACATGATCTTCCAGGCTGGTTGCCACGATTGCCTCTGAATACTCCCCAGGTGCTACTTACAGTAGTGATCCTGCTGAGCGTTGGAGGCGGGTTGTTTTTGATCGTTCGAAGAAGAGGACGCGCCAGGGTAGGAGCGCAGGTCTAAATAGCTCCATGGGCCGGGTCGCCTGGGGGGATCACGGAAACACCCAGTGCGACCGCCCAATAACTTTCTCTATATAGGATGATCTTACTGAGTCAAGTTCACCCTTCATGCGTTTCGTATGACGTGTTTACATCGACTCAGATGAAGGGGTGACAATATTGCGTGAGTCCGAAGTCCCAGCTGAGCGTGTTGGCACAATAAGATAACTCACGAGCCAACCAGTCACACCAGCGAGCACGATCCCTCCTGCCCAGAGGTGGATCTGCCACCAGACTCCGCCAAGCATGAACAAGGCGAGGGCCGGATCCGCGAACGGCTCCTAGGAGCCATCATCATGATCATCGGTAGTCTCCTCGTCGCCGTGTAGTTTTACAGACAAAAGGACGATGCCGCCACGGGTGACTGCCCACAGACGGAGCCCAGGTCATGAGCACATGTGGTAGAGAGCGGAAAAATGATAGCACCCGACCAGGTTGATATATTTCCAGGTGAGCGTCAAGCATGATCTGATGAAGTGCCTTGGAGCAACAACAAATATTGCGCCATGCGTTGAGGAGAATGAGGCATGTCATTCTCAAGCCACCAGGCCAGGGTACTGATGACTGCTCCCGCGACAAATTGCACATGCATGGCAAGTGGAACGGCAAGGTGCTGATTGGCCGGGGTCAATTCGCGTACTTTGGCCTCAGCAACTTCTGCAATATACTCCTTGACCAGCTTCTGAAACCGACCTATCCCCTCTCCACACAGCATCAGCTTGTAAAATTGCTGATGTTGTGCCACATGCTCGAACAGACGAATAAAGTAGGGAGGAGGATGGTCTACAGAGAACGCGCTGGGTGGAACATGCACCTCTTCTGCCACCAGAGCGTCATACATCTGTCGTATCCCCTGCTCAAGCAGGGTATACTTATCTTCATAATGCTTATAAAACGTCGTTCGATGAATCATCGCCCGCTCACAGATGTCCTTGACCGTAATCTCCTCGAATGCTCGCTCGGAAAGCTCCGCCATAAGCGCTTCCCACAGCAACTTGTGGGTGCGTCGAACACGTAAATCTGCTTGCTCAAAAGACGTCTTCATCGACACTCTCCTTGTCTTTGTCGCTTATCCTACAGAGCGGCTGCTTTTGCTTCTTGACTGGTGGTGCTTTCTCTAGCATACTCGAAAGAGGGACAGAAGTAAAGATACGCGACGTCGTGTAGACGAGTGCGTGTAGGCAACAAGCCAGATACTTCTCACGTGAGGGTGTGAGGGGAACCAGGGAACGGGGAACTCCGTTCCGGAGTTCCCCACATCCCCTCAGGGCTTCACGCGCAGCGCGCACGGGTCGCGCATCATAAAGGAGAATGCCAAGCTCACCTTTCTCACTTTTGATGGGCAGGAATAGACAGGAGCGCGAGACCCTGACTGGATTATGCACGTGACGAGATCATGAAAAGAAAGAGGAGAATCTCTCAATGAAAAAATCAGTATTACGAGGCGCGCGTGATGCGGGCACGCACATGGCAGTCCCGTCCTCCAACAGCGGCACCCGCGTGAGGCGAGAGCGTGGCTCGACCACCGGGACACCACGCTGGGTGAAAGTGTTTGTGATCATCTTCATCGTCCTGGTCCTGCTGTTTGTGATCCTGCACCTCACCGGCCATGGCTTTGGTGACCACATGCACATGTCGATCAGAGAACACTGGGGGCAACCGCTATGATCATGTCACCCGGCCTCCGCAAGGTCGCGCTCACCGCGCATGTCACTTCCTCGATCGGCTGGTTTGGCGCGGTCGCTGCTTTCCTGGCTCTCGCCATCGCCGGGCTTTTCAGCCAGGATCGAGAGCTGGTGCGAGCTGCCTATCTCGTGATGGGTTTGACCACCTGGTTCGTCATCGTCCCGTTCGCCTTCGTCTCGCTCGGGAGCGGGGTTGTCTCGTCACTCTTTACCAGGTGGGGCTTGTTCCGCTACTATTGGGTCCTGCTGAAACTCGTGATCACCATCCTTGCCACCATCGTCTTGCTGATCCACACGCAGCCAATTGACCTCCTGGCAGGCGTCGCGGCAAAGACGGCAGTGTTGGGTGCCCATCTCCAAAGTCAGCAGCTCATGGTGGTCGCCTCCAGTGTCGCCCTGGTGGTGTTGATCGTGCTCACGGCGCTGTCGGTGTACAAGCCACGAGGCATGACCCCGTACGGGCAGCGGAAGCAGGACGAGCAGCAGAAAGATATCACAGATGTAGATGCCACGACCAACAAGGCTCAAGGGATCGTGCATGAACTCGAAGACAACGGTGTCCATGCCGCGACCTTCAAATAAGAAAGAAGGAAAGCGCATGAGTACACTCAAGGTTCCCGGTGCACACTTGTATTATGAGGTAAACGGCTACGGGCCACTCTTGATCCTGATCCCAGGGGCTAGGGGAGAGGGAGAGGTCTTCCGCCCGCTGGCACACGCACTGGCTGCACAGTACCAGGTGGTGACTTACGACCGCCGCGGTTTTTCCCGAAGTCCGCTCGATGGGCCTCAGGATTATGATCACCGGCTGGATACTGATACCGATGATGTCCGGCGCAAGACCCTCGCATCTGACGGACCAACCGGCGACCGTCTTTGGCAACAGCTCCGGGGCGATTGTCGCGCTTGAGGTCATCAGCCACTCTCCCGAGCGGGTCCGTACCGTGTTTGCCCACGAGCCGCCGACAGTTTCTCTGCTGCTCGATGCGGCGAAATGGCTGGCCTTTTTCGACGGGGTCTACGACACCTACCGAGAGGATGGGGTTCCCAAAGCCATGCACCAGTTTGCTAGCGGGGCCTTTGGAAGCGTAGACCACCAGCTGATGGAGCGCGCGATGCGCGAGCACACGAATGAGTACACCCTGTCCAACGCCAAATACTGGATGGAGCACGAGTTGCGCCAGTATCCGCGGGTTGAGCTTGATCTCGCTGCGCTTGCTGCGCACGCCGAGCGGATCGTGCTCGCTGGGGGACGTGACTCCCAAGTCCAGATGACGTACCAACCAAACAAGGTACTCGCTCAGAAGTTGGGACTCGGTATCCTCGATTTGCCTGGCGGACACCTCGGCTTCGTGTCCCATCCCGCCGAGTTTGCAAAGGAACTCATGAACGCACTCAGCGGAGGAAGCCTTTGAGCGCTCTGGGGCCAATACGCAGGTCCTGGAACGCTCGCGTGCCTCCAAAAACGCAGTTCGTTGTTCCTCTTCACTTCTTCCGCGCGTTCGGAAAGGAGCATCATGATGAAAGATCAATTTCACACCTCGCCTCGGATGGTTTCCCAATCCGGGCACTCCCGATGGCAGAAAAAACACACCTTCCCAGCGAAGGATTCGGCTCGAGAAGGCAATGTGTATCAGCAGACATCGTTTGATCAATTTCTTGAGGCAGTCAAGCTGCAAATGCAGCCTGAGGGTCGTGCGCAGCACACTGCAGGTATGCATCAGCATCTGCGCACTCTTCTTCCCAATGACGTGACGCTGGCTGACCTTGTCGCTGGCTGGCAGGTGCTTGCCGAGAGGCGTAACGACACCAATTCAGAGGTTCTCCACCGTCGCAAGACCTGTGCCGAGCTGGCGGCAATTGCTGCTCAGTTGACGAGTGAACAGGGAAACCTGACGGGCGCAGTCTCGACCTGGCAGGCATGGCTCGATGCTTCCCAGAGAAGCGCCGATCCCCGTCTGACTGCGATGCGCGCGACTTTTGCCCGCGAACTCGTGGAATTGCAAGCTGAGTACCTCAATGATGCACCACTTACCTGACGACCTCAAAGGTCAAGGACTCTCTGAAATTGTTCGCATGCTCAAATCAGAGGGGCGTCTGCTGGTTCTTGATCTGAAAGGCCATACCGGCCAATGGAAGAGCAGTGTTGCCGATCAGCCTCCACTCATGAAAGAAGTGGGATTCTCGCAGGTTGGAAGGGGAGACAAGGTTCTTAGGATTCCTAGGACTCGGCTTTGCGCTGGGGAGAAAAAGCCTGGCAGGAGAGGGAAGGGCTACCCAGACATAGTGCAAATCTGTTAGAGCAACCACATCGACAGTAGAGAGGTCTTCCACCATGCTATCAGCCATTCCAGTGCTGCCAGGATACCAAAGCTTCCGCCACTGGATCATTTTGCCAATCTCCTGACTTTGTGCGTCGACAATGGCACGGGCAATCCGCTTGATCTCCGGATTGTTGCTCATTATGAGCGCGACACTTGCCATGTCAATTGCCGAGGCATGGTGTGGAATCATGGAATCAATGAACGCCCGGTCAAAAGGGTTCTGCTGAGCAAGCTGATCTGGCATCATCATCCCCGTGTTGGCCATATCCATAGCGTTCATCATCGTAGGCGTGTCCGAGGTCCCGTACAGACGCTTTTTAAGATTCTTCAGTGCTTGTATCTCCTGCTGTTGCGAGGAGATCATGCTGGTAGCAAGCTGTTTGATCTCAGTATGCTGCCCTTTCTGAAGTGCAATCTGAGCCATCTGCACCGCCATCATGTGATGGGGCACCATCATATCAATGAACCGCTGATCGGAGTATTGACCGTTCACGACGAGCCACTCAGGAGCCATGTTGCCTGAAGCTGGCCTTGTGGCTGATGCACTTCCATGTGTTGAGGAGGTTCCAGTAGAGCCCCCACAAGCCATGAGGAGCATGATCAAAGCCATCAATACCCCAGCGAAACCTACCTGCCTTATCAGAGACATTTCTCTTGTAACACCCCCTCACTCTGTATTTTTCGTACGCTAACTGCTACGACAATTTTACTTGCCGCTAGGTTCCTTACATGTGGTCAAAAAAGGGACGGCCTCGACACTTCTTCTGTAAGTATGAGGAGGCAGCGTCATGAAAGCGTCATGAGCAGCGTCATCGATGGGAAGCACCTCCATACCAGGCCGCATTCTATTCCAGGGCTATGTTCTGTAGGAGAGGGGTCAACTTTTACGGTCACCCTCCCGCTGATGCAGGAGTAGGCAAGCGAAGAAGCGGAAACCAGAAGAAAACACGGTCTCCCACTATCGGGCGTCCTGATCGTCTATACTATGGTAGAAGGATCATATCTTGCTTGCAGATGACGGTGGGCCTGACATCATGAAACAAGAGCAGCCCGTTCCTGGGCCGATCTGTTGGGGCCCCGATCACGCAGGTCATCTCTTGAGGCTGACCTTCCTGCACCAAGCAGGGTTCGATCATCATGAAGAAAGAAGGCAAGGCCCTATGTTCCATACTGCTACTTCCAATCTCGTGCATCTCCTGGCGACGTACGGCTACTGGGCCGTCTTGCTCTTTGTCGCCATCGAGAGTACGGGGATTCCCTTCCCTGGCGAGACGATGCTGCTGGTGGCCGCCATCTATGCTGGAACGACGCACCAATTGTCTATTCCTTTGATCATTGTAGCAGCAGCAAGCGGGGCGATCCTCGGGGATAATATCGGGTTCTGGGTGGGGCGTGAAGGTGGTTTCCGTCTCCTACGTCGCTATGGGCACTATATCCACCTCAATGAGCGCAAGCTGAAGATAGGGCTGTACCTGTTCCGCAAGCATGGGGGCAAAGTCGTCTTCTTTGGGCGCTTCGTCGCCGTGCTGCGTGCCTGGGCTGCGTTCCTGGCCGGAACCAACCGTATGCGCTGGCCTGCCTTTCTGCTCTTTAACGCCCTTGGGGGCATCACCTGGGCGACGCTCTTTGGGTTGGGAGGCTACTTCCTGGGTGACAATATCCATCGGCTGACAGGACCACTCGGCAGCATCACGATTGCGCTAGCAGTGCTCATCATCAGTGCGTTGCTGGTGCTGGTGTGGCGCAATGAGCGACGGCTAGAAGAGCAGGCAGAAAAAGCCCTGCCTGGATCACTTGATGCCTACTAGGCGTCTGGCAACGATGACGAAATGTGTGGGCCATGGTCATGAGAAAAAATAGCACCAGAGTCATGAGCATGATAAGTATGGTGGTGTTGCTCTGTATAGCAAGCATGGTAGTGTTCATACGTTTTTACCCCTACACCTATAATTTCACCACCTATCCCAAAATAACCCAGACACAATCAGGGGCAGATGGAGATCCGATAAACATGGTCTTTGTGGGGAGTAAAGATCAGATTATGCACAGCTTTCAACAAGCAGGATGGCTTCTTCCTGATCCCATTACCCTCCAAACCTCTGAGAAAATTGCTGTTGCGAGTCTCGCTCACCGAAGTTACCCAACTGCACCGGTCAGTAATCTCTATGTTTTTGGGAGAGTCCAGGACCTGGCGTTTGAAAAGCCCACCAACGATGTCCAAAACCGAGGGCATATCAGACTCTGGAAGACAGGAAGGCTCATCAATGGACAACTCGTCTGGGTTGGACAAGCATCTTACGATAGCGGGATTGAGCTCAGTGGGACCAACCATCTTCCTACCCATCACATTGCTCCAATGGTTGACCTGGAAAGAAATGCGGTCGGCTCTGACCTGGAAAAAACAGGTCTGGTCACAGAGGAATCTGAGGGAGCATTTACCCCTCCCATTTTGTATGCACGCAATGGGGGAGGAGATTATTATGAAAGCGATGGCGATGTGCTGGTGATCAACTATACGCACGCTCCTATCCAACTCACGAAGCCTGTAGGGATGATAGACGAACTGAAAAATGGATTCTTTCTCTTCTACGAGACGCTCTTAACTGCTCTTCCCCTTGCGCTAGCCGTCGGCATGCTGGGCCTTTCGCTGGTTGTGGTAGGGCTTTGGCCGCGTCTTCGCTGGCTCTTTCAGAAACTTGGCCCTCGAGTACGCATGGACCGGTAGAAAGACGAGCTCGGTGGAAGTAGCGGCCCTTTTTCGGGCTTCCCCGTGTTGACAACAACGGGGACCCTGCTATTCTGACGATGCCGATAAGCTGCACAAGCATGTTTCCGACGACGAAGAACGACAGGAGCAGGCAGCCGCAGAGACCTGCCCCGTCGATCCTTCGCCGGGCAACAGCCACGCTGGTTCTTTCCTTGCCCACCGCAGCTCACCGAGAATACCCTTTGCGCACATCCGGCGACAGGCTAGACCTTTCCAAGCTTGAGCGCGTCACCAAGATTGGAGTTTCCTTCGAGGAACTCGATCTGCTGCACTTCGCCCCTATGAGGGCCAGTGTACCGCAGGATGTAGAGGCCGTTGCGGATGTCTATCACATAGATCAAGCCGTTCTTGATGATCGGGTAACTCCACATCACGACCTTGTTCGGCCCCCTGCTCAGAGCCGGGTCCTCGGTGGCTACCTGGTCGAGTGGCTCTGGCGAAAACCAGCCTGCCTGGGTTGGATGCTTCGCATCTGCGATGTCAACGGCCTGCAATCCGCCGGAGTGCCAGTCAATGAAGGCGACATGACGTAACACCGTCGGATTATGTGACGAGTAACTGGTAAACTGCTCGGTCAGGGCATCGTCGCCCGAACTCCCGCAGAAGGACTGCTCATCCTGGGTTATCTTGTACTCACCCACGATCTGAGGATGCGTGGGGTCGGACACATCGATCAGGCGCATCCAGCCCCAGGGACACCCGAAGGAAGGATCGGTGAACGTCCCGTAGATCTCATCGGTCGTGAGTGCCAGTTGGCGACCGGGCACCTGGACGGCCGAGTGCCCGTTCGGGCAGAACTTCGCACACGGGAAAGGATTGCCCCAGATGGGTCGATTCGCGGGATCGGTGATCAAGCGCAGTTGTGGGTTCGACACGTTGTTGGCAATATCGCTGGTGTCCAGGACGAGGAATTCACCAGCTTCCATAGCCAGGTAGGCGCGGGTGCCGTCTGGTGTCACCCCCATCGAGTGCACAAAGAGATTGAAGGCGTAGTTCGCCGGATTATCCGCACCGGGGTAGCGGTTGTTCCAGTTGCCCTCAGCAACCTCGGTCACCGCACCACCCGCAGACACCTGGCTGAGATCGACGATCATCAGATTCGGGACCGTTGGGTTAGTCGACAGGGTCGGGGTCGACAGGTAGAGCAGTGCCCTGTCTTTGTTGTTCGGGTCGACCCAGAGGAACATCTCGTGCGGCTTCACCTTCAACCCGGCTTTGGAGGTCGGCACATAGCTGGAGAGGAAGCGTGGATGCACGGGATCGCTCAAGTCGTAGAACTTGATGTCGAAAGGGAATATGGTATCATTGCCTCTTGGGCAGGCGTGAATGACGGAACTGCAGCGGAAGTTCATGATCATGAGCAGCTTCTGCTGTGGCCATACGCGCAGTTCGCGTGAGCTGATGCCAACGTTGCCTTCCAGTGGTGGCCCGATTTCGCCGACCACGCTCGGGTTCGTGGGGTCGGCGACGTCCACAATCAGCACGCCTGGGTGCGGATGCGGACAATTGGCCCCCGGACCGCGAGGATCGCCGACCCCGCAGGTGCTCGATCCGTCGGTGCGGTTTCCGACGTAGACGTAATGGTCAAAGATGGTCAGAGCGGCGTTCATCCCACGGTTGAAGAGCGCGTTGTGACCAACCAGCTCGAAGTTCGACGAGGTGCCGGGGGTGCCACCTCCTGGCCCGACACCCACATCAGCGTGTGTGATCCCCGGTGTGGCGATCACCAGGGTGACCAGCACAAGCGTAAGAATAACCAGACGACGTGTCATGATTCCCCTCCAATCTGTGATAGCACTCACGTGTTCACATACGTAGAAACCAGGGCTTAAGATGTACTTCCATCTCTACTACGAAGCATCTCATCGGGAAGAGGAGAACGAAGCTATTCCCCGAAAACTTCCTCTTTATTAACAGTCTATAGACGTGCCGATAGATGCAAACATACTGAGTGTAGCCTAATCGGGTAGAGCGATTGGTAGCTTTTCCGTTAAGAAGAGGGAGTGAAAGATGCATTGCGGTTACGTTTTGTTAACACCTGTCAAGAGTGGGCCACGATCGTTTTGTTCCTGTCCTTCCATATCGATAGAAGGGAAGCGGGAACTTTTCGGAGCATGCTTGCGTCTTCTGTTTCAAAGGGTCTATTTTGCGGGAGAAGATGATCGATGAAATTGAGACATAGGCACTTTCCCGATTGGATCACCCCTGATTGACACAGCTACACATCCTCGCGAACTATGAAAGAGATCAGACGATGAGAACATTCCTTGCAATAAGCAGAGTAAACAAGAGCCGCTTGCTTGCTATGGTGCTCTTGTCCTTGCTGGGGTCGGTGAGTTGTGCTCCACCTGCCTCAATGCCACCTACCTCTACCACTCAGATAGATTGGGTGAATTTCATCCGCTTTGGAGGGATTACGTACCTTGCCAGTACTTTCCACGCTGGACGCCCCTTACAGGCAAGCGATCTGGCGCCTCAGTTTGCCAGCGTCAAGTTTAAGCTGGAAGGCCATGTACAAGACCCCCATTATCAGGCGCGGGATGGAGATGCTGCGTTTCTCGATGCTGGAACGCGCATCTACGCCGTGAAGGGCTACAAGCCCACGTTCCGGTTAACCGCATACGTAAACCACAACGTGCTCCTTTTCGAGGCAGACACCAATCCAAAGGCGAAGATTGGCGCTGATCTGCTGGATATCGGAGGGAGGGTGAACTACATTGGCGTGAACAGCAACCAAGATGGAACGACCGAACTGGCTGCTCTCAAGAACCCAAAGCAGGTGGCGCAACTCGTCGCAATGGTTCTCTCGGCTCCTGTAGATCAAATGCATGTAAGCCAGGGTGGACTTCAATACTTCCTGGCCTTTCACCTCAAAGACGGCACGGTAGTCATTCGTGCCTACCGGCTCAACTCCGGTGAACTGACCAGGGGAATCCTCCTCCCCAAGGCTTTTGGGAGTGTTGTGGCACATGCATTGAAGACATAAAGGACCAGACAGCAGAGTGTTGCTGCTTCTCCTAGAACTCAGTTTACGGTGGCTGCAGAAATACGCGAAATAATTCATCGCTGGGGCAGTGCCTGATCTGCCACAAGGTGCGCTGGGTAGGGTTTCACTCCAATGACGACCTTCGCAACTGAAATGAGACACTTTCGCTTGGGAAAACCTCCATCAGGGTGTGAGCCTTTTGCAAGACTGCACATCTAGAGTGAGATTCAGCCCGTTCGTGCTAGCGGGCCGTTCAAGGCATGAGTACGAAGCCGCTCCCCGAC
>WNGG01000458.1_pt1 | contig 44094 bp, 37 predicted proteins | sample 5400661 | NCBI WGS metagenome assembly WNGG01 (sample SAMN13153372, study PRJNA577476) | soil metagenome | isolation source: 100 cm soil or saprolite under Garry oak tree replicate 1 | place: USA:California | collected 2016-06-15 | reverse complement strand
GCGAGGGTGAGGGTCCCGAACACCCCCAGTTCGATGCCCTGCTGGGCGAGCCAAGGCGTGATGGCGTCGATCAGCTCGCGATACAGGAACAGCACCTCGAACAGGGCGACGGTGATCTCGACCAGCACCATGAAGACGATCTGCCCCACCTGCCGGGTCTTGATCGCATCGTTCAGCACCTGGATGCAGGCGAAGCTGCCCCCGATGATGATGAAGAGGAAGAACCACAGGATGACGACGAGGAACAGGGGGTTCACTTCGTAGCCCGTGAGGTCCGCGAGCAGCTCGGCCATCGTCGGCCGCAGCGTGAAGGTGAAGATCGTCGCCTCGATCATCGACCAGAAGAGCAGCAGGACGAAGGCGATCCACGGCACGCCCGGCGAGCGGGAGGAGGAATCCAGCAGGGCGAAGGGCGACGTGACCGCGCTCTTCAGGGTTCGCCAGACCATGCTGACGGTGAGCCTGAGTAATCCCCAGATCCAGCCGACGAAGACGACGAGGAATCGGACCAGGCCCAACCAGTAGAACCACACCATGCGTACCACGTCCCACCACGACATCAGCAGCGACGCCAGGAAGCGACCGCGGCCCGAGCGGAACGGGATCGTGTAGAGCGACACCATGGTGCCCCACACGCCCGCCACGAGCACCGTCGCCGGGAAGAAGAGCAGCACGAACTTCGCGACCGTCGCCCAGAAGGACTCGCCGCCCGCCACGACCTGGAACACGTAGGCCTGCCAGTCCAGGATCCAGGACAGGCCGCCCCAGATCCAGCGCCACACTGTTTGGAGAATCCAGCTCCACTGCTCAGTCTGGACGGCGCCCACCGGGTTTTGCATGTCTCGAGTTCCTCTCCTGAGGTGAAACTGGGGGGACGGCGGCCGCGCAGAGTCCGCGGCAGGCGCGCATTAATAGTACGACGCCCGGTCCTGTCAAGCGGGGGACGTGATCTGGGTCACGATCCTAGCGCCGGGCGACCCCGGCCGGGTCTCCCGGAGCGACTGCGTCTTTGTGTCGCGCCGGGAGACCCGGCCGGGGTCGCCTCTGGGGCCAGGCAAGTGGTATACTGATGCCCATGCCTGACGAGGCTCCCAAGCGCCTGATCGTGGTGGGGGACCGCGTGCTCATCGCCCCCCAGGAGGGGGAGGAGCGCACCAACGTCGGCCTGTATCTGCCGCCGACCGCGGTCGAGACGCGGCAGGTGCAGGGCGGCCGTGTCGTGGCCACGGGGCCGGGCACCCCCATGACCGAGCCCGCTAGCATGGACGATGAGCCGTGGAAGATCCACGGTCCCGAAGTCAAGTACCTGCCGATGCAGGCGCAGGTAGGTGATTACGCGCTGTTCTTCCGCAAAGCAGCAGTGGAGATCACGTTCGAGGGCACCAAGTACCTCGTCGTCCCGCAGGCGGCAATCCTCGTGCTCGTGCGGGAGCGGATTCCCGAGGAACTGGAGTAGCACGCATGGCCGACATCGGATGGGCGCGGAGCCGCGGCGAGCGGGCCGAGAAAGACGGCCTGCGCCGCGGCGCGTGGTACCGCATCGTCGAAGATCCCAAGGAGCCCTGGGTGGTGCTCGACGTGCACCGGGTCGAAATCCGCGTGCCCAAAGAGAGCCTCGAGATCACCCAAGAGTCGCCCAAGGCTTGGAGCGTCGTTCACGTGCCACATCTCGTGTGTCCTGGGTGCCACAAGCGTCGGCACGTGTCGGGCCAGCCGAAGGAAGTGAAGTGCTTCGAGTGCGGTAACACGTACACGGTGGAGTGGAAGGATCGGGCCTGACGGGTCGTCCGTCATTCGTCGTCCATCCATAGGCGATCGGCATAGTTTCGCTCGTCGCCGCGGCATTCGGGTCCCGCTCGATCGGTCGGGACCCGTTGTTTTCGCGCTATGTCGCCTTTCGCGGGAGGGCTGGCGCGGGCCCGCGAGCTCCTCGCCGCACGGTTCGGGCACGAGGCGTTCCGCGTGCACCAGCTCAAGGTGCTCGGACCCCTGCTCGCGGGCCAGAGCGTGCTCGCCGTGCTTCCCACCGGGGCGGGGAAGTCGCTGTGCTACCAGCTGCCCGCGCTCATGACGGGCGGGCTCACGCTCGTGATCTCGCCGCTCATCTCGCTGATGCAGAACCAAGTGGGCGCGCTGCGCCGGCGGGGGATCGGCGCCGCGTACCTGAACAGCCTGCTCGCGCCGGACGAGCGGCGCGTGATCCTCGACGCGACCCTGAGCGGGAGGCTCACGCTCCTCTACTGCGCTCCCGAGCGGCTCGGCTCGCTCGTGCGCCCCCTGTCCCGCGCCGCTCGTGCGGTGGCGCTCCTCGCCGTGGACGAAGCTCACTGCATCGTCGAGTGGGGCAACGAATTTCGCCCGGTCTATCGGCGGTTGGACAAGTACCGCTACCTCCTGGGCGATCCTGTGACCATCGCGCTCACGGGCAGCGCGACGCCGGCGACCCGCGCCGAGATCGTGCGAGTCCTGCGCATCCCGCACGCCGCGGTCGTGCTCACGTCGTTCGACCGCCCCAACCTCGTATTCGCCGTGGAGCGCATGCGCGACGACCGGCACCGGTTCGCGCGCGTGCGCGAGCTGCTGCGCGGCGTGGACGGATCCGTGATCTTGTACGCGCCGACGCGCCGGCTGACGGAGCTCGTGACGCGGGCGCTGCTCCGCATGGGTGTTCGCGCCGCGCCGTACCACGCCGGGCTCACTCCCCGAACGCGACGGCGCGTGCTCGCGGCCTTTCTCGAGGATCGCGTCCCAGTGGTGGTGGCGACGAGCGCCTTCGGGATGGGGATCGACAAGCCGGACGTGCGGCGCGTGATCCACTGGGGGCCGCCGCGCACCGTCGAGGCGTACTACCAGGAAGCGGGGCGGGCCGGCCGTGACGGGGGACGCGCAGCATGTGTGGTGCTTTGGCATCCGGCAGACTTCGCCTGGCATGCCTGCACCGCTGACATGCGCCGCTACGTCGCGGCGCGGGCGTGCCGCCGCAGGATGTTGCTCGCCTATCTCGGTGAGCGGGCGGACGCCTGCAGCGGGTGCGACGTGTGCGGCATTATCTGATGTTCGTTTGACACCGTCTGGGGGTGTTTACACGTTCCTTTACAAGGAGATCGTCGTTCCCGGGCGGTGCGCCTGGCGCGGGCCCGCTCCCCGTAACGGGGAGGGAACCCCACCCATCCGTGTGGTTGCGGCCCGGGGGTCGCGAAATACCTTAGCCGGAATAGCTTAAAGCGAGAGCCGGCGGTTCTCGCTTTGTTTTTCCCTTCTCTCGAGGATGCTCTATGCCAGGCCGCAACTTCCTGTTCGTCCCCGGCCCGACCAACGTGCCCGAACGGATTCTGCGCGCCATGGATCGGGCGATGGAGGACCACCGCTCGTCCGCCTTCCCGGAGCTGGCGACGGGGCTGTTCCGCGACATCAAGCAAGTCTTCAAGACGACGACGGGGCAGGCGTTTATTTTCCCGGCGACGGGGACGGGTGGCTGGGAGGCAGCGCTCGTCAACACGCTGTCGCCGGGCGACCGCGTGCTCGCGCCGCGCTACGGCCAGTTCAGCCACCTGTGGATCGACCTCGCGCAGCGGCACGGGCTTCGGGTGGACATCATCGACGTCGACTGGGGCGAAGGCGCGCCCAGCGAGCGCATCGCGGAGATCCTCACCGCCGACACGCAGCACGAGATCCGGGGCGTGTTGATCGTCCACAACGAGACGGCGACCGGCGTGACGAGCGACGTGGGCGGGGTCCGGCGGGCGATGGACGCGGCGCAGCATCCGGCGCTGCTCTACGTGGACGGCGTCAGCTCGATCGGATCGATCGACTTCCGCATGGACGACTGGAAGGTGGACCTCGCGATCACGGGATCACAGAAGGGTCTCATGCTCCCAGCCGGACTGGGCATCGTGTGCGCGAGCCCCAAGGCCCTCGCGGCCCGCGAGCGCGCCAAGTGCCCGCGCGTGTTCTTCGACTTCGGAGACATGATCAAGGCGAACGCGACCGGCTATTTCCCCTACACGCCCTCCCTCCCGCTGCTATACGGGCTGCGCGAGTCCCTCGCCATGATCTCCGAGGAGAGTCTCGACAACATTGTCGCGCGTCACCACCGCCTCGCCGAGGGCGTGCGGGCCGGCGTGCGCGCCTGGGGCCTGAAGCTCTGCGCCAAGGCGCCCAAGTGGTACTCGGACACGGTGAGCGCGATCATGGTGCCCGAGGGTTTCAACGGGGCCGACGTGATCGACGTCGCCTTCCGGCGCTACAACCTGGCGCTCGGCGCCGGGCTCGCGCGCCTGGCCGGAAAGCTGTTCCGCATCGGGCACCTCGGCGACCTGAACGAGCTGATGCTGCTCGGAGCGATCGCCGGCGCGGAAATGGCGATGCGCGACCTCGGCATTCAGGTGACCCCCGGGGCCGGTGTGGCCGCGGCCGCGGAGTACTATCGCAGCACCGCGACGCCCCTGCCGGCGCGCGCCGCGGCGGCGGTCTCGCCGGACGTACAACAGCAGGCCCCCGGCAAGGCGTCCTCGCCCCGGGCCGCCGTGAGGGCATGAGCCACACCCGCTACGAACCGGCGACTCCCCGGCTGCAGCGCAGCGAGCTCGCCGTCCCGGGCTCGCAGCCCGCGATGTTCAAGAAGGCGCTCGAGAGCGAGGCGGATTATGTCTTCCTCGACCTCGAGGATGCGGTCGCGCCCGCGGACAAGGAGCAGGCCCGCAAGAACGTCGTCGCCGGGCTGCTGGAGCACGACTGGAAGGCCCGCGGCAAGACCGTGTGCGTCCGCGTCAACGGCATCGACACGCCCTACATGTACCGTGACGTCGTCGACGTCGTGGAACAGGCCGGCCATCGGCTCGACGTCGTGCTGGTTCCCAAGGTAGGCGTGCCCGCCGACGTCTACCTGGTCGACGCCTTGCTCACGCAGATCGAGACCGCCCGGCGCATTCCGCATCGCATCGGGGTCGAGGTGCTGATCGAAACCGCGCTCGGCATGGCGAATGTCGAGGCGATCGCGCAGGCAAGTCGCCGCGTCGAGGCGATGCATTTCGGCGTCGCCGACCTGGCGGCGAGCCTGCGCGCCCGCACCGTGACCATCGGCGGGTTGAACCCCGACTACCCGGGCGACCAGTGGCACGCCGCGCTGTCGCGCATGGTCACGGCGTGCCGCGCTTACGGCCTGCGCGCGATCGACGGACCGTACGGCGACTTCAAGGACCCGGAAGGCTATCTCGCGGCCGCGCGACGCGCGGCGGCCCTGGGCTACGAGGGGAAGTGGGCGATCCACCCCTCGCAGCTCGCCCTCGCGAACGAGGTGTTCACCCCACCGGCCAGCGAAGTGGACCGGGCCCGCCGCATCCTCCAGGCCCTCGACGAGGCCGCCCGCGAAGGGCGCGGCGCCGCGCAGCTCGACGGCCGGATGATCGACGCCGCATCGGCGCGCATGGCGCAGAACATCGTCCAGATCGCCGCCGCCATCGCCGCGCGCCCCCCCCAGGCGGCCGCGCCTACCATGGCGGGCACGCGAGCGTAACCCGTGGACATCCACGAATACCAGGCGAAGGAGCTGCTCGCCGCCTTCGGCGTTCCGGTGCCGAAGGGGGGGGTCGCCTACAGCGCCGAGCAGGCGGTCTACCGGGCGGCCGAGGTCGGCGGCAGCCGCTGGGTCGTGAAGGCCCAGATCCACTCGGGGGCGCGGGGCAAGGCGGGCGGCATCAAGCCGTGCACCAGCGACGCCGACGTGCGGCAGGCGGCGAAGGACCTGCTCGGCACGACGCTCGTCACCAGTCAGACCGGGCCGGAGGGACTACCGGTGCACCGCCTCCTCGTCGAGCAGGCGCTGCCGATCGCGCGCGAGCTGTACGTCGGGCTCGTGCTCGACCGCAAGCGCGAGCGCATCGTGGTCGTGGCGCATCCGCACGGCGGCATGGAGATCGAGGAGATCGCGCAGCGCGAGCCCGCGGCGATCCTGCGCGAGGTCATCGAGCCCGCCGTCGGCATGAAGGCCTTTCAGGCGCGGGAGCTGGCCTTCGGGCTCGGCCTCGCGCCACCTCAGGTACATCAGGCCGTGACGACCATCCTCGGCGCCTACCGCGCGTTCCGCGACCTCGACGCCACCATGGTCGAGATCAATCCGCTCGTGGTGACCACGGAAGGGCAGGTCCTCGCCCTCGACGTGAAGATGAGCTTCGACGACAACGCGATGTTCCGTCGCCCCAACGTCGCCGAGCTGCGGGACTACGCCCAGGAAGATCCGCGCGAGGCCGAGGCGGCCGAGCACGGGCTGAACTACGTGGCGCTGGATGGAGACATCGGCTGCATCATCAACGGTGCCGGTCTCGCGATGGCCACGATGGACATGATCAAGCACGCGGGCGGCGAGCCGGCGAACTTCCTCGACATCGGCGGCGGCGCGAGCGCCGATCGCGTGGCCGCGGCGTTCCGGCTGGTGCTGTCCGACCGCAGCGTCAAGGCGATCCTCGTGAACGTGTTCGCGGGGATCAACCGCTGCGATTGGGTGGCGGAGGGAGTGGTCCAGGCCGTGCGGGCGGTGCAGGTCCCGGTCCCGCTCGTGGTGCGGCTCGCGGGAACGAACGTCCAGGAGGGCCGCCGCATCCTGAAGGATAGCGGCCTGCCGATTCTCACCGCCGACACGCTCTCCGAGGCGGCCGAGCGCGTGGTGGCGGCGCGCGACGCAGCGAGAGCCGCATGAGCATTCTCCTCGACGAGCGGACGCGCGTCATCGTCCAGGGCTTCACGGGCGACAAGGGCACGTTCCACGCGAAGGAGATGATCGCCTACGAGACGAACGTCGTGGGCGGCGTCACCCCGGGCAAGGGCGGCACCACCCATCTCGGGCGGCCCGTCTTCAACACGGTGAAGGAAGCCGTGGCCGACACAGGGGCCGTGGCGAGCCTGATCCTCGTCCCCGCGCCGTTCTGCGCCGACGCGATCATGGAAGCGGCGGACGCGGGGATCCGGCTGGTCGTGACCATCACCGACGGCGTCCCCGCCCAGGACATGATGACCGTCAAGCGGTACCTGTGGCGCTATCCCAAGGAGCGGCGCACCACGCTCATCGGGCCGAACTGCGCGGGCGTGATCAGCGCGGGGAAGGCGATGATGGGGATCATGCCGGGCCATATCTACGCGCGCGGACCGGTAGGCGTCGTCACCCGGTCGGGCACGCTCGGCTACGAGGCCGCCTCCCAGATGAAGGCGCTCGGCGTCGGCATCACGACGAGCGTCGGCATCGGCGGCGACCCGATCAACGGCAGCTCCTTCGTCGACATCCTGGCGCTGTTCGAGCAGGACCCGGAGACGGAAGCGGTGATGATGATCGGGGAGATCGGCGGGCCGCAGGAGGCCGACGCGGCGATCTTCGTCAAGGAGCACATGACGAAGCCGGTGATCGGCTACGTCGCGGGTCTTACCGCGCCCAAGGGCCGACGCATGGGACACGCGGGTGCCATCATCTCGGCGTTCGGCGACACGGCCGCCGAAAAGGCCGAGATCATGCGCTCCGCCGGCCTCGTCGTCGCGCCCAGCCCCGCGGAGCTTGGGGCGACGGTGGCGCGGGCGCTCGCGCACCAGCCCGCACGGCCGGTGATGATCCAGCAGTGACCGCCCCGCGCCCGACGGTCGTCGTGACCCGGCGGCTGCCGGCGCCCGTCGAGGAACAGCTCGCACAGGAGTTCGACGCGCGCTTGAACCGGGACGACCACCCGCTCAACGTCGCCGAGCTCCAGGATGCGCTGCGCACCGCGGACGCGCTCCTGCCGACGGTCACCGACCGGCTGCAGGGCGACGTGCTCGCGGTGGAGCCGCTGCGCGTCCGGATCCTCGCGAACTACGGCGTCGGGTTCAACCACATCGACGTCACCGCCGCGAAGCAGCGCGGCCTCGTGGTGACCAACACTCCCGACGTCCTGACCGACGACACGGCGGACGACGCCGTCATGCTGATGCTCATGGTGGCGCGGCGCGCCGGGGAAGGCGAGCGCCACGTGCGCGCCGGCCGTTGGACGGGGTGGGGGCCGACCCACCTGCTGGGCACCAAAGTGAGCGGGAAGACGCTCGGGGTCATCGGCATGGGCCGCATCGGTCGAGCCGTGGCGCGCCGCGCGCACCACGGGTTCGGGATGCACGTCATCTTCCACGACCCCTTCCCGCCGCCGGCCGGCGTAGTCGCCGAGCTGGGTGCGGAGCCGCGGTCCACGATCGACGCCGTGCTCCGCGAAGCGGACTTCGTGTCGCTGCATTCGCCCGCGACGCCCGAGACGCGCCACCTGATGAGCGCGGAGCGGCTCGCCTTGATGAAGCCCGGCGCCTTTCTCATCAACACGGCCCGGGGCGACATCGTGGACGAGACCGCCCTGGTCGACGCCCTCAAGCGGCGCGTCATCGCCGGCGCCGCGCTCGACGTGTTCGAGCGCGAGCCGCATGTCACCCCCGACCTCCTGACGATGGAAAACGTCGTGTTGCTCCCCCACCTCGGCAGCGCCACCCAGGAGACGCGGGTCGCGATGGGCCTGCGGGCGTTGGAAAACCTCAAGGCCTTCTTCGCCGGATTGCCGCCGCGCGACCGGGTGGTGTGAGCCAGGAGACCTTCGCCCTCGTCGACACCGCCGAGTATCTGAAGCGCACGGCGGGCCTCCTGTACGACTGTTTCGTGGACGTCGTTCGGGTGCACCAGCCCGAGATCGAGCGCGTGCTCCGGGGCGAGCAGCTCGACCCGGGAACCCCCCCGGCGCTGCTCGCCCGCGCCATTCAGGCGCAGGGAATGTGGTTCCAGCTGCTGTCGATCGCCGAGCAGAACGCCGCCATGCGGCAGCGGCGCCAGAGCGAGGTCGAGCGAGGCTACGACCAGCTCCGCGGCACCTTCGCCCACGTGACCACCGCCGCCGCCGCCGCGGGCATCCCGGCGGACGCGGTCCGCGCCACGGTCGCCAGCCTTCGCGTCCGGCCCGTCATCACCGCCCACCCGACCGAAGCCAAGCGCGTCACCGTGCTCGAGAAGCACCGCCGCATCTACCGCCGCCTCGTGGACCTGGAGGCGCCCCGCTGGACGCCGCGCGAGCGCAGCGGCCTGATCGATACCCTCCGCACCGAGATCGAGCTGTTGTGGCTGAGCGGAGAGCTGCGGCTCGAGAAGCCCACGGTGGCGCAGGAGCTTGCCTGGGGGCTGTACTTCGTCACCGAGAACCTGTTCGACGTCGTCCCCGAGCTGGTGGACAAGTTGGAGCGGGCGTTGCGACGCGCCTATCCGGACGAGTCGTTCGCCGTGTCGGCGTTCTTCCAGCTCGGCTCGTGGATCGGCGGGGACCGGGACGGCAACCCCTTCGTCACGAACGACGTGACGCGTCGCAGCTTGTACGAAAACCGCCTCGCGAGCTTGCGCCGCTACCGGCAGCGGCTCGCCGACCTGGTGCGGACCCTGAGCGTCACAGACCGCGCCGCTCCGATCCCGACTGAGTTCCGGGCGGCGCTCGCGCGGCAGCTCGAGCACTCCGGGGACGGGGAGCGCATCGCACAGCGGAATCCCGGCGAGGTCTTCCGGCAGTTCCTCGCCTGCATGCTGCGACGGCTCGACGTCACCGTCGCGAGCGCGGAGCGCGGTGAAACGGCGCCCGCAACGGCGGGCTACCGCACGGCCGACGAGCTGATCGCGGACCTGCGCACGTTGGAGGCGGGACTCGCGGCCACCGGCTGCCGCAGCGCCGCGGAGCTGCTGGTGCGACCCGTGCGACGCGAGGTCGAGGCCTTCCGCTTCAGCACCTTCCGACTCGACATCCGCGAGAACTCGCCCCGCTTGAGCGCGGCGCTCACGGCGCTGTGGCGCGCCGGGAACGCCGGCGAGCCGCCCGCGCCCGGGTCCCCCGAGTGGCGCGCCTGGCTGCAAGGAGAGCTGGCGCGTCCGCTGCGCGCGGACCGGACTGCCCGACCGTTGCCGCCGGATACCGAGGAGACGGCCGGCATGTTCCGCCTGATCCGCGACATCCGCGATCAGCTCGACCATGAGGCGATCGGCAGCTTCGTCCTCAGCATGACGCACGACGTGCACGACGTGCTCGGCGCCTTCCTCCTCGCCAAGGAGGCGGGGCTCTTCGCCGACGTCGCCGGGACCGAAAGCTGCACCCTGCCGATCGTGCCGTTGTTCGAGTCGATCGACGACCTGCGGCGCGCCCCGGAGATCGTACGCGACCTGTTGCAGGTGCCGCTGGTGCGGCGCAGCGTGCGCGCTCAGGGAGGCGTGCTCGAGGTGATGATCGGCTATTCCGACTCGAACAAGGACGGCGGGTTCCTGTCGTCGAACTGGGAACTCGCGAAGACCCAGCTCCGGCTGACGCGCCTGGGCCGGGAGTGCGGCGTGCCGATCGCCTTCTTCCACGGGCGCGGCGGCTCGGTGAGCCGGGGCGGCGCCCCCACCGGCCGCGCCATCGCGGCGCAGCCGGCGGGCTCGATCCAGGGACGTCTCCGCATCACCGAGCAAGGCGAGGTGGTGTCGTTCAAGTACGCCAATCGCGGCACCGCGGCCTATCAAGCGGAGCTGCTGGCGGCGAGCGTGCTCGAGCACTCGCTCAAGTCGGAGCGCGAGCAGGCGCTCGTCCCGACGGCCGAGTTCGACGAGGCGATGGAAGCACTGTCGGGGGCGGCCCACGCCGCGTATCGCAGGCTGGTCGAGCATCCCGGTGTCGTCGCCTACTTCCAGGCCGCGAGCCCGCTCGAGGAGATCGCCCTGCTGAACATCGGCTCGCGTCCGGCGCGGCGCTTCGGCGCCCGCAGTCTCGCGGACCTGCGCGCCATTCCCTGGGTATTCGCGTGGACGCAGAACCGCCACTTCATTCCCGGGTGGTACGGGGTCGGAACCGGGCTCACGACCTTCCTCGAGGTACGCGGCGCGCGCGGCGAGGCGCTCCTGAAGCGGATGTTCAACGACTTCCGCCTGTTCCGCCTCATCATGGACGAGGTCGAGAAGACCCTCGCGTATGTCGACCTCGCTATCGCCCGGGAGTACGCCGACCTCGTCACCGATGACTGGGGGCGGGCCGAGATCTTCACGTTGGTGGCGGACGAGTATCACCGGACGGCCGAGGTCGTGCGACGCATCGCGGGGTGCGCGGAGCTGGCGGCGCGGTTCCCCCAGTTCCGCCAACGGCTGGCGAGCCGACTGCCGATTCTCGACCAGGTGAATCGCCAGCAGGTCGAGCTGTTGCGACGCTACCGGGCCGGGCAGGAGGATGCGCTGGCCGCGCTGCTCCTTTCCATCAACTGCATCGCGGCGGGGTTCGGGACGACGGGCTGAGGCGCGCTCTTGATTCCCGTCTGACAGCTGCTTGACCCTCGAAGGCTAGACTCATGGGCGAGACATGTGGCGTCCACCGAGTGGGCTCGAGCCGGAGGGGGATATGATCAGGAAGCGCAGCATCTGGGTGATCGTGGGCTTGCTCGCGCCCAGCCCTGCGGCAGCCGTGCCGTGCGACTCCATCAAGACGACGACGGTCGCCCAGCCGGTGTACAGTGAGCCGCCGCGCTTCCTGACCGGACAAGGCTGGGTCCTCGGCTCCCAGGTTGCCACCATCCCGGCCCAGGCAACCGTACGGGTGTGCGAGAAGCGTTCCATCGGCTTCTTCCTGTGGTCCAAGCCATGGCTGCGCGTCCGCTATGAGACGCCTGGCGGCGCGGTCCTGGGCTGGATTTACGGGGGTACCCTGGCTGTAAGCGGAGTGGGAAAGCATCCGCTGGCCTGGTTCGCCGCCCTCGCCCTGCCGACCCCCGCGTTCGCGGAGCCGGCCCCCCCGGCGGCCCCCCCGGCCCCCCCGGCGCCCCCGGCGCCCCCGGCGCCCGGAGCGGCCGGCGGTACGCCAGCCGCGGGGCAGGGGATCCCGGCGTCGTGGCCGCCGTTTGCCATGATGTTCGTCGCGGTGTGTGTCGGCATGGCAGCCAAGGGGCTGTTCGACTGGCTCGAGGAACCGGGGTTCGCGGCGGCCGAGTACCGGCGGAAGACCCTGCGGGCGCTGCTGGTGTCGCCCATCGTGTTCCTAGGCTTCACCTCATTGGGCAACTTCGACTTCGGTAGCGCGCCGCTGGGCACGCTGCTCATCTATCTCTGCATGGCCTTCCAGAACGGCTTCTTCTGGCAGACGGTCCTGGTGAAGGCTGGGGAGACCGACGTCGCGAGCCATGCCGCTTCGTCTTTTGCCGGTTTTGGGGGTTCGGGACTCGCACGGCCGGTCGCTGGCTGAGACCGTGTCGCAAAAGCGCCCTATAGCGCCGCAAAACCGCCCTAGCGGAATGTGAGCCACGTCACAATACTCATGGTCGGTTGTTGAGCCGTGGGCCCTTGTCGGCTCGACACCGCCCCTGCTCGGAGCCGAGCCGTGCGGCGGGTAGGCGCCCTAGATGAGTACTGTTAGGAGACCAACTCCCCAATCCGACTGCGATTGCGGCTGATGATCCGCGTCGCGATCGTGGCCGACACACGCCTGTACCGCGAGGGCCTGGCTCAGGTGCTGAGCCGGGACTCGCGGATTTGCGTGGCCGCCACCGCCGCCCGGCGGGACGAAGCCTTGGCCTCGCTTTCCGATCTCCAAGCCGACGTCGTCCTGGTCGACATGGCCATGCCCGAGAGCCTCGGCGCGCTGCGGGCGATCGTGGAGCGCGTCCCGGATGGGCGCGTCATCGCGATCGGCGTCCTGGAGGATGAGGACGACGTCTTGAGCTGCGCAGAGGTCGGCGCGGCCGGCTACGTGCCCCGCGAGGCGTCGCTCGACGACCTCGTGACCGTCATCGAGAGCGTCGCCCGCGGCGAGGCGATTTGCTCGCCCCGGGTGACGGCGAGCCTACTGCGCCGGGTCGCGGCGCTCGCGGCGCGAAACGGCGGCGGGCTGCCGCGGGCGCAGCTCACGAGCCGGGAGCGCGAGATCGTGGGTCTCATCGATCGGGGGCTCTCGAACAAGGAGATCGCCCGCGACCTGGGGATCGAGGTCGCGACGGTGAAGAACCACGTGCACAACATTCTCGAGAAGCTGCAGGTGCACCGGCGAGGCGAGGCGGCGGCACGGGTGCGGGGCACCCCGACGCGGCGCGTGTCGGGACGGATGTCGTAGATCTCGGACAAACTCCACGATCACCGATCGCAAAAGAGGTAGGTATGCCATACAGTACAACGGTGCTCGGCAAAATTGTCATCGGCTCGGGCGACACGGCGATTTCGATACCGGTATCGACGAAGCTCCCGCCGGATCAACCAGGAACCTTCGTGTTCGACTACACGGCCGCCCAGCCGGAAGACACCACCCATCTCGGTGTAGGAGAATTTGCCGGGTGGGTTGAGACGAACATCGCCCCCGGCGTCTTTGATAAGAGCTCGCTTCCGCAGACCCTGCAGACCCTCGAGGTCGCGCTCAAGACATTGCACTTGGAGACCACGGGGACCAATTTTGAAATTGCGGTGTTGCTCGGTACCAAGGGTGGTGACAACACCTGGAAGGCGGAATGGAGGCCGATCCCTGAGTTTCCCTTGACGCTGGTAGATGTTACTCTCGATATCAAGCAGGTCTAGCTCGGTCGCGTGGCTCGTTTTCTCGCCTGGTCGTCGGCGCCGGATAGTCTGGTGAGACTTCATGCCCTACAAGACTGCGCTAAAGGGCCAAGTCAACCTCGGTGCCGCCGCATTCGACCTCACGGCTGAGGTACCGTGCTACGACCGGGTCGCGCTTGCGGGCAGCAACACCTCCCCTTTGTCGTTCACAGACGCAATATCCAGCCTACTCGAGCTGACCGGCCTTTCCCTCGAGGTTCCCAGCGATTTTCCAGACCTCTCGTTTGACGAACACGCGCTCCAGATCACCGTTTCCAACGGTGGCGTCTTCTTAAGTGGGACGGCGGCTGCGGAGTGGAAAAACCCATTTGGAATTCTCAAGGGCCTCACGCTTCGCAACTTCCAGCTCGAGTATTCCTCCACGAATCGCACCCTGAGCTTCATCATTGGCGCCGAATACGGGAGCCTGCGACCGAAGGGGCAGCTGCTCTTCGATGGGGGTAAATTACGGGTCGCGGTCGTCACGCTGGACGAAATCAACCTCGGGTCGATTCTGGCGAAGTCGCTGGGCATCGTGTGGGGCCCGCTCAATGCCTTGATACTCAGGGGCAGAGACGAGGCCAGGCCAGTCCGGCTCTACTACTGCGACGGGCCCGGGTACTCCGGTTATGAGGAAGGGTTTCGGGTCGATCAAGCAGTGGTCGAGATCGCCGACCATCGCGCCGAGATCGCTCTCGCGGTCGCGGCTGGCACGGCGTCGTTGCGCGGTAGCCTCGACGGCGACATCGACCTTGGGTTCCTGAGGATCAGCGCTCCCGATTACAGCCGCAGCGGCCCGGAAATATCCGTCGATGACAAGGAACGGGCCCTCACGCTGGACGCCGGCATCACGTTCCTGGGTGAAAGGTTCGGGACGGTGAAGGTTGCGGCCCGCCCGCCCACGGCGGACGGCTACGAACTGCGCGGCGAGATTCACTCTCAAGTCGACATTCTCGTCTTTCAGAACCCCCATTTCACTTTCACTTGGAGCAAGGCGAAGGGTTTTCACGTCGAGAATTGGCCCATTCCGGATTTTCCGCTCGACCTGAATTTCCCCGAACTCCTGACCAAGCTGCCGAGCGGGAGCGAGTGCGGTCCCTTCGTAAGCGAGATGTTCAAGGAGTCGATCAAGACGAGATTCGACCTCAGAGCGAGAATCGAGCCAGGGCCCGGGAGTGGGCTCCGCTTCACCCTGAGCGGCCAGTACCGGCTGCTCGTTGATACCGACGAGGTGGTGGCGGTGCCCCTACCTCTGAACCTGATGGTGGTGCTCAAGCCTGACCAGTTCAGCTTCGCCGCGCTCGCTAGTGCCATCCAGGACGCCATTCAGGGCGCGGCAACACCTCTCGGGCAACAGCTCGTCGACCCGCGATTCCCGGAGCGCACGGCCAAGTTTTTCCGCGGGGTGTTGGTGCCACAGTTCACCGCAGCCGCCACCGAATTGATTGTCTGCAGAGGGTGGTCCGCTCCAGCTCCCGTTCCAGGTCCCGCACCTGGCCCTCCAACGAGCGCGGGGTCAGACCCCAGCGGCGACACGACGCCGGATCGCTACACGGCGGAGCTGAAGGGTACGGGCATGACCTGCCAGCAGGCCGCCGGCCTCATCGCCGGGGCGTACCCCGCACTCGGGCCGGCCGCCTTGATCACTTTGTTCCGGCGGCAGTTCCCAGAGACCGTCGGCACGCCGTTGCTCATGCTGTGGGCTCTGGACCGCGCGGGGGTTGCCAGGGAACGCGCGTCCGGCGCCTTCCTCTCGATGGAGCCGGATGTGAAAGCCGCCGCCTTTTCCGCAGCGCTCAGGACGGTGCATCCCCACCCGATAGTGGAGCAGGCCGTGAAGCAGTTACAGCGGTCCCGAGCGTCCGGGCTGCAAGCTGCTGGGTACCTCAAGGCAGCGTTTCCGACCCTGACCACCACTCAGATCGGTTACCTCCTCGTGGTGCATTTCCCACAAACGGTTCCAGATGCGCGGGCGCTGGGCACGGCGCTGCGTGCGACGGGCGCGGATGACCGCCAGCTGCGCACCGCCATGAGGGATCTCTTCCCTTTGCTGCCGCCGGCTGAGGTGGAAGCGGTGGTGGGATCTGGTTTGCACCGAAAGATCTAAGTCGAGTTCCCTATCCCGATGAGTCCTTCGGCCCGGGCGATGTTCCATCACGCGCCTGGGCCGGAATTGAGTCGGGCAGTCCATTTCGACGTCCACCCCCTCCACTCACATTCCGCACACGGCCAACAGGGCGCCTCGTTGCGGCGAACCCGAATTGTCTTGGCGGGCATCTCCCGGATGTTGAGCGACATCATCACGGATATTGTGACCAGTCAGGCCGACATGGAGGTGGTCGGCACGGTGACTGATCCAGCGGTGCTCGCCGCCACGGTCGCCGAGGCCGAGGCCGACGTCGTGGTGCTCGGCCTCCCAGACGAGGAGCTGCCGAGCGAGTACGCCGGGTTGTTGAGCGCGCGTCCGCAGACCCGGCTACTCGGCGTTTCGGGCGATGGACGTCGCGCGTTTCTCTACGAGCTGCGGCCGTATCGCAGCGCCCTGGGCGAGGTATCGCCCCAAACGCTGTTGGACGCGATCCGGGCAGCCGCACGCCCCTCATGACGCCCCGACCCAGCCTAGCTCTCTGAAAGGACGACGCACATGCCAATCGCACCCACCTATCCGGGCGTGTACATCGAGGAAATCCCGAGCGGCGTTCGGACCATTGTCGGGGTCGCCACGTCTATTACGGCGCTCATTGGCCGCGCCTTGCGCGGACCGGTCAACAAGGCCGTCACAGTCAACAGCTATGGTGAGTTCGAGCGTGTGTTCGGGGGACTGTGGGTGGAAAGCAGCCTCGGCTACGCGATGCGCGATTTCTTCCTCAATGGTGGCAGCCAGGCAGTGGTCGTCCGCCTGTACCACCCCGAGACAGGCCCGGGCGCGAAACCGGCCAAAGGCAAGCTGGTGGTCGGCCCCGTCACACTGGAAGCGGCGTATCCGGGCAAATGGGGGATGAATTTGCGTGGCACAGTCGATCTCAATGTGTCCGAGGACGTCGCAATCGGCATGGGGCTAACCAAGCCGGATCTCTTCAACTTGACGGTGCAGGATGTCGGACCGGGCGGGTTCGTCGAACAATACTTGAACGTCTCATTCAAGGACAGCCCGCGCCGCCTTGACCGCGTCTTGGAGGCCGAATCGAAGTTGGTGCGCTGGGACGGGGTCTGGCCTCCCAATCCGTTGCCGGCCCCAACGGCGGCCGACGATGCTGTGACCGCCGCCGAGAAACAACTCGCCGCGGCGAAGAAGGCAGTGCCGCCGGTCCCGGCGGACATCGCGACCGCTGAGGCGGCGGTCAAGACGGCGAAGGACGCGATGGCCAATGCGGTCTCCGATGGTCTGGCGCTCACCAAGGTCGACGACTTCACGCCCGCCAACGCCGAAATTGACAAGAAGGGCCTGTTCGCACTGGAGCAGGCTGACCTCTTCAATCTCCTCTGCCTCCCTCCATACCTCGCCACGGGTGATGTAGACGTAGCGCTGGTTTCTGACGCGGCCGCCTACTGTGAGAAGCGCCGGGCCATGCTGCTAGTCGATCCGCCCAGCGGTTGGACGGACAAGGCCACCGCGAAACAGCAGTTCACTGACCCTAACGACAAAGTCGGGACGCGCAGTCGGAACGCCGCACTCTTCTTCCCTCGGGTGCGGCAACCGAATCCGCAGCGTGACGATCAAGTGGAGGTCTTCGTGCCCTGCGGCGCTGTCGCGGGCGTATTTGCGCGCACCGACACGCAACGCGGGGTGTGGAAGGCGCCGGCGGGGATCGATGCGACGCTGGTCGGCGTGCCGGAGCTGAGCGTCAATCTCACGGACGCCGAGAATGGGGAGCTGAATCCCCTGGGGATCAACTGCCTCCGTGCTTTCCCCCTCGTCGGTCGCGTGATCTGGGGCGGTCGCACATTACGCGGCGCCGACCAGCTCGCCGACGAATACAAATACGTGCCCGTGCGGCGGCTCGCCCTCTTCATCGAGGAAAGCCTGTTCCGCGGCACCAAGTGGGTCGTTTTCGAGCCGAACGACGAGCCGCTGTGGGCGCAGATCCGCCTCAACGCGGGCGCATTCATGCACAACCTGTTCCGCCAGGGCGCCTTTCAGGGGACGACCCCGAGAGACGCGTACTTCGTGAAATGCGACAAGGAAACCACGACCCAGAACGACATCAACCTTGGCATCGTGAACATCGTGGTTGGCTTCGCTCCGCTGAAACCGGCGGAGTTCGTGATCATCAAGCTGCAACAGATGGCGGGCCAGATCGAGACATGACGGAGGAGGAGGCATGGCGCAGTTCACAGTGAATGCAGAACGCTTCGACCCGTACAAGAACTTTAAGTTCCGGGTCAAGTGGGACGGGCGCTACGTCGCGGGGGTGAGCAAGGTCAGCTCGCTGAAGCGCACGACCGAGGTCGTGAAGCACCGTGAAGGGGGCGACCCGAGTAGCAGCCGCAAGTCGCCGGGGCGCACCGAGTACGAGGCGATCACGCTCGAGCGCGGCGTCACCCACGACACCGAGTTCGAGAAGTGGGCCAACAAGGTCTGGAACTTCGGCTCCGGGCTTGGCGCCGAGGTCTCCCTCAAGGACTTCCGGAAGGACGTGATCCTCGAGCTGTACAACGAAGCCGGTCAGCTCGCGATCGCGTACAAGGTGTTCCGCTGCTGGGTCTCGGAGTTCCAGTCGCTCCCCGATCTCGATGCCAACGCGAACGCCGTCGCCATCCAGCACTTGAAGCTCGAGAACGAAGGATGGGAGCGGGATTACGAGGTCCCCGAGCCCTCGGAGCCAACGTTCACCGAGCCGCCCGTGTAGCCTGCCATGCGCGCGCTGTCGGCGATCGAGCTGCTCGACCTGTGGGAGCAGGCGGCGGGGGAGTCCCTCGCGGAGCGGGCGCTGCGTCTGCTCGCGGCCGCGTGCCCGGAACGGGGCCGCGAGGCGATCGCCCAGCTGCCGATGGGGCGACGGGACGCCGAGCTGCTTGAGCTCCGGCGCGGCACATTCGGCGACGAAGTCGTGGGCACGACCACCTGTCCGCAGTGCGACGAGCGGCTGGAAACGGCTGTCGCGGCGGCGAGCCTGCTCGACGCAGCCGCAGGTGAATCGACGGAGAGCGGCTTCGTCCTCGCCGTCGATGGTTACGAGGTCATCGGGCGGTTGCCCGGCAGCGTGGACCTGTGCGCGCTGTCGCCGGACGACACGCCGGAGCGGGCTCGCGAGCAGCTGCTGCGGTGGTGCATCCCGACCGCCTGCCAGGACGGGCAGCCCATCGCTCCCACCGCACTCCCCAGCGTCGTGTTGGCGGCCGCGGAGCAGCGGATGGCGGAGCTCGATCCGGGAGCGGACCTGAGGCTCGCCCTCTCGTGTCCCAGCTGCGGCCACCAGTGGGAGGCCGTGTTCGACATCGCATCGTTCCTGTGGGCCGAGATCGACGCGTGGGCCGAGCGCACAGTCCGGGACGTCGACCGGCTCGCCTCCGCTTACGGCTGGTCCGAAACTGACATCCTGCGGCTCTCTCCTGCGCGGAGGGAGTGCTATCTGGAGTTGACCGGAGCGTGAGCGGCTATCTCGGCGGGATCCTGTCCCGTCATCTCGGATTGGTGCCGGTGGTGCGGCCGCGCACGGGCGGTTACTTCGGGCCGCCGCGGCCGCGCGCCGTGTGGCCCATCGCAACCGACGCGACTCCGGCCGTCGAGACGCGCGGCCCGCGAGTCGGCGAGGTGGAGCATTCGGCGCGCCGCGGCGAGCTGCAAGCAGTGCGACCGGCGATGCCTGCGAAGTGGAGGCGGCCCGGTGGGCGGCATACGAAGAGCACGAGTCCGGCAGATGCGCCGCGCCCGGAGCCTGCCGGGCCGCGCGCCGATCGTGTCGCGGTAGCGGCGCCCGAAGCGGACTATGGCGACCGGGCTGACGAGATCGGAGTCCCGACGCTCGCAACCGCCGCCACGGCCCCAGCCGCATCCCCGCTGCGTCAGGCACACTCACCCCCAACGGTGGGGCCGCGGGCACGCCCGTCGCGAACCGCGCCGCCGGCCGTCGTAGCGGAGCGCAGTCCGGAGCAGCGTGTGGGTGCCGAGCCTCCCGGCCCGATCCCGAGGTCCGGCGGCGTCCTGCAGCCCGTCACTATCCCCTCCGCCCCGCCTCTGCCGTCCGCGCGGGCCGCCGCCGCCCAGACGCGCATTGCGCCGTACGCCGAGCGCGAGCCCGCGGTGCGCGGCGTGCGACACGAGTCCGGTGCCGACGAGGGCGACCGCGTCGCGGAGCGCAGTCCGGAGCAGCGTGCGGGCGCCGAGCCTCCCGGCCCGATCCCGAGGTCCGGCGGCGTCCTCCGGCCCGTCACTGTCCCCACCGCCGCGGCACTGCCGTCCCCGCGGGCCGCCGCTGCCCAGACGCGCGTTGCGCCGTACGCCGACCGCGAACCCGCGGCGCGCCGCATCCAACACGAATCCGACGCCGATGAGGCCGACCGAGTCGAGGTGATCATCGGCCGTGTTGAGGTGCGGGCCGTGCCATCAACGGCCGTGCCGTCGGGGCATTCGCCAGCGGGCGCTACGACCACCATGACGCTCGAGGAGTACCTGCGGCGCCGTGCGGCCGGGAGTGGGCGATGAGCGACGCGCTGGCGATCGCGGCAACGACGGCCACGCTGCGCACCCTACTGCTGAACGGGATCACCCGACTCGACTCCTCGCTCGGGGACCTGGACGTGACGACCCAGCCACTGGATAAGGCCCGGGGTGGCAGCACCAAGGCGCAGCTGAACCTCTTCCTTTATCAGACCGTCCTGAACGCCGCTTGGCGCAACATGGACCTGCCGCGCCAGGCGCGCCCGGGCGAGACTGGCCAGCCGCCGCTCGCGCTCAATCTCTACTACGTGATCACCGCCTTCGGCCGGGACGGCGACGGCGACGGGGTCAGCCACCGGGTGCTCGGGAGCGCCATGAGCGTGCTCCACGACCATCCGGTGCTCGGGGCGGGTGAGATCAAGGACGCGCTGCGTGACAGCGACCTGTCCACGCAGCTCGAGCGCCTGCGCATCACGCCTCAGCCGCTGTCGATCGAGGAGCTGTCGAAGCTGTGGACGTCGTTCCAGACGAACTACCGGATCTCGGCCGCCTACGAGGTCACGGTGGTGTTGATCGACAGCGCCCGTGCGGCGCGGACGCCGTTGCCGGTGTTGACGCGTGGTCAGGGCGACTCGGGGGTCGCCTCCCAGCCCGACCTCACGCCGCCGTTCCCGCATCTAGACGCAGCCACGCCTCCCGACGGCCAGCCTGCGGCCCGACTCGGCGATTTGGTAGGGTTGACGGGGGATCACTTGGACGGGAGCAACGTCGCGGTGCAGTTCTTGAGTCCGCGGTGGACTGATCCGGTCGAGGTCGCTCCGGAGGCGGGGGCCACGGCGACGGCTCTGCGGGTGCGCATCCCGAATCAGCCAGCGGCGTGGCCCGCCGGCACGTACGGCGTCGCGGTTTTGGTGCAGCGCACCGGCGAGGCGTATCGCCGGATCACGAACGCTGTGCCGCTCGTGCTCGCGCCGCGGATCGAGAACATCGTCCCCAACCCGGCAACTCGAGACGGCGGGGGGAACGTCACGCTCGACCTCACTATCAGTCCGGAGGTGCGACCCGAGCAACGGGCCGCGCTGTTGCTCGCCGACCGGGAAGTGGTGGCGCAGCCGCACACAGCTCAGGTCAACCAGTTGACCTTCGTCATTAGGGGCGCAGCGGTCGGGGATTACTTCGTCCGCGTCAGAGTGGACGGCTCCGACAGCCTGCTGGTCCAACGGAACCGCACGCCTCCGCAGTACGATCCTACGCAACGTGTGACGGTCCAATGACCGACCTCGCCGCCTGGCAGAAGATGAACGAGGAGTATCTGGCGGCCGCGCTCACGTGGCTGCGGCTGCGCCTCGAGCGCGTCGCGCCCCAGAAATCGACGGCGCCGGGGAACTGGGCGGCGATTCCACGCCGGAAGGAGTCCTCCGCCTGGGATCGGTTACTGGGCCGGCGGGCGGCGCAGCCGGCGCCAGTGAGCCCACCGGTACCGTCCACGCCGGCCCGGTTCGTCCGGGAGCAGGACCTCGCGGAAGCCGTCGGCACCCTCCAGCGCCTCGCCGCGTCCGATCCGCCGCCCGCGCTCGGGATCCTGCAGCGCCGCTTCGGTCTGTCGCGCTTCGAACAGGACGTGCTGCTGCTCGTCGTCGCGATGGACCTCGACACCAGGATCGGCTCGCTGTGCGCCCGCGCCCAAGACGATCCGGGGCGCGCCTATCCGACGTTCGCGCTCGCGTTCGCGCTGTTCGACGAGCCGGCCTGGGACGTGCTCTCCCCGGAGCGACCGCTGCGCTACTGGCGGCTGATCGAGATCGCCCAGGCCGGAGCGCAGCCGCTGACGGCAAGCGCTATACGGGCCGACGAGCGCATTATGAACTACGTGAAGGGGCTCAACCATCTCGACGACCGTCTGCAGCCGCTACTTGAGCCCGTAGTGGGGCCGGACGCGCCGCTCGAGCTGCCGCCGTCGCAGCGGGCGGTGGTAGAGCAGGTGCTCCAGCGCCTGGAGCGACGTTCGGACGCCGGGCACTGGCCCATCGTGCAGCTGCTCGGCGGCGACGGCGCGAGCAAGCAGCTCGTCGCCTCGCGCATCGCCGCCGCGCTCGGTCTCAGTCTGTACCGCCTCCTCGCGGAGCTCGTGCCGGCGCAGGCGGCGGACGCCGAGCTCGTGGCGCGGCTGTGGCAACGCGAGGCGACGTTGCTCCCCGTGGCGCTGTACGTCGACCACCAGGAAGGCGACGCAGGCGCGGGCGATCCGCACGCGGCGGGCACCGCGCGGTTCCTGTCGCGGGTCGGCGGCTTGAGCTTTCTCGCGACCCGCGACCTCCGCGCCAACGTGGGCGCGGCGCCATTCGCCGTGGACGTCCGCAAGCCGACGGCCGCCGAGCAGCGGCACGCGTGGGAATCGGTGCTGGGCGACATGGGGAGAGAGAGCGCCGCAGGGGTGTCGGCGCAGTTCGACTTGAGCCTGGCCCAGATCCACCAAGTCGCTCGCATCGTCCTCCGCAACGGTGATGCCGGTGCGGAGGCGCTCGACGCACGGCTGTGGGAGGCTTGCCTCGCGACCACGCGCCCGCAACTCGACGTCCTCGCCCAACGGATCGACGCGCGCGCCATCTGGGACGACCTCGTGCTCCCCGGTCCGGAGATTGCGCTGCTGCGCCAAATCGCCGCGCAGGTCGGCCAGCGGGCGCGGGTGTACGGCGACTGGGGGTTCGCCCGGAAAATGAACCGCGGGCTCGGAATCAACGCGCTGTTCGCAGGCGACAGCGGCACGGGCAAGACGATGGCCGCCGAGGTAATTGCGAACGAGCTCCGTCTCAGCCTGTATCGGATCGATCTGTCCGCAGTCGTCAGCAAGTACATCGGCGAGACCGAAAAGAACCTGCGGCGCTTGTTCGACGCGGCCGAGGACGGCGGCGCCATTCTGTTCTTCGACGAGTGCGACGCCCTCTTCGGCAAGCGCAGCGAGGTAAAGGACAGCCATGACCGGTACGCCAACATCGAGATCAACTATCTGCTGCAGCGGATGGAGGCCTACCGCGGGCTGGCGATCCTCGCGACGAACATGAAGAGCGCGTTGGATCGGGCATTCATGCGGCGGCTGCGGTTCACAGTCGATTTCCCGTTCCCGGGTCCGGCGGAGCGGAAGCTGATCTGGCAGAAGGTGTTTCCGGCGGAGACCAAGGTGGGCGGGCTCGACGTCGACCGGCTGGCGCGGCTCAACCTCACGGGCGGCAGCATTCACAACATCGCCCTCAACGCGGCGTTTTTAGCCGCACCCGCCGGCGAGCCGGTCGCCATGCCGCACGTGCTCGAGGCAGCTCGGGTCGAGTTCCGCAAGCTGGAGCGTCCGATCAACGACGCCGAGTTCCGGTGGCGCGAGCCGGTCGAGGTGGTCGTGTGAGCGTACGCGTGCGCATCGAGCGCCTCGTCCTGGACGGAGTCGCCGCGCCCCCGGGTCCACCCGCGGCCATCGGCGCATACCTACGCGCCGAGCTGGGGCGGTTGCTGGCTCGGGGCGGCGTGAGCGGCGAGCTGCGCTCGGGTGGTGCGCTGGCGGCGGTGCGCGGTGGATCCGTGGACCTGAGCCACGCAGTCACCGCCGAGGGGCTCGGCCGACAAGTCGCCCACGCAATCTATCGCGGCATTGGCAGGTGAAAGGGGGCGACATGCAGGAAGCGATGCTTCGCGGGATGGGATGGGAGCACGACCTCCCGGACTATCGTGACTACACCGCGAGCACGCCGGAGGTCGCGGGCGTGTTAGCAAAGTCGCCGCGGCTTGCCGCGTTGGCCCAAGCCCTCCCGGGCTCGGTCGATCTGCGGTCTTGGTGCTCGCCGATCGAGGATCAGGGTGAGCTCGGCTCGTGCACCGCCAACGCGGGGGTCGGCCTGCTGGAATACTTCGAGCGCCGCGCCTTCAAGCGGTATCTCGACGGGTCGCGACTCTTTCTTTACAAGGCGACGCGCGATCTGCTGGGATGGCAGGGAGACCAGGGCGCCTACCTCCGAACGACGATGCAAGCCATGGTCATGTTTGGCGTCCCGCCAGAGCGGTTTTGGCCTTACGCCATACCGCACTTCGACGACGAGCCGCCGGCCTTCTGCTACTCGCTGGGGCAGAGTTACCAGACGGTCCGCTACTTCCGTCACGACCCGCCCGAGGCGCCCCCGGCGCAGGTGCGAGACTCGATCAAGAAGTATCTGGCCGCCGGGCTGCCGGCCATGTTCGGGTTCACCGTATACGACTCGTTCCCGCGGGTAGGCGACGGTAGGAGCGACATCCCGTTTCCGCAACCCGGTGAGGGTGTACTCGGCGGGCACGCCGTCGTCGCTGTCGGCTACGATGACGCCAGGACGATCGGGGCCGACCGAGGTGCGCTGCTGATTCGCAACTCCTGGGGCCCCAACTGGGGCGATCACGGGTACGCGTGGATGCCGTACGCATACGTGGAGCGCGGGCTGGCGGACGATTTCTGGTCGCTGGTTCGCGCCGAGTTCGTGGACAGCGACCTCTTCAAGTGAGCGAGCCGCGGGTGTGGCGGTGGTGAGCATGCACGAGCTCGGGGTGTTGCGACGGAGGGGTCCATCGGCGCCAACACCCGTCGCTCGTGGCGTGCTGCAACGCACGTGCGCCTGCGGGGGCTCGGAGCATGGCGAGGCGGAGTGCGCGGAGTGTCAGAAGAAACGGGAGGGCAGTCTGCAACGCGCGCCGGTGGATAACGCCCCGGTGGACGAAGTGCCGTCGGTCGTGCACGACGTGTTACGGGAGCCGGGCCAACCACTGGACGCTGCGACGCGTGCGTACATAGAGCCGAGGTTCGGGCAGGATTTCAGCAGTGTGCGCCTACACGCTGACACGCGAGCCACGGAGTCGGCACGAGCGGTCGATGCCCTCGCGTACACGGTAGGGCGCGACATCGTTTTCGGGGCTGGTCAATGCGACCTCCACACGACCAGGGGCAAGTGGCTGCTCGCCCATGAACTCGTCCACACCGTGCAGCAGCTTCGTGGCGAATCGGGAGGCCCATTGGCTGCCGGGGGCCTGAAGGTCACGCCACCAGATGACGCCTCCGAGTTGGAGGCTGACGCGATCGCGAGCGAGCTCGTTTCAACACGAGCTCCACAGACGGGCGAGGAGTTGCGCCTTGGGTCCTTGACCATCCGGAATGGCCGTAGAGCGGAAGGGCTGTCGGTTCCCACTGCAGAGCCGACGACCAGACTACGTCAGCTCCAAAGACAGGAGACTCCGAGCGAGGAACCCACCCGCCCGCTGCTTCCGATACCGGTGTTTGAACAGTTCGACCCGATGGTCATTGTGCCGGACCTTGAGGGCGTCCCGAGCTTCTTGCGAGGACAGAAGGTCAAGCTCAGCGATCTGCGAAAGGCCCTTGACCTAGCGCGCCGTGGGTTACCGCTGCCGAGTCCTGGGCGCGACATCTGCGCTACGCTGCTGCCTGGATACGAGATGGTTCGCAGCGGGGAGTTCGCGGGGCGCTGCTGTCCTCCGATCCGCTCGCGGGAGCGGTGCTGTCTTCCAGGGCAGATCGGCATGCTCAGCTTCAGATGTTGCGGGCCCGACGAGGTCGTGGTGAACAATCGATGCGTCAGACCAGAGCCGGTGCTGCCGCTGACACCTCTACAGACGCCTACGGTTCCTTCGGCTCCCCGGCTGGAACTCCAAACTCCGTCGTTGCGCATGCGATTCGGGACTACGCAATCGATGGCGATTGACCACTTCGCCGTCGACAGTGCCGCGATTCCGTCGACGGCATCGGCTCAGCTCGATCGCCTCGTCTCGCAGCTAAATCTCTACAGAGAAGCGGAGATTCACATCGAAGGTCACACCGACAGCACGTACACACCCGAGCATAACCAGCGACTTTCAGAACGGCGGGCGCAGGCCGTCAGGGCGGCTCTCGTGCAGCGAGGCGCCGATCCAGCTCGGCTGGTGGCCGAGGGGTTTGGTGAGACACGACTACTATTTCCGGAGGAGCGCACCACCGAGGAGAAGGCGCGGAACCGCAGGGTGGAGGTGTGGTTCTCGACCAGATGACCAAGCACGTAGTGGCGGAGCGAACGCCAATTCGACCATCGCCAGCCCCAGCCCGTCGCGGTGTGCTGTTACGCAAGTGCGCTTGCGGCAGGTCGGGGCACGGCGAGGAGGAGTGCGCGGAGTGCCAGCAGAAACGGGAAGGCAATCTCCAACGTGCGGCGGTGGATCAGGCCCCGGCGGACGAGGTGCCGCCGATCGTGCACGACGTGCTGCGGGAGCCGGGGCAACCGCTGGACGCTGCGACGCGCGCGTTCATGGAACCAAGGTTCGGGCACGATTTCAGCGGCGTGCGAGTGCACACGGGTGCATCGTCGGAGAAGTCCGCGGAGGCGATGGGAGCGGCGGCCTACACCGTCGGCCCGAGGATTGTGTTCGGCGAACGACGCTACGATCCACACTCGTACGCCAAACGTTGGCTGCTAGCCCACGAACTGGCACACGTTGTTCAGCAGGACACCGAAGAGATCGTTCCGGACGACGGCTTCCGAGTGGGCGCATCGACCGGAATCGAGCAAGAGGCCACTGGGACCGCCTCCTCCGTACTGCGTGGAAACGCAAGCCGTGCCGTGCGAGCATCTGCTCCGAGGCGGGCGATGCTCCTGAAGGCCGAGGAGTTCCGGGCTAAGCTGGGGTCGACTAAGGAGCAGCAGAGCGCCATCACGGCCCTGTTCGCTAACGCGACGTTTCGGAGCCTTTGGGATTACATGAGAACGTGCCCTGCGAAGCCAAAACAGGATCTCGGTCCCTTGGCCCTCAAGGTCACCCCAGGGCTGAAGATGGCCGGTGTGGAGCGGTACGGCGGATACTTCGGGCTCACGCGAACACTGGAAATCAATCCGACGAAGCCCGAACACACGGCCAACCCAACTGAGCTGGTCGATACGATAGTCCACGAGCTCATCCACGCCGCCGACGATCTGCAGGCGGATTGCAAAAGCGCCGGCGGAAAGGAGGCACCGCTGGGCGGTGCAGCGACCGTCAGTCCCCCATCGCGAGCGGCGATCGCAGGAACGCCGGAAGAGGCGAGGCTGATGACGGAGCTGGGCCCCGGAGCGAGCAACCCCTGTGAAGAGTTTCTCGACATCAACAGGACGGCGCAGCAAATGGTCGTCGGCATTCTGCGGAGTAACATCAAAGTGGCCAAGGTGGGCCGGCCGACGGTGACGTTCGTGAACGAGATTCTGCGGAGAGATCGGAAGGCGATGGCGGCGTACGAGAAATGCCGTGTCGACGCGTGCAAGGCATCAGACGCGGAGGCTCGCCGCAAGGCGGTGGGCGTCTGCTCGGCCGACATCATCGCGACGTTCATGCCAGCCGATCTCGCACCGTAGTCTTGCGCGGCGAGGGTGAGGCCGCCCGATCAGTCATGGCAGAAGTAGAGAGCAGATTCGTCCGGGTCTCGCCCGAGGGACGCATTGTGCTGGAGCTCGGTGGCGAGGAACACGAGGTCGAGCTCGAAGGGCTGGAGCTGCCCCAGCCTCCGAGCCAGGCCTACGTCGAGATCCTCAATCGTCTCTCGCGGATCAGCCGCCCGCTGCGGCTCGATGTGCGCTCGGTGTCCGCGGACGGCCGCATCCGTGGACAGTTGCGAGTCTTCGGCTGGCAGGACAAGTCCGGGGACGTGTGGGTTGATCTCGCACACGTCCTGTTGGAGCGCGGCCTCGCTCACGTGGCGGGGACTGAGTTCCAGGAGCGAGAAGAATATCTGCGGCACGAGTTGCCGCCGCGCGAGGGTGAGAGCGCGACATAGACACGTGCGAATTACATGACCCGACAGTTCGCTGAGCGAAAGGTGAACCGCCTGTCCAGGGCCTTGGTAGCTCGCGGTCCGCTACAACGCAATTGCGTCTGCGGCAGCTCGGAGCGCGGTGAAGAGGATTGCGCAGAGTGCCGGGAGGAGCGGGAGGGGACTCTCCAACGCGCGGCGACCAGTCACACGGCAGTGGGTGAAGTCCCGCGCATTGTGCACGACGTGCTACGAGAGCCTGGCCAACCGCTGTACGCTGCGACGCGTGCGTTCATGGAGCAGAGATTCAGCTACGATTTCAGCGAGGTGCGGGTGCACACGGATCCGAAGGCGGCCGACTCAGCACGCGCGGTGAATGCCCTGGCCTACACCGTGGGGCGTGACGTCGTGTTTGAGCGAGGCGGCTATATGCCGATCACTCACGCAGGCCGACGTCTCCTGGCGCATGAACTGGCACATGTGGTCCAGCAGCGTGCCGCGAAGCCAACCTCGCCAGACAACATACGTATCACCCCACCCAGTGATGCCACAGAGCAGGAGGCTAATGGAGCGTCCGACGCAATCATTAGTGCTTCGGGCCGGACATCGCTTCAGAACAGCTCTTCTCAACTCGGCCTGTGTCGAAAGTGCGGCAGCGACCTCGGCGCTCCTGCCCCCGATTGTCAGGTCAGCACCAAGGAGGCCGGCGGAGAAGTCTTCTACTTCGACGTCAACTGTGACGACCTCAAGTCAGGTGAGACGGCGCATCTGAAAGCATTCGTCGGGTCCCTCAAGAAGGGCAATACGCTGGCAGTGCACGGCTACGCCAGTGAAGAAGGCCCTGAAGTGTTCAACATGGACCTATCCTGTCACCGCGCGAACAAGATGGCGGGCGTCCTAGCGCGGGAGGCGGCGGACTTCCCTGTAACCGAAGTCGTCAAGCACGGAGCGATACGAGGCTCACCGCGAGAGTACTGGCGTCATGTGGCGGTTGAAGTAGTCCCGCCACGCGCGATCACTACGACCGAACAAGGCCTCCTGGACCGTCTCACGGCGCTCGGAGACGCGGCCAGAAAGGAGAGCGGCGGAGGGGATTTCAAGGCAGCGGTTGATGCTTTTCGAACGACACTGACATCCCGCGTGGCGACGCTCAAGCAGGGAGAGCCCCTTCCCCGTGACGTCGACCTCATCATGAAGGCCCTAATGCTCTGGAGCACAGACCCGGGGAACAAGTGGGGCGAAGGAACATTGGACAGTAGGGACTTGGCGATGACTGCTCCAGACTACGCGACGGTTCCCGCCAGCCAGTACAAGTGCAACGCATATGTCGCCGAGGTCGTATTCCGGAGTCTCAGCATCGTCCAGAAGGTTCACGAGTCTGAGCAAGAAAAGGGCAAGTACTTTCCCTACAGAGCCAGCGAATGGGGCGATGCTAGTCTAGTCATTCCAAAGTTCGTCGTGGTGAGCAATCCCCAGATGGGCGATGTATGGTCGGACGGCCATCACACCGGCATCTACCTGGGACAGTATGCCGGGAAGACGCTTTACATCAGCGCTCGCGATGATGGCCGTGGTGTGTTTGGTCTAAAAGACAAGGTGCAACAAGAGCATGGGGTTCAAATCAAGTACTTGCCGGCCGGTGGAGTCTATCGGCGCCATACGCCATGAACTGGGAACCTCACCCTCCACCGCGATGAACACCGCTGTGATCCGGCACACCGCGCGACACGGGCAGCCATGATGGGTGCCCGGTCGAGCATGCCACCAAGGCGTCGGTTAGGCGCAGGGTCGAGTGTGAACGGCGCCTCGTCGGGGATCGTACGAACGAAACATGCGACCATGCATCGCCGCGAGATCGACGGGCCGGCGAAGCACCAAACCCGACCAGATTCGTCTGGGCATCCGCTCGACGACGTCACACGCGCGTTCATGGAGTCTCGGTTTGGGTGCGACTTCACACATATCCGGCTGCACACGAATAGGGAAGCGTCTGAATCTGCGAAGGAGGCCGAGGCCAGAGCGTTCACGATCGGCGAGGACATTTGGTTTGGCGATCAACAGTACGCCCCCCGTACAAAGCGGGGCCGGGCGCTCCTCGCGCATGAGCTTACCCACATCGTCCAGCAGCGCCCGACAGGGTGCTCGGCGATCGGGGCCGGCCTGCGGGCGGGCACGACAGCGGAGGGCGAGGCCGCTGAGGCAGCTGAGATTATCGGAGCGGGCGGTCCAGCGAGCGTTCGGGGGGCAGTGACGAGCGGAAGCGTGCAGCTAAGCCCCCTGCGCGATGACCTCGGCCTTGCCATGGCTCGAGGCGGGAAGGGCGGGGTCTTCGACATCCTTCGAGCTCGTGGCCCAATCGCCGCGGATCCAGACCTGGCTGTATGGCTCGACACCATCTTCGGTCCGAACACCGACCCCCTCACCACAACGGACGATCGCTGGTTGGCAGATCAGCTCGTCCAATACGGCGCGGAGCCGCGTTGGCCTCGCGCGGCTCTACTGGAGCGCGAGCGCCGCGCCCACGGCCACCAATGGGCTCCAGAGCTTGGCAATATCGAAGCGACGTTCGAGGTAGGGCAACGCCGACCCCCGATCCCTGCCTACTACTTCCCAGGCACTAGCAACGCGCGCGCCTTGATTATTGGAGGTGTGCACGGCGACGAAGCCGCAGCTGTGGAGGTCGTGAATATCCTCCTTGAGCGGATGCGCGCCCCGTCGGCGACAATGCCGTATTACTCAGTGATCATCGTGCCGGCGCTGTTCTCCGAGAACGTGCGCCGCGCGAGACGCGAGACTCCAGGGCGCGCCGATCCGAATCGCCAGATGCCTCCCGTCGGGGCGACTTCCGGCGCGATGGATGCCCGGGGGAGGCCTACGGATGAACAAGGCAGACCCATCGAGCCCGAGAACCTGATCCTCCTTGACCTCGTCGAGCGGTTTCAACCGGAGCGCGTTGCAAGCGTGCATGGCCACAGCCCTCCGCGTCCGGGGAAGCCGGACATGCCCGGCATCACTAGTGATCCTCGCCCCGGATCGGAGGCCATGGATGAGGCGCTGGCGCTGGAGATGGCGCGGCGGGCGTCGTCCATGCCAGGAGGGGCTCGCGTCCCAGGAAACCGCCTGGGCACACCGCAGGAGACTGCGCGTTACCCCACGCAGGAGGCGGTCCACCAGGAAGGGGTCACATTCGGTCAGTACGGGTCGCGTGCGTCCGCGAGGCGCCCGGCGATGAACATGATTCTGATTGAGACCTTTGGGAATGCACCGAGTGCCCGAGACAGGCGGGCACGGAGAGTGGAATTGGAGTCGCTCGCCACGGTCTTGCGCGACATTTTCCTCGGTCCGCCGAGGCACGCCCCTAGATGACCACCTTCCCCGGCTCTCCCCGCCTCTTGAAGGGTGGCATCGTCCTCGTCACCCCGGACACCGGCGTGGTGCGGCGCATCATCGTGCTGCAGTACAACCCCGACACCGTCACCCGCACGCTCCAGGTCCAGGCAATCGGCCCCGACGGCGGCGACCGCTCGCAAGCTCTCCGCATCAAGGCGCCGCCCACGGAGACCCTGAAGGTGGACGCCGAGATCGATGCCACCGACCAGCTCGAGCTACCCGACCAGAACGCCACCACCGTCCAGTTCGGCATCCAGCCGCAGCTGGCGGTCCTCGAGACGATCATCTATCCGGCGAGCGGCGACCTGCTCGCCAACAACGCCCTCGCCAGCGCCGGCACGCTGGAAATCGCCCCCATGGAGGGACCGCTCACGCTGTTCGTGTGGAGCAAGACTCGCGTGCTCCCCGTCCGCCTCACCGACTTCAGTATCACCGAAGAGGCCTTCGACGTGGCCCTGAATCCCATCCGCGCCAAGGTCAGCCTCGGCATGCGGGTGCTCACTGTGAACGACCTCGGCTTCGACCATAAGGGCGGGAGCCTGTACTTGATCTATCACCAGCAGAAGGAGCGGCTGGCGACCATGAGCGTCGGCGGCGCGCTCACAAGCCTCGGCATCTCGGGGATTCCATGACGCCCGACCTGTTTCCACCGACCAGCCGCTACCACGGCATCGAAACCGTCACCCTCGTGACCGCCGCAGGCCAGGAGATCGTCTATCTGCGGCGCCGCTTCGTACCGCCGTCGGATCGGTTCGCGGTGGTGCAGCTGCATGCGGTCGCGCAAGGCGAGCGGCTCGACAACATCGCGGCGCTCTTCATCGGCGACCCCGAGCAGTACTGGCAGCTGTGCGACGCGAACGATGCGATGAGGCCGGAAGAGCTCGAAGCCGTTGGCCGCGTGCTGCGCATCACCCTGCCCGAAGGCGTCCCGGGACCGAGCAATGCTTAAAGGCGTCCGCCTGACCCTCCTCATGGGTCCCGTCGTTGCGGTGCCGGTGCCGCGCGAAGTCGTGGACGCGCTCACCAGTCTGCAGGTCACGACCGCCGCCGGTCAGCGCAGCGGCTTTCAGCTGACCTTCACGCTCAGCAGCAAGTCGGTGCTGAACACGCTGCTGCTGCTGCTGCCGCAGATCGGCCCGACGATCCGCACCATCGTTATCCTCACCGTCAACGGCGTGCCGACGGTGTTGATGGACGGGGTGATTACGAACCAACAAGTCGCTCCCAACGTAGAAACCGGGCAATCCACGCTCACGGTGACCGGCGAAGATCTCACGGCCGTGATGGACCTGGAGGATTTCACGGGCCTTCCCTATCCGGCCATGCCCGCCGAAGCCCGCGTCGCGGTGATCGTCGCGAAGTATGCAGTGTTCGGGATGATCCCGCTCGTCATTCCGAGCCTCTTCATCGATGTGCCGATCCCCACCGACCGGATCCCGACGCACGTGGGGACGGACCTCGCTTACATCAATCAGCTCGCTCGCGACGCCGGCTATGTGTTCTACGTCGATCCCGGCCCCGTCGCCGGCACGAACACGGCGTACTGGGGGCCCGACATCAAGGTCGGCGTGCCCCAGCCGGCGCTCAACGTCGACATGGACGCGTTCACGAATGTCGAGTCCCTCAGCTTCACCTTCGACGCGCTCTCCAAGACGCTGCCGGTGGTCTACATCCAGAACCGTGAAGCCAAGGTGTCGATCCCGATCCCGATTCCGGACATCAGCCCGCTGAATCCCCCCCTCGGCGTCATCCCCCCGTTCCCCGCGAAGGTGGAGTTCATGGAGGACACGGCGAAGCTTTCGCCGGCACAGGCCGTGATGCTTGGTCTGGCGGAAGCGGCGAAGACCGCCGACGCGGTGACCGGCACCGGCACGCTGGATGTGCTCCGATACGGGCGCGTGCTCAAAGCCCGCGGACTCGTGGGCGTGCGGGGCGCGGGGCAGGCTTACGACGGGTTGTACTACGTCCGGAGCGTCACGCACAACCTGAAGCGCGGCGAATACAAGCAGAGCTTCACCCTGACGCGCAACGCCCTCGTCTCGATTACGCCGGTGGTGCCCGCATGAACGGTCGCAAGCCCAAGCTGTTCTACGGTAAGCACCGCGGCACAGTCATCAACAACATTGATCCGATGCAGATGGGTCGGTTGCTGGTGCAGGTACCGGACGTCCTGGGCCTCACCACGTCGAGCTGGGCCATGCCCTCCGTGCCGATCGCCGGGACGCAGATGGGGATGTACGCCATCCCCCAGGTGGGAACGGGCGTGTGGGTGGAGTTCGAGCAGGGAGATGCCGACTATCCCGTCTGGACCGGCTGTTGGTGGGGGAGCGGAAGCGAGGTGCCGGGTCTGGGACTCGGCACGCCGTCTCCCGTCCCGCACATCGTGCTGCAAACGACCCTCCAGAACGCGATCCTCGTCAGCGATCTGCCGGGGCCGACCGGCGGCATCATGCTGAAGCTGTCCACGGGCGCGATGATCACGATCAACGAGACGGGCATCACGATCCAGAACGGGCAGGGCGCTTCGATCGCTTTGGTCGGACCGTCGGTCTCGATCAACAACGGGGCGTTGACGATCACCTGAAAGGGCAGGGGAGATGCCTGGGCTAGTCCTTCACGTCGGTGCCACGGTCCTGTGCGCTCACGCGGGCCAAGCGCAGCCCACCGCTCCCAACCCGCGGGTGTCCGTCAGCGGGCAGCCGATCGTCACGATGACGGCGCCCTACACGGTGGCCGGGTGCACGCTGCCGCCCAATGCCGGCGGCCCGTGCGTCACGGCGCAGTGGGTCACAGGGGCAGTCCGCGTCACGTCGCTGGGCGCCCCGGTACTGCTGCAGGACAGCCAGGCGATCTGCGCCCCGACGGGCACGCCGCTGACCGTGGTCGTCAGCCAGACCCGCGTGATGGGGACCTAGGCACGTGAACGTCGACCACCCCTGGCACTTCGACTCCTGCGGTCGCACTGCCGCGACAGACGATGCCGACCACGTGCGCGACATGATCGAGCAGCTGCTGCTCACCAGTCCCGGCGAGCGCGTGAACCGCCCCGACTTCGGCAGCGGCCTGCTGCAGCTCGTGTTCGCCCCCAACAGCCTGGAACTGGCCGCCGCTCTGCAAGTGACGATCCAGGCCGGCCTCCAACGGTGGCTCGGCGACGTGATCGACGTGCAGCGACTCGAGGTCACGAGTGAGGATGCCACCGTCCGCGTGGTGCTCGATTACGTGGTGCGGGCCACGGGCGAGCGGCGCACGGAAACCTTCGTGCGGAGCTCGACGCCGTGAGCGGCCGGGTGCTCGACTGCCGCGACGAGCGGCGACGCGACGCGGTTCGGCAGGCCACGCTCAACGGGCTCGACTACCTGGAGGTGAGCGGCGATCAGCTGACCCTTACGGTGTACTTCCTCGGCAAAGCGCCGGGCCGGATCGCCAAGGAGAATGTGCGCATCGAGGGCGGTGAGCGGGTGACCGATATCCGGGTGGTCGACCTCACAGTCCAGCGGCAGGACGACCCAGAGACGGACGACTGGATGGAAGTCACCGTCGACCGACTGGGTGACTTCTCGACCTACACGCTGCGATTGATCGCGCTGGACGAACGCGGCCGCCCCACCGGCGAGCCACTCCAGGGATTCGACCCTCGGTACGCGAGCCTCGATTTCTCGTTCAAAGCGGGATGCCCGAGCGAGCTGGACTGCCGCACGGAGCCGATCTGCCCACCTCCCGACCTCCCGGTGCCCGATCTCAGTTACCTCGCCAAGGACTACGCGAGCTTCCGCCAGCTCGTGCTGGACCGGCTGGCCTTGGTCATGCCGGAGTGGCGAGAGCGCCATGTGCCCGACGTGATGCTGGCCCTCGTGGAAGTCCTGAGCTACGCCGGGGATCACCTGAGCTATTACCAGGACGCCGTCGCCACCGAGGCATACCTCGACACCGCCCGCCAGCGCATCTCGCTGCGTCGTCACGCCCGCCTGGTGGACTATCCCATGCACGAGGGTTGTAACGCGCGCGCCTGGGTGTGCATCGAGACGGAGAGCGAGTTCGCGCTTGACCGTCGAGCGACCTTCTTCGTCACCGACTACCCCGGGGCCCCGTCCGCCGACCGCGTGCTCAGCGCGGCGGACCTGTCGGCGGCGTCGCCGCGCGCTTACGAAGTATTCGAGCCGCTCGTCGATCGACCCGATCAGCCCATCCTGATCTCGCCGGCACATTCCAAGATTTCGTTCTACACGTGGGGAGACCGCGAGTGCTGCCTGCTCCAGGGGGCGACCACGGCCACGCTGCGCGACGATTGGGTGGCTCCTTCCGCCGGCGAGCCCGGTCGCTCGAGGCGGTTGCGGCTCGCGGTCGGCGACGTGCTGGTGTTCGAGGAGGTGATCGGTCCGGGAACGGGGAACCAGGCAGATGCCGATCCGCGGCATCGGCATGCCGTGCGGCTGACGAAGGTTGAGCCGGGGGAGGATCCCCTCGACCAGCAACCGGTCGTCGACATCTCGTGGGCAGCCGCGGATGCGCTCCCGTTCCCGCTGTGCCTGTCCACGATCGTTCCTCCCGAATGCGCGGCGCTCACGGACGTCACAGTCGCCCGCGGCAATGTGATCCTCGTGGACCACGGCGCGACCGTCCATCCACCCGAGGATCTCGGCACGGTGCCGGGCGAAGCGCCCCAACCCCTGTGCGAGGATGAGGGGGAGCCCGCCGAGACACGGACGGTCCCCGGACCGTTTCGGCCGCGCATGGCGCGTGCGCCGCTCACGCGCCGCGAACTCCTGAAGTCGGACACGCCGGCCACCCTAGCCCTCACGCAGGATCCCCGCGCGGCGCTGCCGGCCGTCGCACTCACCACGACGTTGGAGGGGGCGCAAGGCGCGGCGCCCCGCGAACCCCGGACGTGGACGCCGCGCCGGGACCTGCTCGGGAGCGCGAGCGACGACGAGCACTTTGTGGTCGAGGTCGACAACGGTGCCGTCGCGCACTTGCGCTTCGGCGACGGAGAGCTGGGCCGGCAGCCGGAGGCGGGGGTGCGATTCACGGCGACCTATCGCGTGGGAAATGGTCTCGCCGGGAACGTCGGACCGGAATCGATCACGCACCTGGTCCTCCGGAGCGGGAGCCTGAGCGGCGTCTCCGTACGGGTACGGAATCCACTCGCGGCCGCGGGGGGAGTCGGCCCCGAGCTGATCCCGACGGTCAAGCTGCTCGCGCCCTACACCTTCCGCCTGGAGCGCCAACGCGCCATCACGGCCCCGGACTACGCGGAGTTGGCCGAGCGGAATCCAGCGGTGCAACGAGCGGCCGCGGCCCTGCGCTGGACGGGAAGTTGGTACGAGGCCGAGGTGGGCATCGATCCCCTCGGCAAGGTCGAAGCCGATCAGATGCTCCTCGATGCGCTTGCCGGTTTCCTCTATCGGTTCCGGCGGATCGGTCATGATCTGGTTGTGCAGCGGGCGCGCTCGGTCGCGCTCGACCTGGAGCTCTCGGTTTGCGTGCTGCCCCATGCCCTCCGAGGCCACGTGCGCGCCGCGCTGCTCGACACGTTCAGTAATCGCGTGCTGGCAAACGGCCGGCGGGGCTTCTTCCATCCCGACAACTTGACGTTTGGTGAGGGAGTCTTCGTCAGCAAGCTCGTCGCCGCGGCGCACGCAGTGCCTGGTGTGCAGAGCGTGACCGTGACGCGACTGCGGCGGCTGGGCGAGCGCGACAGCGAGGCACTCGTTACCGGGGTGCTGAAGCTCGGCCCCCTCGAGGTCGCGCGACTCGACAACGACCCTTCCTTCCCGGAACACGGGCAACTGATCATCGACATCGGTGGGGGTCGATGACGGATCGGTGCGGCTGCTGCGTGGGCGTGATGCTCCTCACCCCGGCACCGGCAGCCAACCGGCCTGGCCTGAGCGCGCTCGCGTACCGAGTCGGCACACACCCCGAGTTCCTGGAAACGATGATCGCCCGGCTTTCTGGAGCTGGGTTTCCGGAGCTGGCTGGCCTGCGGACGCGGGACCCCGCCGATCCGTCCATCGCGCTACTCGACGCGTGGGCGAGCGTCGGCGACGTGCTCTCGTTCTACCAGGAACGGATCGCGAATGAAGGGTACCTGCGCACGGCGACAGAGCGCCGCTCGATTCTCGAGCTGGCCCGCCTGGTTGGCTATCGGCTGCGGCCCGGCGTGGCAGCGACTGCGTATCTCGCGTACGCGCTCGAGAAAGGCCACGAGGCCGACATCCCGATCGGTACGCGGGCGCAGAGCGTTCCCGGCTCCGGAGAGCTGCCCCAGGCATTCGAGACGGCCGAGCCGCTCAAAGCGCGCGCGGACTGGAATGAGCTGAAAGTCCGCTTGACTAGGCCGCAAAGGATCCTGCTCGAGCCGCAGCCGCCGAACACCGAGCGGGACGTGACCAAGATCGCCACCGTGTACTTCCAGGGCACAACGACGCGACTCCAACCGGGCGATCCGCTGCTCTTCGTCTTCGCAAGCGAATCACAACAGCAAGTGCTGCGCTTCGTGGCCCGCGTCGAGCCGCAACAGCCAGACGCGGACCGAACCAAGGTGGCGCTGCAACTCCCGCCGGGAACGACCACTGACGTGAGCACCGCCGCGGGCGCGGCCGGTGCAGCGGGTGCGGCGGTGGGTTCAGGGTCTGTCCTGACGGTGCTCCAGCCTCTGCTCGCTCCGCTTGCGATCCCCGCGTCCATCCCCCCCGCCAATACCCAACGCTTGACCCGGACCATCGGGGGCATATTCGCGGAGGGCGGCGATGCCTTGCCGAGGCTCCTCGCGACCATACGGCCCGCACTGCGCCCCGCGCTGTACGCCGCACTCGGGACCGCGAAGGTGACCCAGCCGTCGGGATTGATCGTGTACGCCCTGCGCGTGAAGGCGTCGCTGTTTGGACACAACGCGCCCGCTCAACCGAAATACGACAAGGCAGTCACGGACCCGGAGCGGAAACTGATCGGTTTTACGAATCCGAACATCGCCAACGTCTGGGGAGCGTTGGGACTCAAGGGGCACAAAGGCTTGTTCGTGCTCGCCCTGGATGCCCAGTACGATCAGATCACGCCCGGGAGTTGGTTGGTGGTGGAGCGGCCGGCGATCGAAGGCGTCGACGAACAAGTCCCTCCGTCAGGATTCATAACGAGCTTTCACACGGTGACGCAGGTGCGAGTAGCAACGCTAGACGCGTTCGGAATAACCGCGAAGGTAACCGTGCTGACGCTGAGCACGACCTGGCTGCCCCCGGGGGCCGACCGACAGCCGCGTGCTCTGGAGTCGACGGAGTTGCTGCGCAACACCCGAGTGTACGCACAGAGCGAGACGCTCGCTCTTTCCGAAGGGCCGATACCGGATCCGGTCTGTCACGCCACGATAGAACTGGCAGGCGTCTACGACGGGCTCACCTCTGGCCGCTGGTTGATCGTCTCCGGGGAGCGAACCGACCTGCCCGACACAGGGGGAGTGAGTGCGGCAGAGGTGGTCATGGTAAGCGGCGTCGCGCAGGGGTTCGACCCGACGCTGCCGGGGGACAAGGTCCACACGACACTGACCCTGGCCGCCGACCTCGCGTACTGCTACAAGCGGGGCACCGTGACCGTCTACGGCAACGTGGTCAAGGCGACGCACGGCGAGACCCGCAATGAGGTGCTCGGCGGCGGCGACGGCGCGAAAGTGCTGCAGCAGTTCCCGTTGCATGCATCCCCTGTCACGTATCTTCCGGCGCCCACCGCGACCGGTGCCGCGAGCACGCTCCAAGTCCGCGTCAACGACGTCCGCTGGCACGAGATCGAGACGCTGGCGCTCGCCAAGCCAAAAGATCGCAGCCACGTCACGCGCACCGATGACCAGGACACGACCACCATCGGCTTTGGCGACGGAGAGCACGGGGCGCGGTTACCCACCGGCGCGGAGAATGTGAAGGCTCGGTACCGCACAGGCATCGGCAAGCCGGGAAATGTCACGGCAGATCGGATAACGCTCCTCACGACGAAGCCCCTGGGCGTGAAGTCCGTGACGAATCCCCTCTCCGCCACCGGCGGAGCCAACCGCGACAGTCTGGACCAGGCGCGGCAGAACGTGCCGAGCGCTCTGAAGGCGCTGGACCGTCTCGTCTCGGTGCAGGACTACGCCGACTTCGCGCGCGCCTTCGCCGGGATCGGCAAGGCGAGCGCGTTGCGCCTCTCGGACGGGCGACAGGAGGTCGTGCACGTGACGGTCGCGGGGACGGACGACATTGCGATTGCCCTGAGCTCGGACCTGTATCGCAACCTGCTCGCGGCCTTGCGCGACCTTGGCGATCCGTCCCAACCCGTCCGACTTGCTGTCCGGGAGCTGATCCTGTTGGTGATCAGCGCCGGGGTGCGCGTCCTGCCCGACTATCAGTGGGAAGCAGTGGAGCCGAAGGTGCGCCGCGCGTTGGGGGACGCGTTCGGGTTCGCGCGCCGCGAGCTGGGGCAGGGCGCGTTCCTGAGCGAGGTCTTGAGCACCGTCCAGGCTGTCCCCGGTGTTGCGTACGTTGACGTCGACGCATTCGGCGGAGTGCCGGAAGGGATCTCTCTGAGCGACCTCGGGGATATCTCCACAACTCTCCGCGCGGCCCCGTCGGTCCGCGCGGAGCTCGCCCGACTCGCGGGCAGCACCATCGCCGCGGCCCAGCTCGCGATGCTCTCCGGCGACGTGCGCGACACCCTCATTCTCAAGGAGATCGCCCCGTGACCGAGGCATCGGACCGGCTGTTCCAGCTGCTACCGGTCGTCTACCGGCAGCGCGATGCCGAGCAGGGCTGGCCTCTGCGAGCCCTACTGCGAGTGGTCGCGGAACAAGTCGACGTCGTCGAGGCGGACATCGCCCAGCTGTACGAGAACTGGTTTATCGAGACGTGCCAGGATTGGGTCGTGCCCTACATCGGCGACTTGGTCGGCTGCACGCCGGTGCCGGAGGCCGGCGAGCCGGGAAACGCGCGCGGCGCGGAAGGGACGCTCCGAAACCGGATCCTCAACCCGCGCCGCGACGTCGCCAACACCCTCCGCTACCGTCGCCGCAAGGGCACGCTGGCGCTGCTCGAGCTCCTCGCCAACGACGTTGCGGGCTGGCCTGCCAGGGCGGTCGAGTTCTACCGACTGCTGTCCTTCGCCCAGCACGTCAACCACGTCCGGCTGGAGCGCGGGAGAACGACCGACCTGCGCGACGCCGACGCCCTCGACGTGCTGGACGGGCCGTTCGATCGCGTGGCGCACGTCGTCGACGTGCGACGTCTCACCTCGCATCGCACAGTCGGGCGCTACAACATCCCGAGCGTCGGTCTGTTCGTGTGGCGGCTGCGGTCCTATTCGGTGACCAAGGCTCCCGCGTACTGCGTCGAAGAGGCGAGCCCTACGTCCTACACCTTCAGCGTCCTGGGCAACGACGCTCCGCTGTTCACCCACCCCGAGGCCGAGGTGGAGCCGAGCCACATCGCGGAAGAGATCAATGTGCCGACCCCGATCGGGCACCGTGCACTGGACCGGCGGAGGGAGGACTACTACGGACCCGGGAAAAGCTTCCACATCCGAGCGGGTGCGAGCCGCGAGCTGGTGCCGCCCGGGATGATCGTCGCCGCCGACCTCACGGGCTGGCGTTATCAGCCGCGGCCCGGGTTCGTCGCCGTCGACCCCGTGCTCGGCCGGATCGCCTTCCCGCCGCGACAACCGCCGAAGGAAGGTGTCTGGGTGTCGTACCACTACGGGTTCAGCGCGGACATCGGCGGCGGCGAGTACCATCGGCAGCTCGTGCCGCCCGCACGCGCCAAAGTGTACCGCGTGGGCGAGGCGGAGCAATTTCACCGGATTACGGAGGCGATCGCGGCGTGGACGCGGGAGAACGCTCAGTGGCCGAGCGCGGTCATCGAGATCACCGACAGCGGCGTGTACTCAGAACAGCTGGCGATCACGCTCGCGGCCAGCCAGAGCCTGCAGATTCGGGCCGCGGATCGCCGCCGTCCGGTCATCCGGCTGCTCGACTGGCAGACGGCGCTTCCGGACGCGCTCCGCGTGAAGGGTGCGAGCGCGCGGCGGTTCGAGCTCGACGGCGTTCTGATCACCGGCAGGGGAGTGGAGCTCCAAGGTGAGCTGGGGCGCGTCTGCATCCGGCACTCGACACTGGTGCCCGGGTGGGGGCTGCAGGGCGACTGCGAGCCGCGGCGCCCCACGGAGCCGAGCCTCGTGCTGTTCAACCTGCGCGGCCGCCTAGCGATCGAGCGCAGCATCATGGGCGCGATTCAAGTCAACGAGGAGGAGGTCGGGACGGATCCCCTCCCCATCCAGATCAGCGACAGCATCCTCGACGCGACGGACCATGACCGCATCGCCCTCAGCGGCCAAGGACAGCCAGTTGCGCATGCAGTGCTCACCATCGCCCGTGCCACGGTGCTGGGTCACGTCCAGGCGCACGCCGTCGAGCTGGCGGAAAACACAATCTTCACCGGCTGCCTCACGGTGGCGCGGCGGCAGCGCGGCTGCATCCGCTTCTGCTTCGTGCCGCCCGAGTCCCGGACCCCGCGCCGTCACCACTGCCAGCCCGATCTCGTCGACGAGGCGACCGAGCGCGGGCTCCGCGCGCGAACTGGTCGAGAGCCGACGGACGCCGAAATCGAGGTCGCCCGTGCGCCCGAGCGCAATCGCGTGACCCCTCAGTTCAACAGCACGCGCTACGGTTCGCCGACGTACTGCCAGTTGGCGGACGAGTGCGCCGTGGAGATCGTGCGCGGCGCCGATGATGAGTCGGAAATGGGCGTGTTTCACGACCTCTTCCAGCCGCAGCGCGACGCGATGCTGCGGGCCCGACTGGCGGAGTACACGCCCGCCGGTATGGACGCCGGCGTCCTGCATGCGAGCTAGGAGCGGAGTATGAAAGGCGACTTCACCCGAGACACTTTCGATCCTCGCAACCACTACGCCCGCGTGCTGTGGCAGCAAGGACGGGTCCAACTCGATGCCGACGAGAACGAGCGGACGGCGATCTTCCTGCACCACATGCGCTCATTGGCACGGGCCTTGATGGGGCCGCACGGGGGTCCCGACGGAGCGGCGGGTTTCGCGATCACGAGGCCGGCCCCCGCTGGCGACTTGTTCATCAGCCGGGGCTGCTACTTCGTGGACGGCATCCTGTGCGAAAACGAGGCCAACGTCAGCTATCACGAGCAGCCGGACCTTCCCATCGGCCAAAACGAGCCCCTTCCCACGAGTCCGTTCCTCGTGTACCTCGACGTCTGGGAGCGCCATGTCACGTATGTGGACGATCCCCGCATCCGAGAAGTCGCCCTGGGCGGTCCCGACACTGCCGCCCGGGCCAGAGTGGTATGGCAGGTGAAGACCGTTCAGGTCGATCCCGCCACGACGTGCGCGAACCTCCCGTGGCAGAACCTGGTGGACTCGTGGCAACCGCCGAACCGCGGCCTGCTGAAGGCGAGAGCCCGGGCGGCGAGTGCGGTGACGGACCCCTGCATCACTCCGCCCGACGCCCAATACCGGGGCGCGGAGAACCAGCTCTACCGGCTAGAAATCCACGACGCGGAAGCCGACGGCCGCAGGCGTCCTCATACTTTCAAATGGTCGCGTGAGAACGGGTCGGTCGTCTTTCCGATCGTCAGGCTCTCCGCCGACACCGGTGCGCAGACCATCACGGTCGAGGTGGCGCATCTCGGTCGAGATGCGCGATTCGGACTCGCCGTGGGCGACTGGGTCGAGATCGTCGACGACGCGTACGTGCTCACCAATCGGGCCGAGCCCCTGCACCAGGTCGTAGCGATCAACCGAGCCGACTCGAGCGTGACGCTGGACGGGGCCCTAGGTAGTGCCGGGACGGGCCGTCACCCGCTGCTCCGTCGCTGGGATCAAAAGGGCGACGGACTGATCGGTGGGGCTGTGTCGCTTACCGAAGGTAGCGAAGATAGCGGCTGGTTGGCGCTGGAGGACGGCGTCCAGATCCAGTTTCAATCAGGCAGCCCGACCCAGTATCGGACCGGCGACTACTGGCTGATACCGGCGCGCGCCGCTACCGGCGACGTCGAATGGCCCGGCGGGAGCGCCAATCCGGAAGCGTCGCGGCCACACGGGGTCGAGCATCACTACGCGCCGCTCGCGATCGTCGATCCGATTCGGCCCCCGACCGATTGCCGGTGCGGGTTCAGTCTCGTGCCCGAACCCTGCCGCCCACCCAAGGCGGCGTCGCCCTAGCCCGTGACCGCCGCGGGCATCGTGAACGATCCCACGCGCGCCTGCCGTCTCCACGTCACATGGACGATCCCACACTCGACCACGACTACCGCAAGGGCGACACCGGCCCCAAAGTGCGCCTGATCCAAGAATGGCTCTGCCTCAACGGCCTCCAGCTGACGATCGATGGCAATTTCGGCCCCGCGACCGATTTCGCCGTCCGGCAGTTCCAGGCGAAGGCCGCCTTGGCCCAGGACGGCGTCGTCGGCCCCCTGACCTTCGCGCGGTTGACACAACCGCTGACCGAGGCACTGAAGCCTATCGCGGTGGCGAACCAGACCCTGGGCGAGATGGTCGTCCTCTACGCCCATCAGCACCTGCGACAGCGCCCCCGCGAGGTCGGCGGCCAAAACCGCGGACCCTGGGTCCGCCTCTACATGAATGGACAGGAGGGCGCCGAGTGGCCCTGGTGTGCCGGCTTCGCCTCATTCCTCATCACCCAGGCCTGCCAGGCGCTCAATGCCGCGCCCCCCATCGCACCATCGGTCTCGTGCGACACGCTCGCCGCCAGTGCGAAGGCCG
>WNGG01003635.1_pt1 | contig 44119 bp, 39 predicted proteins | sample 5400661 | NCBI WGS metagenome assembly WNGG01 (sample SAMN13153372, study PRJNA577476) | soil metagenome | isolation source: 100 cm soil or saprolite under Garry oak tree replicate 1 | place: USA:California | collected 2016-06-15 | reverse complement strand
CGCCCCGGACGACATTCTGGTCGAGGTCCCAACGGGATACTGACGCACCGGCACCCCGATTCACTCTTCATTATTGTTGAAGATCCCAGCGGCGGTCGTGCCAATCCTCGTGAAGGTCCCAGCGGTCGCGCCGGATATCTTGCCCATCCCGGCGGAGATCTGCACGGTCGTTGCGGACATCGTGCCCATCCCGGCGGAGGTCCACTCGATCCTGCTGGAGATCTTGCCGATCTCGCGCCAGGTCGGCCCAATCATGCGCCCGTCTATCTCGCTGGATGTCTCGTTGGTCTTGCCGCATATCCCAGCGGTCGCGTCGGATATCTTGCCAATCCCGGCGGAGATCTGTACGGTCGTTGCGGACATCCTGCCAATCCCGGTGTAAATCCCGGCGGTCGCGTTGAATGTCACGGAAGTCTCGCCGGCTGTCACGATGATAAAGGAATGGGTGAGCTGCGCTGGTAGACGGGAGGGAGAGGAAGAGGGCGCTCAGAGCCGTAGCCAACACAGCCGAGGTCAAATGTCGTCGCATAACAAGCCTCCTTGATACGTGGAGTCGCCATCTGCATGGCCATCATGGTGAGGTAAACAACCCTCAGAGGAAAAAGTTCCGTAACGTGATCATGGAGGAAGGTCGTCAGAGGGTGGGGTGCCCTCCCCACCCGGTGAGGCAGCGTGGTGCTAGCCGGGGTGCTTGCAACCCCCGTGAGGCAAATTGTGGCGCAAGAAAAGACGATGAAAGATTGCGTGGGAGATCACAAGGGGAGACTAGAAAGACAGCAGACCCTCTCCACATCCCGCGGTCGGGGTCGTGAGCGTTCCCCTCGTCTCCTCGCTCCCCTGCGCTCAGATGCCCTCGCCGTCGCGGTTCAGCACCGCCTCGTGCTCGCGCTCGAACCTGCCACTCTCGATCGTGCAGTGCATGCCGCACTCCTTAAGCGCGCCGCTCTCCCACCACCAGCGGCCGGCGCGTGGGTCTTCGCCAGGAGTGGTGGGACGCGTGCAGGGCGCGCAGCCAATGCTGGTGTAGCCCTGATCGTAAAACGGGTGGTACGGTACGTCGTGCGCCCGGATGTAGTCCCACACTTCTTGCTCAGTCCAGATCGCCAGGGGATTCACCTTGACCAGCCCCCCATGTTCTTGGTCGAGCTCGATCTTGCGGACAGCGGCCCGAGTAGCTGACTGCTCACGGCGCAAGCCGGTGACCCAGGCGTCAAGTGTGGCCAGCACACGGCGCAGCGGCAGGACTTTGCGCGCTTGGCAGCACAGGAGCCGTAGCTTTACCTCACGGTAGAAGAGGTTGGTACCATATCGGCGCACGATGCTCTCGACCTGTGTCGCGTCTGGGAAGTAGACTTCGATCTCAAGGTTGTACTGTTCCCGGACCCGGTCGAGGAGGGCGTAGGTTTCCTGCGGCAGCCGTCCAGTGTCAATGGTAAACACCCGCACCTTGGGATCGATGCGCCAAGCCATGTCCAGGATCACCATGCCATCGGCCTGGAAGCTGGTACACAGGGCCGCGCGGGAGCCAAAGCGCTCTAGGGTCCAGCGCAGCACGTCTTGGGGAGTGCGCTCCTCGTAGGCGAGAGCCAGTTCTGTGATTGCCTGCTCATCCAGGCCGATATGCTCTATCATGGCACGTTCCTCTCTGGCGTCGTGATCTAGGCGAGGGCTGCACCCTGCGCTAAAGCCTCTGCGGCGTCGTCGGCTCGATAAAAGGCCGCGCCGTTGCCATTGACAGCTCCATTGGCGATGAGGCGGCGCGCGTGCTCCGGTCCGATACGGTGACAGAAGTCGCCAAAGTGTTCGCCTGGCTCTCTCTGCTCACGAAAGGCGAGCAAAAGAGCGCGCAAGGTCGGTACGAGGTCTTTGCCATGCACCATCTCTGCTACGGGCACTCCTAAGCGGGTGCCCAAGTGGCTGCCGCCGACATAGAGCACGTAGAGGTCACCCGAGCGGCCGACAATGCCGATCTCTGCAGTGTAGGGGCGGGCACAGCCGTTGGGGCAGCCGGTGATGCGCACGAGTGGCGCTTCGTCCTCTAGCCCCACGTCTTTCAACTCCTGCTCAATTTGTTGGAGCAGGGAAGGGAGGACCCGTTCTGCCTCAGACAGGGCGAGGCCGCAGGTGGGCAGCGCTGGGCAGGCCATGGCGCGGTGCCGTACCGGTGCCACCTCCTCTGCCAGGGCAATGCCACGGTCTTTCAGGATGACTTCAACCATGCTCCGCTGGGACGCTGGCACATCGGTGAAGAGAATGTTCTGATCCGAGGTCAGCCGTATCCCCGGTTGCAGCCGTGTGACGAGGTGGCGAAAAGCGGTTTTCAGCTGTTGGGTCTCTGTGTCAGCGATGCGTCCGCTCTCCACATACACGCCCAGGGACCACAACCCGCCTTCCTGAGGATGCCAGCCCAGGTGACTGTGCGCGCCACTCAGACTGACGCGACGTGGAGCGGCAAGCGCAAAGCCCAGGCGTCTTTCGACTTCTTGGCGCACCCAGTCGATCCCCCGCTCGGCAACGAGGTATTTGATGCGGGCGTGCTTGCGGTTCTCGCGGTCACCCCAGTCACGGAATGTTTCTACCACCGCCGTGGCCACGGGGATCGCCTGTTCCCCGTCTACCCAGGCTAACGGTTTGCCTAAAGCGGGGAAGGTGGCAGGCTTGTTGTAGGTCATTCCCATGCCGCCGCCGACGTACACGTTAAATCCGATCACCCGGCCCCTATCCGGAACGGCGATAAACCCCAGGTCCTGGGCCATTACGTCTATGCAGTTATCCCAAGGCAGGGAAAACCCGATCTTAAACTTGCGGGGTAGGTAGGTGCGACCGTAGAGGGGCTCTTCCTCCTCTTCCGCCACGGTTGCGACCTTCTCGCCATCCAGCCAGATTTCGGCGTACGCCTGGGTTTTGGGAGAAAAATGGCGGGACAGGTGAGAGACCTGTTGCCAGAGCTCCCGCTCGATGTTGCCGGCTGCTGGACGGGGACAGAGCACGACGTTACGGACCACGTCCCCACAGGCACCCAGGGTAGAGAGGAGAGTCGTGTTGATCGTCTGCAGGGCTTCTTTAATGTCCTTTTTGAGCACGCCGTGGAGTTGGAAATCCTGACGGGCAGTGATACGCAGCGTGCCGTTAGCAAAACGCGAGGCAATCTCATCGTGCGCCAGGTATTGCGCAGGAGTGACCCGTCCTCCTGGCACCTTGGTGCGCAGCATGAACATGTAGCCTTTCTCCTGGCCCTCTTTTTTGCGCTCCTGGCGGGAGTCACGATCTTCCTGCTGATACATGCCGTGAAACTTCAGGACCTGGGCGCTGGTCGAAGAAAAATGCGCAGTCTCCTGGCTCAGCTCCTCACCCACCGCCCCGCGCAGAAAGTGGCTACTCTCTTTAATGAGCTCTGCCTTTGCCATACCCTAATCTCCATTAATTCTATAGATATTAGAGGAATTATATTAGCCGTTTCGCGCGTCCTGTGTCAAGCTTATTGCGGGCAAAATCGGAGGAACCACGAAGATAGTGGCGGTTCTGAGCTAGCTTGTGCCTCTGCGGGTTGACATTTGCCTCCCATTGTCTACTAGATAGATAGTGATTTATGAAACTATCAAAGAAGAGTAAGTACGCGCTCAGAGCGCTGGCCTGTCTGGGCGCTCCAGGAGTGCCGTCGGTGTTGTCTATTCAAGAGATTGCCAGGCGAGAAACAATTCCCAAGAAATTTCTCGAGCAGGTGCTCTTGGCGTTGAAAAAGACCGGGATCGTGCAAAGCAGCCGAGGCAAAGCCGGGGGCTATACCCTGCGGGGCGCTCCAGCGGGAATAACGCTCGGAGACATTGTGCGTGCCGTTGATGGCCCGTTCGCGCCCTTCGTCTGTGCCCACCCCGCAGCTCCGGTGAAATGCACGGATTGCCCCAGTATAGAAAACTGCTGGTTACGAGCGGTGATGACCGAGGTAGGAGAAACCGTGACCACGGCGCTCGATCAGATCACCTTGGCGGAGATCTGTCGCCGGGCGGCAGAGAGCCAGCGCAGAAGCGTGCATACCTTGATGTACGATATCTAGCGGGCTACCAGGTGCCTGCTGCTGAAAAACCCTTGACTCTGCAAGGCCGCTCTTCTAAAGAGACAATGCTGGGTGCTCCTTCGTGCCTTGCTCTCAGGTGACGTTCCTAGAAAAGGAGGAGACCGTTATGCGTAAACTGTTTGATTACCTGCCGTGACCGTACGCCATGAGGACGAGGATCGTCCTCAAAGAGAAGAACCTGCCGTTTGAGCGCATCCTCATGGACCTGCCCAACCAGGAGCAAAAAGAACCCTGGTATCTCACGCTTAACCCCTACGGGAAGGTGCCCCTGCTGGTGGAGAAGGGTGCCTGGGTCTATGAGTCTGCCCTCTGCAACGAGTATCTGGAAGAAAAATACCCAACCCCTCCCTTGGCGCCGACAGAGGCTGGCGCCAAGGCGCAGATGCGCTTGTGGGTCGAATTCTGTAACAGCCAGTTTGTCCCGCCGGTGATCGGCCTGGTGTACGAGATCCTGCGCAAACCGCCTGCGGAGCGTAGCCAGGAGAAGATCGACCGCAGCAAGGAGCGGCTGAACGAGCTATTGCCCCGTCTGGAAGAGCGGTTGCAGGCGCAGGACTACCTCGTGGGCGACTATAGCATTGCCGATATCGCCTTCACTCCCTTCCTAGCCCTGTGCGAACGGGTCGGTGTGGACCTGAGCCGCTTTCCCCGCACTGCCCAATGGGCCGCACGCCTCAAGAACCGAGATAGCTATGAGGAGGTGAAGCTGGGGCTGACTGCATAGACTGATGAAAATCGTATGAGGAAGGGGGAACGGCGTACGGCACTTGCTGTGACTGCGGTCGTCGCTATTCTCCTCTTCCATCCGCGACCCTTGCTGGCCCAGCCGGCCAGAGTCTACATTGACTCGGCGGTCGTCGCCATAGGCGGACGCGATGCGCTCCTGGGGCTCAAGAGTCAGCGTCTCGTCTCCCACGGGGAAAACTTCGAGCCCGAGCAGACCCTACGCCCGGGCGCGGAGCCCCGCAAGGCATCGAACTTCACCTGCACCCTGACCCGCGACCTGACCAACGGCAGGCTGCGCTACGAGTGGCAGCGTGAGACGTTCTATCCGTTCGCTGCGACCTGGCGCTACAGCGAAATCATCAACGGCGACCAGGGGGCGATCCTTGGCGCCGACGGCGCGCGCAGCCCGGCCAGACGCGCGGCCTCGGCCGCCCGTATTGCCGCGCGTAGAAAGGAACTCAGCCGGTCCGCCGTGTCGGTCCTGCTCAACGCGCTCAGCCGTTCCAGCTCGCTCTTGCGTCTCATGGATCAGGTGATCCACGGGCGCTCCCACTACGTGGTCTCGTACGACGACAACGGTCAGCTTGTGGTCATGGCCATTGACGCCCAGTCGCGCCTCCTCACCAAAGTCGAGTTCCTCGAAGACGATCCCTTGTACGGGGACACGCCCAACGAACTGTTCTTTGCTGACTGGCGGCAGGTCGGCACACTCAAGCTACCCTTTGCCCTGACCTACCGGGTCAACGGTCAGGTCGTCATGACTGAGCAGATTGACTCGATCGAGAATGACCTAGATCTCGGGCCAATGGATTTCACCATCCCTGAGGACTTCGCCCAAGCCGACACTGGAGATGGAAGCCGGGGCGAGCGGAGTTCTCACTGGCTATGGCGGCGCATCGCTCTGGCCAGCCCGCTCGATGAGGAGCAGACCCGAGTCGAGCTGGCCGAGGTGGCAAAGGGCGTGTCCCATATTACCGGTGGCACCCATCACAGTCTGGCGGTCGAGATGAGCGATCACCTCATCGTCGTTGAGGCCCCCTTGTACGAAGAACGTTCCCAGGCGGTTCTGGCCGCGCTACGGAAAAAATTTCCTGGCAAGCCTGTGCGCCTTGTGGTGAACACCCACTTTCACAACGATCACTCCGGGGGTCTCAGAGCATATGTGGCCGCAGGGGCAACGGTGGTGACTGGTAAGGTGAACGAAGAGTTTTTTCAGCGGGTGTTCCGCGCCCCGCACACCCGCGTGCCTGACAGCTTGCAACAAAACCCGAAGCCTGCCGTGATCGAGACCGTGGCGGGCGAGAAAAAGGTCTTAACCGACGGGGAGCGGGTGGTTGAGGTTTACCCAGTTGAGAATTCGCATGCCGAGGGCATGCTGGTGGCGTACCTGCCGCGAGAAAAGCTGCTGTTTGTGAGTGATCTTTTCACCCCTGGTGCCCCGCGTCAGGTCCCGGGCTGGTGCCGCGAACTCCTTGCCGCGCTCGATCGTGACGGCTTGCTGGTCGAGCGTATCGCTGGTGGCCACGGCAAGGTCGGCACGCTTGCCGAGCTGCGTCAGGCTGCGACCGTTGCTCCGTCAGCCCCCCATGAGTGAATTCGCCATGGTCTGTTGGAGCGACCGCAGTCGCGCCGACAGCGCCGATACGAGGCCGACCGACCCCTATGGCAGATGACTCGTTCTGGATGGCCGCGGCTTTGCAGGAAGCGGCTCGCGCCGAAGCCGCGGGCGAGGTCCCGGTGGGGGCAGTGGTGATCTGCAACGAGATGCTCATTGGTCGCGGTCATAACGCCTCTATCTCTCTCAACGACCCAACTGCCCACGCCGAGATCCAGGCCCTGCGTGAGGCCGCCCGGCATGTTGGGAACTACCGTCTGGTCAGCGCCACGCTGTACGTTACGGTCGAGCCGTGTCTGATGTGTATGGGTGCGCTGCTGCACGCCCGGATAAAACGGCTCGTGTTTGGCTGTCATGACCCTAAGGCTGGGGCGGCCGGGTCACTGTACGATGTCGCCCGTGACCACCGTCTGAACCATCAGCTCGAAGTTACGGCCGGGGTAGGTGAGGAAGAGAGCCGCGCATTGTTGCGGCGCTTCTTTCGTAGGAAGCGTCAGCAAATAAGTAATGAGTAATGAGGACTGAGCAAGCACGATTGAATCATTGGCTCATTGCATCATTGAGTCATTGAGACAATGAAGCAATGGATAAATCAACAATTTGCCCCAGCTCAGTCCTCAGCCCCGCCCTTGCTCTTTTCCACACTCTGGACCAAGAGCACCCGATCAGCTCTGGAGTACTCGGCGAGAATTGTGAGCTGCTCGGTGGGGGCGGCGCTGGCGATCTGCGCAACGACATCTGGGGACGCGCGGATATAGAAGTTGGTGGAGTATGGCTTCACCTCTGACAGGATGTCTCCGGGGGTACGCAATGGACCGGCCATGATGCGCAGGTCGGTGAGCACAAAGGTGTAGCGTTTCTCACCGCCGGGAAACGCCAAGGTAAGGAGGGGGTATGTGGTCGTCTTCGGTGGGGAGGCGTTGAGAAAACCGATCAGCTTGATGAGCGGTTTGAGGGGTGGGCCCAACTCTGGCTGCGGACGGTCCTGAGCGAAGACAGCGGCGGTCATGCTCAGTATGGCACTGACAATCATGCTCAAGCTGACAGAGCGGATCAATCTGGTGTTCATCTGTTCCTCTGCCTGGTGTGAAGATAGACCCTATCCATAGTAGGGCTGGTGAGGGTGCGGAGCAATCCGGTCTTTACCCGGAGCGTAGAAATGCCTTATAGTGAAGCCTTCGAGGAGAGGTGGCAGAGTTCGGTTGATCGCGCACGACTCGAAATCGTGTATGCCTTCGGGCATCGGGGGTTCGAATCCCCCCCTCTCCGCCAGTGGTTTCCCTGAGTCCTTCGGGAACTTTGCCACACGTCTGGGGGGTTAGAGTAGGGGACAACTGAAGCACTCCCACCATCCACGAAAGCGACACACCTCTATGGACATCGGACTTGGTATCGCGCTACTTGCTGGCTTCCTCTCGTTTGCCTCACCTTGTGTGCTGCCTATCGTACCTGGATATTTGACCTTTATTACCGGCTTGAGCTTTGAGGAGTTGACCGGGCAGCAGCACCGGTCACGCTTAGTGGTCAGCGCCCTGGTCAACAGTTTGCCCTTCGTGCTGGGGTTTTCACTGGTGTTCATTACTCTTGGCGCCTCGGCCTCAGCCGCCGGTGGGTTACTACGTGCCCACCTAGGATTGATGAAGACCGTGGCCGGGGTCGGCGTCGTGCTCTTGGGCCTGCATCTGACCGGCGTGCTGCATATTCCCGCCTTGCTGCGCGAGAAGCGCCTCACCGCTCAACCCGCGGCGCCGGGGATGGGTCGGGCATTTGTTGCAGGTATCCTCTTCGCCTTTGGCTGGACCCCCTGTGTGGGGCCGATCCTGGCTGGCATCTTGGCGCTGGCGGCGACGGCCGAGACCCTGAACCGTGGTGTGCTGTTGCTAGCGGTGTATTCTCTGGGTCTAGGGGTTCCGTTCATCCTCTCCGCCGCCTTCCTCAGCGGGTTTCTCTCGCTGTTCAAGGGAGTGAAAAGGTACCTGCGCCAGGTTGAGGTAGCGAGCGGGGTGTTGTTGGTGCTCGTGGGCGTGTTGATCTTTACCGACAAGCTGGCCTGGATCTCTTCCCGGCTTCCATTCCTCAACCCCGAAGCCTGGCTCATGACCGAGCCCCAACCGTCGGTGGTGCAGCCGGCCGTGGCTGCGGACCAGGCGAAAACGACGAACACCTATGGGGACTACGACTTTACTCTGACTTCCATTGATGGCGAGCAGTTGAAGCTCTCTGACTATCAGGGCAAGGTGGTGCTGGTGAACTTCTGGGCGACGTGGTGCGGACCGTGCCTCATCGAGACCCCCTCGCTGGTCCGCATGTACAACAAGTACAAGAGCCGTGGTTTTGCCGTGATCGGCGTGGCGCTGCAGAGCGAGGAAGCCGGGGTGAAGCAGTTTGTCGAGCAGTTCCACGTTCCCTATGCAGTGGGACGAGACACCACTAGTGATATCGGCCTGCGCTACCAGGTCTTCGCCTTGCCGAGCAGCTTTCTCTTTTCGTCGGAGGGCAAGGTGAAGCGGGCGTTCACCGGGTTTGTTGCCGAAGAGACGCTCGAACGCGAGCTGCAGGCCCTGCTGGGCTCAGCCTCTGTCACGCCACAGGAGGTACAGCGGCCCGAAGGCGTCTCAGCCAGGGAGGACAAGGGATGATTCAGGACATCTTCCACAGGTGTCAGTGGGGGTAAACGACCTACTTACCTGAAACTGTAGAGACGTACCCTGTCGCGTCTCTAACGGAGAGCACGCATGGACAAAGCCGCAAATCCCGCCATATGCGGGCCGGGAGATACCAGCAGAGGAGAAACCGCAGGGCCGCTTGGCGGATTTCGGCACCCCGTTGCTGTTACCAGTGGTGACGCTTTTGCTGTGCAGGTTAGGGCGGGGCAGTTCACCTGGGTCCTGGACGAGCCTGAGGCGCTGGGTGGGCGCGGAGCCGCCCCTGATCCGGTCACGGCGTTCCTTGGCGCGCTGTGCGGCTGTCTGCTGATCTCGCTACAGATCACTGCCCGCGCCCGGCAGGTCCCGATCTCCGGGGCCTCGGCTTCTGCTAGGGCGAACGAAAAGGGTTTTGTCAAAACTGTGGACGTGGATCTGACTGTCCACAGCCGTGCGCCCGAGGAGCAGGTTCGCGCTGTCGTCGAGCGGGCCGAGAAGGGGTGCTATATCAAGGGACTGCTCAAAGAGAGCATCGAGTACCGGCTCAAGCTGACGATCCTGCCGACGTAACCGTCATTTGCTCTTCAGTAACTTTTGGTGAACATCCTTGACCGGGAGAGGCTCTCACCCCGACCCCCTCCCGCTGTGCGGGAGAGGGAGAAGCAAGGCAGCGATGACTCCCTGAAATGCGAATTGGTATGGCTCTGCGAGGTCGATTGTTCTGGGTACTCCTCTGCCTGCTCTGTCTCCGTCTGCCCACGCTCGCCCATGCGGTGTGCGGGGAGGCTCTAGAAGAAACGCGCCGAGACCTCGCTGCCGAGGAACAGGAGGTCCGCGCGACCGAGCAGGCGGTCCGTGCACACAAGGCTGCAGCGTTGAGCCGCGACGAGGCGCTGCGCGCGGCGATGGCCCGCCCGCCCGCGGGCTACGCTCAGGACCTCGCCCGCCGTCTCGTTGAGTTGCGCCGCACCGAGGTTGAACCCAAGCGTGAGATGCTAGAGCGTCTGCGCGCTCAGCACGAGGAGACCCGACGTCAGTGGGAACGCGGCCATGAGCTGCTCTACTCCCAGCTCGTCGAGGCGCGGGCTGCGCTGCAAGCCAAGACCATTTCACAGGAAGAGTACTGCCGTGTGCGTGAGGCGTATATGCAAGCGTTGCGCCTGTACCAGCAGGGCATCCAGAGGTACCGCGCCGGCATGGACTTCTACGCGAGGGCGTTAGACGCATACGGGGAGCGCTTTCTGGTCCCTTACACCCAGGGCTTTAGCGACCGGCAGCGGTGGGAAGCCTTGATCCGGCAACTCGAGCAGGGCGATTTCCTGCAGGACCTCCTCGTGCCCATGACCGCTAATGCGATCCTCAGTAGCCCGCCAGACGCGCCGCCGCAGTAAGCGGTCAACAGTGCTGAGCCCTATCCTTTTTAGCCGAGAAAGCTACTACAGCACCTTGGCCAGCTCGTCGGTTTCACTGTAAGTGAACGGTGTGGGCGTGCCGCTGGAAAAGGCACTGATGCCGCGCTCTTGACACGCTGTGCCGATGACCTGCGCGGGGATGCCCTGGACCTGCAAAGTGTCGCGCAATCCAGGCCAGCGCTCTGGGGGGATGGTGAGCAATAAAGTCCCCGAGCTGATTAGCCCCAGGGGATTGAGGCCAAAGTAGCGACAGATCGCCTGAGTGACCGCGAGGATGGGGATCGCGTCCAGGTCCAGGGCGATGCCTACCGCAGAAGCTGTAGCGAGTTCGTAGAGCCCCATGGCGACCCCACCTTCGGTCGGGTCGTGCATGGCCGTGACTCCGTGACCGGCCGCCAGCAATGCCTCCGTAACCACTGAAATGCCGGGCGTGCGGCGCAGGCGCAGGGCTTCTTGCTGAAGTGGCTCATCGAGGTGCGACCGCAGTTCAGCCGCTTTCTCAGCCGCGAGAATGCTGGTGCCTTCGATCCCCGCGCTCTTGGTCATCACCACCAGGTCGCCAGGCCGGGCGCCACCAGAGGTGACCAGCCGGTCTTTGTCCACCACACCGTGCATGTCGCCGATCACGACTGGCCGGGTGACGGCGCTTGTCACTTCGGTGTGTCCGCCGGTGACAGCGATGCCGAGCGCCTTACTGGTCGCGTCGATCTGGGCAAAGACCTGATGCACTAGCTCCTCTGTGGTCCCTGGAGGAAACAGTAGACAGGCCTGAAACCACAGCGGGCGCGCGCCCATCGTTGCTACGTCGTTGGCATTGACGTGGACCGCGTACCAGCCGATCTCCTCGACGGTGAACGTCACTGGGTCGGTCTTGGTGATTAGATACTGTGCCCCGAGGTCGATCACCGCGCAGTCCTCGCCGAACCGCGGACCGATCAGCACCCGCGAGTCTGACGCGCCCGTGAGCGCAAAGCAGGTTTTGAGGAGGTCAACGGGGAGTTTGCCGGGAGTGAGCATCCTTCTCGGGTGTGTTAGCATAAAAAAAGAGTTTTTGGCACAAGGAGGAGGCGCGATGGTCGAAAACGCCTATACGATTGCCCTGCAGCAGTTTGACAAGGCGATTCGTTATCTCAACCTTAAAGCCGGTATTGCCGAGTACCTGCGCACCCCCAAACGCGAACTCACCGTTAACTTTCCGGTGGCAATGGACGATGGCTCTGTGCGTATCTTCACCGGCTATCGCATCCACCATAACACCGCGCTCGGCCCGACCAAGGGCGGGATTCGTTATCATCCAAGCGTGACGCTTGATGAAGTCCGCGCCCTGGCGATGTGGATGACCTGGAAATGCGCGGTGGTTGGCATCCCGTATGGGGGAGCCAAGGGGGGAGTCCTCTGTGATCCTAAGACGCTCTCGGTCCGGGAGCTGGAGAATCTCACCCGTCGTTATGCCACCGAGATCAGCGTGCTGATGAGCCCGCAAGGGGACATCCCGGCGCCGGACGTGGGCACTGGCGAGCGCGAGATGGCCTGGATTATGGACACCTACTCCATGCACTGCGGCTACTCGGTGCCGGCGGTGGTCACCGGTAAACCGCTGGCGATCGGCGGCTCACTGGGCCGGAGTGAGGCAACCGGTCGTGGCGTCATGGTGACGACGTTGGAGACGCTCAAGCGCAAGAACATCCCCGTGGAAGGCGCGCGCGTGGTGGTCCAAGGCTTCGGCAAGGTCGGTGCGCCAGCCGCGTACCTCATCGCGGAACGCGGAGCCAGGGTCATCGCCGTGAGCGACGCTGACGGCGGGGTCTACAACCCACGCGGTCTCGACCCTCGCAACCTGCTTGCCTATACCGCAGCCCAGGGGACAGTGGTTGGGTATCGGCAGGCCGAGCCGATCTCGAACGCCGAGCTTTTGCAGCTCGAGTGCGAGGTGCTGATGCCCTGCGCGCTCGAGAACCAAATCACCGCGGCCAATGCTCCGCGGGTACGAGCGAAGATCATTGCCGAAGGCGCGAACGGCCCGCTGACTCCCGAGGCCGACGAGATTCTGGTCGACAAGGGGGTCTTCATCATTCCCGACATCCTGTGCAACGCGGGTGGGGTGACCGTATCGTATTTCGAATGGGTGCAGGATCTCCAGTCGTTCTTCTGGGGTGAGGATGAGATTAATGAGCGGTTGCGCCAGATCATGGTGCGCAGCTTGAATCAGGTCCTGCGGGTCGCCCATGAGAAGAACGTGGATAACCGGACCGCAGCCCAAATCCTTGGCATCCAACGGGTGGCCGAAGCGGTGCTCATTCGCGGCATTTATCCCTGAGGTCCTGTGTATCCGAGCCGCGACCAGGTCCTCTTCTTTGAAATTACTGTTTGCCCAGCCCGGCCTGGGCCAAGTCAGCCACCACGACCTGCAGCAACTGATCAGGATGGAGGTAGGTCTTAGCTGCGTTGTGTACCTGTTCCAGAGTCACTTGGCCAATCAGGTCAGGATAGCGGTCAGGGTAATCGAGCCCAAGTTCATAGAACTCCATTACTGGCAGCAGCCCAGCCACATCGTGGTTCGAGACCAGACGCAGGGGAAAACTATTGATCAGATACGCTTTGGCCGCTGCCAGTTCCTCTTTGCTCGCGCCCTGCTCGATGAATCGGCGGATCACCTGCACTGACTCCTCAACCGCTTGGGCGGCGCTGGCATTCTTGGTCTGTAATCCTACCATGAAGGGGCCAGGGTGTTTGCGTGCGGTGAAGCCGCTGCTCACGGAGTACACCAAAGCGAGCTCCTCACGGATTTTGTCCATCAGCCGCGACCCAAACCCGCCCCCGCCGAGAATATAGTTCATCACCTGTACGGCATAATAATCCGGGTTCGCACGCGCGATGCCTGCATGGCCAAGGATCACGTTGGCTTGACTCACCTTCTTATCGAGGGTGACCCGTTCGGCTGATGGCTGCTGGGAATCGGGCCAGACCAGGCGCGGGATATCTGCAGGCTGCCAGCCCGCGAATTGGGTGCGCAACAGGTTGACCGCTTGCTCTTGCGAGATTTCTCCGGCCAGGGCAATGATGGCGTTGTTAGGGCGGTAGTACGTCTGGTGGAACTTTTTGACCTCGGCCTGTGTGAGCGTGTCCAGGGTGGTCGGCTGCCCTTCCACCAACCTCCCGAAGGGATGGTGGGGATACAGTTTTTCCACAAAGGCTTTGTGGGCGACCCAGCCGGGCTCCTCCTCGCGGCTCCGCAACCCTCCCTTAATTTCCTTACGTTTGCGTTCAAGCTCGGGCTCAGGAAATGTCGGCGAGATCAAGACCTCGGAGAGCAATCCCAGCGCTGGCTCCAGGTTCTTGGTCAACGTGGTCAAGGAGATCGTCGTGGTCTCGTAGTCTGCGTCCACTGCCAAAGACGCGCCGAGAAAGTCGAGTTCCTCGGCTAGGGCCTGGGCCGAGTGCTTCTTGGTGCCGCGGGTGAGCAGTACAGCGGTGAGGTTGGCCAGCCCAGCTTTCCCGTCCGGGTCGGCGGCTGCGCCGGTTTTGAGCAGGATGGTTATTACCACCATCGGGATCCCCGGCCGCTCGGCCACCAGCAGCGTGGCGCCGTTATCGAGCACTGTGCGCGTGCCTAAGGGCGCGGCTAGGGCCGGCGCGGCGGAGCAGAGCAACAGGGCAAAACTCAGTGTGACGTATGCTTTCATGATGTTCCCGACTCCGGACTCTCGACTCCTTGGTCAATGAATGCTCTTAGGGCCCAAGCCACTGTCTGGAGCTTCGCGCACTGGTGTCCCCTCGGGAATTAACACGCCCACCGTGCGATTCTCCTCACGCAGGTAGGTCTGTGCCACCCGCTGGACGTCGGCTGCAGTGACAGCGCGAATCCCGGGGATGACCTTCTGGATCAGAGACCAGTCTCCCAGGGCAGCATAGGTCCCGAGTTGCAGGGCACGGTAGAAGAGCGAGTCCTGGCCGTAGATGAATCCGGACTCAACCAGGTTCTGGGCCCGTTTCAGCTCTTTCTCTGTGACTAGCCGGGTCTTCAGCTTTTCCACCTCCTGGAAGAGCGCCCCCTCAGCCTCTTGCCATTTCTTTCCCGGCGCCATGCGCATCGATAGGGTGAAGAGGGTCGGGTCCCGCGACGTGCGGTCATAGTCCGCGTCCGCGGCCAACACCAACGCCTTGTTTTCTACCAGGGTCGTTTGCAGCCGCGAACTGCGGCCGCCACCAAGGACGACCGAGAGCAGGGAAAGGGCGAAACTGTCGCCGCTCTGGAAGTTTGGGACGTGATAGGCGGCGACATATACCGGCAGAGAAGCCGGACGTTTGAGCGTGACGCGGCGCTCACCACGCTGGGGTGGTTCCTGCGCTGTCACCGCCGAAGGTGAGGAGTTAGCCGATATTCCGCCAAAAGCGGCTTTGATCTTGGGCAGGACGGTATCTGGAGTGACGTCTCCAGCGACCACGAGGAGGGCGTTATTTGGCGCATAAAAGACCGGGCGATAGTTTTTCACGTCGTCCAGGGTGATTGCTTCCAGGTCACTCATCCAGCCGATCACCGGCCAGATGTAGGGATGGGCAGTGTAAGCGGCCGCGCTCACTTGCTCCATGAGGTCAGCCGCGGGCTCATCGGCTATGCGCAAGCGCCGTTCTTCCATGACGATTTTCTTTTCCGCCGCGAATCCGGTTTCATCGAGGGTCAAATTGGCCATACGGTCGGCTTCGAGTTCCAGCAGCAGGTCGAGGTGTGGGGCCGCAGTCGTCTCGAAGTACACCGTCTGGTCATTGCCGGTAAAGGCGTTGTGCATGCCGCCTTTTTCTTGCACTAAGCGGGAAAATTCGCCTTGTCCATGCTTGGGCGTGCCGCGGAACATGAGATGTTCAAGCAGGTGAGAGATCCCGGTGCGACCGAGCTGCTCGTTGCGCGAGCCAACCTTGTACCACACCTGTAGAGTGACCACAGGGGCATGGTGGTCTTCGAGCACCACGACCGTTAGCCCATTGGTCAGGGTTTCCTGTGTCACCTTCCAGTCTAGTTCCTCGCCCCGGACCGGCTGCGCCCACCACACTGGCGCCAGCGCCAGGAGCAGGCTCCAGGCTGCGGTCCATTTCCGCATTTGCTCCATGGGGGATACCTCGTGCCGATTGACGGTTGTAGCTGACGGATTGCAAAGAAGCGCAAGTGACGCAAGCGGGCTGCTTGTCCAAGTACGGACAGGGCCGCGCCCGCCAGGGCATGTGCAGGTCAATATTCCCACTTCCCTTTGGTGAAGCGGAAGATCTCAGAGACCTGCCTGGTGTTTATCTGGTGCCAAGGTCCCTGGAGCGCCTCTTCACGGGTCTTGCCGACGCACTGTAAGGTCTGCTCAAAATAGGTGAGAATGCCGATGAAAGGGGTTATTGTTGAGCCGGTCTTTTTCACGATGAGGTAGCGATGGGGGAGATAGCCGACGTACTCGGCCGAGACGCCCTCGGGCGATTCGGTGACCTGCGCTCTTTGGGTTCGCTGGAACTCTTCGGTCCCGGCGAGCTTCTGCATCCACTCGATCGTGAAGGTATCGAAGCTCGCAAGCGCGGCATCCTCAGTAATGGTTGCTGACTCGGGGGCCGCAGGTGTGGATGTCGCCGATTCTGTTTTCGCCGGTTTCCTCGCAGCTTTAGCGGCGCCCCGCTCTGCCGCCAAGGCGAGCAGAGGGGCAAGGATGAGTAGCGAGATGAAGCCGGAAAAGAACGCCAGGGATCGTGGGGGTCTCATTGCTCTCACGTGCATGCTGTCCTCCTGTATGCCTGCTGCACGGATATAGCGCAAACCCCACGAGCTGTCAGCAACGAGGTAGCCCAGATGAAGCAGAACGGAATCTGAGGACGAAAGACAGGGAGATGAGACTGAGACAGCGACGTGAGCCAGAGCCCACTCCACCCTTCTACCCCGCCAACACGCGGGCAAGATCCAGTAAGCGGGCGTCGAGTGGCTTTGCCCGTTTCCAGGTCTCACGCAGCGGAGTGTAGCTCAGTTCTCCCCGCACTTGGCCCACCATAGTGCCAGCGTGGCCGTGTAATAAGCCCTCCACCGCGCCGGCGCCCAGCATGCTCGCCAGCACCCGGTCGCGCGCAGTCGGCGCGCCACCACGCTGGATGTGACCGAGAATGCAGATACGGGACTCCATGCCCAGGCGCGCTTTGACCTGTGAGGCAATGCCGAGCGCGCCGCCCGCTTCGTCTCCTTCCGCCACGATTACGATACTGCTCTTCTTCCCCCGGTCCCGGCTCTCCTGTAGGACACGACACAGGGCTTCAAGGCTCGTCGGCAACTCCGGTACCAGCACGTCTTCGGCCCCACCGGCGATGCCCACCTCGGCGGCGATGAACCCACTGCTCCGCCCCATGACCTCAACAAAAAATAAGCGCTCGTGCGAGGCTGCGGTATCGCGGATGCGGTCGATCGCTTCGAGGGCGGTGTTGACTGCGGTGTCGAAACCGATCGTGTAATCGGTGCCAAAGACGTCGTTATCGATCGTGCCGGGGACGCCGATGCAGACCATGCCGGTCTCTTCCTGCAACGCCGCCAGTCCGCGCAAGGTGCCGTCTCCGCCGATGGCGACGAGTGCCTCGATCTCTGCCGCCCGCAGTCGTTCCGCCGCGCACCGCCTACCCTCGGGGGTCTTGAACTCTTCCGAGCGCGAGGTCTCCAGAACCGTGCCGCCGCGCTGGATGATGTTCGCCACCCCACGCGAGAGCAGCGGCTCCATCTCTCCGTCCAGGAGCCCAGCGTAGCCGCGGCGGATGCCGGTCGTGGCGACCCCGCGTTGCCAGGCCATCCGTACCACCGCGCGGATACAGGCATTCATACCTGGCGCATCTCCGCCGCTGGTGAGGAGCCCAATGTGTTTGATCACCCAGCCCGGGCAAGTCCCCGGCTTCGAGAAACTCCAGAGACGCGCCGCCGCCCGTGGAGATATGGCTGAGCTTGTCGGCCAAGCCGGCTTGGGTGAGTGCGGCCACGGTGTCCCCGCCGCCGGCGACGCTGAAGCTGTTGGTGGCGGCGACCGCCTCGGCCAGGGCCCGGGTGCCGCGGTCAAAGGGCGGGATCTCGAAGACTCCCATTGGTCCATTCCACAGAATTGTACGGGCAGACTGGAGGGCGGTCGTGAAAGACTGAATACTCTGCGGCCCGATATCGACGCCGAGCAGGTCGCCGGGAATCGCGCGTCCAGGCGTTACTGAAGAACTGACACCGGCTTTCAACTCGGCTGCGACGACATGATCCATGGGCAGCAGGATCGTCACCCCACGCCGGGTCGCCTCCGCAAGTATGGCCTTGCCCTCTTCCATTCTGTCCGTTTCTACCAGAGACCGACCGGTTGCGATCCCCTGGGCCTGCTGCAAGGTATACGCCATGGCTCCGCCGATGATAATGGTGTCAATGCGCGAGAGCAGACTGCGAATGAGACCGATCTTGTCCGACACTTTGGCCCCGCCCAGAATGGCGACAAAAGGTTTCTCTGGCTGCGTTAACAGGCGCGACAGGGCGTCGATCTCCTTGCGCATGAGAAAACCGATGCCCTTGTTGGCAAAATACTGGACCATGCCGACCACCGACGCGTGCGCCCGGTGCGACGAGCCGAAGGCATCGTTGACGTAGACCTCGGCCAGCGCGGCCAGTGCGCGGGCGAAGGTCGGCTCATTCTTTTCCTCTTCCGCGTGGAACCGCAGGTTCTCCAGCACCAACACTGCACCGGCGGAGAGCCGGGCAATCTGGTCCTGCACTGCGGAGCCGATACAATCGGGGGCAAGCGTGACCTGGGTGCCCTGCAGGAGCACTCCCAACCGTTCAGCCACAGGCTTGAGGCTGAAGGCTGGGTCCGCCTTGCCTTTGGGACGGCCTAAGTGTGAGGCGAGGATGACTTTGGCTCCCTGAGCAAGGGCGTAGCGGATGGTGGGCAAAGCCTCACGGATGCGGGTGTCGTCGCTGACCGCGCCGGTTTTGCTCAGCGGCACATTGAAATCGACGCGGATGAAGACCCGCTTGCCGGTGAGCGCGAGGTGATCGATTGAGGTAAGTTCCATAAGCTTCCTCAAAAAGAGTGATGAGTGATGAGTGATGAGTGATGAGTGATGAGTGATGAGTGATGAGTCCCCACCCCTCAGTCCTCAGTCCTCGTTACTCATTACTTTTCTGTACCACTCAACTCCCGCAGCAGCGCGCGGACTCTGTCCCGCGTGGCCGGGTTGCTGAGCCCCAGGCGGATCTTCGTTTCCAGCAAGCCGAGCGGGGTGCCCACGTCGTGACGCCGGCCAGTGAACTCATAGCCGAACAGGCCGCTGCGGCGTTGTAGGACTTGCAAAGCGTCGGTGAGCTGGATTTCGCCGCCCACGCCAGGGCGCACTTCAGCGAGAATGGAGAAAATCTCCGGCGGCAAGACGTAGCGGCCGATAATGGCGAGGTCCGACGGGGCAGTGCCAGGTGGCGGTTTCTCCACCAGGGCGGAGATTTCATAGGTCCTGGGTGTCTGCTCTTGACCGGCGATTACGCCGTAGCGGTGGATAAGCTCACGCGGCACCCGCTCAAGCGCCACCACGCCAGTCCCGGTACGGTTGTAGACCTGAATCAGTTGCGCCGCCAGCGGCGGGTCAGCCTCACCGAGGTCATCAGGCAGAATCACGATGCAGGGTTCGGCGCCGACCGCGTCCCGCGCGCACAGCACCGCGTGCCCAAGCCCGAGGGGTTGCTCCTGGTAGACGCAAGTCACGCGGATGCGTGATAGCAGGTGGTTCAGGGCAGTCAGCAGGTCGGCCTTACCCTGGCCGACGAGCCAAGAGTCCAACTCGGGCGCCGGAGTAAAGTAGTTGGCGATGCCATCTTTGTTGGGGCTGGTGATGAAGATGATTTCTTCGATGCCTGCGGCCACGGCTTCTTCGACTACATACTGAATCGCCGGCCGGTCAACCACCAGCAGCAGTTCTTTGGGCACCGCCTTGGTCACGGGCAACAGCCGCGTCCCCAGTCCGGCAGCAGGAATCAGCGCTTTTCTGACGGTGTGTTGCACTTTTAGTTCCTTGGCAACAGGCAGGGGTCAGGGGTTGAGGATCGGTCTATTTTTGATCCTTCTGACCCCTGGCCCTCTCTGCTGACTGCTGAGCGCTAACGGCTGAATACTGACACCCTTAGGACGGTGCGGTCGCCTGGCGAAACCTCGGGACCGTGGTGTCGATCGGGATGGCTGGCGGCTCGAGCGCCAGATCCAGGACCTCGTCGATCGTGTCAACGAAGCGGAACTGCATCTCCGCCCGCACATTGGCAGGCACATCTTCCAGGTCCTTCTGGTTGCGTTTCGGCAGGATCACAGTGGTAACCCCGGCTCGCCGGGCCGCCAACACCTTTTCTTTGACCCCGCCGATCGGCATGACCTTGCCGCGCAGGGTGATTTCGCCGGTCATGGCCACATGCGAACGCACAGGCCGGCCGGTCAGCAGCGAAGCCAAGGACACCGCCATGGTGATCCCGGCAGACGGGCCATCCTTGGGGATCGCGCCCGCGGGCACGTGGATGTGCAGGTCACAGTTCTCAAAGAAGTCGGCGGGTACCCCAAGACGGTCAGCGCGGGAACGGATATAAGAGAGCGCGGCTTGGGCTGACTCTTTCATCACCTCACCCAGGTGGCCAGTGAGCGTCAACCCCTTTTTCCCGGCCATGCGGGTCGATTCGATGAACAGGATGTCCCCGCCGTTGGGTGTCCAGGCCAGGCCAATCGCCACCCCAGGATCTTGCGTGCGCTCGGCCACCTCGGAGAAGTATTTCTCCGGGCCGAGCAGTTCGGCCACCTTGTCCAAGTTAATTACCACCGGCTCGGTCTGGCCCTCGGTGACGGCACGGGCGACCTTGCGGCAGACCCGGCCGATCTCCCGCTCCAGGTTGCGTACGCCAGCCTCGTGGGTGTAGCTGCGCGCGATCGTCCACACTGCCTCATCGGCGAAGGTAATGAGGTCAGTGGTGAGGCCGTTCTCTCTGATCTGCTTGGGGATCAAATGGCGCTTGGCGATCTCCAGCTTTTCTTCCTCGCTGTACCCGGCCAGCTCGATGACTTCCATGCGATCCCTCAGCGCCGGGGGCACGGGCTCCAGGTAGTTGGCAGTCGTGATGAACATCACCTTGGAGAGGTCAAAGGGCACGTCGAGGTAGTGATCTGAAAACGAGAAGTTTTGCTCCGGGTCGAGCACTTCAAGAAGCGCCGAGGCCGGATCCCCCCGGAAATCCATGCCCAGTTTGTCCACTTCGTCGAGCATGAACAGCGGATTGTTGGAGCCGGCGGTACGGATCGACTGAATGATGCGGCCGGGCAGGGAGCCGATGTAGGTGCGGCGGTGTCCGCGGATCTCAGCTTCGTCGCGTATGCCACCCAGCGAGAGCCGGATAAACTTGCGGCCCATGGCCCGGGCGATCGAGCGGCCCAGCGAGGTCTTGCCCACGCCCGGCGGACCGACGAAACACAGGATCGGTCCCTTGGGATCGTGTCTCAGCTTGCGCACAGCCAGGTATTCGAGGATGCGGTCTTTGATTTTCTCCAGGTCGTAATGGTCCTCGTCAAGGACCTGGCGGGCATGGGGGATGTCGAGATTGTCTTCAGTCGAGATCGACCAGGGCAGATTGACCAGCCACTCGAGATAGGTGCGTACCATCGAGTGCTCGGCCGACTCCGGCGGAATGATGCGCAGCCGCTCCAACTCGTTCTCCGCGGCCTTGAGCGCCTCCTCGGGCATATGTGCGTCTTCGATCTTCTTGCGCAGCTCCTCAATCTCGCCCGAGCGCGGGTCCCCTTCACCCAACTCCTTCTGGATCGCCCGCATTTGCTGGCGCAGGTAGAACTCTTTCTGATTCTTGTTCAGTTCGCTCTGCACCTGGGACTGGATCTTGTGCCCAAGTTCGACCAGCTCCACTTCACGATTGAGGATCGTCGAGAGCTTTTCCAGTCGGCCACGCACCTCGAGGGTGTTGAGCAGGTCCTGCTTCTCATCGGTCGAGATGTTGAGATTCGAGGCGATGAAGTCGGTAACCTTGCCCGGGTCTTTGATATTCATCACCACGCCCTGGAGTTCATCCGGCAGATACGGCACCATGGAGACGAACTTGGCGAACTGGCTCACCAGGTGGGCCTGGAGTGCGTTGAGGTCTTTAGACGGCAGGGTGATATCGTGCAGTTGCACGACGCGGGCGCGCAGATACGGCTCGCGCTGCAGATGTTCGCGGATCTCAATGCGCTTGAGCCCCTGCACCAGGATGCGTACACTACCGTCTGGGTACTTGAGTACTTTGAGGATGCGCCCGGCGCTGCCACGCGAGAACAGGGCGTGGGGATCGGGGTTCTCGTCCTCAGCGTTCTTCTGCGCGGCCAGCCCGAGAATACGGTCGCCTTTGAGACAATCGTCTACGAGCTTGAGGGAGGACTCGCGCGAGATTAACAAGGGGACGATAGCGGAAGGAAAGATAACGACCCCGCGCAGAGGCAAGATCGGTAGCTCAGGCGGGACGGTGATGCCGTTGGGGTCTTCTTCAAAGCCAATAGGGCGGTGTTCCTGGCCCTCTTCTTCTTCCCCACTGGCGCGGACAATAATGTCTGCCATAGAGGTATCCTCCGGGGTTGTTCTAGAAAAGACTATCCTTAGAAAAAAGATAATACATGCTCTCTGCTTGCACAAGGGGTAAAGACTGTCTACAACCACTAACACACCGCACGTGAGAGCGCTGCCATGAGTCACGACAAACTCTTCAGTCTCGACGACGCAAACGCGCTGATCCCGCAACTGGAACTGGTGATGGAGAAGATGCAGCGCCTTGGTATGAAGGTGCGCGAGGAGGTCGCGACCCTGGCGCGAGAGCGCGGGCAGCCGGGCCTGCCGGACCTCTCGACCCAGCAGGTGCTGCGCTTGCGGCCGCCTCTACGACCGCTGTTTGAGGAGATGGCCCAGGCGGTACAGGAGATCGAGAAATATGGGTGTTACTTCAAGGGGTTGGAGCTGGGACTGGTCGATTTTCCGGCTGAGCTCGGCGGCGAGATTGTTGAGCTGTGCTGGCAGTACGGGGAGAAAGAGATTGCTTTCTATCATCGCCGCGCCGAAGGATTCGCCGGCCGCCGGCCTCTCAACCCCCAGCAGCCCAAGCCGCGGTACTACCAGTAGAGGCGGGTCGTGAAAAAGTATCGCGCCGTCCTCTTCGATCTATTCGGCACCGTTGCCCTGTTCAACGGCGAGAAGCTGCCGCTCTTCGAGTGGAACGGGCAGACCTCGCGCTCGACCCTGGGCGGGCTGCGCGCGGTCTACGAGCAAAAAGTGCCGACGGTCCCCTTCGCCTCTTTCTTCACCGCGCTGACCGACGTGAGCCGTGAACTGGGAGAAGCGCGTGCCCGAGAGAAGCGGGAGTTTTCTTCCGCCCATCGGTTCACGCTCACGCTGGTCCGTGCCGGCTTACCCGATTCTCCTGCTACCCGCCGCCTTGCCGAAGAATTGTCTCTGGCGCATATGGCGCTTCTCGCCGGCGCCACTGAAATTCCCCCTGCTCACGCTAGCTTGCTGAGGCAGGCGCGCGAACGGTATGGTACCGCCCTGGTATCGAACTTTGACCACGGTCCGACCGCCCGACGTATCTTACGTCGTGGCGGTGTCGAAGACCACTTTCAGTGTATTACGATCTCTGAGGAACACGGCTGGCGTAAGCCGCACCCACAGATTTTTACCGATACGCTCAGCGCGCTTGGCGCAGAACCGGGAGAAGCGTTGTTCGTCGGTGACTCTTCACAAGAGGATATTGTCGGCGCCAGGGGAGTGGGGATGGACATGGCCTGGGTGAATGCCCCGAACGCAGCCTTGCCTGCTGGTATTCCCGCCCCTGATTATACCGTGCGAGCGATTCCTGAGTTGCAGAGGATTCTCCTCCCATAGACAGGGCATGTAAACGTAACCCCCCATACTGAGCATGGTACGAAAACTCCAGATCGCGGTGATCGGTGACGCTAATCCGCCAACGCAGGTGGCGGGCTGGGCGGCAGAAGTAGGGTGCCGCTTGGCGCAAAGCGGTGCGGTAGTCGTCTGTGGCGGGCTCGGGGGAGTCATGGCTGCCGCTGCCTCTGGCGCGGCTGTCGCTGGCGGACTCACGGTGGGAATCCTGCCTACCTATGACGCGGCGACAGCCAATCCGTCGATTGCGATTACGATTGCCTCAGGGATGGGTCATGCGCGCAACGTGATGGTCGTTGCGTCCGGTGACGCGATCATCGCGTTGCCGGGCTCGTACGGGACCCTGTCAGAGGTTGCCCTGGCGCTGAAACTGGGAAAGGCGGTGATTGGCCTGCAAGCCTGGACAGATGTGCCCGGCGTGCAAGTGGCCCGGACGCCTGCGGAGGCGGTTGAGCTGGCCCTGAGCGCGGCGCAAGCGATTGGATAAAAGCCCAGTGGTCACATTAAGCAGTTTCACTCTGCGCTAAGCTTGAGGTTCCCTCTTTCTCTGGGAAGGGGAAAGAAGGTCCAAACACTGGCGAAAAGCCTTAAGTTGGAGCTGGTAGGTAAAAACCTAGCTCGTGCTTTGACCCTCGACTATGCTCAGGACAGGCTTGTTAACGGGTGACCAACCCTAGGGGCAGCGCCTGTGAGACCTACCGCGTACCCGTCCCGCCTTGGCGCAAGCGTTTGCGGAGGATGGGGATGGCGTTGATCTTGATCACGCGCAGCAGATCCCAGTAGATGCCGCGTGGTCGCGGGTACACTGAGCGGGTGGCGATCACCTCGTTGGGGGTAACGAGGAAGTCCACCGGCAGGTCATGCGGGAACATGGGGATCCTGTACAGGGTGAGCTGGAGGGGGTGAATGGTGGTGATGATTGGGGTCAGCTCTCGAACTTTGCCCTCCTCACGCAACAGGCCGTACTCCAGATCGGAGAAGCCTCCACCTTTGCCCACCCGGGCGCCGTCCCGACCTACGGCCACTGAGCCACAGATAATGAGATCAGTGTGGCGCATCTCGCGCGGCGCGACCAGGCGGCCATATTTGAGCGCGCCCCGGATGCTCGCCGCGAGCAGCGCGCGGTTGCCGAGCTTCTGCGGATCGATCTCGACAAAACACTTCTCGGCCTTGAGCCGCGGGACCGCCATGTAGAGGACTTTCCCATCGGCCAGGGCGGCGCGGCGCACCGGCAGTTGCGGGGCATCCGGATTAACTGTAATCACCTGGGCCTTGCGCCACACCGTCAACTCGCGCAGGAGCCGGGCGGCTTTGTCAGCACCAACAAAGTTGGGAATCCGACTATAGGCGCCAGGGAAGCGGGCGACCCCTTGTTGCACAAGCAGTTGCCAGGTGGTGTTGCGAATCTCGGCCTTCATGGTCGCCCACTGGCCGTTGTCATGGTAATACCGCTCGCGCGTGGCCATCGTCTCGGCCTCTATTCGTTCCTATCCATATGGTCGCCTTCCGAGTTTCTCATACAGACCACAGAACGGGGAAAAAAACAATACGCCAGCCCGTGACAGCCGCAAAGGAATCTCCTACAATCCCCTTGGCAAAAATCTGAGCGTCCCGCAAGGGCGGGGAACGCGATGGCTTTCCTGCTGCACCTCCAGGCAGACGAGCGAGGCCCTGAGATCGTCAGTGGTGCTTTCATTGGCGGAAGACTATTTTTTGCGCCGGCAAAAATACGGGAAAGAGCTCAAGCGTTGTAAGAGGGTCGCAGAGCGTTGCTGATAGAGCAGCAGACCGCATGCAGTTATACACAGCCCCTGTGTATAAGCTGTGGATATCCCTGTGAGTCATTTACTGAACCCAAAAGAAAAACGCAGGCTTAGTCAGTTGTGCCTGCCTTTTAAGCAGCGGGTCTTCGCGGCACCCGACGCCCTCCGCCGAGCGTGCGGCTCTGACGAGAGAGTTGAGAATTCTCGTAGGAAATTTTATACACAGGGCGCGAGTGAAGACCCCGTCGAAGAAACGTTCGCAAAGGGAGGAAACTATGGCCAGACTCATCGTTGAGAAGAACGTGCCCGCGCGCATGCGGGACGGCACAGTGCTCTCTGCCGATGTCTACCGCCTAGATGACTCCGAACGGCGTCCCGTGCTGCTCACCCGTACGCCGTACAACAAGTCGCTTCCTCTGTTGTCGTATCTGCCGCTCGATCCGTTGCGCGCAGCCGAAGCCGGCTATGTGGTGGTGGTGCAAGACTCGCGCGGACGGTTCGCTTCCGAAGGCACCTTCTATCCGTTTCTCAACGAGGCCGCCGACGGCTACGACACCGTCGAGTGGGCTGCGGCTCAGCCGTGGTCGAACGGCAACATCGGCATGTATGGCATCTCTTACTTTGGCGCTACCCAGTGGCTGGCCGCCACTACGGCGCCGCCGCACCTCAAGGCGATCTTTCCCAGCCTGACTGCGTCTGATTATCACGAAGGCTGGACTTATCAGGGGGGCGCATTTGCCCTCGGGTTCAACCTGAGTTGGACCATGGCGATTCTCGCCCCTGAGACGCTGATGCGCCAGGCCAAGACGAATTCTCAGGCTGCCGAAGATCTAGGGCGAGTCCTGGCCGGTGTGGACCAGATGCACGACTGGTTTCGTACACGGCCGCTCAGCGCCTTTCCGCTCTTTCGCTTGGGCGCGCCATACTACTACGATTGGCTCAGCCACGCGGACGAGGACGACTACTGGAACCGCTGGAAGATCGAAGCCCACTACGCCCACATCACCGTGCCTGCCTATAACCTGGGCGGTTGGCACGACATCTTCCTCGGCGGGACAATCCGCAATTTCCTCGGTATGTGCAGCCAGGGCAAGACGCGCGAAGCGCGCGACGGGCAGAAGCTCCTCATCGGCCCCTGGGCGCATACGGTCCCTTACAGCAATGTGGTTGGCGAGGTGGATTTCGGCCTTGCCGCCTCCCCGCTTGCGGCCGACTTGGACGGCCTGCACTTGCGCTGGTTCGACCGCTGGCTCAAAGGCGTGAACAACGGCATCAGCGAGGAGCCGCCTGTGCGCCTGTTTGTGATGGGCGCGAACACCTGGCGGAACGAGCACGAGTGGCCGCTGGCCCGTACGCGCTACGTAAATTACTACCTGCACAGTGACGGCAGAGCCAACAGCCTGCACGGTGACGGCGGGCTCAGCCCGGAGAAACCCGCGGCAGAAAAACCCGATGTCTATCTCTACGATCCGCGCAACCCAGCGCCGACGCGCGGTGGTGGGCTGTGCTGCTGGGCCGGGTCGGTGCCCGACGGCGCCTACGACCAGCGCCCGGTGGAAGAACGGCCCGATGTGCTGGTCTTCTCTACGCCTGTGCTAGAGTCTGATATCGAGGTCACCGGTCCGATCACCGTCACTCTTTTTGCCGCCTCCTCGGCGCCGGATACCGACTTCACGGCTAAGCTGGTTGACGTCCATGCCAACGGCTTCGCGCGCAACCTCACCGATGGTATCATTCGCGCGCGCTACCGCGAGTCCACACGCACAGCAAAACTGATCGAGCCTGGCCGGGTGTATGAATACACCCTCGACCTGTGGGCGACGAGTAACGTGTTCAAAGCCGGGCACCGCATTCGTCTGGAAATCTCGAGCGCCAACTTTCCGCGCTTCGACGCGAACCCCAATACTGGCCGTGTTTGTGCCGGTGAGGCTGAGGTGCAGCCGGCCTTGCAGACGGTGTTTCACGACACCGATCGCCCCTCGTGTGTACGCTTGCCGATCATTCCACAATAGTGCCCGTTCGTGCACGTTGGTGAGGACAAATCATGCCGCCCAAAGAACCGCGTCTAGAAGCCCAGACCCCTAACCCCGAGGTCGGTGTGAGCGTGAAGAGGATCGAGCGTTTTCTTCGGTTGCTGACCTGGCAGATGTTTTTTCTGCTTGCGCTCCTCTTCTTCCTGGTGATGCGTCCGCAGGCGGGTCGCTACCAGTTCACCGTGGCCGGAGACGACGTGGTAGTCTTTGACACGGCGAGTTCGCGAGCAGTAGCGGTGAAGCTCCAGAAGCAAGTGGTGCCTGCTCCAGGCGAAAAAACTGAATCCGGTGCGCCGCCTGCCGAAGGGGAAAGGAAAGATTAAAACGTAAAACGTAAAACGTAAAAAGGCGGGGACTGGGGGATTACTCATTACGTTTTACGTTTTAGTCTTCATTACGTTTTACGCTTTACGTTTTGGCTTTCACGTTTCACGCTCTCAGAGCGGTCAGCTCTCAAAGGAGTAACCAATGTCTCGTCTTGGCGTTGTGCTCTCTACCGCCACTGAGGCTCCGTCCAAAGAATTTGTGCGACTCGGGCAAGTGGCTGAGGAAAAAGGTTTTGACGCGATCCTGGTTAACGAGGGCAGGGGGGACGCGCTCGCCTGCGCTGAAGCTATTGCCCTTGGTACCACGCGCATCAAGGTTGGCACCAACATCGCCAACATCTACTTCCGTCATCCCTTCCTGACGGCGATGACTGCGGCGACCATCTCCGAGCTCTCAGACGGTCGGCTGTTGTTAGGGCTGGGCATCAGCCATCGGCCGCTGATCGAGTCGCTCGGCATGAAGATGGAGCACCCGCGTCAGTACATGCGCTCGTATGTGCAGACCGTGAAGCAGGCGTTGAGTGGTCAGCCCATCGGTTCATTCTTCCGCCCGCGCCCGTCGGTGCATCCGCTGCCGGTCTACGTGGCGGCGGTCACCACCGAGAGCGCTGAAGTCGGTGGCGAGCTAGCCGACGGGATCATGCCGTTTCTGCCGTCGCGTTCATACCTGAGTCGTTTAGTCGAGGCGGCGAAGGGTGCAGCACAGCGGGTGAACAAAGACCCGAACACCCTCGACTGCATTGTCAGTGTTCCGACTTTTATCTCTGACGACCTTGAACAAGCGCGCTCAGCGGCCCGCTATAATCTGGCATTCTTTGCCCAGTTGCCCTTCTACCGCATGCAGTGGCGTCGCTGCGGGTTCGTAGCCGAGGTCAACGCCTTGCAAGAGGCGTGGAAAAAGAACGACCGACGTGCCGCGGCGGCTCTGGTCTCTGACCGGATGGTTGACGAGGTCTGCGTGTTCGGCCCGCCGAGCCTGTGCCGCGAGCAACTGGCCGCGTTCCATGAGGCCGGCGCGTCCATGCCTGTGATCGCGGTCAGTCCGGTGAATGAGGAACGGTTAGAGGCCACGCGCAAGGCGTTGAGCCTGCTGGCGCCGTGAAGGCGGTTTTTCTATCCCCCGCTGATAAAGTTGAAACAGATCAGCTTCAGATCCTCGCGGCTCAGAGGGCCAACAGGCGCTGACCCAGCCGCTGGCGAGGATCGGCCGGAAGCGGTCGAATAACAACTGCTGGCCGGGACAGTCGGAGTAGAACAGCCAGCATTTGGCGTGCAGAAATCCCTTGTCGTGTAGGCGCACCGGGACCGTATTGCGTCGCAGATAGGCAATCAGATCTTCCACCAACCTGAGGGTTTTCTCGTCGAAGGGCAGGGCTTCCAGGTCCCGTCGGATCAGCCTTGTGACGTTTCCAGCGTGAGGCCGCAATCCCAGCTGTTCGCCCGAAGTCGGTTCAGCGCCCAAGAGCAGGCGGAGGTTGCCCAAGCCGAGAAGCCCTTCCCTGAGCAAGCTGAATCCTCCGACGGTGAAGTAGGCGGTGGCCACATCCAGCGACCGTCTTCTGTGCTCGGCCAGCAGGGCGTTCAGGATGTCGGCCAGACGGTGGGTCTGGTTGTCGATGACGTAGGGGATTTGCAGATGTCTCTATTCTGAAAGGATCAGATTGACCTGTTTCTCCAGCACCGGCAACTTGTTCTGGACAATATCCCAGATGATATCTACGTCGATACCAAAGTATTCGTGAATGAGAATATCTCGTAGGCCAGCGATCTTCTTCCACTCTACCTCTGGATACTTTGAACGAATCTTTCCTGGCACCTTTTTGATTGCCTCTCCGATGACCTCCAGATTGCGGACTACGGCATCGAGGGTCTTCTCGTCACCAGAGAATGCCTCTTGCGATAGACCCACCGTGTACCTGCTGACCTTGCCGATTGCCTCCAGGATATCTTCCAGGTACACCTTATAATCCCGGGGCATGGACTGCTTCCTCCAGAATGGTCGCGCGCAGCCGTGGTTTGATGGCATCGGCAAGCACGAGGTCTACCCGACGCCCAAAAAGTCCTTCAAGAAACTCTTTCAAGTTCATGTAGGCATCGAAGGATTTCGTCTCGAACTCGACCACGAAGTCAAGATCGCTAGCCTTGGAGGCCTCGCCGCGAGCATACCAGAATCCCCTCTCGACCTCTGTTCATAATAATTCCTTCATCGCTTCTCGGGGTAGCGTGAAACCGTGTCGTTTAGCTCTTACATGTAGTACTTGTATTTGGGCTGAGGTGTCTCGTCAGCTGGAACCTCGCGCAGGATATCGCCCACCAGCCGAGAAAAGCGAAGCGTGATCGGCCACAGGCCCGAGAAGTTAGCAGAGTTCCAGTTCATTTTTGTAAGGACCAGGATCTCACGCATAAGCTGTGTCCTTGGGGTATCGCCTATATGATCGGCAATTTGGAGCGGTGACGGGACGTGTCCGTGGGGATAGCCACCGAGCGCCGTCAGATAACCGCTCGTGTAAAGGTATGACACATCGCCAATCGTGAAGCTCAGGCCCCGAAGCGGCGGATACTGCCCGGTACGAACCAGACGAACCTCGCTGGTTGGACAAAGCGCTATCAAATCATACTGCTTTACCTTCGATAGTCCTTGCTCGAACCCTGCTCGTTCAGTTGGTTCAAATCGTGAAGTCTTTTGCACCACGCGTTTCGCCTCGATCTCTTGAATACGACGGCTCATCTCCATGAGCGCCATGGCCACAGGCTCTGGCCTCACGCTAGGCTCAGTGCAAGCGGCGCAAAGCATATTGCCCAACCCAGTCCATCGGTCCTCGTTCAAAAGTCTGTTCCATTTGTTAGGCACATCATGGGCAGTAATCCCCAGGTTCCCCGGCGTCTACACGATGCGCGCGTCTGTATTGTAGCCAAGCTGGGCGAAGAAGGCCGCCACGGCGTCGGCACTGCTGATGACCTGAACGTCATGCAGCCCCAGCTCAATGTCCAAAGTCTGAAGGGTGGATGTGGTTACATTGCTCATTTCCCTAAGAATCCTCCGCTTCTCCCCACCTGCTCGTTCCCCCCTTTCTAGAGAAAATTCGCGACTGTGACAAATGTAGGGGCGAAGCTTGTCTTCGCCCCTGGCGGGCCATCACCGGCCGCCCCACACCTCGGGCGAGCACAAGGCTCGCCCCTACGTCTTGGATTGGAAAAAACACATCACGCGACAGGGAACAGGCGGATCTCTTGCTGAGTGAGCGTTCACGCTTTATAAGAGAGCACCAAGGACGATACGGAAGCATGAAACCGCACGTTGTTTTCGTACTGACTGTATTGAGCCTGGCCTTCTGTGTGGTTGCCCCGCCTCTCGGGCGGGCACAAGGCTCGCCCCTACACGCTGAGAGCCGTGACGGCGAGCGGACCTGGAAAACGCTGGACGAGCTGTCGGCCGATGACAAAGCCCACATTGACCTCTCACAGGACACGCCCCGCTACCCTGAGTTTCCCTATCTCCCGGCCGAGCCTTATCCGTTCGAGCCGCCCTTTACCGCTGAGGAGATGGGGTATCGCATGATGGAGTTCACCCAGCGGCCGCGCTGGTCGTGCGTGCTTGCCAATCTCTTTGGCTCCATCACCAGCCAAGGCTTTCTTCTTGGCCAAGGGCAAGCTGTTAACCTCATAACCTACCCCTCTGCCAAAGGGGTTACGGAGGAGCTTGGCAGAAAACCTGGAGAGGAGGTCTACCGCCAGCTCACCCAGCATCTCTTCCCTCCTGAGGCGTACGGCTCACAAAATCTGCTGATCCGCTACCGGACGGGTAAGGACTTTACCAAAAAGGAGGACCAGTTCTTTTACTCTTCTTCCCTACGGCGGGTACGCCACCAAAACCAGTCGCGTCGAGGAGATCGATACCCGTCCATGGCCCAGAGTTTTGACGACTCTTCAGGTCGGTCGGCTTGGGAGTTTGCTTGGCGTCTCGTGGGCACCGATGTGCTCTACGAAACCGTCCGCTTTCCTCTCACCCGGCCCCGAGTAGTGGTCACCGAGTCTGACGGGAGCGTGCGCGAGGTGGCTACGAAGGACCTGAAGCTTATGGGAACAGATTACCCTTTTTATACCCCCGACGGTGGGGTTGCGTGTTATGTCGTGGAGGCGCGGGCCAAAGAGGACTGGCTGCCGGACTACTACGCCCCGCGCCTCCTCTACTGGCTGGACAAGCACGCCTTTTTTCCGTTGCGCACCGAACTATACGGGAGAGATGGGAAGTTGATGCAGGTAGAGGTCCGACTGACTAAGCTGGTCAACCCGGACGTGGGTGAGAGAGGCTACAGCCCCTTCATCCTCGTCAACTGGGATATGGCAGCTGACCTTCTCACCTACACCATCCGTGATGGGATTCGGCTGATGCACTGGTCGCAGGAGGATGTCCTGACCTTCTTTAGCCCAGACTTCATGCGTCGGCAATGGTTCCTAATGCTGGTCAAGAGCCAACTCGGGGTCAACACCCCAGAGGAATTCTTTCTGCGACCGGCGCTGGAGTGGGGGAAGTTTCCGGCAGAGCGTCACATTGAGTTAAGTGCTGAACTCCAGGAACGGATTCGGGCACAGGACGCGGCCGGACACCTCGTGTTTGAGACCGCCACACCCCAGCCCGTGCAACGCGTGAGCGTGCGCGAGTGACCGTGTGGAGACGCATCTATGAGAGGTCATGCCCCGGGCATAGCTGCCCGATCGGGCAAGGGGACCTACCAGTAGTTCCTTAGGTAAATCAGGCAGTTCCATATTTCATGGCAATTTCTGCCCGATTGTGGCCTCTCGTCAATATCCTCTGTGAGTACGACCTCAGCCAAATTGGCTAATTTTTTCCGGCAGTTGGTCTTCCCCTCCCCCTGCTCTTCCTCGTGGCATCTGCCTTGCGTCCGCTCTCCAGCGAAGAGAAGGACTCAGGGGAAGAGGAACCATACCCGTGGTTTAGGAGTATTGGGGCAAGGCAACCTCCGCTTTGGGGCGCGTGCAGCCATAAGGAGGGGATATAAAACCTTTCGGCTGGATTAACAGGACCTGGGTGTTGGCGGTCCTCTTGGGATTCGCAGCTGCCTCCTGCACGCTGCAGGATAGGAGCGAGGGACCCCGACCCTTGACCACCACAGAGCCCGGTACCGCCACCAAGGCTGCGCTCCAGGCGGCCTACAGCCAGTTGCCCCTTCACTTCGAGGCCAACCAGGGGCAGACTGACGCGCAGGTCCAGTTCCTGGTGCGTGGTCATGGCTATAGCCTGTTCTTAACCTCCACCGAGGCCGTGTTGGCCTTGACGAACAGGGACAAAGAAGGAGCGGAGACCTCGACACCTCCGCACCTTTCCCAGTCTTCAGACGCTAGACTCCAGACGCTAGACCCTAGACTCGTCTTACGCTTGCAGCTCGTGGGGGCCAACCCCAACCCACAGGTGAGGGGGTTGGAAGAGCTGCCCGGCAAGCTGAACTACTTTCTGGGCAACGACCCAACCCGGTGGCGCACCAACCTGCCCACCTATACCAAAGTCAAATACCAGAACGTGTATCCGGGGGTGGACTTGGTCTACTACGGCAATCAGGGGCAGTTGGAGTATGATTTCGTGGTGGCTCCCGGTGCAGATCCCCAGGCCATCCAGCTCACCTTTGAGGGCGCCGATAACCTGGAAGTGGACGTGCGGGGAGATCTCATTCTCCAGACCGCCGGTGGCGAGCTGCGCCTCCACAAGCCGCGCGTGTACCAGGAGATCGACGGCGTCCAGCACGAGGTCTCGGGCAGCTATGTGTTGTTGGGAACCCCAGCCCCCAACACCCAGCCCCCAGCCCCCGCCGCAGGCTTTGCCGTGGCTGCCTATGATCCCAGCAGACCCCTGGTCATCGATCCCGTGCTTGCCTATTCCACCTACCTCGGTGGCAACGATGATGACTGGGGCCGCGGTATCGCCGTGGACGCCGCTGGCAATGTTTACGTGACGGGGCAGACCTATTCGACCGATTTCCCCATACTGAGTCCCTTCCAGCCAGCTGCCGGCGGCAGCTACGACACCTTTGTGACCAAGCTAGACGCTACGGGCTCTACCCTGCTCTACTCCACCTACCTGGGGGGGAGCGGCGGTGACCGCAGCCAAGGCATCGCTGTGGACGCCGCAGGCAATGCCTACGTGACGGGGCAGACCTATTCGACCGACTTCCCCACACTGCATCCCTTCCAGCCGACTTTCGGCGGCGGAAGCGACGCCTTTGTCACGAAGCTGGATGCCGCCGGCTCTACGCTCCTCTACTCCACCTACCTGGGTGGCAGCGACGATGAGCGAGGCCGTAGCATTGCCGTGGACGCCGCAGGCAATGCCTATGTGACGGGGCAGACCTATTCGACTGACTTTCCCACACTGAATCCCTTCCAGCCGGCTTTCGGCGGCGGCTTCTTCGACGCCTTTGTGACGAAGCTGGATGCCGCCGGCTCTACACTCCGCTACTCCACCTATCTGGGTGGTAGCGGCGGCGAGAGCGGCTACGGCATTGCCGTGGACTCTGTCGGTAATGCCTACGTGACGGGGCAGACCTATTCGACCGACTTCCCTACCTTGAATCCCTTCCAGCCGGCTTTCGGCGGCGGCTTCTTCGACGCCTTTGTCACGAAGCTGGATGCCGCCGGCTCTACGCTCCTCTACTCCACCTACCTGGGTGGCAGCAACACTGACTGGGGGCGGGGCATCGCCGTGGACGCGGCGGGCAACGCCGACGTGACGGGGTTGACCAAGTCGCTCAACTTTCCCACAGCGCAGCCCGTGCAGCCGGCTTTCGGTGGCTTCTCCGACGCCTTCGTGACCAAACTGAATGCTGCCGGCTCTACGCTCCTCTACTCCACCTACTTAGGCGGCAGTGACAGCGAGGAAAGCTTCAGCATCGCTGTAGATACTGCGGGCAACGCCTACGTGGCAGGGCTTACCAGTTCGACTGACTTTCCCATGGTGCGTCCCGTACAGCCGGCTCCCGGCGGCGACTTAGACGCCTACCCCGACGCCTTCGTGACCGTGCTGAATGCTGACGGTTCCGCACTGGTCTACTCCACCTACCTGGGTGGCAGTGGCGGTGACCTCGGCCAAGGCATTGCCGTGGACATCGCCGGCCACGCCTACGTGACGGGGGGGACCACTTCGCCTGACTTCCCCATGGTGAATCCTGTGCAGCCGGCTTTCGGCGGCGGCGACACCGACGCCTTCGTGGCGAAGATTGCTGACCCCTCCATCTGCGGCGATGGCTTGGAGCAGAGCACTGAACAGTGTGATGATGGCAACACCACAGACAGAGATGGCTGCTCCAGCATCTGCACCGTCGAGACGGGCTATAGCTGCAGTGGCAATCCTAGCGTCTGCACGCCCATCTGTGGCGATGGGTTGGTGAAGGGCACCGAGCAGTGTGACCTGGGAGCCAATAACGGGCAACCGAGCTTCTGTTGCTCTGCCACCTGTCAGCTCAAGCCCGCGGACATGGTGTGTCGCGCGGCAGCCGGGGCCTGTGATGTGGCCGAGACCTGCGATGGGGTGAATCCCACCTGCCCAGCCAATGGCTTCAAGACAGCCGGCATGGTGTGTCGCGCGACAGCCGGGGCCTGTGATGTGGCCGAGACTTGCGATGGAGTGAATCCCACCTGCCCAGCTAATGGCTTCAAGGCGGCCGGCGTGGTGTGTCGGCCGGCGGCGGGAGTCTGTGATGTGGCCGAGACCTGCAGCGGCACCAGTGCCTTCTGCCCAGCTAATGGCCTCAAGGCCGCCGGCACGGCCTGTCCCGATGATGGCAACGCCTGCACCCTGGATCAGTGTGATGGCACCTCTCCGGCTTGCCGGCATCCGGCTGGCAACGCCGGCACAGTGTGTCGCCCGGTATATGCGGCCTGTGACGTGGCCGAGACCTGCGATGGGGTGACCCCTACCTGCCCGGCCAACAGCTTCAAGGCGGCCGGCACAGTGTGTCGGCCGGCGGTGGGAGTCTGTGATGTGGCCGAGACCTGCACCGGCACCGGTGCCTTCTGCCCAGCTAACAGCTTACAGCCGGCGGGCACGGTGTGTCGGCCGGCGGTGGGAGTCTGTGACGTAACCGAGGCCTGCACCGGCACCAGCCCCAAATGCCCAGCGGACGGCTTCCAGCCCAACGGCACCACCTGTGATGACGGCAATGCCGCGACCTGCGGCGACCAGTGCACGGTTGGGTCCTGTGCCGGCACGCCCTGCTGAGGGTGAGCCGCAGGAGCGCCGGCTCATTCATCAGTCCCAACTTCAGTCCGTTTGCCCCCTTTTCCTTGCGCCCCCTCACCCTGTCCCTCTCTAGTGGCGCAGCCGGCTCGGCTGCGCACAGGCCAGCGGCCTGCGCCACCAGAGGAGAGGGGACCCATAGCCGCAAGGTCAAAGTCAACGAGGACCCCTGCGAGTGAGAACCGCCTGACGCTTGACCCAGGTCGCCTCTGGCAGCTACCTTTAAGTTAACCCCACGATACGCCACAGGGAGAAAGTTGAGGTTGCTGTGGTTCCGGAAGCGGTGCGTGGAATATCCCTGAAGTCGCTCTTGCATCAGTTGCGCCAGCCTCGACTCCGCCGCTGGGAGTGGAGCGTACTGGCGCTGGTGGGGGTGGCTCTTCTGCTCCTGTTGCTGTTGCCTGGATTCTTGCGCCGGGAGATCAGCGCGCGCTTGGCAGTGGCGACCGGTGCAGAGGTGCATCTCGCTGACGTTGACTTCAATCCTTTCGGTGGCCGTCTTGTGCTGAAGCGGCTGGCTCTGACGCTGCCGGGTGCAGCGCATCCAATCATCGCGGTTCAAGAGTTAGTACTCAATCTGCGCCTGCTGGCCTTGTTACGTGGTAGGGTGAACCTGGAAGAGGTGCGCCTCTCGGGCGTGCAGCTCGAGGCCGTCCAGCAGACCGACGGACAATTGAACCTCAACCGGCTCTTTCCCCCACCGCCGCCAGCCGGGACCCCTCCTGCCGAGGCCGACCTGCCGACGCTGACGGTCGAGCACTTCGGTCTGTCGGCCGGACGGATTGACTATCAGGATGGCACGCGCACACCTCCGGCCCACTTGACGCTTGCCGTCAACGACCTCACTACTGATGAGATTCAACTGCAATCCCAGGGGCTCGGCACGCCAGTCGCGGTCCGTCTGGAGGGTACGTTGGCGGGGAGCCCACTGCGCGGCGAAGCGCGGATCTCCTGGCAGCGCACGCACACCGCGGTCGAAGCCGAGATCGAGGCCCAGCGGCTTGCGCTCGTGACGCTTGAGCCCTACCTGCGAGACACGCTCGCCCTGCGGCAACTGTCCGGCCACGTGAGTGCACGCTTGCATTACCGCTACCACAGCGGCGCTGGCCAATCTCCGCTGCATACGCTCGACGGGACCCTGAAGCTGCAGCAGGTGCTTTTTGCCGATCCAGTCTCTGAGCAAACCGCTCTGGACCTACCAAGCGGACAGGTGACGGTAGAAAAAGTCGATTTCCACAGCCGAGAGATCCGGCTGGCGACGGCCGAGTTGCAGAGTCCCAAGCTCTCTTTTTTACAGACCCCCAACGGCCTGAATTGGGCGGCCCTTCTGGTGCGGACGCCGGACCCAGCCGTGCAGGGCGAGGACCCACAGCCTGTGACAGCACCCGCCTGGCGCTTCTCGTTGCAGGACGCGCGGTTGACAGGGGGGGAGATCGTCTACCGCGACAGCACCTGGGCTGAAACCGAGTCGATCACCCTCGTTCCAGAAGAGATCCAGCTGCACAATCTTGGCAGTGAGGCCGATGACAGCCCGTTACACTTTCACGCGCGCCTGGGCGAGAGCACGCTGGTCGGGGAGGGCGGCCTGCGACTCTCGCCGTTTTCCCTCCACGCCCAAGTCCAGCTCACTGAGGTGGACCTGACCACTTTGCGGCCCCTGCTCACGCGTGTGCTAGTGGCAGAGAGCGTGCGCGGGAAGGTCAACGGCACTGTGCAGGCCGCACTGACGACCCGCGAGGGCACCCAGGTCGCCAGTGTCAGCGGTGCGCTCGACACGACGACCCTGGCTTTCGCTGGGGTTCCTGAACCGGGCAGCGCCTTGGCATGGGAGAGCGGTCACGTTGAGCTGGGTGAAGGGAGTACGATGGTCCCCCTGGACCTTGGGCTCAACGCACAACTCACGCACTTCTCGCTCCAGCGTCCGCAGCCAGGAGACCTGTCCATCGAGCAGGTGAAGGGGAACCTGCGGCTCACTCAAGAGCAGAGTGGCGAACCCAACAGCGAAGGGGGAGGAGCGGTGCGCAAACCGCCCTTGCAAGCTCAGGGCGTGGTGGAAATCACCAACCTCACCCTCACTCCCCCACAAACGCAGCAGGTTCTGCTCGGCTGCTATCAGGCGCGGGCAGCGCTGAGCGAAGGTAGCCGTCTCTTGCCGCTTGACCTGCATATCCAGGACCTGGTGCTGGAATATCCCTATGTCCAGGTTGTGCGCACCGCCACAGGCCAGTTTCAGCTCTTTGCTCCTCCCCCTGCTGCAGACGGGCAGACGCCGGTATCGGCACCTACCTCAGAACCTGCCGTTCTCGAACAGTCCTCACCCGGTGTGCATATCGACCGGGCCACGGTCCGTGGCGGGCAGGTGTTCTTCGCCGACCAGACCCTGGCCCCACCGCAGACGGTGTTCTGGCAGGATGTACGCCTCGACCTGAGCGACGTGCAGTATCCGCCCCCCCTAGCTGCGGTGTTTGCCTTGCACGCCTTCAACACAGACGGCGCGCCGATCCAGCTCCAGGGTACAATGCAGCGCCAGGGAGAGCAGACGCTCGTGCGCGTGCGCGGGGAGGTCGAGCAACTGTCCCTGGCGCCCTTCAACTCATACCTGGTGCCTCACCTCGGCTACCGGGTTCGCAATGGTACGCTCTCGCTCAATTTTGACCTGGTGATTCCCGGTGACCGCTTGCAGGCCGATGCCACGGTCACCCTGCACGATCTCGGGCTAGGCGACTCGCAAGGCTCGTCCCCCTTGGAAAAACAGGTTGGCCTCCCGCTCAGCCTCATGATCGCCTTGCTCAAAGACCTCAACGGGAATATCGATCTCCACCTGCCGGTCGAGGGACAGGTGAGCGAGCCCGGCTTTCGTCTCGGTGGGACGATCCTCCGGGCTGTGCGTGACGCCCTGATTGGCGCCGTAACCTCGCCGCTCAAGCTGCTTGGGGCGATTTTCGTTCGTAAAGGCACGATTCAAGATTTGACCTTAGAGCCGATCCATTTTGTCTCAGGAACGAGCCAACTGAGCGGACCTGGGCAAGAGCAGATCTCTCGCCTAGGCAGCTTCCTGTCTCAGCGGCCGGAGCTAGACCTGCGCCTCAGCGGTTACACCGGCCTAGACGATATACAGGTGTTGACCGACCAGCTCATACTCACCCAACTGCAAGGCAGTGTTCCTCCTGGAGGGGGGCAGCAGACTCCTGGACCGGAGCCAGAAGGGGCGGCGCCACAGGCGACCCCACAAGACGAGGTGCGACAATTCCTCGCCTCCCAGCTCAGTCAGTCAGGCAGCGGTGGAGCGCCGGCCCTGTCTGCCCAGGCGACGGCTTTGCTCACCCAACTGCGAACCCAGGCAGTGGTGTCCTTGCAAGCTCTCGATCGCCTGGCAGCAGAGCGCGTGCAGGCAGTGATGGCCGAGCTGACCACCAACCACGCAGTCGCGGCCGCTCGTCTGCATGCGGCTCCGGAAAAGCTGCACGGTCGGGATAGCGCAGAGGTGCGTTACACGATCCAGGCCAGGGAGGGAGGGTAGATTGCAGAGTGCGGAGTGCGGACATACAATCCGCAACCTGACCTCTGGAGGTGATTCAGGAGAGAGAAGATGATTCACCTGCAACCACACAGCTGGGACGCGATCTGCCGCCACGCACAAGATACTTTCCCTGAGGAGTGCTGTGGTGCCATCCTGAGAGGCGCCGGTGGCGAAGAGGTCCGCCGCATTACTAATGTCCAGAACGTCATGCACGCCAGGGACCCGCAGACCTATCCGCGTGACGCGACCATCGCCTACTTCATGGACCCTAAAGAACTGCTGAAGGTTGTCCAAGAGGTGGATAGTGGCAGGGCGGCGCTCAAGGCTTTTTACCACTCACACCCCAACCACGATGCGTATTTTTCCGCGGAGGACAAGGCCCGGGCGATGTTCGGCGACGAACCCTCGTACCCCGAGGCGGTCCACCTGGTGATCTCGATCTACGGGCGCGAGGTACGGGCGATCCGCGCCTATGTCTGGGAGGAGGGCGCACGGGATTTTGTTGAAACTGAGCTGAGCACGGATGTGTAAATCGAATCACAATCCCCCCTTTCCCCCCTTTTTCAAAGGGGGGAAGCGCGCAGCGCGGGGGGATTTCTGCCGGGAGCTGTACCAATGCCCCGGTTCGATTTAGTGCCGCTTGCCAAACCGTGCGGAGTGGGATAGGAGCGGTTGCCGACCGCTGCAACGTGCTGAGATGAGAGAGGAGGATGTATAATAATGAAATGGCGATGGCAGGATCTAGGTTGGATGATTGCAGCACTGGTGCTCTGTGGAGCGACGCCCGTGCGCGCCGACGACTTATTGCCCCAAGCGGGCGCGTGGGAGGTAGGGCTGCGCACCGGATACAGCGTTGGCCTGAGAAAGCACGCCGAGATGGTGCCAGTGAACCTGCGCCTCGGTTATACGCTCTTCAAGGGGCAGAAGTGGTTTCTCCCGCCCGGCGCGCTGGAGGTCGGGGTTGAGCCTTTCGCCTCGGTTATCACCTCGATCCGGCCGGGAACCAACGGCTCTCTGGAGCTGGGGGCAGGGCTGCCCATGATTACCTACTATTTTGACCTGGGCAACCACATCTATCCGTATATGGAGGGTGGACTGGGGCTGCTCTATACCGACCTGCGCGGCTATCGGCTGGGTGGACATTTCAGTTTCACCGAGATGGCCGGAGTCGGCGCGATGTACTTCTTGCAGAATAACTTGGCGCTCAACGTCGGGTGGCGGTTCCGCCATATTTCCAACGCCAAGCTCTACCACGACAATGTCGGCCTCGAATCGGGCATTGTTCTGGCGGGCTTTACTTACTTCCTGCCTCAGCATTAAGACGCTATGCGAATGATCTTACCCCCAGTACGGAAGCGGCGGACGATTGATAAGTACCTCTCCAGCTTCTTTCACGGCTATAGAACCTTGGAGTTCCGGCGGGCTCTGTCGTTGCTGTGTGAGTTCTACCGGCTCAAGCACCCGCGTATCGAATGGTACGAATATCTCGACTGGGGGAAGACCGCAGGCAAGACTTATGAAAACGGTACGATCCACCTCGTGCATCCGGAGAACTGGAAACGTGGCCGCAAGTACAATTCTGAGCGGCAGTGGGTCAACATGGTCTATCACGAGCTGGGACATTACATTTACTGGGTTGACGCCGAACGCAAGGCCGATACCTTTGCCTGCCGTATGGTCCGGGGACTGAATCAGCGGCGGCAAAGCGCCTTTGGGGAAAGCAGCAGGAACTATGGCGAACGTAGAGAAAAAACCTCCTCCCTCCGAGCACCGCTGGTGGGTCGATCAGGGCAAAAGCCACGAGCCGGCCAAACCCGCACAACGCCAGGCCCCGGCCGGGGCGGTCTTCTTTCGCAGCGTGGAAGGCTACGATCAGGAGCAGGCGTGTGAGCACCTGACCGACCTGAACCTGAAGCTGCTGGCCCAGGCCAACCCGGCGCCTGGAGAGTGGGCCTATTTGCCGCTCGTGGCCGAGCGCTCCCCGGCGAAAGAAATCGAAAAGGTGAAACGTGCGCTCCCCCTGCCGCCGAATGCGCGTGGGGCTCTGGTCGATTCCGGCCTGTCTTTGCGGGCGATCATTACCGGCACCCCGCTGCATGACCGGGTGTTGGAGTTCAATTTTATCGAGGAAGCCTCGTTCGACTGCTGGATTCGCGGAGAATGGGTCTACGAAGCAGTGTTTCGCAACAAGCACGAGCTACTGCAACGCGCCGCTGATCTTCTACGCCGGTATATGGAGAAAGACGTGCTCAACGACGAGAGCTTCTTTGATGCCCCGCACGCGGGCGGGACACTGCCGCCAGCGCGCACGGAGTGGTGAGCTCCAGGTGCATCGACCTCCCGACCCACCTGTTGCATCGAGCAGAGCAAGCAACAAGGCGGAGCTAAGCTCCCAAGTTCCTTCTCCCACATAGTGGAAGAAGGCCAGGGTGAGGGTTAAGAACAGGGCATAAAAGGAGGGGACTCGTATGCCCAAGATCAGAGCCAATAAGTACGAGATGCACTACGAGGTCGATGACTTCACCGACCCCTGGAAACCGGCCGAGACCGTGTGGATCCAGCATGGATTTGGCCGTAGCTCGCGCTTCTGGTATCACTGGGTGCCGCCGTTGGCTGGGCACTACCGCGTCGTGCGCCGCGATATGCGTGGGCATGGCCAGTCCGCCGACCCGGGGCCGGACTACCAATGGTCGGTCGATGAGCTCCTGAACGACATGAAGGGGTTTCTCGATGCCCTGGGCCTCAATCAGGTGCACTACGTCGGCGAGTCGGTCGGGGGCATTCTCGGCATTGCCTTTGCCGTCCGCTGGCCGGAGCGGTTCAAGAGTATGACGCTGTGTGCCACGCCTACCGCGATTCGCCCGCCGATCCAGCGGCTGTTTGCTGTGGGCTATGAGGACTGGCCTACGGCGCTTGGTGCCCTCGGGCCGGGTGGCTGGGTCAAGGCGCTGATGGAGCGGGGGGGCGGCTTGGCCGGCACCAACCCGGCGCACCTTGACTGGGTCATCACGGAATGGTCCAAGACACCCGCGCACGTGCTGCAGGGCCTGTGCCGCTTAGTGCCAAGCGTGGACATCACCCCACTCCTGCCCCAGGTGAAGGTGCCGACCCTGGTGCTGGCCCCTGCCCGTAGCCCGCTCACCCCGCTGACCGAGCAGGTGCTGATCCGTGACTCGATTCCGGGCGCGCGCATCGCGGTGATCGAGGGCCGCGGGCACGAGATCTATGTCGATGACCCGGAGGGATGTATAACCGCGCTGCTCAAATTCCTGCGGTCGTTGGATAGGTAGGGGCAGGTTTCAACCCTGCCCCTACGCCCAAAGGAGGATGCTATGTCACACACAGCCCACCGCTTACGTCAGATGCTCAACGGCCCGGCAATGGTGGTGGCCCCCTTTATCTTCGATGCTTTTCAGGCCCGTCTCGCCCAGGCGGCGGGCTTTCAGGCCGTGTACATGACCGGCTTTGGTACCGCGGCGGCGCGTGGGTTTCCTGACGTCGGACTGCTCACCATGGCCGAAATGGTCGAGAACGTGCGTTACATCGCCAATGCAGTGGACATCCCGCTGGTGTGCGACGCGGACACCGGCTATGGCAACCCGGTGAACGTCTATCGCACTGTGCGTGAATACGAAGCTGCCGGCGCGGCGGCGCTGCACATCGAGGACCAGGTGTGGCCCAAGCGTTGTGGGTTTCTCGCCGGCAAGCAGGTCATTCCTCTGCAAGAGATGGTGCCAAAGGTGCAGGCCGCCTGTGACGCGCGGCGGGACCCGGATTTTGTCATCATCGCCCGCACCGACGCGCTGGCGGTGAACGGCTGGGAGGATGTCGGCAACCGCGCGCAGGCCTACCGAGCAGCCGGTGCGGACCTGATCTTCGTGGACGGCATCAGGACGCTCGACGATATGAAACGATACGCCAAGGAGTTGGCGGATCTGCCGCTGCTGTATAATGGCCAGCTCCTGCCCGTGCAGGAGATCCAAAAGTTCGGCTTCAAGCTAACGATCTACAGCGCTACGCTGATGGCTTTCTATCAGCGCATGCGTGATGCCATGCAGGAACTCAAGACCACCGGCAGCATCGCGCGCGGGGCGGAGTTCGGAGTCTTCGAGGAGATGACTGCCCTGCTCGGCGTCCCAGAGGCGCTCGCGTTGGGCAAGAAGTACGGGAGCTAATCAGCCCACTCTTTGGAACCCGAACCGCGACAGCCGCCTATGCGGCTTGCCGGGAGGGTTGGCTCCGGCCACGACCTTGTGCAGCGTTTTGGCAAAGGTCTCCAGCTCCTGTCTCTGCTTTTCCTCAAACGCTGCTAACTCGCGCCGGCGCTTTTCCTGAAACTCCTCAAATGCCTTGGTCCAGCGCTTATGGAAGTCCTCAATCGCGGTCGTGACGCTCTTGTAGATTGTCGAGGTCACCACGAACGAGGCAGTGCAATGCGGGCAATAGAATACTACGCCGATGCGAAAGTACTGGAAGGGCACGGTGTAGTCACCCTCGCAACGGACGCAGCTAATCGGCACTTCCCACTCATCGAGGTTGGGAATGGTCGCGGAGAGAGACTCGGTGGCAGGCGCGGCTGCCACCGGTGCCGGCGCTGGTGCAGCTTTGAGCGCAGCGGCCGGAGCGGCCTTGGGGGCTGCAACTGGAGCGGCGGGCTTGGGAGCCTCGGCCGTAGGAACCGGAGCCGCAGGCGCGGGTGCTGTGACAGGGACTGGAGCCTCAGCCCCTTCCTTGCGGAAGCGCGAGGGAAAGTCGCTGCCAAAGGTCGCCTCTGGATGCAAGTGCTGAGCCCGGCCTATCAACACCGCTTCACTCTCCACAATGTCCGG
>WNGG01000612.1_pt1 | contig 44193 bp, 29 predicted proteins | sample 5400661 | NCBI WGS metagenome assembly WNGG01 (sample SAMN13153372, study PRJNA577476) | soil metagenome | isolation source: 100 cm soil or saprolite under Garry oak tree replicate 1 | place: USA:California | collected 2016-06-15 | reverse complement strand
ACCTTCTCCTGGCAGATCGCGGCGAGGTGCGTCGTGTTGCTCGAGTTGTACCCGCCGATCACGACCATCAGGTCGAGCGGCTCGGCGATCAGCCGCAGGACCGCGTCCTGCCGGTCCTGGGTCGCCGAGCAGATGGTGTCGAACGTGCGGAAGTGCTCGGGCAGGGCGGCCTCCCCGTAGCGTCGCGTCATACTCTTCCGCAGCTCGGCGGCGATGGCGAGCGACTCCCCCGAGAGCATCGTCGTCTGGTTCGCCACGCCGACGCGCACGAGATCGCGGGCGGGATCGAAACCGGGAGACATCTTCCCGGCGAACTGTTGTAGCAACTGCTCCCTGCTCCCTGCTCCCTCGATGAAGTCGCAGACCTCCCGCGCCTCGGACATGTCGCGCACCACGAGGTACCGCCCGCCGGGATACTTCGTCACCTGACTCGACGTCGCCTTCGTCTCCTCGTGGTATGACTTGCCGTGGATGATCGCGGTGAAGCCGTCCTTCGCGTACGACTCGACCCGCTTCCACACGTTCAGCACCGAGCCGCAGGTCGTGTCGACGAGCACGCAGCCCACGGCCCGCAGCCGCTCGAAGTCCTGTACCGTGACGCCGAAGGCGGGCAGGAGGACGACGTCGCTGGGCGTGACCGCGCTGAAATCGAAGTCCCCGGCTTCCGGCCGGTGGAGGAACTCCACCCCCATGCCGTGCAGCTTCCGGTTGACGTGAGGATTGTGGATGATCTCGCCGACCAGGAAGATCCGTTTGTCGGGGAACTTGGTGCGGGTCTCGTAGGCGTACTCGACGGCGCGATCCACCCCATAGCAGAACCCGAACTCGCGGGCCAGTTTGAAGGTGAGGTCGCCCAGCGACAGCGTGTATCCGTGCCCGCGGATCCGGTCGACCACGCGGCTGTGGTAGTCGGCCGCGAGCGCACCCTCGATGTGGTCTTTGAGGCCGAAGCCCCGCCGGAAGTAGGTCTGCTCCACGAGACCAATCTACACGGTCACGGCTGCGTCCCGCACGGCACCGGGTCCGCCCCGAGCGGCACCGCAGCGAACGCGGCGTCGACGGTGACGCGCCCGGCGGCGGCCAGCTCGAGTCCCGAGCCCCGCGCGTGCGCCGAGATCACACCGCCGCCTTCCCGCGTCACCGTCACGGTTCCGCTGTCGAGCGGCACGCCGTGCGCGACCTCGCCGATCATGAAGCGCGCGGCGACGATCGCGCCGCGCGCCGCCGCGGTATCGCCGCGCTGCAGCACCGGCCAGTCGCCGTTCGGAAACGAGTCGCGCTGGCGCAGCCACACGATCACCCCGTTCCCGTCGCTCGCGCCGTGCAACACGACGCCTCCCATTCCCGCGGCGTCGCAGCGGTCGGCGCTCGCGGGAACCTCGAACCGTACCGTGTCCCTGGGCGGCCGAATGACGACGGCGCGGACCCCGCCGGAGGCGGCGGGTGCGCGCCCGCATGCGGCGCCGGCCGCGCCGAGCGCGAGGAGAGCGAGGAGTCGGGGGTCGGGGAAGCGCTTCAGGAGGACTGGGGCGAGCGTGCCGCGGTTGGAGACGCCACCCCGAGCGAGGCACGCGCCGCGTCGGAGGACAGGGTGTGCGGGGCGAGCGCGGCCACGAGCCCCGCGGGCAACGGCCGCGGCTTGAGCCGTTTGCGGTCCACGCACACCAGCACCATCCACCCTGCGGCACCGAGCGACGTGGGGTCGTCGCGCAGCACGTCGAAATTCAGCGTCATCGAGCTGGTGCCCACGCGTCCCACGTACGTCGCGACGCGCAGCCGGTCGTCGAGTCGCGCCGGCCAGTAGAACTCGCTGTGGACGGCCTTGCGCGGCAGGAAAATGTCGTAGCGGTCGAACACCTGCGCGTAGGCGAGCCCGCACGCGCGGAACAGCTCGGTCTCCGCGATCTCGAAGAAGCGGACGTAGGAGCCGTAGAAGATGATCCCCGCGAAGTCCACGTCGGACCAGCGGACGTAATCCTCGATGATGAACGGCTTGGCGGGCATGGCTTCCCGGGGCGTGACCGGACCGGGAAGCTGAGGCGGCCCGAGCCTGGGCGCTAGGTGCGCGGAGCGGTGCCGCGCCCTCCGTGCCCGTTCGGTCGCAACCCGTAGGCCCGCAGCCGGCGCCACAGCGTGGTGCGGCTGATCCCGAGGCGGCGCGCCGTCTCGGCCAGCTTCCCGTGGGTGCTCTCGAGGGTGTCGAGAATCGCCTGGCGCTCGCGCTCCGCCAGCGTGCGGACGTGGTCGCCGTCCGGGAGGAACACCGCCTCGCCGAGCTCCAGCGATCCCTGTTTCAGCGACCGGCCGCGGCCGCCGAACGCGATGAGCCGCTCGCGCAGACCTTCGCCGCGACGCCCGCCGCCGTTCCCGTCGAGCGCGTCGATGACGCGACGGGCCCGTTGGTTGGCGTACAGCATCCGACCATACGCGTCGAAGACGACGACGCCCTCGCTGAAGCTTTCCAGCACGGCCTGACCGAGCGGTGCGAACGAGGAGGAGGGTGCAGGGGTGGACGTCTTATCTCTGGCTGTCGTGCGTGCTTGCATGGCTCGAGTTCCTCAGTCGGAGTTTCAGACAGCACCGCCATCTTACAAGAGGACCCACGCCACACGGCAAGGTCACACCACGCGGCCGGCGGGCTGTGCCTAGCTGGAATTTCTCGCGGTTCTGTTTACTTCAACAGGGTGCAACCACAAAGATTCCACAAAGTTCCCCGCTAGCGCCGCCCCCGGCCCCCCCGCCCCCTCCGACTGCGCCGGCCGCCCGCGTGGGCGAGGGCGACCCGCTCCCCGCGCGCGAGGCCGCTGAGCTGGCGGCGCAGGTCCTCCACCGTGTCCGACCGCACGGCCTCCCGCTTCCCGCGCAGCACGGTGAACCGCACCGGCCGGTCGAACGGCGGCAGGTCCCGGGCCTGAAGCCGGCGGGCCTGGCCTTCCTTGAGGCGCAACCGCACCACGCCGCCGCCCTGTTCCACCTCGTAGTCCACCGGCACGCGATCGCCGTACAGGTGCACCGAGGCGGGCAGCGCGTCGAGCACCCGCCGCTCGGCTTCGGGAATCGCGGCGTCGGGATCGAGCGCCAGGCGGGCGCCGAGGAACTCGTCCCACGAGCCGACGCGCTCGAGCTGCGCCGCGAGTCTCGCCGCCACGGACTCGGTGGACGCCTGCGAGAGCCGTCCCCCGGAGCGGCGCCAGTACACGCCGAAGCGCTCCAGCGCGCGGCGGATCCGCGCCTGGTCGGGGTGGGGCGTCCCGCCGCCAAGCAACGCTTCGACCAGCGCCGCCCTCGCCGCTCCGGCAAGCTCCGTCGGGAACGGGTTTGGGAGCGGCTCGACGTCGCGATCGAGCACGAAGCCGCAGTACGTGACCGTGCGCACCAGCATCAACCCCTCGCGCCGCCGCTGTCGCTCGAAGGTGACGCTGGGCTTGCCGCGCTGGGCGTAGCGGCGGATGGCGCGCTCGGAGAGCTCGGTGCCCTCGATGCTCGCCCGTGGCACGCCGAAGCGGTCCGCGAAGTAGCGCAGCGTGCCGGCGACCGCCCCCCAGCTTCCCGCTACCGACCCGCGGCTCACCCGCGCTTCCCGACCGTCCGCCGTCTCCTCGTCGATGACGAGGTCGAACGGCATGATCTTCGCGACGAGATCGGCGAACGCGGCCAACGCCTTCTCGCCGGCGTGGGACAGCCGCGCAGGAAGCGGTAGCTCGAGCTGGCGGTACACGGAGGCCGTGCCGAGCGCGACGTCCTCGATCGCCTTCACGAGCACGCCGCGGCCCTCCGCCCAGCGATCGATCGTCTCGTGGAAGAGATGCCGCGGGAGCCCGTACACCTCGCCCAGGTAGCCGTGGTTGTTCACGGCCTCGGCGTACACGTTGTACGCGGTGAGGTGATCGCTTCCGGAGACGATCAGCCCCCGGAGATCCCGTTCTTCGCGGGTCATGCGGTGCAACGACTCGATGTTCGCGGCCACGGCCACCATCGGGACGAGCTCCGGATCTGCGTGGTACAGCAGTTCGCCCCAGGGCCGCTCTACCGGCATCGCTTCGACTTCGCGTCCGTAGCGCGTGAGCCGCCCCTGCTCGACGAGACCACGCTCGCTGAGGAGCCGAACCGCCTCGCGATAGGCCCGGCGGTCAAGCGGCACGGGCAGCTCCAGATCGGCCGCGTCGACTCCCAGGGCCGCGCACGTGATCGCCACCCGTTCGGCGTCTCCCGCGAGCTGGAACTCCGGGCCCGTCGGCCGGAGCTCGTCGAAGGCGAGGTCGCGGTCGCTCAGGATGAAGACCTCGCCGCCCTCCACGCGCCCGTGCACGCGCCCCGCCATCTGCAGCAGCTCGTTCGCCCCCAGGTACAACCGGGTCAGCACGTTGCGCCCGCGCTCCACCACGTTGGCGTACCGGGCGTCGTAGATCACGACCGTGTCGAGGCCGCGGATGTTCAACGCCGATTGGCCGGCGGCCGTCATGGCGAGGAGAAAGGGTCGCTTCACGAGCCCGTCCAGGAACGGACGGATCACGCGGATCGGCTCGCCGCCGTGGTAGAACGCCGTGGGCAGCGCCTGCCAGCGGTCGCCCAGCTCGCCCGCGATCAGCTCCACCTCGGCACGCGTGGGGACGAATACCGCGACGCCGCGCCGCTCCCGCATCGCCCGCCGGATGAAGCGGTCGTCCAGGAACCCGAGCGGCTGCTGCGGCAGGACCCGCACGGCGGCCGCCTTCGCGGGATCGAAGGCCCTGGTCTCGAGCACTTCGACCGATCCGAGGTAGCGCGCGTAGAAGGTGGGGTCGACGGTCGCCGACAGCCAGATGAAGCGGCAGCGCGCCCGCTTGCCCAGCGCGAGGCACAGTTCCAGCTCCGCCGACGTCTGGTGGATCTCGTCGACCACGAGCGTGTCGCGCGCGGTGATGAGGTCGTCCTCGAACCAGCGGCGCGCGATGCCAGTCGTCACGATCACGACGTTCCAGGTGGGCGTCTCGGGCGTCGCCTCGCGCTCGCGATTCACGACGCCGACCTTGAGCGGCGCCGCGAGGATCGTCTCGGCGATGGATCGGATCGCGAGCGTCTTTCCGGTCCCCGTCCCCGCCACGATCCCGAACCCGCGCCCGGAGGCCGCGAGCCGCCGGATGTCCGCTCCGTGCTCCCGCGCGAGCAGGGTGTCGATGTGGAGGCCCATCGCGAGCTCGATCGTCTCGCAGGCCGCGCGCGTGGGGGCGATCACGAGGACGCGCCCCGTGGCGGGCTCGGCGGCGAGAAAGGCGGTCGGATCGGGGGGAAGAAAGTGGTCGCGGGAAATTCGCACGGTCGCAATATACCGGCGCAACCCGGCGCCGTTCCCAGCGAGCATGAAGAAAGCGGGAGGCGTGCGTGCCCGCCTCCCGCTTCGCTACCGTACCTGCGGCCCTGCCTAGGGCGTCAGGCGCCGCATCCGGAAGATCCCTGGCACGCCGCAATCCGGCGGAACGGCGGCATCTCGATCATTCGTCGTCGTCATCCCAGTGGTAGCGGCGGTGATAACGACCCGCGTACACGCGCCGCACCACGACGAAGGGGCGGAAGTACGGCCGCGACGCGGGCACGACGATCACTGCGGGCGCGGGATAATACGCGAAGGGCCGGGGGGGCCGGCCAACCACGACCACTCCCGACAGGAACGGCCGCGGCACGCCAAGCCCTACAGCCACACTGATCCGCGTTTGCGCCGCGGCGGACGTCGGCCGGGCTGCCGCGAGGGCGAGCCCCAGCGCCAACAACAAGACGGTGCGTTTCATGGTTCACCTCCGGGCGCGAGTCCCCCTGAAAGGGCCGTGCCAGGAGCGGTGCCAGGCGTCTAACGACGGTCGTCGCGCAGACTTAGGGCCCCGCGGGGCGGGCGAGCGGGGGGACCGCGAGTGTCACCCCCGACGGTCAGCCGCTGGCTTGCTTGATCAACCGCACCACTTCCCCCGGCTCGGCGTGGCGTCCGAGGCTCTTCTTGGAGAAGATGCGGCGTCCGTCGACTTCGACTTCGAACACGCCGCCGGACGATTGAATCAGCTTCACGTCGGCGTGCGGATAGGTCTTCCGGATTTCGGCCGCCAGACCGGCGGCCCTGGGCTCGTAATTTCAGACGACGCAGTATTCGATGGTGACTCGCATGGGCTAAACGATAGTCGCGCTTGACACGCCGCGCCAAGGGGCCGACCTTGCGCGACATCCGCATGAGTTCCCTGTCCCGCCTCAAGACGTCACCGGGTTTGCTGGTGCGGGCGCTCGTGTCGCTGGGCGCGGTGGCCGCGATCGGTGGAGCGGTCGCGGCATACACTTCCGGGCGGACGCCGCTGGTCGCGGACATGACCGCGCAGGTCCTCGCCCTCGTCGTGATCGGGGCGCTGGCGCGGCGCTACGGGATTCCCCTTCCCGGCACCGGGTTCGCCTCGTACATCCTGGGCGTCGTGGCCTACGCCGTCCTCGACCATGGCTGGCCGTTCGCGCTCCTGGTCGCGCCGCTCGCGATGTTGGTCGGGGACCTGGGGTTGCGCCGCCTGCCGGCCGCTGCGGCCCTCGGCAACGCGGCGCACCTCACGGCCGGGAGCGCCATGGCCGGTCTCGTGTACCAGCGGCTGGGCGGCGTCGTGGGGACGGGCGCCCTCGCCGCGGCGAATCTCGCCCCGCTGGCAGTTTTCCTGGCGGTGCTGCCGGCGACCGTCAACGCGACGTATTACCTCGAGCTTGCGTTGGGCCGTTCGCTGGCCTGGGTCGACGCGCGGCTCACCGCGCGCTGGGAAACGATCGTGTACGCCTGCTCCGCCGGGCTCGCCCTCGTGTGGCTCTGGTTAACGCACGCGGGGCTCGAAGCCGGCGACGCGCTTGCAGTGGGAGGCGTGCTGGCGATCACGACGGTGGTGAGCGCCTCGGTGATCCGCCGCGCCGTGCGGGCGGACGAGCTGACGCTGGTCCAGAGCCTGTCGCAGGCGATCGCGGGGGACATCAGCCTGGCGAAGAGCTTCCCCCGTATTCAGCAGCTCGCACGGCGGCTCGTGCCCTGGCAGCAGATGGGGTTCGCGCGCTACGACGCGCGCACGAATGAGATGGAACTGATCGCGGACACCGCGGCCGGCGGGGAAGGGGGAGGGGGAGGGGGAGGGGGGGGAGAGGGGGGGCGGTCGCCGTTCCGGTTCGACGCGAACGCGGGGCTCACGGGCGAGGCCGTCCGGCGGCGCCGGCCGGTCGTGGCGCACGCCCTGTCGCGCGAGCAGGTGGTCCTGCCGGCGCCGGAGCAGCCCGGCTCCGAGGTGCTGGTGCCGCTGTATCACGCGGGCCAGCTCGTCGGCCTGTGGAGCGTGCGCCACTCCGATCCGACCCTGTACCGCGACTCGGATGGCGACATGCTCGCGCTGCTCGCGCCCCAACTCGCGCTCATGTTGGCGATCGAGGGGTCGGTCCAGCCGGTGGTGGGCGCCTCCGACCGCACCAGCGCGTACATGGAGACGCTCAGTGCGACGACCGAGCAGATTCGCGCGTCGAGTGAAGAGGTCGCCGCGGCGGCGCGGCGCGCCCACCAGGGCGCCGCCCAGGCTGCGAGCCTCGTGGGGGCACTGGAGCGGCAGTCCGGCCAGCTCAAACAGCACGCCCGGGAGGTCGCCGCCGCGGGCGACGAGACGCGCGCCGCCGGGGCCGAGATGGAGAAGACGACGGAAAAGGTCCGCCAGGCGACTCAGGCTGCCGTGCGCCGCCTCGCCGACCTCGGCACCACCACCGAGGAGAGCGCGCGCGAGGTGCACCGGCTGCGCGACGTCGCCGAGCAGGTCGAGAAGTTCTCGGAGACCATCGGCCTCATCGCGAATCAGACCAACCTGCTGGCCCTGAACGCCACGATCGAGGCGGCGCGCGCGGGCGTGCACGGCCGCGGCTTCGCGGTCGTGGCCGACGAGGTTCACAAGCTCGCCGAGGAGAGCGGGCGCGAGGCGCGCAACGTGGGCAAATCGGCCCAGGACACGCGCCGCGCCCTGGACCGCGCGGCCGCGCTGCTCGAGCGCGTCCGCAGCGACCTGGCGGAAGTGGCGCAGGGCTCGACCACCTGGCTCGAGGACCTGAGCCGCATCGCCGCGGCGGCGGCCGGCACGGCCCGTGCCGGCAAGCGCGTCGCCGAGCTGGCCCACGGCATCGCCGATCAAGCGGGCACGATCGGCGGGGCGCTGGGGCAGGCGAAGGCGGGCGCCCAAACCTCCACCCAAGAGGCGGAGGCCGTCGCGGCCGCGGCGGCGGAGCAGCGCAAGTCGATCGAAGGGCTCGCCCGGGGCGCCGCTGAGCTGGCGTCGCTGGCCGACCATCTCGCCCGCGCCGTCCGCTTCGTGCGAGGCGACAACGGCCGGTAACAAGCTCACGCCCGTGCTCGCGGCCGCGCTGGTCGCGTGCGCGGGTGAGTCCAGCGGGCCGCTGCCCCCGGCCTCCCCCAGGATCGATTACGTGGACGGCGCGCTCGAGCCGATCCTCGAGCGCGGTCGGGCCGTGGTGATCGAGGGCCTCGGCTTCGGCGCCGTCCAGGGCGGCGGCGCCGTCACGTTCGCGCGCGCCGGCGGGGGGGGGGACGTGACGGCGCCCGTCGCCTCCCCCGCCGACTGGAGCGACCAGGTCGTGCGCACCACCGTCCCGGACAGCGCCGTCTCGGGAACGCTCGCGCTGACAACGGCCGGTGGCCGACGGCTCACGGCGACCGTCCACGTACTGCCGCACGTCGTGTTCAGCCCCGACACGCTGCACTGGGATTCGCTGGGCACGTTCCCGCGGGCCCCGGTGGGGGTCGCGCTCGCCGCGGCGGAGATCCCCTCCGGCACCGGCGTGGTCACGACGCTCTACGCGGCGGGCGGCGCGGAGCAGATCAGCGGCGCGCTCGTCCCCGACAGCGGCGTGTACGTGGCGCGCGCGCTGGCGGCCGGCCTAGTCGGCCCCTGGGTCCGCCAGCACGACGCCGCGGACTTCACGTCGCGCGTCCTCCCCGCCCCGCGGGCGTTCGCGGCGGCTGCCGTCGCCACGCGCTACAACTCCCGCTTCGCGGGCAGCGGGCTCTACGTGATCGGCGGCATCGACGGCGCCGGCCGCGCGCAGGCATCCGTGTTCGCCGCCGACGTCACCGCCGACAGCGTGGTCGGGCGTCTCACGCCCATCGAGCCGCTGCCGGCCCCCGCCGCGGGTGCGCTCGCCGTGGTGACGCGCGGCCGGATTTACGTGATCGGCGGCACGGATTCGGTGGGGCGACCCCGGCAGAATGTCTTCGTGGGACGGATCGGGCTGGAGGGGCACATCGACGGCTGGTACGTGCAGCCGCTGCTGCCCACCCCACGCGCCTACGGGGGCGCTGTGGTGCGCGATGAGCGCGCGGTCGCGTTCGGGGGCGTGGCGGACAGCGTCCCGCCGGGCGGCGGGCTCGATTCCGGGACGGCGCGGCTCGCGTCGAGCGACACCGCCGCCGTGAGCCTCGTGTCAGGATTCTTCACGAGCGCGTGGGCGCCGGGGGCGACGCTCCTCTCCACGGGCCGATCGCAGTTCGCGACGCTCGACCTCCGCGACGTGGTGCTCGTCGTGGGCGGCGTGTACGCGGGGGCGGCGACGAACAGCGCGGAGACCATCGCTGCGACCGCGGTTGGTGACTCGCTCGGGCCCTTCAGCGGACCCGTGGGGCTCGCGACGCGGAGCATCGCGTTCCAGAACGGCGGTACGCTGATCGGCCCGACTGGCGTCACCTGGCGGGAGGCGGACGGGTCGCGTCGCGGGCTGGTGCTCGGCGGCATCGATCTGAGCACGGGATTGAGGAAAGCGGGCGTCTGGGGTTTCTAAGCCGGCGCAGAGTTATTACCGTAGGGCCACGCCCCGAAGTGAGGAGTCGCCCCATGCGGACACTCGTCGTCGCGGGACTGGCGGTCGCGTGCGGAGCGGCGCGGCTGGGCGCGCAACAGCGCGCGCATCAGTTCGAGCTGGGCGCGTTCGGCTCGTTCACGCGCTATGACCGGGCGTTCAATCTCGACAACCAGATCGGCGGCGGAGCCCGCCTCGGCTACTTCTTCAACGACGTCGTCAGCACGGAGCTCGACGCGGGCTATCAGAATCCGAGCCCGAAGGTCGGGGGGGGATCGCCCACCCTGGCCCTCGGCAGCGCGAGTCTGGTCCTGAACTTCGGCGGCGCGCGTAACGTGTTCTACCTGCTCGGCGGCTACTCGCGACTCGACTTCGAGAAGAACGTCCCCTACCGCTTCACCGACAACGCCATCCATGGCGCCCTGGGCGATCGGGTGTTCCTCGGCGACGATGCCGCGCTGCGCTTCGAAGTGCGCGGCATCTACGCCCCCAGTACCGAGTTCTCCAGCGGAGACTGGGCCGGCCACGTCGTCGGCTCGCTCGGCCTCTCGCTCTTCATGGGGGGCGGACCGCCGCCCGACTCGGACCACGACGGCGTCCCCGACAAGCGGGACGCCTGTCCCAACACGCCGCGCGGGGCCACCGTCGACCCGCGCGGCTGCCCGTCCGACGCCGACCACGACGGGGTGTACGACGGCCTCGACCAGTGCCCCAACACCCCGGCCGGCGCCACGGTGGATAGCAAAGGCTGCGCGCTCGACTCGGATGGCGACGGCGTGCCTGACGGGATCGATCAGTGCGGCAACACGCCCCCCGGCGCCCATGTGGACGCGAAGGGGTGCCCCGTGGACTCGGACGGCGACGGCGTCGCGGACGGAATCGACCAGTGCCCCAACACGCCGCCCGGCGCCACCGTGGATGCGAAAGGCTGCCCCCTGGACTCGGACGGCGATGGCGTGCCCGACGGCATCGACAAGTGCCCCAATACGCCGCCCGGGACGGAAGTGGACAGCGTCGGCTGCCAGCGCTTCAAGGATTCGGACGGTGACGGCGTGGATGACACCAAGGACAAGTGCCCCGGCACCGCGCCCGGCACCAAGGTCGACGCGGCGGGCTGCCCGATCCTGTTCACGCCGGAGCGCACCCCGGTGATCCTGCGCGGCGTCACCTTCGAGACCGGGAAGTCGGCGCTGAAGCCCGAGTCCAACACCGTGCTCGACATCGTCGCGCAATCGCTGATCGCGAATCCGGACATCCGTATCGAGATCGCGGGGTACACGGACAATACCGGCTCTTCCGCGACGAACCTGCGACTCTCGCAGGCCCGAGCCGCCGCGGTGCAGGCCTATCTCGCGAGCCAGGGCGTCGCGCCGGGCCGCATGACCGCGAAGGGATACGGTGCGAGCTCTCCGATCGCGGCGAACACGACGACCGCGGGCCGCGCCCAGAACCGCCGCGTCGAGCTGCACCAGTTACCGTGAGGCCAGGCGCTAGAGGAGCCGACATGAGAAGGATGGCGTTGCTGTTCGCTTCGCTCGTGCTGGGGGGTGGCGCCGGCGGTGTCGCGGCCCAGCACCGCGGTCAGTTCGAGGTCGGCGCGTTCGGCGCCTACACGCGCTACGACCCGGCCTTCGCCCTCAGCAACAAGGCCGGGGGCGGGGTACGGCTCGGCTACCTGATCGCCGACGTGATCGGCATCGAGGGCGACGTCGTGTTCCAGCCGGAGTACAGCGTGGTGAGCGGGGGCGCGACCACGACGCTCGAGCCGCTCATCGGCAGCGCCTCCCTGGTGTTCAACGTGGTGCACGCCGACCGGCTGATGTTGTACGTCCTGGGCGGCTACTCGTTGCTCGACTTCGGCACGCGGGCACCCTACAAGTTCACGGACAACGCGGCGCACGGCGGGGCCGGCGCCCGCCTGTTCCTCTCCAACCGCATCGCGCTGCGAGTCGAAGGTCGCTTCATTTACACGCCCAGCACTCAGTCCACCTTCGGCCCCACGAACCCGAGACACTACGTCGGCACTGCGGGCCTATCGGTGTTCCACCTCGGGGGCGGGGGCGGGGGCCCGGCGAAGGACTCGGATGGGGACGGTGTCCCCGACAACAAGGATGCCTGCCCCAACACGCCGCTCGGCGCCCACGTGGACGCGAAGGGCTGCCCGATCGACTCGGACTCGGACGGCGTCCCCGACGGGATCGATCAATGCCCCAACACCCCGGCCGGCGCCACCGTCGATGCCAAGGGCTGCCCCGCCGACTCGGACGGCGATGGCGTCCCTGACGGGATCGATCAGTGCCCCAACACCCCGGCCGGCGCCACCGTCGACGCCAAGGGCTGCCCCGCCGACTCGGATGGCGATGGCGTCCCTGACGGGATCGATCAGTGCCCCAACACCCCGCCCGGGGCCACCGTGGACGCCAAGGGTTGCCCGGCCGACTCGGACGGCGACGGCGTGCCGGACGGCCTGGACAAGTGCCCGAACACTCCCCAGGGCGCGGTCGTGGACGCGAGCGGCTGCCCGCTTGATTCCGATCTCGACGGCGTGCCGGACGGCATCGACAAGTGCCCCAACACCCCACCCGGATCCAAGGTCGACGCGACCGGGTGCCCGCTGCCCGCCGAGGCCGTGCAGGCAGCGCCACAGCCCGCGCCGGCGCCGGCCGCGCCCGCCGCGCCCGCCGCGCCGCCCAAGTGCCCGCCCGCCCCGCCGGGAGCCCCGGTGGACGCCAACGGCTGCCTCATCCTGTTCGCGCCCGAGTCGGTGCGGGCGGCGGCGCCGGGAGCGCCGCCGCGGCCGACGCTGGTGTTGCGCGGCGTCAACTTCGAAACCGGCCGGTCGGCGTTGACGCGTGACTCGTACGTGGTGCTCGACGCGGTCGCGGCATCGTTGCTCGCGAATCCGGACATCCGGATCGAGATCGGCGGCTACACCGACAGCACCGGCACGAAGTTCGGGAACATGCGGCTGTCGCAGGGGCGCGCGGCGCGCGTGCGCGCATACCTCGCGAGCAAGGGCGTACTGCCCGCGCGCATGGTCGCCAAGGGCTACGGCGCCACGGGCTCCATCGCTCCCAACGCGAGCGCGGCGGGACGCGCGCAGAACCGGCGGGTGGAGCTGCACAAGCTTCCGTAACGACGGCGGTCAGGTTGACGGGCGGTCGGGCGGGCGGTACCCGCCGACCGCCCGTCGCATTGCCCGGCACCACCGGATAGTTTTCTGCCTCCCGGAACACACTTGAGCATCGTATGAACGCGCGCTCGTTGCTGCCCGCCCTGGCGATCGGCCTTCTGACCGCCCGCTTGACCGCGCAGGGTGCTCCCCGCCCCTTCCAGGCCACCGACTACTACCGCCTCACATTCGTCGGCGAGCCGCGGCTCGCGCCGGACGCGCGGCGGGTGGCGTTCACGGTCACGACCGCGGTCGAAGACAAGGACCGGCGCCACACCGAGATCTGGATGGCGGCCACCGACGGCTCGGCGCCTCCATTCCGCTACACCAGCCCCGCCACCGAGGCGTCGAGCCCGGTGTGGTCGGCCGACGGGACGCTGCTGGCGTTCGCGAGCAAGCGCGAGGGGTTCGACGACGACGTGTGGTTCCTCCGCACGGGGACACCGGGCGGCGAAGCGTTCCAGGTCCGCGGCGTGCACGCGCTGCCGCTGTTCTCGCCGGACGGGAAATCGCTGTTGTACGGCTGGCGTGGCGCGGAGCCCGACAGCCTGAAGCAGCAGGCCTGGCGCAGCCGCGTCTCGCCCCTCGCCATCACACGCGGGCCCGACGTGAAGCGGTTTGACGGGCGGGTGTACACCTCGCTGCCGCTCGTCGAGGACGAGCGCGGCCTCGTGGCGCCCCGCGAGACACGACGCCCGCGGCATCTCTACCTCGTGCCCCTGGTCGGCGGCGAGCCGAGGCAGCTCACCGACGGCGACCTGAGCCAGATCGACCCCGCCTGGTCCCCCGACGGCCGCGCGGTCGCCTTCGTGCAGGACTCGACCGAGACCCAGGAGGTGCGCGCGCAGGTCCGGCCGCAGCTCTATGTGCTCGCGATCGCGGACGGCACGATCCGCAGGATCGCCACGCCGTATGCCGAGAGTCATGACCCCGCCTGGTCACCCGACGGCAAAGCCGTCGCCTTCATTTGCTCGAAGGGGCGCGGCGAGGAAAACGACGTCTGCGTGGTCCCCGAGACCGGCGGCGCGACGCGCAACTTGACGGCCGCGTGGGGCCTCGATCCACAAGACCCGTTGTGGGCGCCGGACGGCCGGACGCTCTACTTCGCCGCAGAGACGCGCGGCAACATCCACCTGTTCGCCGTTGCCGCCGCCGGTGGCCCCGTGCGCCAGGTGACGACGGGGGAACGCCAGCTGGGGGGCTTCGGGCTAAGCCGCGATGGCCGCTCGCTGGCGTACACGGCAAGTGACGTCACGCATCCCGTGGAGCTCTACGTCGCGGCGCTGACGTCCGGCGGCGCGAGCGCCGATCGTCGGCTCACTAGGTTCAACGATTCGCTGGTCGCCGCGCTCGCGACGATCCCGGCGGACTCGTTCTGGTTCCCGAGCGTCGGCGGCCTGCGCGTCGAGGCGTTCCTGATGCGTCCCTACGGCTACCGCGCGGGGAAGAGCTATCCGCTGATCCTGTACGTGCACGGCGGACCGCACTGGAACTACGGCAACGTCTTCTTCCCCGAGATGCAAGTGCTCGCCGGGCAGGGATACTGGGTCTTGCTCGTCAACCCACGCGGCTCCACCGGATACGGACACGAGTTCACCTTCGCCTCGCGCGGGCGCTGGGGCATGGAGGACTATCAGGACTTGATGAAGGCGGTGGACGTCGCGATCGCGCGCGAACGGGGCGGGGGGGGCGGCGTGGACACGACCCGCCTGGGCGTGGCGGGCGGCTCGTACGGCGGCTTCATGACCAACTGGATCCTCGGGCATACCGGCCGCTTCGCGGCCGCCGAGACCGACCGGTCGATCTACGACTGGTTCTCATGGTACGGATCGTCGGACGCCCAGGGGCTCACCGACTACGAGTTCGCCGGGCCGCCGTGGGACGCGGACTCGTTGTATCGCGCGCTCTCGCCGCTCAGCTACGCCAAGCAGATGCGTACCCCGCTGCTGATCGTGCACAGCGAGGACGACCGGCGCACGCCCATCACGGACGCGGAGCAGCTGTTCGTGATGCTGCGCGAGCGCGGCGTTCCGACCGAGTTCGTCCGATACCCCAGGTCCTATCACGGGCTGTCCCGCACGGGCCCGCCGTGGCTGCTGGTCGACCGGCTGGAGCGCATCCGCACGTGGTTCGCCCACTGGCTCGGCAGCGGCGATAATCCGCCCGCCGCCGGTCTGCTCAAGTAGGCCCGTGAGGTTGCGCGCGCTCACGCCCTTGCTCGCGGTGGGGCTTGCCGCCGCGCTGCCGCTGCCTGCCACCGCCCTGACGCGAGCGCAACAGCCCACCCCCCGTCGTCACGCGCCCGGCCGTGGCGCTCCCACCCCGCCCCCCCAGCCCCCGCAGCCCCCCGCGCCGCGCGCGGTGCTCGGCTTCGAGCCCGGCGACGACCGCAAGCTCGCCGACTGGCCCACGCTGGTGCGCTACTACCAGGCGCTGGCCGCGGCGAGCAATCGGATGCGCTACCGGGAGCTGGGGAAGACGACGCTCGGTGCGCCGTTCGTGGCGCTCGTGATCTCGAGCCCCCAGAACCTGAGGCGCCTCGACCCGCTGCAGCAGCTCAACGCCAAGCTCGCCGACCCCCGCACCCTCAAGACCAGCCGGGAAGCTCAGGAGGCGGTGCGCGACGGCAAGACCATCGTCCTCGTCACGTCGGGGATCCATTCGAACGAGGTCGGCGGGCATCTCACGCCGGCCGTCCTCGCCTACCGGCTCGCGAGCGACACGAGCGCCGCGACGCGCGAGATCCTCGATAACGTCGTGTTGTGGTTGGTGCCGTCGCTCAACCCCGACGGCGTCACCATCGTGACCCGGTGGTACAACCACACCCTGGGCACGGCGGCGGAGGGCACGGATCCGCCCGAGCTGTATCACCACTACACGGGGCACGACGACAACCGCGACTGGTACGCGTTCACCCAGGTGGAGACCCAGCTGGTGGTGGACTCGATCTACAACCTGTGGCATCCCCAGATCGCCAACGACATCCACCAGCAGGACACCGACGGCTCGCGGCTCTTCCTGCCGCCGTACCTCGATCCGATCGAGCCCAACGTGGACCCGCTGCTCGTGGACGGCGCGAACGCGCTCGGCACCGCCATCGCCTGGGAGCTCGCGGGCCAGGGCAAGACCGGGATCTCGATCAACGCGATCTACGACGCGTGGACGCCGGCGCGCGCGTACCAGCACTACCACGGCGGCGTGCGCATCCTGTCGGAGGCCGCCGACGCCAACCTCGCCTCGCCGATCGACGTCCCGTTCGACCAGCTGGCTGTCCGGGCGCGCGGCTTCAACCCGCGCGAGCGCTCCTGGAACTTCACGAACCCGTGGCCGGGCGGCCGCTGGACGCTGCGCGACATCGTGACCTACCAGACCGATGCGGCGTACGCCCTGCTCCAGAACGCGGCCCGCTACCGCGACCGCTGGCTCGCGAACTTCCTCGCGGTGGGAGTGCGGGCGGTGCGCGGCTGGAAGGGCTGGCCGTACGCGTACGTCATTCCTCGCCAGCACCAGGACACGGTCGGGCTCGCGACGCTGCTCGGGATCCTGCATCGCGGTCAGGTGGAGATCCGCACGGCGCTGCACCCCGTGACGATCGGCAGCCAGCGCTTCCCCGCAGGGAGCTACGTGGTCACGCTGCGCCAGCCCTACGCCGCGTTCGCGAAGACGCTGCTCGAGCCGCAGCACTATCCCGATCTCCGACTCTACGCGGGCGGGCCGCCGCTTCCGCCGTACGACGTGACCGCCAACACGTTGCCGCTGCTCATGGGCGTCACCGCCCTGTCCGCGCGCGACTCGCTGCGCATCGGGCTGTCTGCGCCGGTCGAGCCCCCCGCCGCCGTCCCGGGCTATCCCGGCTTCGCGGGCCCCTCACCCGACGCACCGCGCGTGGGTCTGTACCGCTCGTACGTCAACTCGACCGACAAGGGCGCGATCGACGAAGGTTGGACCCGCTGGGTGTTCGACACGTGGAAGGTGCCGTACGCGTCGGTCGTCGATTCCGTCGTGCGCGCCGGCAAGCTGCGGGACAGGTTCGACGTGATCGTGCTGCCCGACCAGGATCCGCACGACCTGCTGGACGGACTGCCGCGCCAGTACCCCGCGCCGTACGCGGGCGGCCTGGGCCAGGACGGCGTGAAGGCGCTGCGGCAGTTCGTGAGCGACGGGGGCACGCTCGTGGCCCTGAACGACGCGAGCCGCTTCGCGGTCGAGCAGCTGCTCCTGCCGGTGCGCAACGTGCTGGAGGGCGTGGCGGACGACGAATTCTACGCTCCGGGCTCGATCTTCCGGCTCGAGCTCGATCCGACCGATCCCATCGCGCGCGATCTGGCGGCGCAGAGCGTGGCCTGGTACGAAGGCGGCCCGGCCTTCGAGGTGCTCGACTCGAGTGCGGTGCGCGTCGTCGGTCGCTATCCGGCCGACCCCGAGCGGGTACTGCTCTCGGGGTGGGTGTTGCATCCTGAACGGGTGGCCGGCCGGGCGGCGCTGGTGCGGGTCAAACTGGGCGCCGGGCAGGTCGTGCTCTTCGGGTTCCGGCCCCAATACCGCGGCCAGAGCATCGTCACTTACCCCTTGCTATTCAACAGCTTGCAGCTGACCAGCAAGTAGCGTGACCTGCGGGCTTGTCCGATTTCGGGTCGTTTCCTATCGTGTAGCCCCCTATGAATGTGGTCCGGCAGGCAGGTGCCCTCTTGCTGGCCGCGCTCGTCACGAGTCGCGGCCTTTTTGCGCAAGGTGCCGTCGACAGCCCGGCCACCGATTCTACCGTCGTCGACCTCCGCGGCGCCCCGGCCATCACGCCGGCCGACCAGTTGAAGGTGCTGCTCCGCCCGGTCGAGATCCGCTACGTCCAGCAGGAATCGGTGTTGCTCCCGGCCACCGGATCGATCAAAGGCCTGTACGTCAACGCGTGGGCGTTCGGCTCCCCGAAGCTGTGGCAGCTGGTGCGACTCGCCGACGAAACCGAGATCAACGCCTTCGTCGTCGACGTGAAGGACGACACCGGGTGCCTGCTGTACCCGTCGGCCGTGGCCACGGCTCAGCAGATCGGTGCCAACCAGTGCGTGCGCGCCAAGGACGCGCGCGCCCGGCTCGACACCCTCAACGCGCACGGTATCTACCCCATCGCGCGCATCGTCGTGGCGAAGGACCCGCTGCTCGCCGAGCGCAAGCCCCAATGGTCAGTGAAGGACCGTGACACGGGCGGGCTGTGGCGCGACCGGATCAACATCGCGTGGGTCGACGCCTACAACGACTCGGTGTGGATCTACGCGGCGCAGCTCGCGCAAGAGGCGGCCCGGATGGGCTTCGCCGAAGTGCAGTTCGACTACGTCCGCTTCCCCGACGAGCCGCGCGAGCGAATGGCCACCGCGATCTTCCCGGCCCATCGCTCGCGCGAGACGCAGCGCGAGGCCGTGCGGCGCCACATCGGGCTGCTGCGGGACCGGCTGAAGCCGCTCGCCGTCCCCGTCACGTTCGACATCTTCGGCCTCACGGCGTCGGCCACTGGCGATCTGGGGATCGGCCAGGTGTGGGAGGACTTCGCCAGCGTCGCGGACGTCGTGCTCCCCATGCTCTATCCCAGCCATTACTACCGTGGCGCCTTCGGCTTCGCGTGGCCCAACGGCCAGCCGTACCGCGTGGTGCGGAGCGCGTTGAACGACGCGCTACAGCGCTCGCGCCCGCTCCCCGGCTCCGCCGAGATCCGGCCGTTCCTGCAGGCGTTCACGCTGGGCCGGCGCCTGCCTCGCTACACGCCGTTCGAGATCCGCGAACAGATTCGCGCCGTGGAAGACCTCGGCATCACATCGTGGGTGCTGTGGAATCCGCGCAGTGTGTACCAGCGGGCCGCGCTGCGTCCCAAGCACGCCAGCCCGTCTCCCGCGCCGCGGGAGCTGTCGACGGCGAGCGGCGGCCGCTAGCCCCGCCCGTCAGGGCGGGGACGCGAGCGCCATGCCGGGCTGCCATTCGGTGATATAGCCGGCGATGGCCGACGCGGCCACGGTGTAGGGGTTCGCCAGGTAGAGCCGCCCCGGGCCGGAGCGGCCGGGGAAGTTCCGGTTGATGGCGCTGATCGTCACCTCGTCCCGCGTCCGGGAGACTCCCGGCCCCGCGTTGATGCAGGCGCCGCACGACGGCTCGAGGAACGTCGCCCCCACTTTCCCGAACAGGTCGAGATAGCCCTGCTCCTCGCAGTAGCGCTTCACGTCCTGCGAGCCGCATTGGATGAAGAAGCGCACCCACGGCGCGACGCGCTCGCCGCGCTCCGTCGCCTCCTGCAGCACGCGCGCGTACATGTCCATGTCTTCCTTCTTGCCCGCCGTGCACGAGCCCGCATACGCGATGTCGACGCGCACCCGCTCGGCCTCGCCGATGTGCCGCCCGTTCCCGGGATCCCCCGGGAGAGCGATCATCGGCCGGATCGCGCTCGCGTCGATCTCGATCACCTCGCTGTATTCGGCGTCGGGATCGCTCGCGAGGTCCCGGCACAGCGCCGCCGCGTCGCGCCGCGACATGCCGCGATACGCCATCAGATACGCGACCGTCCGCTCGTCGGGGGCGACATACCCGGTGAACCCGCCTACCTCGGCGGTCATGTTCGTCATCGTGGCGCGCTCGTCCACCGACAACGATGCGACGGCATCGCCACAGTATTCGACCAGCTTGCCGATCGCCCGACCGCTCTTCACGTACGGGTGGCGCAGGATCTCGAGCATGAAGTCTTTTGCCGTCACGTTATCGGGCTTCCGGCCGCGCACCACGATCCTGACGGTCTCCGGCACCGTGAGCCGCACGTCCCGCGTGATCCACGAGTTGAAGATGGCTGTCGTGCCGACTCCGAACGCCACGCACCCCACCGCGCCGGCGTGCGGGGTGTGCGAGTCGCTCCCGATGATGACCATGCCGGGCTCGGCATGCCCCTCGAGGATCTTCGAATGGCAGATCGCCTCCGAGCCGTGAGCCGCGAGTCGCAGCTCGCCGTACAGCCGGATGCCCTGCTTCTCGGCGAATTGGCGCTGCTTCTTCTCCAGCTCCAGCGCCACGTCCAGCAACCCTTCCTTGACGCGCTCCGGCGTCATCGCCTCGCCCAGGAACGTGAGGTGGTCGCGGAACATGAGGATCGAGCCCGGATCGTTGACCTTCTCGTCCGGCCCCACGAGCTGCTCGAAGAAGATCGCCGCCATCGGGGTGACGTACTCGTGGCTGAACCGGATATCGGTGACCACAAACCCCTCGTCCCCGGGCCGCACCGCCGGAACGCCGACCTTGCCCTGGGACGGATCGACGACCCAGTGCCGCGCGATGATCTTTTCGCCGAGCGTCATCGGTCGCGGCGCCGTCCCGGGCGGCGAGAGGGCGACCTGACCCTGCAGCCGCGCCACGTTGAAGTTGAAAAGCCCGCCGTACTCGATGATTCCCCGCGTGATCTCCCCTTCGCCCCTGGTGAAGGCGCTGAGCGGGATCGCTTCGCCGCGCCGCACCCGCTCGAGGATTGAGAAGTCGGTCGTCGTGAGCAGGCCGAGGTTCTGGCAGTTCTCGCGATAGATGCGCTCGATGTTTTCGGCCACGACCAGCTTGATGCCCGCGCACATCTCGGCGTAGGGTGATTGCTCGCGCGACGATCCCTTGCCGCGCCGTTTGCCGCTGACCGACGCGGTGAACCCACCCCGCTTCACCGATCCGCGGGTGACGGGGAACTCCTCGCCGCACTTCAGCCCCAGGTAGGGGAAGTCACCGAGGGTGTCGTCGTAGTAGTAACAGATGTAGGCGGGCGTGATTTCGTCGGTCGAAATGTCGTCGCGCAGCTTGATGCCCGGACGCCAGTCGAGGTCCTTCCCGTCCAGCTGGTCGCGCACCAGCTGCGGATCCTCGGCGAGGAAGAGAACGCGCCCTGGCAGGTGAACCGCGCCGGGAAGCTTCGCGACGCGCCGGGCGCGCAGTGAGCGGAGCATGAGCGAAAAATGACCCCTTGCCGGGACCGGAAGCAACCGACCGCGATGCAACTTGCTGCACTCATGATAAGCGTCGGTCCCTCAAGGTGATAGGGTGTGCCCCTGGCCTAGCGAGAGGGACCCGGATAAGTTTGCGCCCGCTTTTTGACAGTCGCACCTCCCGGCACCGCGGAGCGCGCACCTGGAACTGCCAACGTCCCATCGGTTGCCGCTGTCCTGGCTGCTCGAGGCGGCGAGTCCGCCGCTCGTCTACCGGGCCTACGCCGAGATCGTGGCGGAGGGACAGCGGGACCCGCAGCGGCTGGCGGCGTTGCGCCAATCCGTGCTCGAGTACAAGCCCGCGCTCGCGATCGCCCGCAAACAGAAGCCGACGGGTCTGTGGGGCGGCAACCTGCTCGCGCCGCGCCCCTCGAAGGCGCACGGCTGGACCGAGGTCGGGACGGTTTACCAGTACCGGCGGTTATTGGAGCTGGGCTGGCCGCCGTTCGAGCGGCCGTTCAGGGACGCCGACCGATTCCTGTTTCAGCTGCTCTCGCGGATCGAGCCGGACGACCCGGACAAGACCATTGCGCAGCGGGCTCAGGAGCTGCTGGTCGAGTTCCACAAGCCCGCCAAGGCCGACCCCGGTCTCGGCCGCTGGGCGCGACGGCTGGGCCGCGAGGCGGCGGCGTGCGCGCTCGCCCGGGGAGGCCATGCCGACGACCCACGGGTGCGGGGAACGGCGCACACTATTGCCAGCAACATCTCGCAGTTCCTCCGCAGCGAGCTGGCGGAGAAGCCCTTCAGGAAGGCTCACGGGAAGACGGTGCTCGATCCCGCGGCGACCCCGCCGACGATCTTCGCGGTGGAGATGCTCGCCTTCCTGCCGGGGGTGCAGCGGGAGCGCGCCGGGTTCGTCGAGCGACTCGGGCACTACTTCTCCACGCCGGCCTCGCGGCGCGCGTTCTTCGTCGTCGCCGGGAAGAAGGTCCTCAAGCCGGTGTTCGAGCTGCTGGGCGACCCGTTGCGAGCGGACGCCCAGGGTCACGTGACCGACCTGCCGCTCACCGCCTACTGGCTGGAGCTGCTGGCGCGCCTGGGCCTGGTGCGCCAGCTCCCGAGCGCCAACCGCGTCCTGGCCCGCCTCTACAGCGAGTGCGACGACCAGGGGATCTGGAGCCCCAAGAACCTCCGCGCCATGCCCAAGGCCGCGAGCCCGCTCACGGCGCATTACTTCCCGCTCGAGGGACCCGGCCGGAGCCCGGCCCAGCGGCAGACCGACCTGACCTTCCGGCTGGCCTTGATCGCGAAGTTGCTCGCCATCCCGATCGAGGTCGTCTAGCCGACTTGCCGCGGTCATGAAAGGGTAGTAGTCATTACTACTACGTCATGGCACCGGCGTCCCTCGATCTCGCCCCCTTCGGCTTCACGGCGACCGAGTCCCAGGCCTACGCCACGCTGTTGCGCCTCGGGCCTTCCACCGGCTACGCCGTCGCCCACGCGGCGAGGCTGGCCCGCGCCAACACGTATGGCGCCTTGGAAGGACTCGTGGCGCGGGGCGCCGCCGCCCGGCTCCCGGGACGGCCGGCGCGCTACCGCGCGGCCGACCCGCCGGCGCTGCTCGCCCAACTGGCAGCGCAACAGGGAGCCGCGCTCGAGCGGCTGGGCCGCGCGCTCAAGGACGTGAGTCGCCCGGCGGAGCCCGACACGCGGAGCATCGAAGGGACCCGCGCCGTGGCCAATCTCATTCTGCAGCTCGTCGCGCGGGCGGCGCGCCGGGTCGAGGGCGTCATCACCGCGGAGCTGTTGCGACCCACGCTGCCAGCCTGGCGCCGAGCGGCGGCGCACGCCGAGCTCGTGCTGCGGGTCGCGGGCGACCTGCCGGCCGAGGCCGGGCCCATCGTGACCGGTTCGGCCGACCCGGACACGCCCACGGTGCTCCTGATCGACGACGCGCACGTCATCTCGGTCGCGGGCGCCGGCGACACCGCCGCCGGGATCTGGAGCTCGCACCCCGCGGTCGCCGCGCTCGCGCGCGCCACCCTGCGGGGCCTTGCATGACGCGCCGGCTGGTCTTGGTCCTCGCCTGCGCCGGAGCCTGTCGGACGGCCCCCATCCCGGAGGACCAACGGTACCCCGCCGGCACGGACTTCACCGCCCGCTACGTCGTCGTCGACAGCACGCGGATCCGCTACATCGACGCGGGCCGGGGGCCGTCCGTGGTTTTTCTCCACGGGCTCGGCGCATCAATGTACGCCTGGCGGAAAACGCTCGGTGCGGTGCGGGCGGCCGGGTACCGGGTGGTGGCCTTCGACAACCGGGGTTTCGGGTTCTCGGACAAGCCACCGCACGGCTACGACAACGCGGCGTACGCCCGGTTACTCGCGGCGTTCATGGACTCGCTGCACGTCGCGGACGCGGTCCTGGTGGGCCACTCCATGGGAGGCGCGATCGCCGCCGAGGCGGCGATCGCGTGGCCCGACCGGGTGCGCGGCCTGGTGCTGATCGGCTCGTCGGGTCTCGGCGGGCGGGAGCCGCTGCTGTTCCGCGTCGCCCGCTGGCCGGTCGTCGGCCCGCTCCTCCTCGCGTTCCGGGGACGCGGGCTCACCGAGCGACTGCTCCGATCGACCTACGCGGACCCAGGCAAGGTCATCGCGGCTGACGTGGACCAGTACTACGCCCCCGTGGCCCTGCCCGCGTACGGGCGCGCGCTGCGGGCGACGCTGCGGGAATTCCAGTTCGACGGGCTCGGGGGAGGGCGACTCAATCGGATCGCGGCACCGACGCTCGTCGTGTGGGGCGACGAGGATCGCTGGATCCCGACGAGCGTCGGCCGGCTGATGGCGGGCCAGATCCCCCGCTCAGCCTTCGTGATGGCGAGGCACGCCGGCCACGCCGTTCAGGAGGAGGCCCCCGCCGACGTGAACCACCTGTTGATCAGGTTCCTGAAGCAGGGGGTGACCCGGGTGCCCGAGAACCTGGCGCTGGGGTTCTGAGACGGTATGTTTCATCAACCATCCGGTTGAGGAAATAGGATTCTGAAGCCTAAGCTCACTAATTCCAGGGCGTTGCGCATCATTACGGCGGCTCGCGAGGAGTTCGCGCGCCGCGGCTTCGAGGGCGCGCGGGTGGACCAGATCGCGCGACGCGCCGGGGTCAACAAGCAACTCCTGTTCTACTACTTCCACTCGAAGCGCGGTCTGTTCGGCGCGGTGCTCGCGCGCGGCGCCACCGAGCTCGAGCAAGCGCTCGCCGCGATCCCCACGTCGCAGGAGCGGCCGCTCGAGCGCATCCGGATCACCCTGGAAGCGCAGTTTCAGTACCTCGCCGCCCATCCCGACCTGGTCGTTCTGCTCACGCAGGCAGGCCGCTCGGAGGCGCGCCCGTTCGCGCCCGCGATCAAGCGACTGGTGGTGTTGCTTGCCGAGGGACAGGGGCGGGGCGAGGTGCGCGACGACGTGGACCCGCACCTCGCCGCAGCCCAGGCGCTGGTCCTCATGGTGGCGTACCTGGGCCTGGAGTCGTTGATCGCGGCGAGCGCGGCGCCGCTCGGGGCCGACGAGCCGGCGCTGCGCGAGCGCTGGAAGGACGCGGCCGTCAGGCTGGTGCTGGACGGGGTGGCGGCCCACTAGGCCGACCTACCAGTTGATCCAGTAGGACGCCTTCACGAGGAAGGTGTTCTTGGGGTGCAGGTCGAACATGTCGCGGAAGTTGCCCGCCAGCGAGCGCGGTCCTTCGACCGGAGCAAAGTCGGTGCGGCCCTGTGTCCAGACGACGAACAGCGTCGAGCCCGGTCGGTATTCCCAACGCAGCACGACGGTGGAGTTGAACTCCTTGTCGTTGAACCCGTCGGGCGTCGCCGCATAGGGCTTGTAGCGATTGTCGAAGGCCGCGGCGTTCGGGTCAGCGAGTTCACGCACGTTCGAGTAGGTGCCCTTGCTCACGAACGGCTGCGCATAGAGCTGCAGGGTGAGGACCGTCGAGAGCGTGTAGTCGACCCGCCCCGTGAGCGACACCGTTTTCTGGTTCAGATGCGCAAAGGTGTAGTGCGTTCCGGTCGAGTCCTTGATCGTGCCGTGCGGCTGGATGTCGTTGACGTTGTGCGTCGCACTCAGGGTGAGTGACGTATTGAACTGAGACGCCACGCGAAAGGTGATCCGAGTGTTGCCATTGAACCTCTCAGACCGGCCCCCGTCGCCCCGGGAGTAGTTGAACCACATGTACGGGACGAGCGCCGGGCGCGCATCACCGTCCACCTCGCCCCACGCCGACAGGTAGGGATCGTTCCGCACCGCCGGCCCACCCCGCGAGCAATTGCGATCGCAGAACGTGGTGCCGAGTTGGCCCGCCGTCACGCCGCCGTGCACCCACCACCGGTTGTTCAACTGGACGTGCGCATTCGTGTTGGCGGCGCGCTCGACGGGCGTGCCGGCCGCCGTCCAGTACTGCCACCAGTTGAAGTTCCAGTAGGCTATCTGGTACAGCGCCGTCGGGTGCAACGATTGCAGCCCGAACCACGTGCTCCAGCTCTGCTGGTCCGCCTGGAGCAGGAAGCCGAGGTCGTTGGCCTCGAAGCCCTGGGAGCGGCGCTGGTAGCTCGTTTCGAACCGGATGATCCCGCCTCCCAGCTTGCTGAAAAACAGCTCTTCGGCGTGCCCGGACAGGGCCGTCCGCGTCGAGTCGTACGTCACACCCGCTCCCGGGCGCTGATAGAAGTGGACCGGATCCCGTTGCGTACGGGCGATCGCCGTGTCGGTGCCGACGACGCGGCTCAAGTCGAGCGAGCCGGAGACCTGATAGTGCCCCTGCAGGAAGCGGTGCCGGAAGTCGAAGGCACCGAGGTAAGCGCTGCGGCGCAGGAAGTTCTCGGTTCGCTGGTCGAGGCTCCGGTTCACCGCCGTCAGCATGACGCCGATGCCGCTCTCGCCGTTGCGGAAATCCTGCTGCCCCCGCACGACCGCGTAGTTGGTGGTCGGCTCCGTGGTGCTGTCCAATGACCCCGTGGCGCGCTGGGTGATCGCTTCGAGCACGCCCACCGTCTGCCCGCCCGGGAGGCGGCCGGTCAGCTTCGCCGCGCCGTAGATCGTCGTCGCGGTGGGCGAGTTGGGGTCGCCGTAGCCCAGCTGGGGCGCGCGCCCGATGCGCCGCGAGTAGAACAGGCCCTCGCCGTTGCAGTTCACCTGGCTGCAATTCACGTCAAAGCGGAAGAGCCCCGCACCCTGGACGAAAAACGGCCGCCGCTCCTGGAAGAACGGCTCGAACACGGTGAGGTTGAGCACCGCCGGATCGGCCTCGACCTGGCCGAAGTCGGGGTTCACGGTTGCGTCGAGCGTCAGGTTGGAGGTGATCCCGTACTTCAGGTCGGCGCCCGCGGTCACCTTCTGGGAACGGTCGAAGCCACTGGCGAGCGGGACGGACACGTTCTTCGTCACCGCGTACGGCGCGATCTCCGGCCGCCGCGGCGAGGGCAGGCCGTCGAGGCCGTGCAGCTCCCCGAGCTGCGACGAGATCCCGGACTGGGACTGGCGGAACAGCGGCCAGCTGACCCGCTCGGTGTAGCGCTGGATGTCACGCCACACGCCGAAGCCGAACGTGTTGGTGCCGCGCGGCACGTAGCGGAGCTGCGACAGCGGGATTCGGAACTCGGCCGTCCAGCCGAGCGAGTCGACGGCCGTGGCGACCTCCCACACGGCGTCCCAGGCGTCGTCTTCCTGCGTGTCGTTGTAGATCGCGTAGTCCCGCTTCACGCCGGCTGGATTCACCGCGAACTCGTAGCCGGAGCGGCGATCGTGATAAGAGTCGATGATGATCTTGAGCTGATCCGTGGCCGCGCGGACGTCGCGCCGGGCGAGGAGCCGGAGAATCGAGTCGGGGTGCGGGTCGAACGCCCGGATGAAGACGTAAATGTTGCGGTCGTCGTAGGCGACCTTCGCCTCGGTCGCGAAGCGGGGATCCCCGTCTTCCTTCGGCTGGAACTCGCGGAACTGGGTGATGGCGGGGGCCTCATGCCAGACCGGGTCGTCGTCGCGTCCGTCGATCGCCGGCGGGTGCTCGGCCCGCACGGCGGTGGCGGTCCTGGCGGTGGGCGGGGGCACGACCCCGCCGCCGGCGGTCTGCAACGTGAAGGCGAGCACGACGGCGAACGGCATGACGGGTCCGAGGGCCTGGTCGCACGATTAGACAGGCCCTACGGGAAAAGGGTTGGACCCGTTTCTGGGTTGGACCCGTTTCTGGCTAGTTCTGCTTCGCGACCAAGCTCGGCTCGACGGGCGCCGGACCCTCGAACACCAGATGGCCGGCCTCGAACTTCGCGCCCCGCAGCGCCAGGCTCAGCACCTCACCCAACTCCCCGACGAGGTGGACCCGGAGCGATTTCCGCACGTCCTCGGGGAGATCCTCGAGGTCGGGTTCGTTCTCCATGGGGAGCACGATCGTGGTGATGCCCGCGCGGACCGCACCGAGCACCTTCTCCTTGACCCCGCCGATCGGGAGCACGCGGCCGCGCAACGTAATCTCGCCGGTCATGGCGAGGTCGTGGCGCGCCGGCCGCCGGGACAGCGCGGAGACCAGCGCCGTCGCCATCGTCACGCCCGCCGAAGGCCCGTCCTTGGGAATGGCGCCCGCCGGGACGTGCACGTGGATGTCGGTGTCGGCGAACGCCTCCTCCGGAATACCGAGCCGATCCGCATGGGACTTGGCGTAGGTGAGCGCCGCGCGGGCCGACTCTTTCATCACGTCGCCGAGCTGGCCCGTCAGGACCAGATCTCCCTTGCCGCGCATCACGCTCGCCTCGACGAACATGATATCGCCGCCGACCGGCGTGTAATACATCCCCGTGGCCACGCCGATCTGGTCCTCCCGCGCCATGCGCTCGGGGTGGACCCGGGGCCGGCCGATGAGATCGGCGACGTCGGGAGCGTCCACGGTGACGCGCGCAACCTCCCCGACCGCGATCTTATGGGCGACCTTGCGGCCCAGCTTGCCGATCTCGCGCTCCAGTTGGCGCACACCCGCTTCGCGCGTGTAGCTCGTGATGATCTCCCTGAGCGCTGCGTCGGTGACCGCGAACTGCTCCGCGGTCAAGCCGTTCTCGGAGAGCTGCCGCGCTACGAGGTAGCGCTTCGCGATCTCAAGCTTCTCGCGCTCGGTGTATCCCGCGAAGTTCACGGTCTCGAGCCGGTCGAGCAGCGGTCCCGGGATGCTCTGGAGGAAGTTCGCGGTCGCGATGAACAGCACCTCGGAGAGGTCGAACGGCACTCCGAGATAATGGTCCGTGAACGAATCGTTCTGGGCCGGATCGAGCACCTCGAGGAGGGCCGCAGCGGGATCGCCTTGGAACGAGACGCCCAGCTTGTCGACCTCGTCGAGCAGGAAGACGGGGTTCTTCGCGCCCGCCTGCTTCATCCCCTGGATGATGCGTCCCGGCATCGCGCCCACGTAGGTGCGCCGGTGGCCGCGGACGTCCGCCTCGTCACGGGCGCCGCCGAGCGAAATCCGCACATAGGGCCGGCCCATAGCACGGGCGATCGACTTGGCGATCGACGTCTTCCCGACGCCGGGCGGTCCGACGAACAGCAGGATCGACCCCTTCTTCTGCTTGTCGTCCTCGTTGCCGCGCGCCCCCGCCCCCGCCCCCGCCCCCTCGTCTCCCCGGGGAGCGCGCTGCCGCAGCTGGCGCACCGCCAGGAACTCGAGGACTTGGTCCTTCACGTCCTTGAGCCCATGGTGGTCCTGCTCGAGGATCTCGGCGGCCCGCTTCAGGTCGAGCGACTCCTCGGCCCGCTTGTTCCACGGCAGCTCGGCCATGGTCTCCAGGTACGTCCGGATCACCTGCGCTTCCATGGAGTCGCGGTTCGCCCGCTCGAGCCGCTCGAGCTCGCGGTCGACCTCCTTCTTCGCCGCCTCAGGAAGACCGAGGTCCGCGAACCGCTTGCGCAGCTCCTCGACCTCGCTCCCCTCGTCCTCCTCCCCGAGCTCCTTGCGGATCGCCTTCATCTGCTCGCGCAGGAACATCTCGCGCTGCCGCTCGCCCAGCTCTTCCTGGACTTGCGACTTGATCTGCTCCTGGGCGTCGAGCACCCCGATCTGGCGCTGCGAGTGCACCAGCACGCGCCGCAACCGATCTTCCACCGCGAGGGTCTCGAGCAGGGCCTGGCGCTCCGCCGGCCTGATCTCGAGGTAGCCCGCGACGAGATCCGCGAGCCGCCCGGGCTGGCTGGCGCCCTCGAGTACCTGGCGCACCACATCCTCGGGCAGACCCGACTTCTGACCGAGCTCCGCAGCGCGCTCCCGCGCCTCGCGGTGCAGCGCCACGAAGGCGGGGTCGTCCGGATTGATCGGGGGCAGGTCCTCCACCTCGCGCACGACGGCCTCGAGGTGGCCCCCGGTCTCGGTGTAATGGACCGCGGTGCCGCGGGCCTCGCCGTGCAGCAGCAGCTGCACGCCGCCGAGGCCGCGCTGGATCTGGCTGATTTTCGCGATGGTCCCGGTCGTATACAGCACGCCGGGCGTGACATGGTCCGTGTTCTCGCGCTGCGAGACCGCGAAGATGAGATGGGCGTCGGTCTTCAGCGCCGCCTCGATGGCGCGCAACGTGGACGGGCGTCCCGCGCCGATGGGCGTCGAAACACCGGGAAACAGCACGACGTCCCGGAGCGGGAGCACCGGAAGCGTCAGTCGTTCAGACATAGGCTCGAGCTCGCGTGAGTGTGAGGAAACACCATGGCCTCGCCAGCGGGAAGCATCCTCCGTGCCATCGAGAAAACGCGCGGGAGCGCTCGCGCGTTCCGCGCGCCGGCGGCCAATTAGGCAGGAGCTGCCGAATAGCCATCGGACGCGGGTCCGCAACCGTCACCTTGGCGCGGAGAGCCCTAAGTCGAAACCGGTTGGCTGGTTGCACCGCCGCCTCGCCGCGGCTAATCTATGCGCGCGCACTTCACGCGGACCCGGATGAACGAGGCGGACAAGTCACTCACCGCGCGCCTGATCCAGGCGCTCGGGAAATCCTACACCGTCGAAGGAGAGATCGGTCGCGGCGGCATGGGCGTGGTCTTCAACGCCCGGGACGAGCGCCTCAAGCGGGAGGTCGCCGTCAAGGTCTTGCCGCCGGAGCTCGCCTTCCGCGAGGAGATCCGCCTGCGCTTCCTGCGGGAAGCGGAGACGGCGGCCCGCTTGTCCCATCCTCACATCGTCCCCATCCACTCCGTCGGCGAGGGGCCGGACGGGCTGGTGTACTTCGTGATGGCGTACGTGGACGGCGAGTCCGTCGCGGCCAAGCTCAAGCGCCGGGGCTCGCTTCCCGCCGAGGAGTCGCGGCGCATCATGCAGGAAACGGCCGATGCGCTGGGGGCGGCGCACGCGCTCGGGATCATCCATCGCGACGTGAAGCCGGACAACATCCTGCTCGAAGGAAGCCGCGGCCGAGTTGTCGTCACGGATTTCGGGATCGCGAAGGCGCTGTCCTCCACGACCGGCCCGGCGACGCTCACCGCCACCGGCGTCGCGATCGGCACCCCCCACTACATGAGCCCCGAGCAGGCGGCAGGCGACCGCGAGATCGACGGGCGCTCCGATATCTATAGTCTGGGCGTCGTGGCGTACCAGATGCTCACGGGCGAGCTGCCGTTCCACGCGCCCACGGTGCCCGGCATCCTCATGAAGCACATCACCGAGCGCGCCCCGCTGATCACCGACAGGCGGCCGGACCTTCCCGAAGACCTCGCCGCCTGTGTGATGCGCTGCCTCGAAAAGGACCCCGAGGACCGCTGGCCCACTGCCGACGCGTTGCGACGCGCGCTCGAGTCGCGCAGCGCGACCATGTACAAGCCGCGCGGCGCGGTGCCGGCAGCCCGGTCGCGCGCCGAGCGGCTGCCGCCGGCCCGGCCCCTGCCATCGCTCCCGGGAGCGGACGTCCGCCGGTCGCGGGGGAGGGACCGGTGGGACCGGTGGGAGCGGGGGGAGCGGGGGGAGCGGGGGGGCCGGCGGCGCGACCTCGCGCCCGCGACGCCGGGGGGCGAGGCGGCGATCGTCCGGGATCTACGGAACCGCTTCGTGACGTGGGCGTCGGTGTGTGGCTCCCTGGTCGTGATCGACGTCGCGACGGGGAGCCATCTGCCGGGGTGGTCGCTCATCGTGGCGGGGATCTGGGCGGGCGCGGCGCTCGTGCCGCGCTACGTCCGGCTGTGGCACGCCGGGTATTCCTGGCGCGACGTGCTGGCCCGTCCACCCGCACCGGACGCCATGGAGGTGCGGTTCGGCGCGACCGCCGGGGGGGGCAAGGTGGGGCCGCGCCCCGCGGACCTGCCCGAGGCCACGTCGGGGGAGTTCGGCCGCCAGGCCGAGGCCATCCAGCAGGCGCGGAGCGATCGCAAGGCGATCCTCCGCATCATGGAGCGGGTGCCGAAGTCGGAGAAGAAGCTGTTGCCGGACGTCGTGGCGACGATCGACGGGCTCCTGAACCGGGCGGAAGACCTCGCGCGGGCGCTGCACGCCATGAGTGTGGGTGTGGACGCCGGCGCCCTGGCCCGGCTCCAAGAGAAGCTCGAAGCGATCAAGCGGCAACCGGAGAGCGCCGAGCGCGAGCGGCAGCTCGATCTCCTCGAGCGGCAGCGCCAGACGCTCACCGACCTGCTCACCCGGCGGCAGCTGATCGAAGACCAGATCGAGTCGTGCGTGCTCGCCATGCAGACCGTGCGGTTCGACCTGCTGCGGCTCCGGTCGGCGGGCGTGGCGGCGGTGCTGGACGACCTGACGCACGCGACGCAACAGGCCCGGGCCCTGTCGCGCGACGTCGATCACGCCATCGCCGCCGCTGGGGAGATCCGCGAGGCCCTGGGCGAGCAGCCGCGCGCCTAGAAGGCGCGCAGCTCGCGCATCGCTCGTGCGAGGTCTTCCGCCTGGGGCAGGATGAAGTCTTCGAGATCGGGGGCGTAGCCGACGAACGTATCGGTGGAGGCCACGCGCTTCACCGGGGCATCGAGCCAGGGGAAGCATTCGTCGGCGATCCGCGCCGCGATCTCGGCCCCGTAGCCCCACGACAGCGAGTCTTCGTAGGCGACGAGGACCTTGTTCGTCTTCCTGACCGACGCGGCGATCGTGTCCCAGTCCACCGGCGAGAGGCAACGCAGGTCGATCACCTCGACGCTCGCCCCGTCGCTCTCCTCGAGCTCCTTCGCCGCGACCAGCGACCGCTGCACGACGGCGCCGTACGTCACGACGGTCAGGTCCCGCCCTTCCCGCACGACCCTCGCCTTGCCGAACGGGATCATGAAGTTCGGGCCCGGGTTCGGGGCCTTGTTGTACGTCTGGCGGTAGAGGTGCTTGTGCTCGAGGAACAGCACCGGGTCGTCGCAGCGGATCGCGGTGCGCAGCAGGCCGTTGGCGTCGAGCGCGGTGCTCGGGCACACGACGCGGAGTCCGGGGACGGCCGTGAACACCACCGCGCCGGTCTGGGAGTGGTAGATCGAGCCGCCCTTCAGGTAGCCGCCGTAGGTGACCCGCACGACGAGCGGGCAGCTGAACGCGTTGTTCGAGCGCCACCGTAACGTGGCGAGCTCGTTGCGGAGCTGGTGGTAAGCGGGCCAGATGTAATCAAAGAACTGAATCTCGACGACCGGCTTCAGGCCGCGCGTGGCCAGCCCGATGGCGCGGCCCACGATGTTCGCCTCGGCGAGGGGCGAGTTGTAGACCCGATCGCTCCCGAATTGCCGCTGCAGGCCCCACGTGACCTTGAACACCCCGCCCTTCCCCTTCACCTGCTCGAGATATTGCTCCCGGCTCGCGTCGGCCACGTCCTCGCCGTACACGAGAATGCGCGGGTCCCGCGCCATCTCGTCTTTGAGGCAGCCGTTCAGCAGATCCACCATCGTCGTGGGATCCCCCGTGAACTGGGGGTCGTCTTCGGTGTCGAACTGCTCGGAGGCGGGGTCGACGTCGGGCGAGTAGACGTAGAGCAGCGCCGTCTCGGGCTGGGGCTGGGGCGAGGCGAGCGCCATGTCGGCCGCGACCTGCACTTCCTCGTCCGCCTCTCGCTTGATGACCTCGATCTCGGCGGCGGTGGCGACCCCCTCGGCGATCAGGCGCTTCGGGAACGTGAGAGTGCAGTCACGCTTGGCTTCTTCCTCTCGCTCCTTCGGCGCTTTGTAGACGACCTCGTCGTCAGAGAGCGAATGGGAGTAGGGGCGGGTGACGTGCGCGTGCACCAGCGCCGGTCCCTTCCGCTGACGGACGTACTCGGCGGCGCGGAGCAGCACATCGTACGAGGCGACGGGGTCACACCCGTCCACCTCCTCCACGAGCAGGCCGGGAAAGTTGCGCACCAGCTTCGAGACCGAGCCGCCGGCCGTCTGCACCTCGACCGGCACCGAGATCGCGTATCCGTTGTCCTCGATGAGGAACAGTACGGGCAGCTTCAGGTTGGAGGCGCTGTTCAACGCTTCCCAGAACTCGCCCTCGCTCGTGGTGCCGTCTCCGGCCGAGACGTAGACGATCTCGTCCCCCTGCGTCGGCTTCTCGGCGATGGCGTCGATGCGCTGATAGCGCAGCCACGCCTCGGCGCATCCCACGGCCTGCAGGAACTGCGTGCCCGTGGGGCTCGATTGGCTCACGATGTGGAGCGCCTTGTGACCCCAGTGCGACGGCATCTGGCGGCCGCCCGAGTTGGGGTCGTCCGCCGCCCCGACCGCGGAGAGCAGCATCTCGGTGGGCGTCATGCCGAGGGTGAGGGCGAGGGCGCGGTCGCGATAGTAGGGATAGAACCAGTCGTAGGCGGGACGGAGAACCTTGCCGGCGGCGACGAGGACGGCCTCGTGCCCGGCGCCCGAAATCTGGAAGAAGATCTTGTTCTGCCGCTTGAGCTGGATCTCCTTGTCGTCGAGGCGCCGGGACAGGAGCATCAGCCGATAGGCGTCGAGCAGGTCGGCCTTGGACAGCGTCTTGGCGGCCCGGGGCCTGGAGGAGGGCTGGGTGCGCGTCGCCATGCGTGAAAAGATAAGCTACCACCGCTCCATCTTCACGTCCGCGAGCACGCTGCTCAAGTCATTGAACGTGAGTTCCTTCGGTTCCGCCGGCAGGACCGGGCTCACATACTCGCCTTGAGTGCCGCGGACCTGGACCCGGAAGTGTGCGAAGCGGTTGTTCCCCAGGTCCGCGGACACGAGCACGAACATCCGGAAGTCGGGCGGTACGTGCTCTTGAGTCACCCGGAGACGGACCGTGTACTTGCCGTCGGCCGTGGGCTCGGCCTTCCACGCCACGTGATACGTGGGAATCGCCGTCCCCTTGACCCACTCGTCGAAGAACCACTCCATCGGCATTCCCGTGTGGCGCTCGACCACTCCCTGGAAGTCATCGGTAGTCGCGAGCTTTCCGAGGTACGACGCGTAGTAGTCCCGCATCATCGCGCTGAAGCGCTCGTCCTTCGCCGTGCCGAGGTCGAGCATCATCATGCGCAACATGTGGAAGACCCAGGCGCCCTTCTCGTAGATCATCACGTTGTACCCCTGCCGCACGTCGGGCGTGGCGTTGCGTGCGCCGATCCAGATCGGGCCGACGTCCCCTTTCTCGCCCTTGATGTCCGTCTTGTAGTGGTCAAGGTACTTGAAGTAGCGGTCCTTATGCTCCGACTCGCTCTGGAGGTACAAGAGGGCGGAGAACGAGGCTAACCCTTCGCTGAGCCAGGCATCGCGGTACGACCCGGGGCCGACCCCATTGCCCCACCACTGGTGGGCGACCTCGTGCGCGCGGAACCACTCGTCGAAACCGTCCAGCGTCGTGGCCTGGAAGGTGACCCAAGAGAGGTCGATCATTCCGGGGAAGGACACGCCCTCACCGAAGGGGATCTCCGTGACGTAGAAATGCGAGAAGGGCGACGCGCCGAACAGCAACGTGAATAACTTCAAGCTGTTCGAGACGTCCGCGGCGACGTTCTCCCGCATGTGGGTTTGCTGCGGTAGGTAGACGCCCGCCGCGATGGCCGCATGTCGCAGCTCCCGATGCGCGTCTTCGGAGAGGAGGACGTCGAGGGGCGGCTCGCCCGGCCGCTCCACGTGGTAGTTCTGGAAATCGCCCAGGTTGAACGATGCGAAGGACGTCGGGCGCTTCGTGACCCAGCGCGTCGTCACGACGTTATTTGCGAGGGCGGAGTCCACGCGGTCGCCGATGCTCGCCAGCGGATAAAAGCTCGGCGCACGGTAGGTCACGTCGAACAGGGCAAAGGTGCGGCCCTGGCCATTCTTGGGATACCAGGACGCCAGCGGGCTCACGAAGAACCAGCGCGCGAGGCGCTCAATGAGGTCGCCGTGGTAGAAAATGGTGAGGGACAAGGAGTCCCCGGGCTGCAGTCGGTGGGGGGCGCGCACCCACACGTCGTCGTCGTCCTTGGCCTTGAACACGGCAGCGGAGTCGCCGCTGCTCCAGCGCGCGGAGTCGGTCAAGAGTTTGGGGTAGAGGAAGAACCGTAACCACGGGCCCACGGGCTCGTTGACGCGCAAGGTGAGCATGGCGCTCGCCGAGAAGCCTATGCTCCCGCTCGAATTCAGCGGAAGCCGCACGTCGATCTTGTAGGCGGGAACACCGAGCCGCTCGCGTAAGATCCAAGCCCCCGCCGTGTCGGCGGCCGTCGGTCGCGGGAGCTGCGTCACGACCGCCCAGTTGGCGCCCCACCGGAGCCGGCTCACGGGGCGGTACAGCTGCACGGCCTCGGTCACGTCCGGATTGATCTGAAACAGGACCGCTCCCCCGTGGGCGCGTTCCACGCGCGCGAGAAAGAACCCCGTAAGCTCGTTGTTGAGCAGCGGGCCCATCACGGCGCCGCTGAACGACCCCTCATTGTCGCCCTTCAGAGAGCCCACTAGGTCGCGGACGTGGTCGGCGACGTCTCCAGGAATGTCCCCCTGGCCGAAGGTCAGCCCGCGCAGCTGGTCGGCCGTCGAGTCGGAAAAGATCAGGATCAGCTCGGTGAGAGTGTCGTCAAGGGACGGGGAGCCGGCAAACCGCTGGAGCTCCGCCTGCTCAGCCGGGACCGACGGCGCGAAGGTGAGCCGGCCCCGGCCGCGAAACACCGCGCCGACGGTCCGACCGCCCACCGGCGACAGCAGATAGAGCGTGCCACGCTCCAGGGCGAGCCGACAGACATCGCGGCTGAGGACCAGGTGGTTGACCTCTGCCACCTGTCCGGGCTGCGGCGCGAGCTTCATCACCTCGCGGTATCGCTCGAGGTAGGCCGCTGCAGGAGACCCTGCACCGACTTGCGCGGCGAGCGCGCCCGCGGCGAGCGTGCAACCAAGCGCCGCAACGGCGAAGAGACGGGACACGACGCTACTCCTTCGTGGTATGACGCAATCGTAGGTCTCGCGCCCCGCGGCGGGAAGAGTCAATATTTCACGCCATGGACGACGCGGCGAAGAAGACCGTGCTGCGCCACTTTCCCTACGGCCTCTACGCCCTCACCGTGCGCCACGACGGCGAGGAGCACGGCATGACGGCCAACTGGGTGACGCAGGCCTCGTTCGAGCCCCCCATGGTCGCGGTCGCGGTGGAAAACACGTCCAAGACGATCGCCATGATCCGCGACGCGCACCACTTCGCGGTGAACCTGCTGCAGCAGGGCCAGCGCGAGCTGGCGGGCAAGCTCGGCCGGGCGTCGACCAACGCGCCGCACAAGCTCAAGGGGATCAAGACCAAGCCCGCGCCGGCTTCCGGCGCCCCGATCCTGGCGGACGCGCTCGGCTGGGTAGAGTGCCGGGTCGTCGCGACCCTCCCCTCGGGCGATCACACGCTGGTGTTGGGCGAGGTGATCGGGGCGGGCGTGGAGCACGACGGCGCGCAACCGCTCACCCTGCAAGAAGCGGGCTTCAAGTACTCCGGCTAGCGCCGGAACGCGACCTTCCCCCCGACGATCGTATACCGCACGCGCGCTCGGTCGAGCGAGTCGGGCGGCAGGGTGAAGAGATTGCGGTCGATCACGACCACGTCGGCGTCGTACCCGGGTGCGAGCACGCCTCGCGTTGCTTCGTCGAACGTCGCGTAGGCACTCCCCACCGTATAAGCGCGCAACGCCGCCGCCACGGTGATCTTCTGCTGCGGCACCCAACCCCTCGGGTTCTTGCCGTCGAGCGTGCGGCGCGTCACCGCGGCGTAGACGCCGAGGATCGGGTCGAGCGGCGCGACGGTCCAATCCGACCCGAACGCGAGCTTCGCGCCCGTGTCGAGCAGCGTGCGGAAGGCGTAGGTGGTCTTGATGCGCTCCGGGCCGATGCGCTGCTCCACCCAGCGCCCGTCGTCGATCGCGTGGTAGGGTTGCATCGACGGAATCACTCCGAGCTTCCCGAACAGGGGGATGTCCTCCGGCCGGAGGTGCTGCGCGTGCTCCACGCGGAACCGGCGATCCCGCGGGCCGTGGGCCCGGGCCACGCTGTCGTAGATCGCGAGCAGAATGGCATTGGCGCGGTCGCCGATGGCATGGACCGCGATCTGCAGCCCCGCGGAGTCGGCCGCGCCGATCCACTGGCGCATGTCGGCCTCGGGGTGTTGCAGCAGCCCCGAGTATCCCGCCGAGTCGCTATAGGGCTGGAAGAAGTACGCCGTGCGCGATCCCGCCGAGCCGTCCATGTAGCCCTTGAGCCCGCCGATCTTCACCCAGTCGTCGCCCGGCCCGAGGCGTCCGACGGTGTCGGCCACGGTACGCCAGGACTCGAGCGGCAGGTACACCGCGACGCGCAGCGTGAGGCGGCCGGCCCGCTCGAGCCGGCGATAGCTCGCGAGGTCCTCCCAGGAGGCGGACATGTGCGCGGTCGCGGTGACGCCGAGCGACGCGGCGTGGGCGAGCGCGCGGGCGAGCGCGGAGTCGCGCTGCTCAGGCGAGGGCGGTGGAATCGCCCGGCCGATCAGGTCGAGCGCCCGATCCTTGAAGATGCCGATCGGCTCACCGGTACGCGCGTCGCGCACGATCTCGCCGCCCGCGGGCGCTGGCGTCCCCCGCGTGATGCCCGCGCCCTTCATCGCCGCCGCGTTCGCGAGCGCTTCGTGCCCGTCCAGCCGATTCACGAACACGGGATTGTCGGGCGTCACCGAGTCGATCCACTCGTGGTGCGGCAGCGGCGCCCCCCGCCACAGGGTGTGATCCCAGTCGCCGCCCAGGATCCACTCGCCGCGTTTGCGGGTCTGCGCGAAGGCGGCGATGCGACGGACGAACTCCTGCGGGGTCGCGGCGTCCCGCAGGTCCAAGGACGCGAGCTGGAACCCCCCGTCGGTGAAGTGGGTGTGGGCGTCCGCGAGGCCGGGTAGCACGAGCCCCCCGTCCGCGCGCACCACCTCGGTGCGCGGGCCCACGTAGCGCGCCAGTTCGGCGGAATCGCCCACGGCGAGGATCTTCCCGCGCGCGATCGCCACCGCGCCCCGTTGCGGGCCGCCCGAAGACACGCCGGTCCACACGAGGCCGCCGGTAATCATGATGTCGGCCGTCCGGGGGGGGCCGCAGGCGGCGAGCGACAGGCACAGCAATCCCAGGGGGCGGTGGCGGCTCATGGAGGTCCTCAGCGGAGTTTCGTGATGCGGCGGATGCGCTCGAGGGCGGCAGCACCTCGAGCAGCAGCTGTTCCCGTTGATAGGCGGCGTCGAGGTCGGCCATGCGGGCCTGGTCGCCGAGCGCCTTGGCGCGCTCGTACGCGTCACGGTAGATGGATTCGAGGTTGGCGAGGATGCGGTCGCGGGGTCGAAAGCTCATTTGCGCGGGAAGATATCGCTTCGTCACCAAAAAGGCGACGGAAAGACGGAACGACGGAACGGGGATGACTCGCGACCTTTGGGCCACGCCTGCATGGTTCTGGTACACACCGCAGACCCGCCACCCTTACCTTCCTCGCCATGATGGCGTACGAGCGGTTGAGAGCGTGGAGGGCTGCTCACCAACTGGCCGTGGCGGTCTACAAGGTGACTCGCTCGTTCCCGAAGAGCGAGCTGTACGGCATGACATCGCAGCTGCGGAGAGCTGCCTTCTCGATTCCGGCCAACATTGCTGAGGGCTCCGCAAAAAGGGGGACTCGAGAGTTCCGGCGATTCTTAGACATTGCCGTTGGGTCGTTCGCCGAAGTGTCGTACGCTCTGCGCTTCTCGCGTGACGTTGGCCTGCTGTCCCCGAAGGACTTCGGCGACCTCGAGCCGCTGCGCGTGGCGGTCGGGAAGTTGACTTGGGGACTATATGCTACGATCGCCAAGACGGCTCGAACCGCGACCGGGGCATCGGAGTCCTGACGCGCTCATCCGCGTTCCGTCGTTCCGTCATTCCGTCGCCTCTAGGCCGCCGCGCCGCCGTGGCGCACGGCCTCGAATGCGGCGTGGGGGTCGGCGGTGTAGCCCAGCGACGGCGTGGCGGTGTCGGCGCCCAGGATGTACTGCACCACGAGCACCTCGATGCGGGCGACGTCGAGCGCGCGCACGGCCGGGGTCTTCCCGAGCCCCGGGACCCGCTCGAGGGGCGCGTCCTGCTTCAGCACGAGGCTCACGTCGTAGGCGCCCGGGAACGCCACGACGCACGCCGTCCGCTCGCGGCCGAGCTCGGCGAGGCGCTCGATCCGATCCATGCAGGGCGCCACCCGTCCCACCTCGAACCACTCGCGCCACGTTTCGATGAGCTTCGCCGGGTCACGCCCCGCGCCGAAGATGATCCGGTGCGTGGGGAGGATCGTGAGCCCCGGATCGGCGGCGGAGACGATGAACGACAGCAGGCGATCGGCTTCGGGATGGTCCTGCGCGTACGCCACCGCGGTCTCATAGCGGTGGTGGCCGTCGGCGATGTAGAGCTGCGCCCGGCCGGCGAGGGCGGCGAGCCGCTCCGCCGGCGTCCCCGCCACCATCCACACGCGGATGCGCACGCCGTCGAGCTCGGCCCGGGCCTCCGGCACGCCCGCTGCCGCCCGGGCGAGCGCCTGGGCGAGCGCGCCGTCGGCATCCGGTGCCACCAGGAGGATCGACTCGAGGTTCGTCCGCGTAGCGCGAAGCAGCGCCAGCCGGTCGGCCTTCGGCGCCGAATGGGTGCTCTCGTGCGGGCGCACGCGCTGCGTGGTGAACGGCTCGGCGCGCACGCTCCCGAACATCCCGAGCCGCGTGCGCCGCTCGCCGGACGGGAGCGGGAAATCCTGAGCGACGACGTACGCGGACGCGGCGACGTCGCGGGTGAAAACGCCCTCGGCGCGCCACGCCGCGAGCGTCGCGGCGGCCCGGGCGTACCGGTCCGCGCCGGCCGGCGCTTCCGGCAGGATGAGATGCACGATATTGTGAGGATCGCGCCCGGCGTAGCGCGCCCGGTCCTCCCGCGTGATCACGTCGTAGGGAGGCGCCACGAGCGCCGAGAGCCGCGGCTTCGCGGCATACCGCTCGCCCCGGAACGCGGCGACCAGCGGCGGCAGATCGGCGTTCACGATGACCCGGAGCCCTCCTTGTCCCTATGCGAGACGCAGCAGACGGTCGATCGCTGGATCGGCCAATATAAGGAAGGATATTTCCCGCCGCTCACGAACCTCGCCCGGCTCACCGAAGAGGTGGGTGAGCTCGCGCGCGAGCTGAACCACCGCTTCGGTGAGAAGACGAAAAAGCCGGGAGAGGCCGAGGGCTCCGTCGCGATGGAGCTCGGCGACATCCTCTTCGTCGTGATCTGTCTCGCGAACTCGCAGGGGATCGACCTCGACGACGCGTTCGCGCGCGTGATGCACAAGGTCACCTCGCGCGACGCCGCGCGCTGGACCAGGAAGGAACGCTGACCTCCTCGTAGATGTGCCGGTAGGACTCGAGCCGGTCGGGGTCGAAGGTCCCGGCTCCGGCCGCCTCGCGCACCGCGCACCCCGGCTCGGCCAGATGACGGCAGTTGTCGAAGCGACACTGGTCGAGGAACCGGCGGAACTCGGGAAAGCACACGCCGAGCAGCTCGGGATCGATCCCCCACGTCCCCACCTCGCGCAGCCCCGGTGTGTCCACCACGTAGCCCGCTCCCTCCCCCCCGGCCCCCCCGCCGGGGAGCGGGACGAGCAACGCCGCACGGGTCGTGTGCTTCCCGGTGCCCCATTTCTCGCTGATCTCCCCGATGCGGAGATTCAGGCCCGGATAGAGCGCGTTCAGGAGGCTCGACTTCCCCACCCCGGACGGCCCCGCGAGCACCGACTCCCGCCCGCGCAGCAGGTCGCGCAGCGCCGTCAGCCCCTCGGGCTGTTTCACGGACGTCGCGAGCACCTGATATCCCGCAACCCCGTAGCGCCGTGCGAGGCGCTCCAGCGCGCTCCGGTCCAGCTCGATCTTGTTGAGGATCACGACGCACGGCAGCCGGTTCGCTTCCGCGATCACTAGGAAGCGGTCGAGCATCCGCGGGTTCGGCTCCGGATCCCGGGCCGCGGCCACCACGAGCACCTGATCCACGTTGGCAGCGATCGGCTGTCGTCGCGGGCTGCGCTCGCCCGCCGCCCGGCGGGCCAGCACGCTGCGCCGCCGCCGCACGCCGACGATCGTGGCGCGCCCTCCCCCCCCCTCCCCCCCGGTAGGCACGTCGAGGTCGACCACATCGCCTGCGACCACGCGGTCACCGTCCTGATGCTTGAGCCTGCCGCGCAGCGTCGCCGTGACCTCGCCACGGTCCGTATGGACGCGGTAGGTCGAGCCCGTGCGGGCCAGGACCACTCCCGTCGTCACGGGCTCCCTCGGCGCTCGATGCAACGGTCCAAGTGCCGCTTCACTTCGTGCAGCGGGAGGGCGAGCAGCGGCGCGAGGGCCGCGGCCGACGTTTCGCCCCAGGCGAGGTAGTCCGTCTCGAGATGACCGACCGGGCGGTCGCCCGCGCTCGACCAGCGCACGAACAAGAGCGCCGCCCCGTAGCGGCCGGCCGCATCCGCTGTGTCGTCCACGAACGTCGCGACGGAGTAGGCCTGCCCGTCCGTGCCGCCGAACGCCGGCGCCCGCTCGTGCACGCGCTGATAGCCCCCCAGCGTGTCGTCGCCTCCCGCGCCCCCCGCGCCCCCCGCCCCCGCCGTCAGTTCTGCCGTAACGACTCCCGCACCACGTTGCCGAGCAGGAACGCCACGTTCGCCGGCCGCTCGGCGAGCCGACGCATCAGGTAGGGATACCACTGGGTGCCGAAGGGGACGTAGACGCGGACGTTGTAGCCCTGCCGCTTGAGCGCGAGCTGGAGGTCGCGTCGGACGCCGTACAGCATCTGGAACTCAAACCGCGCGGGCGCCACGCCCTTGTCGCGCGCGAACGCCTTGGCGTGCTCGAGGATCCGCACGTCGTGCGTCGCGATCGCGGGGTAGTTGCCCCTGAGCAGCAGCCGCTCCATGCAGCGCACGTAGTTCGCGTCCACGTCGCGTTTGCGGGGGAACGCGACCGCCTCGGGTTCCTTGTACGCACCCTTGCACAGGCGCACGCGCGCGCCGAGCGCGATCATTTGCTCAACGTCCTGCTCCGTGCGGCGCAGGTACGACTGGAGCACGACCCCCACGGCCTTGCCGAACTGGGGATGGAACGTCTGCCGGAAGAGCTGCAGGGTCCGCTCGGTGTAGTCGGACTGTTCCATGTCGATCCGCACGAACGAGCCGTCCGCCTGCGCCGCGGCGATGATGGCGCGCAGGTTGTCGACGCACGACGCCGCGTCGATATCCAGCCCCATCTGTGTGAGCTTGACCGAGATGTTCGCGGCGGCGCCGGCCGCCTTGATGCGATCGAGGGTGTGGAGGTAGGTGTCGCGTGCCGCGCGAGCCTCGGCGGCGTTGTGCACGGCCTCCCCCAGGAGGTCGAGGCTCGCCGTGATCCCGGCCGCGTTGAGCTGTTTGAGCGCCGCGACGCCCGATTCCACCGTCTCACCCGCGACGAAGCGCGCGGCGAACTTCCGGGCCAGCCCGTTGGCACGGACGAACATGAAGATGCGCGGCTGCTCGCTGAGCCAGAGGAGGCCGGCGCGGATCATCAGGGATAGAACTTGCGGTTCGCGCGGGCCTGCTCCTGAAGGACCTCGCACGGCGCGAAGCGCGCGCCGTAGCGCTCGGCGAGCCGCTCCAGCTCGCCGGCGATGCGCGCGGCGCCCAGGTCGTCGGCGTGGCGCAGCGGGCCTCCGCGGAACGGCGGGAACCCGAAGCCGAAGATGGCGCCGATGTCGCCGTCGCGTGGCGTGCGGACGACGCCCTCGCCCACAGCCCGTGCGGCCTCGTTGAGCATCACGAGGACGAGCCGCTGGATGATCTCGGCCGGCCGCGGGCCGCCGTTCGGCTGGACACCGATCAGCTCGTACACCGCCTGATCCACGCCGCCCTTCTTGCCGCGGACGTACGTGTAGAACCCCTTCCCCGCCTTGCGCCCGAGCCGCCCGGCTTTGACCATGCCGGCGAACGCGGGCGACGGCGTGAAGCGCTCGCCGAACGCCTCGTACATCACGCCCGCCACCTTTTCCGCGACATCCATCCCGACCTCGTCCAGCAGGGTGATGGGGCCGACGGGAAAGCCGAACCCGACCATCAGGTGGTCGATGTCGTCGATCGCCACGCCCGCCGACAGCAGGTGACCGGCTTCGTTCATGTAGGGCGTGAGGATGCGGTTGATCCAGAAGCCGGGGCTGTCCTTCACCACGATCGCGGTCTTCCCCATGCGCCGCCCGAAGGCCACGGCGGTGCCGATCACCCCCGGCGCCGTGCGCTCGGACGGGATCACCTCGAGCAGCGGCATCCGCGCCACGGGCGAGAAGAAATGCATCCCGATCACGCGTTCCGGCCGGTTCGCCGCCTCGGCGATGCGCGCGATGGGGATCGTGGAGGTGTTGGAGGCGAACACAGCCGTGTCGCGCGTGGCGCCTTCCACCTCTTTCAGTACCTGCTGCTTCACCGTCAAATCCTCGAACACCGCCTCGATCACGAGCTCCGCACGACCGAAGCCCGCGTAGCCGTCTCCCCCGGAGAGCAGCGCGACGAGACGGGCATGCTCGAACCGGGTGATGCGGCGGCGCTTGAGGCGGTCGTCCAGGATCTCGCGCGCCGCCGCGAGCCCCTTCGCGACGCGCGGGAGGTCGGCGTCCTTCATCCGCACGTCGACGCCGGCCTGCGCGACCGCGGTACCCGCGATGCCCGATCCCATGAAGCCCGCACCCACGACGCCGAGCCGCCGCACGTCGACCGGCGCGGGGGGGGGCGGGGTGGGGTTCGCCATCCCGAAATCCTTCTTGAGCGCGGTGGTGGCGAAGAAGATCTGCACGAGCTTGCGGGAAACGTCGGTGACGGCGAGCTGGCCGAACAGTTGCGC